>Ga0209297_1000038_pt1 | contig 109238 bp, 112 predicted proteins | sample S_130805_MF_Meta_FD_187322 | JGI IMG/M metagenome (GOLD analysis project Ga0209297, IMG submission 187322) | Freshwater microbial communities from Lake Simoncouche, Canada to study carbon cycling - S_130805_MF_MetaG (SPAdes) (version 2) | ecosystem: Environmental > Aquatic > Freshwater > Lake ...
TATTTTTTCATTAACATCAAATAATTCAGAATCAATATCATTATCTGTAATTATTCTATCTAAATGTTTTTTAACTTTTTCAGGTCTCCATCCGATTACATCGGAATAATATTTTTGAATTTTAGTAAGTTTGCCTATATCTGTATTTATATCAATAGCTTCAATTTGCTTTTGCTCTTTGAATAAATCAATTATTTCATCAGGATTGCCACCTTCTTTAATGTGAGATAAAATTGCTTGACCATATCCACCTGTACTATCAACTAGTTCATTAAACATGTCTATAGCGGCAGCTTCATTTTGTTTCATAGCTAACTCTGAATAAACATCCATTGTTAAATCTAAATCTTCACGTCCTTCAAAATCTTGCCATTTACCTTTTTCTATTAAGAAACTTACAGTATTTTTTAATACTTCTTTAATTTCTTCTGTTTCTTCTATTTTTTCAGGTACATCTTCTATTTCAGCTTTAACTTCAGGCTCTGTTTCAATTTTAACTTCAGGCTCTATTTCAGTTTTAACTTCAGGTTTTATTTCAGTTTTAACTTTAGGTTCTGGTGTATCTAAATTATCTAAATCAAATACTGGTAAAGAATCGGTTCCTTCTAGTTTAGTAGTGTCTACTACATGTGTATCTTGTGTTGTCTCCACAGACTCTTGTCCAAATAAATTGTCAAGTTGTTCTGTGGAAATTTGAGTAATTTCCATAATAATTATCGGTTTTATTTAAAATTCTAATGCAAAAATATATAATTAGAATGAATTAAAAAAATAATCCTTTCGCAAGTACATATTAACATAAAAGTTACTTTTTGTTAGTATCTTTTGTTCCTTTCATTATTTTAGCATACTGAATATCTTGTTGTTCTTTCATCATAGATGCTTGAACTTTTTGAGTATCTAATGCTAATTTTTGTTGTTTATATTGTCTATCGTTTTCAATTTTTTGTTGAGTTTGATTATTTTTTATATTTGAATCACTCATATTAAAATTTAAAGAATTTTGACTAAGAATATCTGCAGCTGAATTAGTTTGTTCTTGTGTTGGAGAATAATCTCTATTTAAGAATATTTTTGAGTTAGCTGTTATTTGAGCTTCTTGTAATTTTTCATTTAATGTTTTATCTAAACGCTCATCTAACTTAGCTTCTTTCATTTCTGCAATTTGTTTTTGCATCTCTACTTGTTTATTTTGAGCATCAAGATTTTCTTTACGAATCTGATCTTGTTTATCAGCAGCTTTCTGTAATGACTTTTTAATTTCTTGTGGAGAATTCATCATTATAATGTCAGCTAATTCTAAAGTGGATGCACCACTTGTATTATTTGTAAGAGCTAATTGTCTCATTGATTCAAGTTGTCTTACTTGTTCCTGACTATTACAAACAAATACATGAAGATCTGCTTGTAGTAAATCCATACCTGACACCTTAATATAAGCACGGCTTAAATCAGATTTAGTATAAGAAACTGAAATATCTTTTTCTGTTGATTGAACATATTGTGCCATATCAAGATTCATTCTATAACATCTCTTTAAATAGTTAGAGAAATTTACAAAATAACTTCCTGTTTGAGCATAAGATTTTGCTTCACCTTGTTGAATCCCAGTAGCAGTAGTTGATGAGGCAAAACTACCTAATCGATACTGATTAAATCCTACTTGTTTTAAAGCTTGTTCCTCAAAGAATTTAGCCATATTCATACGACTAATCATTTGAGCACCAAGTTCTAAGTTTAATATTTTTGGTAATTGTCCTCCAGCGGCAGCTGTAGAATTTTTAGTATTTTGTGGAGATGTATCTGTTGGTAACATTCCTAAAGATTTTGCAACTAACATCCATTTACTCCAACTATCTTCACCACCCCAATCTTTACTATTAGGAAACATGTTAACATCCATGACAATAAAGGCACCAACTTCTTTTTCAGCTATTTGATAAAGTTGATTCATTGCTACATTATGTCCTATTTGATGAGGTTTCATAAGACTAACTAATGGCATAGATTGAGAATTTCTTGCACTAAAGACTTGTCCACACACAGGAAGTTTTGCTCCATATATATTTAAGTCTCCTTTAAATTGAAATTCACAAGGCTTAATATCTAAATATAAAGACTTATCTCTATTTCCAAGATTTATTTTTATACCTTTCCATACACGATTAACATGTGTATACGTTATAGTATTAGGTTTTAAATCATCAGAAAATATTCCATCAAGAACTTTTACTTTTTTTGGAACTATAAAATTTTCATCAACTAAATTAACTGTAAGAAGACCTGTTTCTTCATCTAAGAAAACATATTTTCCTATTTTTTCTTGTGATTTCCAATATGCTTCTGTAACTGAATAATAACCTGACGTTGAATTAAACGATGTTCCATTATTAAGACTATTAAGCATACTACCATCTATAAATGGTAATTGATTACTCTGTTCATCAAATGGTGAATTAGTAGAATTAACTGGTAAGTTTAATCCATTTTGCTGAGCTATATGATACGCAGGATAACCTTGAAAAGGAACCATGTATTCTTTATAAACATAGTCATAACCAGGAGCTTCGTTCCAACGAGTTTTATCCTTCTTATAATCGCCAACAAGACTTTGTATTTCATCAGCAGTCATTAAGTATCCATATCTATCTACAATATCAGATAATGTTAAACTAAATGTTCGTCCCACGTAATCACCATCTTCTACATAATCAATTTCAGGTGATTTATGAAAGAATGTTGTAATAGGATTCCATGTTTCTTGGTTATATCCAGTGGCCGTTATATAAAAATGTCTAAAACATCTATCTGAACAAAGCATATCTAAGAACTCTTTACGTTCTTTTTCTTTTAATCCAAATCTTTGTTTATCAGCTTCTAACTGGTGTTGTCCCCACATTTCAGCTATAGTAAAAAACTTTGTTTTCATATAGTCTTCAATCTCTGGAGGAGTCATTGACTGTTTAACTTCTTCTATTTGTTTTTGTAAAGAATCTGCTTCTTCTTGACTTTTAGGTTGAACTTGGTCAAGACCCATTTCAGATAATTTTTGAGCTACCCTTATATTAATTTGGTTAGTTATGTATTCTTGAATTAGAGACGTTTTAGTGCGCTCATATTCATTGTTGGTGTTATCATCCCACCCCTTAACTCTATACGTGTCAGGACGTGTTTCCTGCTCATCTACAAGGGTATTTACTACCTGTCCTATAATATCATAATGTCTAAGAGAATTTGGTAGTTCAAACTCTTTACTAAGTTGTTGAATCATACCCGAATATCCCTCATCTTCAAAATAATGAGAAAAGATAAACTTTCCTTTTATCATCTCATAATTTTCAATAAGAGTCATATTTGTATTTCTTTGTGAAATACCAATACTTTCTAAAGCATCCATTGTATCTTTTCTCCAATCTTCATCCTTTTCTTTTAAAGAAATCATTTGTGGAGGTAAGCTATATGACGCTGAACTGTAAATTCCGTTTAACCAAGACAATATTTATAAATTTAGAAATGCAAATATAATCAAAAACAATGACTTATAAAAATCTGTAATCAAAATCAATTATGTAAATAGACGACCTTTTCCATTAAAAGGTGTCCCTTTAATAAAAGGAGACTTTAAAAATCTATCACCTATAAATTTATTATCTTTTTGTGATTCTCGTACATCAATATTATTATAAAACTTTTCAAGATGATTATCATAAGCTAAAATATGTCTAAATGACACAATTCTATCAGCGTTCATTCCCTCATTATAGGCAATCATCTCTTTTAAAAGAACAGGATCTGATATTCTAACTAAACCTAAAGCTTTAATAGCTTCTCCATTGTCATCATAGTCTATAACAATTTCTTCTGTACAGTATTCAAGTAATAAATCCATGCAAAAGTTAATTACACTCTTTGTTGCAGGGAGACCTTTATTCCTATTAGTAATAGATGTTTTTGGCGTTATCTCTTTTAATAAAGAAAAACCATCAGCTAAATAATGAGATTTATTTTTATTATCCATATGTTGAATAATACCATTATCCATATTCTCAATCATTGCTGTAGCATTATAATACTCTAACAACATCTCAAATGTTTCATAAAACTCTTTTAATGAGTCTGGTCTTGCCGCGTAAGAAGCAACAATTCGTTTCTGAAATGTTCCTGCTACTGGGTCATACATCCTTTTATATACATATGTAACACCTAAAGATTCTGAATTAGCAGACGTAGATACATTATAAGGATCAAGACTAGCTATATAAAGAAATGCTGGCGGATTATTCATTGGTGCTTCATATATCATTATAGGAGCATCAAGATTTCCAGTTTTATTATGTGGAAAATCAGTAATAACACTACGTTTATTATCTATTTCAGCTGAAACTTTTGTGTCAACATCTCTAAATAATCTATATGCTGTACCTGTTGTATTAGTTCTTATTAAATAATCTAAATGTTTTTTTGTAGCTTCAATTGGAAATTTATTTCCTGTTTCAGAAAGAAAACATTCATTAGAACTTAAAGGAAAATACATTATATTTTTTAATAATGTTTTATGATCTTTTGCTTTTTCTAAATCTTTTCTTTTAGATAAAATCTTTTCCTTATTTTTTTCATGATCTGTTACATATATTTCAATATCATTTAATTCTCCTTTAACTTTTTTATTTAAAAAAGAAGCTAAGGATGTCTTATCTTTCTCAAATTCTAATGATAAAGTTCCTGACATAAAGACACATGTCTTTTTATTGCCTTCTTCTTTTAATTCAATAGATAACATATTATAGTTATCTGGGTCATTAAATATCTTTTCAGCGTCATTTCCTTTTTCAAATGATCCGCCTGTGCCTATTAAAATAGGAGAACATCTCCATCCATATGGTGTAGCAAATGAAGGTATTGCCCCATTAAATACATCAAGAATTTCAGCTTTCCCAATCTCATCAAAAATAAGACTTTTTGGTGTTGTACCAGCAACTACCTCTGTTATCTTACCACCATCCGTGTTACGTATAAATATTTTACTCCACTCAAGACGTGTACCTTTTCTATCTTTAAAACCTAAAGAAACTTCTTTTTTCCAATCATCATTAATTCTACCAAATCTAAAATGTTCATGTAATCCATTAAGACCTTTATCCATTAAAGAGGTAATTACACCTAAGTCATCCTTATTATTACCAACAATAATGTTCTCACTTCCTTGATATATTGTAGCTGATCTAGCTGAATAAGAAGAGGCAAATACTGATTTAGCAAGACGACGTGAACCAACAATACATAATCCTTTCTTTTGTTTTTCAGCTTCTATTAAATATTCAGCAATCATCCATTCATTGTCACGTAATTGAGGATTTTCAAATTTACGTATAATTTCATTATTTTTTGGATCAATCATATCACGCATGATTTTCCAATGATTGACATGCCAATATAACCATCCTGAAATATAAACATCATTTATAGTTACTCCATATTTTATTTTTTCTAGTTCTCTTTCAAAAAATGAATCATATTCCCTACTATCTTTAGTGGGAATACTCTTCATATTTATATAAAATTCTGTATTCATTAAATGTTATTAGTATTGGAGAATACTGTATTTTCTGGATATTGACAAGTTGTAGGCCATGTACACTGATGAGGATTTGTTCCTGGTAAAGTTAGATATTGATACGTAGGGTTACTATAATACTGTACTGGTTTATCTATATAACGTATTTCCTCTTTAGCTAATAGGACAAGTTCTTCTAATGTAATATTACCATCATTTAATAATCGTGCTAATATTTTCTCTTTTGTATTCATTATTTTAATTTTATTGTTAAATGTATAGTGTGTTGACCACTATTTAAAAAATAAGCATAGCCAACATTATATTTTTGTTTAATTGATAACTCAATTATTGGTCCTATATCATTTAATAAAAATTCTTTTGAAAATTTAGAATTAGCACCACCATATAGCGTAAGAAAATGTGGAGGAATTATAACATTATTTGTTATTGTGTTTGTTATAACTTTTGTTTCAAGTTCTCCACCAAACAAAGACTGTCTTGAAAGAATTCCTGTGCAATTTCCTGTGTCAATTATAGAAACATATATTCCTTTGTAACGTAACGTGTCAACACTTTCAAATAATGGTGATTCCATATATAGTGTATCATGTATATTTATTAATGAATCTTTGTATACTATCTTATTTATAATATGTATTTCCTTATTCTTAGGAATTGATATTACTGGCATTGCAACAATAGGCTCTTTCATATATAATGTATCTGTCTTATATACTGTATTTGAAATTGTAGCGCATTGTTTGGACCAACGTCCAACGCTAAAGCTAATTAAAAAGAATACTATACCTATAGCTATTCCTAAATATTTATTTATTTTTATATTCATATTCTAATATTTTACCCACCAAATCTGAACGATGGTTTTCTTTTAATTTTACCCATTTAATTTCTGGGAATACTTTTGATAATTGAATTATATAATCTAATCCTGTAAATGATTCTTTTGTATCTTTTTGCGCATTATCCCCATTAATAACAATACGTCCTGTTTTTCCTAAACGTGTTACAATAGCAAGCATTTCTTCCTTTGTTAAGTTTTGTGCTTCTTCTACAATAAGAATATCCTTTACTGTTTTACCTCGTATAAAATTTACAGGCATGGCTTTTAATTTTTCAGCCATAATAAGTTCATCTATCTTTACTTTGTCATAACACTCATAAAGATTTTCTGTAAATGCTTCCATATATGGACCAAATTTACTACTTAAATCTCCAGGCATATATCCCATTGTACGTCCTACTTCAATAAGAGCACGTGTATTAAGAATTTTATCTACTTGCTTTTTTAATAATAAATCTAATGCTACTTGAGCACAGAGTAAAGATTTTCCTGACCCTGCTTGTCCTGTTATAATTACAATTTGATTTTCTATAATTAAACGCTTTCCTTCCTTTTGTTCTTCATTTAATTGAATCTTATTAATTGCTTTAATTTCTCCTTTACGTTCTCTATTTGGTTCTCTCATCTATCATTGTTTTAAACATTCCATTAACTTCCTGTCCACCTCTTATTTCAATTTTTTTTGTTGAATCTGTTTCTCTTAATCTTTCTAAGGTAGGCAACCATTGCAAAACATTATTCATCATTTTAATTTGCATATCCACTTCTTTATACTTGATATCTGGATGCATATCAGAATCAATAATATTCTCCAATAGGTAACGTTGAATTTCATTTAATTTTTTTTCAAATTTTGAAAGCTCTACAGCAATAAGACTATCTTTATTATTTTTTATTTTTACGCTCATATAATTGTTTTAATCTTTCTGTTCCAAAGTAAACATCTTTTCCTTTTGTAAGAGTAGACATTTCTTTAGCGTTAAGACCTACTTTTTTATAAAAATCTATAATTGTATCTTTTGTTCTTACTAATTCTTGATATGAAAATGTATTAAAAGAATCTGGAATAGATTCTCCTGATTGATTAGATGGAACAGCCATCATAGCTAAATGAGCAAGACCTATTGTATAGTCCATTATATGTTTTTCACATAACACCCTATAAAAAATTATAAAAGCTGCTGACGCTAATTCACCAAATGCATATAATACAATTCTATTTTTATTTTTATTAATAATATCTATTATAACTTCTGAATCTTCAAGCAATCCACCTTGACTACAAAAATATATACTAATTATTTCTTGATCAGCTGCATTATTTAATGCTTGACATAAAGAAATGGACATATCTGGCCCAACTTCTCCATTTAAATATAAAATCATTACTCTTCTGTTTTAATAGGTTCTAAATCAACACATAACTCATCATAATAATCTTCTATTTTATTTAAAACAAAAGAGTCTTCCCAAAAATATTTATCTTTTTGTTCTCCTTTGCTTCTCATAAAATGAGATAGGTGTTGCGCCAAAGTATACTGAGGAAATTTCTCAACAATCATGGCTAGATTATGAAGGATTCTCATCCTCATTTGTACTTGTTCTTTGTTCTTCATTTTTTATTTTTTTATATTCTTTCCATTTTAAATCAATGGGTGTGTTAACATTATTTGCGTTATAAAATTCAATCCCACATCTACAATGTAAACAAGAAGACTTAGCTTTAATATTACATAAGCAATGTATACAATGATCGTCTATGCGTTCTGTTGTATACCATCCATCGTTTTTAGCATTCTTACTATTAAATGGACAACCTTCACATATTAATCTACGTCTTAAAATTTCTTCTTTCTCATCTTCTTCTAAAAGATTTAATTCATTCTTTATTTCATTTGCAAACCCTTCTATAATATCTTTTGGATTTTGAATAAATTTAGGAACAAGAGCTGCATATTCTGTTATTAATTTTTTTAAATTCATATTTGTAAAAGTTTAAAAAGGTTATATTTCTATAACCTTTTTTATTTATTTAGCACTTACCACCTTTCTTCATTGGCATCATAGAAGGTTTTGGCTTCATTGGCATTGTAGAAGGTTTTGGCGCTGGCTTTTTAGTTTTTGCCATTGTTTTATTTTTAATTGTTAATAATTGATGTTTCCGACAGTTTTTTTGCTTTTCTTGCTTGCCAATAATCTGTATATCTTTTAGCAATCGGAGCCCTAATAGATAATAATTTTTTTAAATACTCTGTATAATATGCTTCTTGTCTTATGTGTGAATCTGTGTCACCCCCTCTATACTTTCTTAATCTTCCTATTACTGTTAATATTTCTTTTCTTAATAAAGGAAGAGGAATAAGGAATGTTCCAAGATTTGTTATGTAAAGACTTTCATATTTAAAACTTTTCATATCTTTTTCTATTCCATCTCTCCAATAAAATGTTAATATATCCTCAACATCTTTTTCAGAAATATTTTCTTCTTCTGCTGCTTGATCCTTTATAATATGCTTTAATGTTTTCATAGGCTATCAAAGACATTATTCTTCCATCCTTCTTCGTTTGGATTTTGATCTATTATAATATTTTCTTCTATTGTGTATTGTTCCCAATTCTTTCTATCTACCTTTCTAATAGCATTAAGAATATCAATTACTTTTGCCCCTCTAGAGAATTTTATTTGTTTTCTAGCAACATCTATTTGTGTCTTCATTTATATATTATCTACTTTAATAAAAATAGCAAATGTTTTATCAAGTTTTATATCAAATAGGTCAGTCATAATATCATTCTTATTTCTTTTCTTAATGAATCCATGTTTTCTAAAACGAGACATTGAGTTTTTTAAACTTTCCTGTGTAAATATTTCACTTTTTATAATCAAATCAATTGTTTCCTTTTTTAACCCATATACAATAAAATAAGCAAGAGCTTTTATTTCTGTTTTTGTTAACTTAATATCATTAATATAACAATATACATCAATTAAAACAGCGTACTGGTCAATCTTATTACTACAAGGTTTACTAAATTTGAAAAGATTCATATGATAATACTGTTTGTTTTGTTACTTTTTCATAAAAAGCTTTAAATTTATCGTAGGGAGCTTTACAAACCCACGTGTCTCCAAAAAATGTCCTTATACATGTATGTTCTTCGTCAACTGGATTAAATATTCTAATATCTTTAATATCAATAGAGGTAAGTTCATAGTCGTATTTCTCTTTAGAAGGAGGAACTGCGTAATCGTCCCCATAAATAAGCTTATTCACCTTAATTGTTTCTTTCTCTTCTTCTATTTCTACTTCGGTTTTACTTTTTTTAAACCTTGCTGTTATTTCTATAATCATTTTTCTTTTTTATAGGATTCCGTATATGTCTGTTTCCTTCATAATAATAAAATCTTCACCATTAACTGTTATTTCAGCTGGAGAATGCTTATTAAATATAACAAATTGTTTAAGTTTCCATGTTTTTTTACAATCTTCTCCCACTCCTTCAATTGTTCCTGTATTAAGAACTTCATTTTCTACAACAAAATCAGGAATAAGAATTCCCCCAGAACTAATTTGTTCTTTCTTTTGTCTTTTAATTAACACTCTGTCAAATGCTACTTCCATATAATTAATAATTTAAAACAAAGATACAACATATTTTTAACATAACCAAATGTTAAGTTATATTTAACAAATATATAACATTCCCCCTATATATTATACCTATATATATGTATGCCCCCTATATTTTAAATTTTTTATAGGCCCCCCTTTAAATTATATATATGTATTCAAAATTTTTTATATGTGCCCTACCTTTTATATACCCCCAAAATTTTTATATACCCTCAAATTTTTATATGTGCCCAAATTTTTTATTTTCCCCAAAATTTTTTATATGTGCTTCAAGGTGTACCCAGTTATAGAACTCCCCGAGTAGTTATGGCGGTCTGCGTGTCCCCGTCTTTTTGTTCCTTTGTACCTATTTTGCCCTATCTTTGACGTATGGAAAAAAAGAAAGGGATTTAATCCCTACATATTACCAAAGTAAGTCATTAGTATGGTTATGTCTGAACTATGTTCATATAATAGGATAACATCCACATAACAACATATTAATGAATGACAAGCGAAGTTTGAGGTTCTTATTATGTCGTAAGATATATATGATTGCACAATCGTAAGAAATAGAAAATTTCCACCATAGTAGGCTTACAACCGAAATAGGTATGAACCCTTGAATGTGTACGAATCTACCTATACTCTAATAGGGCTGACATTTGCATAAAATTAACATTCTATGTATTTGACTAACTTTAGCAAAGGTATGCTTTATCTAATACGAGAAAATAATTTCGTGTTACGGCAAAATTGTAAGCAGTCGATAAAGCGTAAAGGACATACTCGTAATACGAGGATGGAAGCCTATGCGTCAAAATATATCGACCGCAAAGGAACAGATTTGATAGGCAAAGATGTGCGTATTAATGAACGTAGCACTAAACTGCTATGTACATATAATATCAATCATAATAGTTTTGAAAAATTAACGTCTTTACCTTTAGCCGTAAAAGAAATAATGTTTACTACAATTAGGCTAAAAAGTAACCCACTTTATGACGTTGATAAGTTCATACAATACCTTATAAGGTTGTGTAATTTTGATACTAAAAGTGATACTTTTAATCCTTCCGTTAACATTGTCTTTACACAGAATGATAATATCCAACAAGTAAAAATACCTATCATTAAACTTAAAAACGGCTACGTTACAAACGTCTCAAAAAAGGCTATGTATCTATGGCTAAAATCAGCAAATTATCAATTAACTAAAAATTAAAAACATAAAACTATTATGAGTACAATTTCAACAGACGTAACAATCGTCACAGAAGAAAAGGCATTGCCTACCATTGCAGGTACAACATTAACACACTCAGGAATGTACATAGGTGACAAACCATTGTATAAAGGCGGTGAAGCATTATTGGAACATAAATTTAATCCTACCTTTAAAGGGGACAAAGGGATAATTGTGTCCATACGTGGAACTAAAACCTTAATCGTGTTAAAAGACATCAATCAGGTAAATGAGAATGCTAAAAACATCCTTATACACAACCTTGCGTCCGCAATGAAATGGAAGGTATTCGATGGTATGCCAATTGCCAAAGTATCCGATATGATGGCAGGGGCAGGTAACATCAAAGGTCTAACATTGCCAAAGTGTCCACTTGAGGCATCGTCAACAATGGACTTTCCGAGAATGTCAAGCCTTTACCTTACCGAGGAAAACATAGGCAAAGTTGCCAACCAATTAAGACAATTATTTACAATCACCACGCAAATAGCAGCACCAACAGAGGCATAGATAGATTTCGTACACATCAGGAAGGAATCAGCCACACAGCAATGTGTGTGTTGATTCCTTTTTTGCGTTTAAGTATAGAAAGCAATGTGGCGTGAACATTGCGTTTATTCTCTTTAGTGTATCCCTTTTAAAGAAAGGTTGATTAACATCAGCGAAAGTAGTAGCGAAAAATACGTTTATACTTTATAGGTGTAAAACCTTATTCAGCCCTTGCAAATAGGGCATTCTTATTTTTGGGTAAGCGAAAGAATTAGTTCTTTTAACATAGTGAATAACATTAATTTAACAAAAACACCTATATTTTATGAGAATATTCATAGAAAACTTTATTAGTTTACATCAATATGAGATTTTTTTTGTAGTAACCTTTGGGTTAATATTGTTTATTACAGAAAAACTCTTTAAAGAATTAAGCGAAGAGTGAAAAGGCTGAGAATCAAGCTGGGCGTGTGTTTGAGAGGGGTAGAACAAATCGTGGGGGTATCGAAATACCCTCAAATTTGCCTAATTTCCTTAAAATCCGAGCCTTATATGACATAATCTTGTAGCTCCTGTTTTAGGGTACAATCATATGTTGTGTATTTAGTTAGGTTCTCTTTGTCTTTGTTCTCTAGTTTAATACCCTGTTAGAATAGGTTAGTGTACAATATCCTTTCTAGTCAGACCATGTACCGTTCCCGCTATAAAGCTAGTTCGGGTATTAAAAAAAGGAAACAACGGTTTCCACAGCTTAAAAAACGCCCTTTCTCTTTATTGAGAGAGGGCTTTTTGCGTTTAAGTATATGGGTAACATTAATATTCTTACTGAAGAGGTGGCTAAAAGGAATTATTCCCTTTCTATTGTAGAAGGTTCTTTCTTAATGCTATTGTCTATATACCCTTTTAAAGATGGGCAATCAAAACACGCATTAGTTAATAAAACAGATACAGTAAAACAAATATTAAAAAAACTTCACATAAAATAAAACAAATTCATTGTATGAAACAAAACCTTTTACTTCTTGCACTATTCTTATTTATGATAGGAATGATGTACTCATTGATTACAAGAAACGTCAATCTAATGATTGCTTGTGAGTCATGCACTTTAATTTCAATTGCTCTATTAGTTTACCATTTAAAAACAAAACAATAAAACAAATTCAATGTATTGTTGTCACCCCGATTATGATAGCAATAGTTATTCCATTACCGCACATATAAATAGCCTTACAAAATTAACAACTTTGTTTGTAGTTCACAATAGATTCGTCTCATTAACACTTTGCTATAAGTTCCGTAATCAAGTAAACATTGACAATACAAAAGAACCATTCTAGGGGGAGTGGTTCTTAACTTTAATCCCCAAAATGAAATGAAAGAAACTATTATCTTCATCTACAAAGATCGTAAACAAAAGGTTATTACTATTAACTTGGGTTCTGTTCTTAAGAAAAACCTATCTAAAGAGAAGGCAAGAATAAAGCGTAACAAATCAAAGTTAATATTCCATTATCATCATAGTAATGGTATTAATATTGTCACTCTTCCTGATAGAACTATTAAATGGGAAGGATACAAATACCTTCAAACCACATACACAAAAGGTCACATCTCTCTTTATGGGGGTGAAGACAAAGCAGGAATGAAATTTTATTTTAATACTCTGTAAACAACACGCTTATAATAAATAGTCTTACGTAATACCATACGATTACGAAGGGTTGGAGGTTAAATGTTCCTTCAACCCTTTTTTACGTTAAATAAAAACCCCAATATATAATGCAAAAACAAATGACTCTTACATTAAAAACAAATGTCAACCTTCCTGTTGGTTGTACAAGGGTAAACACAAAGTTGTTAAATCCTGCTATTGTAAAACTTTTATTTAAAGACATTCCTGCCACGCCTATTGTCCATGTAGATGGTGATATGTTGTATGCAAGAATGAACTACGAAAAAGTAACAAACGTGAATTCTATTCTTTGTAATAGTGTTAATGTACAAATAATATAAATCAAAAATAGTTCTTACATAAACATGAGGAAATACTGAGTGTTTACCAATAATGTTTATCAAACAATTGCCCTCTTCATTGAGGGCTTTTGTCGTTTAAATAAACAAGCGTTATGAAATTACCAATTGAAATAAATGTAGCACTTCCTGCCAATGCGTCACGTGTTGCTAAGAAGTTAGTTAAAGCAAAGTATAAAAAAGCTATATTAACACGTGCTATTAAGTTACGTAATCTACATTCAAATGATATGTATTTGTTTGGGGAGATGGCAGAATCAGGTAGATTTGTTCAAGTAAAATTTAAATAACATTCAAAGGACACTTAGCTCAGTTGGTTAGAGCGTCACACTCATAATGTGAGGGTCAATGGTTCGAGTCCATTAGCGTCCACAAGTTGTAATATTCATGCTACTAGATGGTGAAAATCCAGTACAACAGAAGTCTACGGTCAGGTAGAGAATCCCATAGGGAGGAGTCTGACTAGGGTTTATTACAACTGAGTGCAGAGGGATTTTAAAAAACTCAATAACATCTCAAGATGTTGAGGACACCAATTTCTTTGATAAGATATAGAGATTAACACTATACACAACTGTATAAGCTGTACTTTATGGGTATGGGGAAGGGTTGTGCTGGTAGTAGTGGTTAAAAACCTGTTAATACTATTGCATATTATATCAAAGTTTTAGGTGTAAAACACAATCATATGAAAAATATATCATTGCTTATAATTTTTATAAGTATTATAATATTATTATTCTTACCTAAAGAAAAACAAATCATTATTAATGAAACTACTATCATTGTAAATGATGATACTATTCACATGATAATAACAAAAGATTCTATATATGAAAAAACTAATTAAAGTAATTGCAAATATCCTTGATGGAGATTGTAAAAAATGCACAAAGTGTATGAATGGTTCTGTTAATAGATGATAAAATATAAGCAATTAACAAAAGTATAAGTTAGTTGCGAATATTTGCGACGATAGCTACAACTCAATGTCAGCTTATCTTTGCGGCATTCATCTAAAACGAACATTCATTCAATCGCACAACACACACTAAATCACAAATAAATAACCATAAACTTCTTATTTTGGGGAAAATAGGTTGGATAGAAAAAAAGGCAACTGTAATGGTTGCCTTTTTTATTTTAGTTAAAAAGTATAATATAAATAAGATGAATAAAGATTTTACACCTTATGAACAAGCATTAGAATTAGCAAAACTTAATTTTAATGAAAAATGTTTTGGTTATTATGGATTAGAAAATGAATTATATATTGAAATCAGTTGTAATTTAGATTCTAACCTAACAAGGCGTAATTTTATTGCAACACCAACATTCTCACAAGCATTTAGATGGTTTAGAGAGAAGTATGGGTATGATGTATCAATTAAAAAATGCACACCAAGTGAATATAAATTTGAAATAGAACAATTATTTGTAAAAGATAATAACTACTATTTTATTGACTTCGCATTTTCATCTTACGAAGAAGCAGAACTTGAATGTCTTAAAAAATTAATAGAAATCGTTAAAAATAAATAACAAATGAAAACAATAAAAATTGATGGCGTAGAGTACAAATTAACTCCTATTAAAAAACAATCTAAGTCAATAATACTAAAACAAACATTAGAGTTTGAAGTGTATCCTAAAGACTTAGGTGAACATAATTGGGAAGATGCAAAGAAAGTATGTGAAGACTTGGGAGATGGTTGGAGATTACCTACAAGAGAAGAGTTGCATCTAATTTGGCTTAATAAAGAAAGTATTGGGGGTTTTGACACTGTCTACTATTGGAGTTCTAGTGAGGACGGTAACTCCAACGTCTGGGTTCAGTACTTCTGCAATGGCAATCAGTACGACTGCAGCAAGAGCAACCCACTCTGTGTTCGAGCGGTTAGAGATATAAAAATTTAAAAAGAAATAAGATGACAGACAAAGAAACACTTGAAGAAGCTGCTGATACGTACGCTAAAAAACAATACGGAAATTCTTGCGGGGCAAGAGAAGAAAGAAAAATTTCCAAAGAAGATTTTATTGCAGGTGCTAAATGGCAATCTGAAAAAATGTATAGTGAGGAAGAAATATTTAATCTGTGTAAAGATTTTGCAATATTTGTACAACAAAAAAGACCTAGCTATAAAAAACAATTAGAATGGTTTGAACAATTTAAATTGGTAATATGATTACAGATATACCTATTGATGAGTTTAATTTTTTTGTTAGCACAGGAGAAGTTTCTGACGCTAGATTAAAAAATATAGCTACAAAAATTAAAAACAATATATCTCTTAGTATAAGAGAACACGCTTTTTTAATAAATAAAACACATCAAATTAATAACATTCTAAAACAATTTAAAAATGAAGAGGCTATTTGATTTTTTCTTTAGGAGAACCGCTGTAATAGAGGTTGGTAAACACCAATGGTGTCAAGTTATTTATGATACCAAAGATACATTTCAAGATTATAGATTTAGAAAGGATGAGTCGCATAGTTATCCTAATTGCCTTATCTATATAAGGGATTACGTTTTGTATGAACACACTAATGTAAGCACTGGTTCTAAAAAACTTGAATTAAAATATTTAAATTAAAACATAACCCCGTAAGGTTACAATTAAGCTCTTTTAATTAAGGGCTTTTTTGCTTTTAATATAAACAACATATTTACTTATGCTTCCTAAATATAAAGAAGGTGATTCTCTTATAATATATGGCAACACTTCAGATCATTCCTTTAAAAAAGGAGAGATTGTTAAAATAACAAAAATACAATTTAAAAATCGTAGAAAAATCTTTGCATATGTTGCACAAAATAATCAAGGTTTACGTTGTTGGGTTGATGAATCTGACCTTATTACATTAATTAAATTAAATAATTTTCGTGGAGATATTGTTGAAGTATTTGATGAACATAATAATCAATTAGGTTTTGCTAATAAAAAAGAATTACTTGATTTTTGTCGTCAATGTATAAAAGCTAAAAACGAATCACATTATATTATTTTTAATGAAAAACCAATCATTATTAATGATAAATTATTTTTGTTGTTAAAAAATTCAAGATTTCCTTTAAATAAAATTTTATCAAATGAACAAATTTAATATAGGTGACACTGTACGTTTTCAAGGGATAGAATGTATTATTAGATCGTTTGCAAAACATCCTACTAAAAAGTATACGTATGAACTGGAAAGCTTATCAAAAGATATGCATTTAGACAGCATATGGGAAATAAATATTAATTTAATTAAAAAACAATTTCCTGAAATTAGTAATTTTATTCTTCCTAAATACGAAGTGTTAGATAATAATAATAATCATGTAGAAAATATGAATATTATTGAAATAAATAAATTATATAAAAATCTTTCTTTGCGTGATGATATAAACATTTTTGTTATTATTGATGATAAACAAGAACGTATAGAAAGTTCTAACGAAAAAATAAAAGAATTATTATCTAACCTAAATAATATATTAAATGAGTTTATCTAAAGTATCAATCACAAAAATAATTGAAACTCAAACTGTTACCTTTAAGGGTTTTGTTAAATTCCATAATCAGTATGGGTGGAAATTTAAAAAAGATGACGTGGTCATATTTATTTCTAAGAAAAAAATTCCGCTATCATTAAAAGCTTATTATTTGAAGTTCATTTCATCAGAGGACATCAAATCAAAATTGTAATCAAAATTTAAAAATAAAAACATGCAAAGGTATCAAATTTTAACACTGCAAACTACTGACCGTAATGGTCAATCTGTTACTTGGACTAGAACAGATGCACAAGGATTTTATGTTCCTAATGTGGCAAATCTTCCACCAAAACATATTAACGATTTTTTATCTTCAGATTTAAATTCTGTAATTAAAATCATGTCTGTAAAAAGAACAACAAATCCAATTGTATTAACTGTTGGAAGAATGTATCATCAAGGAAAGATTGTTCGAATTATTATTGAAAAAAATATATGTTACCTTCTTATAGGCACTCTTGCACGTAACACTAGATACAACCTTGAAGAAATGGTAGATGTTCCTCTTCCTGTTCTTCCCGATGCTCCAACATTATCTAATAAACAATTGATTGACCTTATTCAAACAAAAATTATAACGTCCTATCCAATTGAACTTCGTTTAGAATGTACAAAACGTGCAAGAAAAGAAACCCTTGAACAGTTTATTGAAGATTTTTTCACAGAACATAACACTGAAAAAGATACAATATTTGTTCAGGACACAAGACAAATACAAACAGAAAAAGGAAAGCGTCGATCTTTAGGTGATATCTTTATGATTATTAAATACTATTATCCTACTGCTACATTGCAACAGGTTTTACGTATTCTTTTAGTTGTATTGCCTGGTCGTCTAGGTGGTTTCAGGACATCAATGTGTAGTATTATTAACAAACGTGTTTGGTATTACAATGGTACTCAAGAAACAGGTCAATTTGATGTAAAGAAAAAAGATGAATTTGGTAATAATTACGAATGGTATGTTAGTAAGATGTAATAATTAAATCTAATTATTCAATTATTAAAAGCTCCTTGAAGAAATTTAAGGAGCTTTTTTATATAAATATAAGTTAGTCTAAAAATAAAACCGAATATCATGTAACACTTACTCACACTGTGTTTGAAAGAATTGCTTTAGTGCAGTTCTTTCAATCGCACAAATCACAAAACACACTATAAATATGAAGCATATACTTTTAATTACTTTAATCTTTACACTCTGTAATTGTAAAGAAAATAAACAAATAGCTACTATTGTAAGTTATCAAAAAATGTATCCTTACAATGTAGGTTGGGACGCTAAAGCAGAAACATTAAGAACATATAAAGCTATGTATTTAACAGATAGTATATGTTTTGAATTTAATACACACTCTAGCTTCAACATTGGGGATAAAATAGAATATAAAAGAGATTAATAATTAATAAAAATAAAATGAAAAAAATTGGAATTGTAGGTTGGGACACAACCCCTAGAGAATGTTTTGGAGCAACTGTTCCATATTTAACATGGATTAAAGAATTTGGTGAACCTTGTATTATTATGCCAGGTGAAGTAAGGACAGATTTAGATCTTTTAGTTCTTCCTGGTGGTCTTGATGTTGATTCATCAAGATATGAACAAGCACCTTGGTTTAATACATCACGTCCAAATCAATTTCTGGAACATTTTGATGTTCATGTGCTTCCAAAGTATATTGAAATGAAAACTCCTATTTTTGGAATTTGTCGTGGAATGCAATCATTAAATGTATTATTTAGAGGAACTCTTAATCAAGACATTTTTCATCCACGTTCTCGTGACAATGAAGATTTAAAAGCTCACGACATGTTTAATGTCACTATGGTAAATGGTTATCCAACAAAAACAGGAAAATCACTTTTTAAAACAGGGTCATGGCATCATCAATCTATTGATACTATTGGTGAAGGATTTGTTGTTGACATTGTAGCTGAAGATAATCATATTGAAGTTATTCATCACGAGGAACTTCCTATCATTGGTGTACAATATCACCCAGAAAGAAGTTATGATACTTATTCAACACATCTTGTTAATAATTTATTAAAACAATAAAATGACTGTAGTACAAAATAAAAAAGTTTCTCTCTTTATTAAAGGAACTCCTATTAATTGTGAAAACTTTTATAGAAAACATTTAAGATTTCCTATGTTGGAAAAAGGTTACACCTATAATGTTAATGAAGGAATTGGTTTTTTTAAATGTGTTTCAATTTTAGGAGCAACTTTTTTATGCCAAGTAAGACAAGGAAAAGCATGTTATTTAGAAGTATCTGCGTCAGGAGTACAATATAATGTTGATTCATTAGATCTTCATTCAAAAGTCTCAACCTTCTTTAAAAAAGAATGTGACGCTGCCCACACAAAATATTGTGAATCAAATAAAGTAAACATATAACTTTTTATGGAAATTATAGAAAAAAAACCCACAAGAAGAAAGAAAGAAGTTGTTGATATTAAAGTAGATACTGAAAAAGAAAAAAAAGATTTAAAAAAATATCAATATTTTGGTAGCTGGCATAACACAGAAGTATTTTATATAGAAGCTATGCGTCTTATTGTATGTGGTACAATAACAGGTTGTGGGTTATCACAAATGCATGGTATTTCAGTGATAAAAAAAGCTATTCCTAAAGAAGAACTAAATGAGTTATTTAAACCACTTAAAAAAGATGGCGTTGGAGCTATTATTGTTACTTTAGGAGAAGATTTTTTTAATAAAGAACAATTTATTCTTGAAAGCGGTTTTGAATTTATGTCTGAATATATTAATTTTAGACATTCTGAAATATATAAACAAAGAATTTACATTTTTAAACTATAAACATTTATGAGCAAAATTAAAGTATTTAATGGAGGACATTTCATCCATACATCAAAAGAAACATCATTTGAAGACGCTGACGTTGTGATTTTTCATGGCGGAGCTGATATTAATCCTGACCTTTACGGTGAAGCCCCAAATAAACATACTAACTGGTTTTCTTTTGATAGAGATTACCGTGAAGTAGAACTTTTTAGAGCATGTGTTGAACATAAAAAACTTATGTTTGGTATATGTCGAGGTATGCAACTTATGACCGCTCTTAATGGTGGTAAACTTATTCAGCACATAAGTCATCCTGGTGGTCATATGGTTCATACAAAAGATGGTCATTCCTATCATGTAAATAGTCTTCATCACCAAATGTGTAATCCTTATGACCTTCCTAAAGATGAGTATGACGTTCTTGCTTACGCAGAAGATTTATCATATACACATTTAGGAGAACATGACCAAGAATTAACTTTTCCTGACCATGCTTATACAAAAGATGGTTTTTTTATGGAGCCAGAAGCTATTTGGTTTCCAAAAACACGTTCATTAGGCGTACAATATCATCCTGAAATGATGCGTAATGATCAAGAAGCAGTAATAATATGTAATGACTTAATTAGAAAATATTTACAATTAAAATAATATAATATGCACAATCTTGATTTAGTAAAACTTCATAATTTTGATGTTCTTGTAACAGCAATTGGCCATAAACCATTTAAAGCTATATTATATGTTTTACCATATGGTAAAATATACATTCTTTCAAATGTAATGAGTGGCTCATCAAATGGAATAGCAGCAGCTCATGATAATTTAGAACATTTAGATTTACACTCTTCTTGGGCTTTAGATGACGATATATTAGATATATCATTATTTAGTAATGAAGCTATCTTTTCATTATATAAAAGTGGTGAATTGCTGTTAGTTTTATCTAATAAAAAACATTATTTTTATATAAAAAAGGATGTTGACGATTATATTTCTACATGTGGAATAAAACTTGAACATCCTTTAATACAAAGTGTTATTTCTGTTAAACCTATTTCAAAAGAAAAAATTATTTCTTATAAATTTAATGAATCTTTTCAAATATATAATGTTTCTAAAGATTCATTACAAAGATTCTCCTCAAGTTCTGTAAACAATGGTAAATGTAGTGATTCCTATGGAACTATTTTAACACTAAAAGATCTTAAAGGAGATTTTTATATTCCAACATATGTTTATGTTCCTGAAAATAATTACTATATTTGTAATGGAATGTGGTTTAATAATAAATTTATTAAGCGCGGAACAAAAATTTATATGAAGCAGTTAAGTTATTATATGGGACAAATAGCCTTAAAAGAAAAGGATATAACTGAAATTGTACGAAAAGATGTTTTTGATATAAATATATTTAAAAAATCAATTAAAGAAAATCAAAATTCTCTATTTTATTCAAAACAGAAAAGCTCATGGTTCTTAAAAAATTGTTGTGACGCTGTTAAGTTAAGTGGTGATTTTGATATTTTTATTCCAAAAATATTTCTTACTGAGAATGGTTACGATGATTTATTTTTAAAAGAGTGGATTAAACAAATTAATATCCTATTTAATAGTGACGCTATAACTATTATTAATGAACACGCTGAACCAGAAATCAAGCAACAAATCTTTTCTATGTGTGAAGATGGTTATTTAATAAACATTAAACACAAGTGTTCATATTTAGTATTAATAATGATACGTTACTTTTGGTTTGGTCCTTATATGGAAATTCCAGCAATGACAATGACTTACGTAAAAAATGGTTTTTCTTTTTATGACGCTTTAGTTATAGCTAACACAACTATTACACATCATGTTAACTATTCATTTATAAAAGATGATATTTCATATGAAGAAGTAAAAGATTCTTGTTTTGAAAAATTGTTATCATCGTGGACTTTAGCAACAACTGATGGTTTAAATGGGAAAAGATTTGATCGTTTAATTTTAAATAAATAATAATGAGTTACAAAAAAATTAATAGTTTTTCTGATGTAAAAAATCAGTATATTTTTCATAAAAGGAACAATGCATATTATCTTTGTTATTGTTTAGAAGAAAATGGAGAAATATTTATATTAAATAATCATAGTTATAGTATGCCAACTTCTAGCATACTTCGTGAGTTTCATAAAAAATATCACAGAGGTTCAAAAATTGAATTTGTATATGTAGACAATAGACCAATATTATCTAACTTTTATTCTTTTGATTTTGATTTTGAAGTAGGAAAAACATATTATTTTTATAAAAAGCATTTACCTTACATGACAAGTGTTCCTATTATAGGGACTATAAAAAGTATAAGTGTTGAAAAAATAATACTAACTAATAAAAAGAAAATATTTATTAGTGATATATCTCATGGTAGTCTTCTTATTAAAGAAAAACATGTTCCTTTGTCAGAAAATCAGTTGTCATTAATTGGCATTAATGACGATGATAGTTTATTATATTTCAAAAATTTAACGGGTCCTCAGTATACAGATATAATTACTAAAAAACAAATAGATATTAAAAAAATTAAAGAGCTATATACATTTGAAAATGAACAATCTTTAATTTTTCATAGAGATCCTTTGATATCTTTTGGTTTTCTTTCTAATAAAAAATGGATTGAAAAAGGAGATGTTATTCCTAACAATGATTATATACAAAATAATACTTCAAACATTACATTAAATGGACAAGTTATTCCATTGTTTCATTTTAGATTAACACCTTATCATAATATATTATGTAATTCATATTTTAAAAATTATGTAAGAAATTGTAGATTAACAATTGCTAAAACAGGAGACCTTAATTGGTCAGACTATGGTTGTTGTGACCCTATAAAAAGTAAAGGAAATATTTCTATATTTATTCCTGATATTTATTTAGAAAAAACTAAAATAAAACATAATTTTGCCTTTGCCTATCTTGAAGAAATTCAAAAAATGATTGGTGATAAAAAAGCATTTAATTGGAAATACGATATTAGTAATGTTTATACATCAACATCTTTATTTTCTAAAAAAGGTATTTATGTAAATATTAATGTATCACAAAAACGTAGTTACTTTTTTCTAATATTAGTTAGGTTCTTATGGTACAGTGGTTATAGAGACATACCAAAAAAGACAATGTCTGATGTTAAAAAAGGAAAAGATTTCTTTGAAAGTCTTATAAAAAATGCAGCAGAATGTACTTGTCCAAGTAATTGGAGTTTTATTAATAGTAATATATCATTAAACGATATACCAAAAAATATAACTTTTAATAAATATTTGAAACTACTAGACAATAAAACTATGAATGAAAGATTAGATCGTTTAATTTTAAACTGTAAATAAAAATGGAAAATCAATTACCAAAAGGGTATACGGTGGGTGCCGACATCGAATGCTTTTTACAACACAAAGAAACAGGCGAAATCATTAGTGCTGAGGGTATAATAAAAGGAACAAAACACGAACCTTTTATCTTTGACGATGTATCTGAATTTCATGCTACGTCATTAGATAATGTTATGGCAGAATTTTGTATTCCTCCCTGTACTACAGTTGATGACTTTATTGGGGGTATTTTCCACAGTAAAAAATACATCGAGTCTTTAGATGACAAGTTATGCACAGCGTTCATACCTTGTAATTTAATGGATGAAAAGTATCTTCTTACAGAAAATTCCCAAACATTTGGATGTGAACCAGATTATAATTGTTGGTCAGGAGAAGTAAATCCACGACCTAAATCTTCTGGTAATTTACGAACAGCAGGCTTTCACGTTCATATGGGTTATGATAATCCTAATGACGATAAAAGTATGATTCTTGCTAAGTTCTTTGACCTGTATGTAACACTACCTTCTCTTCTTTTAGAACCTGATAATGATAGAAGAAAGATGTATGGAAAAGCAGGAGCTATGCGTTTCAAAGGATATGGTCTTGAATGTAGAACATTATCTTCTTTCTTTGCGTCAAATGAAGAAAACATTCGTTTTGTTTTCAATCAAACAGTTAAGGCTATTAATGCCGCAGAAAACTTTTCAATTGATATCAATGCTATATCTGATAAAGTACAGCGTGCAATCAATAAGAATGACAAGAAATTTGTGCAAGAGATTGTTAATATTTTTAATATTATGGCAGCCTAATGACACAAGAACTAAAAAACAAATTACATACTATTGAACTTGAACTTAGAGAATTAGAACCCTTATTTTTACAAGGATATTCTTATCCCGAATCATATGTAGAGCATATAGAAAATTTATTATCTTCTACAAAGATTCATTCTAGTGTAACAAAACATGGGAATCAACAATGTCGTTATGGTAAAAATAGAAGTTTTGGAGACTTATATCGTTTAGTAATTTCTAAGTATAATGTTTCTTTTACTGAATTTTTATATATTATTTTAGGATTAGTTAATTTAGAAAATAATATTTCCTATATTTTTTGTCCTGACATTTTAAAAAGAGTTCTTGTAACAGGAGCTTCTCGTTATGGTTCTCATGTATTAAATAGTATTGACAATGACGATTTAAACATATCGCATGAAGACTTGCAATCAATTCGTGAACATACACCAACATTAAAAACATCTATATAATGCCAGTAAAAAAATTAGTAAAGCCAGCAAAAAAAAGAATTGTAAAATTAGCACGTACTCTACGTGTATTCAGTAGACACCCTACACATTCTGTTCTTAGACGAAGTGTTATTAATACAGCCCCTCATCTTGTATGTATAAGATTTGGTTCTGAAACACAAGGCACTATACGGTATAAGGTAGAAATAAATTCTCCACAATCTGTTCGTAATTCAGCAAATAAATTATTGATGAAACAATGCTTTGACAAAGGTAATGTTAAGACAGCTATATGGGAACGTGGTTCAACTTTAGAAAAAGCATTAGCTTTTGTTAATGCAAATGAATACCCTATAGTAATGAAGTCATTCTTTGGTAGTCGTGGAAATGGTAATACTCTTATTCATAATGAAAAAGATTTACGAAATTTTGCAACTACTCATACCTTAGCAAATTATGTTTGTGAAAAGTTTTACAATTATAATCGTGAATATCGTTTACATATTACTGAAGAAGGATGTTTTTATACATGCCGCAAAATGTTAAAATCTGATACACCAGATGATAAGAAATGGTTTCGTAATGATAGTAATTCTGTATGGGTTATTGAATCAAATGATCAGTTTGACAAACCTGTAAATTGGAATGATTGTATTAATGAATCAGTAAAAGCTTTAAAGTCTGTCGGTCTTGATGTTGGTGCTGTTGATTTAAGAATACAAAGTGCTTCTTCAAAGATTGAAGGTAAGCGTAAACGTCCTGACTTTATTGTTATTGAAATTAATTCTGCTCCTAGTTTTGGAGAAATTACTTCTCAAAAATATATTGAAGAGATTCCAAAAATTATTAATTATAAATTACGAACAAACAAAACAAATTTTTAATAAACAAAAAAAAGTAAATGCAACAAACTTTAATAGCCAATGTGGTATGGCTTCTAACATTATCACACATAATATATTACTTAGTACTTAAGCTCTTTGGAAAAAAGTTTATCAACAATCAATTAAACTGCGGACTCTTTGGATTCTCTGGTAAAGGTGATATCAATGTTGTTAAATTTATTGGTTGGGCTAATGACTCTCGTGGTGGTGATGGTTGTGGGTATTTCCATGACGGTTTTATTTACAAAGGTTTTGGTAAAACTGAAAAATTTTCAAAGTATGCTTCTGAAAATAGAATCGTTCTTAATCCTGAAGCTACAGTATTTTTAGGACATACAAGAAAAGCTTCCCTTGGAACAAAAATTGTTATTGAAAATACACATCCTTTTCTTATTGATAAAAACTTTGTGTTTGCTCACAACGGAAAGATTGATAATATAAAAGATTTAGTTGAAAAATATGAAATTGATACTACAGACATGACTGTTGATAGTCATATGTTTGGTGCAATTATCAAACGTTCAAATTCTTTTGATGTATTAAATGATTATAAAGGTTACGCTGCAATATCATTTATTGACAATACAAAACCTAATAAAGTTTTTTTATATCATGGTGCTTCAAAAGACTATGCAGCTGGAGAAATTACAGAAGAGAGACCGTTGTTTATTCTTAAACAAAAAGAATGTATTTATTGGTCTTCTTTAATTGAACCATTAGAAGTTATTAAAGGAGAAGATGATAAAATTATTTCTCTTGATTGTAATACTTTGTATCGTTTAGAAAAAGCAAGGTTATGTAAGATGAACATAACTATTGAAAGAGAAAACAATAATTGTTATAATTGGGATTGTCTTAAAAAAGAATTTAAAATTCCAGTTACTTATCCAAATAGTAATAGAACAAATATTGCTAAAGCACAACAAGAACTTCGTTATCCTTCTCATACATTAAATGAAAGTGATTGGGAAAATTTCTCAAATGGTGGAAGAACTCCAGATTATTCTAGAAATAATATTAAGATTGGTCAACAGTCTCTTCCACCTGCACGTACTTATCCACACGCACCGACAGATCCTGATAAGAAAATAAAAATATTTAATATTAAATGTGAATATAAACCTTCAGATATATTAAGAAAAACAGGAATATTTTCTACAAGGAAAACAGATATTATTTATTATCATAAAGGTCTTCATCATGTGTTAAAACCAAATGGCACATTTGATGTTGCTGATGGTGTTTATTACGCAACAAAAGATACTGGTGAGGCTATTTTAAGTAATGAGCCTTATGTAAATCTTGATAAAGGTACTGAGTTAACTTATACTATTGAAGAAATAAAAGGTTCTTGTAAAAGATATTGTTTCTTTAGAGGTGTATTATTAAATAATAATACTCTTCCTGAGTTTATGTCAGCCCTTCTTAAAGATGAAGATAATATTTTTGATTTAACAAATGTTATTAGTCTTTCAAATTACTCCACATATCCTATTGTATCTAATGATAGCACTGATGTTATGTGGTATCATAATGGTAAAACTGCGTCAGCCTCACCAATAAAACCTCAGTTTACTAATCGTGCTTACACAATATTAAAAGGACGATTGATAAGAATTGAAGATGTAAAAGATAAAATACCTATGTCCAATTTAATTGTTGGTGGTTACGAACCATCTAATCAAAAGGTTGACATACCACCATTAGATAATTTTAAAGATACTAATAAAGTTATTATTCCTCCAAAACTTATTGCTCCTTTTGTTTCAGATGAAACATCATCTCTAACTACAAAAGAATTAGAAATAAGAAATAAAGCAATGCGTTGTATTCAAAACATTGACTATAAAAAAGAAACATTAGGTTCTCTTTTGTCACAATGTGAAAAGATATATAGCTCTTTAAGTGATATGAACGCAAGTCTTTCTATTCACGTTGAAAATGCAATATCTCAATATTTCTTTGACTTACAAAATTGCTTAGTTCCTTTTTCTTCAGATGACGAAGGACGAGAACAAACAGAACAATTGGCAACAGCTTTTTATGTTCAATGTGTTGAAGAGAAGTGTTCTATAATGAATAAATTTTCAGGGTCTACTATGTCTTTGATAAAAGATTATATAGTTCTTGAAATTTCAAAGTTTAATTCAGAATCAAATGATTCTACTGTAAATAATACAGATGACACTGATGACTTATCTTTAACAAAATTGCAATTATCACAAGATAAAGAAGCTGAATTATATATTGATATACTTCTTAACGATAGAAATCGTGGAGATTGTTATCTTTATGTAGCTGATGAGTTACAAACACTTGATGCTTCAGATTATGCCCAAGACGTATCAGCTGCCTTATATAGGTCAGAAGATTTTTTAACTGCTCAATTAAAAACTATTTTTGAAAAACATAATAAGTCTAATAATTTAAAAACATTAACAGAAAATGAAAAAGCTAACTAATCCTATGATTTATTATTCTGATAATCCTGAGTTAAAGGAAGAAGTTGTCATTACCAAAAGTAATAACAAAGAATATAAAATAAATTGTCGAAGAATTGAAGGAGAGTATTACATAATAAATGTAGAAGTATTTAATATCTCTGGTAGATGGTATAGACCAGAATTAAAGTCAATTGTATTTGACCATGAAAAAAAAGAATGGATCCATAAATCAAAAATTGATACATTAGTGCCAGGTATTATTGGTTTTAATAATAGTGGTAGTCCTATTAGAGGACTTTTCTCAAGAAATATATATAAGAATTGTAAAATATTTACTCTTGACACAAGACGAGATGTACCTTTTGATCTGTGTTTAAATGAAAATATTATTCCTAGTGAATACTATACAGAGTCAATACAGCATGGTATATTTTATCATGTGTCTATCCTGTCTAAAAAAGATGCTTCTAAAAAATTAAATGATGGGCATAATGCTCATAATGATTATTCAATTGATGATAATCCTTTTAATTTTGACTGTTTAAAAAACATATTTAATGAAAGTCAATTAGTTATTAAGCCAAGTGATTCTTTAATAGGAAAAACTATTGATGAATATTCATATGGTCTTGAATTAGAAGCTTCTTATGGAAATTTACCAGAGCATCTTAGATATAAACATGGTATTTATATTTGTCGTGATGGTTCATTAAGAAAAGCTGATGGTTCAAATGGACCAGAGTTTGTCACAGTTCCTTTAAGCGGGGCAAAAGCTGTAAGAAATATTAAAGATTTATCTGCAGAACTTACTAAACGATGCATAATAGGGACAGAATGTTCTTATCATTTACATGTTGGTTCAATAAGAACAGATAGAGAATTTTTAGTTGCTCTTTATAAGCTTGGTATTAAAATACAAAATGAAGTATTTTCATTATTTCCTTTCTATAAAACAGATGAAATTAAATATGCTGGTAAAGAAAAGAATTATGCTAAGAAACTTAAAAATATTATTCCTCATTCTAGTACTACATTACCAGATACATTTAACAGAGAGTTATATCATAAGTATGTAAATAATTCTTATAATATCATTTTTGCATTCCTTTTAGAAGGCGGTACACCATCTGTTTATAATAATAGAAGGAATATGAAACACCCACGAGATAGGAAATGGGAGCGTTCTAGTCGTTACTATTGGTTAAATTTTATGAATATGTTTTTCTCAAAAAGAAATACTATAGAATTTAGAATTCACACGCCTACTTTAAATTCTCAAAAGATTCTATCATGGATGTTATTATGTACAGCTATAATTAATTACGCTGAAAAACATTCATTTGAATTAGTTAATGATAATTTAAAAACAATATCATTGAAAACGATTATTGAAGAATATTTTAGTAGTCGTAATGTTAAAATAACTGAGTATATGCTTGGTTATATTGCCCATAGAAAAAAGATTTTTACTGATGATAAGTTAGCTGGTGATTTAATTTCACCAAAATACATAGAAAATGATTCTGACTTTGTATTTAAGTTCTTTGATTTTGAAAAATTTCTTTTCTAATAAATATGCTGTTAGTTTTAGTTGCATTGAATTAACAGCATATTTTTAAAAATATAAGTTACTTTAAAAAATATTTTCGCAATGACTCAAAAGCCCGCTATGATTGACGAAGATGTATCTCACGTTATGGATACATCTTCCAATCTCACAACACAAAAAGATACGGATGTTAAGGCTGTATCATACCTAAAAGGAACTAAAGAAAAATGGAGAGACATCTATAAATATGAAGGTCTTTACCAAGTTTCTAATAAAGGTAATGTAAAAAATCTACTTACTAAAAAATTAATAACTCTTGGAACAAATGCTAGAGGATATAAATATGTAAGTCTTTATAAAAATTATGAAGGAAAAAAAACAACAAAGCTTGAATTTGTACATCGTCTTGTTGCTTTAGCTTTTGTTCCTATATATTCATTTGACCGTAATAGGGTAAATCATTTGGATGGAGATAAAGCTAATAATGAATTGTATAATCTTGAATGGGTTACTAATAAAGAGAACTCTCAACATTTTCTAAAAAGTCTTAAACAAGATTATAAATTTGGTGACGATAATCATAATACAAAGTTAAAAATATATGAAATACAAAAGATACGTAAATTATATGATGAAACTAAATTCACTCAAAAAGAATTATCAGAAATGTATAATGTATCACAATCAGCTATTTCACAAATTGTTAACGCTAAGATAAGGAAAAAAGAACGTTTAATTCAAAAAAAGAAAATAACAGAACAAGAAAATGAAAATTAACTATCCTAATAGAACATTAAAACAGCATCCTTTTGCACAGTATTTCCCTTTCCTAAAAAGGGTTTCACTAAGAAGACAAATCAACCATAGTTGGATGAACAAAACAAAAGATAAGGTTTGGCATAGAGCTTGTAAAAGAAGTTGTAAAAATTTCTTAAAACAACAATTACACTTAGAATTAAATTCAGAATAATTAATAATAGGTCAGGTGGCGGAATGTTAACAACCCCGTTCTAGATGTAAAAATAATGTGGTTAGAATCCACTACGGGGTCAATGTTAACTTGGTAGACGCTATCTAGAAGATTATATGAAAGGGCGATATAAGAATGAAAAGAATAAGCCCTGTTACAGGTTCGAATCCTTGTCCTGACCACAAAAAACAAAATATATGAATAATAATTTAGAATTTGAAAATGAAGACCCATGTCCTAATAGTATAGAGGATAATCATCCAAGAACTAATTATGGAGAAGGATGTGAATGTAGTAAGGAATATTTAAGAGAAGTTTATTTTTCTGCTATTAAAGATACAGGAGAAGGTTGGAATGGAGAGTACGCAAATGGAAATCATCCTAATATTAAAAAAATTTTTAATAAAAGCTTTGAAGATTGGTTTGAAAAATTTAAAAACAAAAAAATATGAGTATATACATTTTAATTTATATTGCAGGATATATAGTTTCTTATTATGGTTGGAAATTATTAGGTTACACACACTGTTGGGAAAGTATTGGATTTAGATTATTTATATCTATTTTTAGCTGGGTATCTGTAGTGATTAGTATTGCTGTATTAATTTCATTTTTAATTCAAGACTTTTTCCTAAATAACAAAATATTTAAAAACGAACCACCAAAATGGTTATAAAACAAAATATATGACAATAGAAGAATATATGAAGATAGAAGAATCTAAACAGATTAAGTGTTACTGCGGACATACAAGCTATTGTGATTGTAGTCCATTAGAAGAACCTAAACAATTTACTCCTGAAATGTTAGTAGATTTAAAACAGGGTTTAGATAACGCTATACAAAAAAGTAATCCACTGTTTCCAAACTATAACTTTTTAAATAAAAAAGAAGAACCTAAACAAGAAGAAAATGAAATTATTGATATTTCAGACCATGATGGGATAGGTAATGCGGTAGACAATCTTAATAATGAACCTAAACAAGAAACACTTGATTTTATGTCTAAAGAATTGGATATTGAGAGAAAAAGAGTTCATAAACAAGAAACACTTGAAGAAGTTGCTGAAAAATATGCAAGAAAACAATGTGATGATATGTATGACAATCAAGGTCTTACAGGTGCATCTTGGGGATGGGAAACATCATTAGATTTTATTGCAGGTGCTAAATGGCAAGCAGAAAGAATGTATAGTGAGGAAGATATGAAACAAGCTTATTTAGATGGATGCAAAATAAAATTAACTAATATCTATCATTTAGAAAAATGGTTTACACAATTTAAAAAGAAATAATATGAAACAAGAAACACTTGAAGAAGCTGGTGTTGCTTACGCAAAAACAGTAAGTAAAAATCACACATCTCATATGTTAGGTTTTTATAATGGTGCTAAATGGCAATCTGAAAAAATGTATAGTAAGGAAGATTTAATTAGTTTTGCACATTTTTATTTTCAAGAAGAATTTAATTCAAGTATGCAAACTTCTAAATCAACTAAAGATATTTTTAATAAATGGTTTGAACAATTTAAAAAGAAAAAATTATGAAAAGAATAGATTACATTATTTCTCAAGAAAAAGAAACTTTATTAACATTAAATTTAGCAAAAATGTTATTAAATCATAATTTTAATTCAAAGAACACACTAGTGATAACTGTATCAACAGATTATTCTTCTAATGTAGGTCAGTTATTGCGTCATGCTTTAACAAAAGATGGAGAGATTTGTGATGGATTTGGTATAGATGTTCCTTATCCAGACGAAACTTGGGATAAAAACTATATAAAAGAGTTAGAGTCTTTAATAAATTTATATAGATATAAAATAACTAACAAGAAAATACTTTTGGTTGAAGCTGGTGTTATTAGAGGATCTAACTATAAGTTTATCATAGATTATTTTAAAATAAAGTTAAATTTACAAGAGGATATTTATACATTAGCTTTGTATGAAAATTTATCTTCAAAGTTTAAGTCTAATTTTGTTGGAGATTTTTATAACAACGACACAGAAGATTTAACTTTTTGGTGGGAGAAAGAAAATAAACATTGGGCATAATAAAAAAGAAATAGTATTAACAATATACTAACACAATTATGTTTAAAAAAATAGTATCTTTGTAAATTAATATAAATAAAATGAAAATACAAGCATTTGGTTGTACACATGGTTTTCACCATGATATAAAAATTGATGACAGTTGTGATATGCTTATTCACACAGGAGATGAATCTAATTATAGAATGTCTGCTCTTAATTACCATGAAGCAATAAATTTTTTAGAATGGTATGGTTCTCTTCCTAATAAATATAAAATATTTGTTGCTGGAAATCACTCGACAGCTATTGAAAAAAGATTAATTACTAAAAAGGATATTGAATCTTTAGGTATTACATACTTAGAAGATAGTGGAATAGAAATTGAAGGAATAAATATTTATGGAAGTCCTTGCACTCCTAAATATGGTGATTGGGCTTTTATGAGAGATAGAGCAAAAATGGATAAAGCATGGATACATATTCCTGAGAATACAAATATATTAATTACTCATGGACCTCCCTATGGTGTATTAGATCTTTCTGAAAATAGAGAAAGAGAATTAGAAATGACTGGTTGTAAACGTCTTTTGCATTACGTAAAACAGATTAAACCTAAATATCATTTCTTTTCTCATATCCATAATAAAGGATACATACAAAATAGAGGAATAAAGATTCAAGAAGAAATATCATTCTGCAATGTGAATTGTGTAGAGGATGGTCGCTTCGATAAAGGATTACAGTCGTCAGGATTAATAGTAAATTATAATGATTAAACAATTACAAAGAACATATTTTGCAATGGTAGATGACCTCATGCTACAAACAAATGTAGGTATGACAAAATCTGAATTTCATGATTATATTAAAGGGCAAATACTTCCTTTAATGTATGACAATGATGACTATTGGGATATGGATTCTTTTGATATAACTACAAACTATACTACACTTAGTACAAGATGGTTAACTGAAGAAGGGTATAAAGAGTTTATTGAAAACTTCAAATCTTTTATTCCTAAAATACTTGAAAAATAAAATATTTATTATGACAAAAATATTTGATAAATGTAAAACATTAAAACTGGGACAATGGGTAACAGTTACACAAAAAGAAAAAAATAAAGTAATAGCAGGAATCATAGACTATTATGACTATGGTGGAAAACAATTTGCTATTGACGGACAACTAATAAACTTCGAGAAAGTATCAAAGATAACAGTGATGAATGATGACAGAAAAAGACAAAATACAAAAAGAAATAATACATAAAATTGTTGAAAATAATTTTAATGGCTTTGTAAGAGCCTTAACAGGTTTAGGTAAAGGAAAGATAATGGTAGAAACTATTAAAATTCTTAATCCTACTTCTATTCTCTATCTATGTAATTCTACAGATTTAAGAGATAAAACATTCAAAGATGAAATAATAAAATGGGGAGCAGAAAAATATTTAGATAGAATTGATTTTAGATGTTATCAAACTACACAAAGGTGGAAAGGAAAAGAATATGACCTTGTAATAGGTGATGAAGCTGATTTTAGTTTAACAGATAAATATTCTAATGTATATTTTAATAATACATTTAAACATAAATTACTTTTTAGTGGAAGTCTATCGCAAGAGAAAGAAAGAATATTAAAACAAATTGTTCCTATTATATATGAAATTCATGTTGTAGAAGGAGAAGAAAAAAAAATAGTAAATAAAGCGTCAATAACACATGTTAATTATTTATTAAATTCTGAAGAAAATAAAAAATATCTTTCATATAACAATGCATTCAAACGTATTCTAGCGGGGAAAATAAAATTATCTTCCCACGAACAGTTTAAATTAAAACAAATACAATTAGGACGTAAACATTTCTTAGGAAATCTTACAACTTCTGTTTCCGCTTGTCGTAAATTATTAGCCACTCTCTATAAAGAAAATCCAAAATTTAAAGCTTTAATATTCTGTAATAGTAAAGAACAAGCAGACAAAGTTTGTAAACATTCCTATTACTCTGGAAACGAAGACTTAAATAATTTAGAAAGATTTGATAATGACGAGATACAAGTTTTATCTGTTGTAGCAAAAATAGATAGGGGGGTTAATATAAGTGGTGTTGATAATATAGTATTTGAAGCACCAGGAAAAAGTGAAACAGCTCTTTCTCAAAAAAGTGGACGAGGGAGAAGATTATCTGTAGATGACATAGTTCATTTATTTTTTTTAATTCCTTATTTTAAAAATCTTCGTGGAGAAATTACTCCAACAATAGTAAAAGCTCATGTTGAAGAGTCAACAATAAATTTAAATACAACACAAATTAAAATAAAAAATTACGTAAATTAAAAAATATGGCAAACACTAATGAAATAAAATATAAGTATTCTTCAGCTTCACTTAAAGTTTATCCAGAACTACCTGATCAAGAACTACCTGATCCTTATATACCAAGATGGATGAATGAAACAACTCCTGACATTGTTGCAAACAATCCTGACATCATGACGAAATCTGCACAACAAATTAAAAAAGCACTACATGACTACGAAAGTAGCATAATAAAATTACAAAACAATGATAATGGTTCTTTACAAAACGCAAGTAGAAGTTCAACTAGTAAGGAAGATGGTAGTATATCTCTTAATGAGTGGTTAGATTCCTGTGAAAGAAATGAAAAAATAAAAGATACTCCTGTAAACTTTTCATATAATGCTATATCATCAGCTTTTATGTATGAGATTGCAAAAAGAATAAGCGATGAAAAACATTCTAAAATATCATCTATTAATGATAGTCTTGATGAAATTAAAAAACATTTATGTGACTATGAATTAAATATTGATATAAGAGAACCTATTCACTTTAAAGATTGTTCATCTGATGATAACCTTATAGCAATAGCTTGTGAAGTATTAATGTTATTTAAAAATTCTACAAAATGGTAGATTTTTTTAATGAAGAGTATGCTCCACCAACTGAATTAATGGATATGCAAGAGCTTCTTGAATTTGAATATGCAAGAAAATTAGATAAAAGAAGCAAAGAATATAAATCATGGAAATTTAAATATAACCATTTAGTTATGGTTTACAATAAATCTGTAAAATTTCCATGTTATACACAAATTAAATAAATGTTAATAACAAATGTTTACTTGGAAAATAAGTAAATTAGTAATACCTTTGTATAAATGAAAGATAACGTGAAGAAACAAGTATTAGATTTCGCAACGTATTTAGATAATGAAACTTTTTTAAATAATAAACCTTTAACTAACGATGAATTATCTGATTACTTTGAAAAATGGTTGAATATATCAACAAAGAAAAATGCAGCTTTAGCTGAAGAAGTTAAAGATTGGATTGACGAATGGAATAATTTATTTCCATCAAAAACATATAATGCTTCTGGGAAGTCTATAAGAGTTTCCTTTAAAGGATTAAATGTTAAAATGACAAACTTTATAAGAAATTATGGCTACTCAAAAGAAATTATATTTGACGCTACAATTGCTTACTTAAAATATTGGAAAGCTAGACATTACACCTATTGTAGAACATCTTCATATTTTATTGATAAGAAAGATGAAGGGTCTGATTTAGCAGATTGGTGTAACAGAGTAATTGGTGGTGAATATGAAGAAGTCCTTACAGATGAACAAGTAGTTCCAAATAATAATTTTTTATAATATGCTATTTAATAAAGTAAAAGAACAAATATTAAAAAACGCTGAACTTAAAGCTACAGGAGCTTATATAGGAATACCTATGCCCTATAGAAAATTAGCAGATTATATACCATCCTTTGATAAAGGAATGTCAATAGGAATACTAGGAACTACAGGAAGTGGTAAAAGCTTTTTTACAAGGTATACCTTTATCTATCATATTTATAAGTTCTATAAGCAAACAGGATATAATGTAAGAATTTTATATTTTCCTTTAGAAGATAATAAAGAAAAAGTATATAGAAATATAATACAAAATTATCTTAGTGATGTACATGGTGTTCGTATTTCAACAAGAGAACTTGATTCAAAAGCTGATAGACATCTTCCTACTTTTATTAAAGATCTTCTTAAAGAATCAGATGATTACTTTGAAGAATTTGAAAAGATTGTTTCAATAATTGATGGAACAAATAAACCAGAAGGATTATATAAAATATGTGAAGACTTTGCTCTTTCCGTTGGGACAGTTGTAGATGATGGCTATGAATCAGATGTACATACACTTTGTATATTTGATAATTTATCTAACTTAGATGAAGATGGTTATAGAGGAGAGAAAGACGCAATGACAACATTTGCTAGAGACTATGTACGAGCAAGGCTTTGTAACTTTTATAAGTTTACATGTGTACAAGTTTTACAAAGTGATTTTCAAACAGAACGCCAACAGTATTCTTCTAGTGGGGAAACAATAGTTTCTAAATTAGAACCTAGTCTTGCCTCTGTAGGGGAAAGTAAAACTATAACTAGAAGTATGCACTTAGTGTTAAGTCTATTTCCTCCTTATAGATATGAAATTTTACAATACCCAAAACCTCCTAAAACTGATCCAGACAATTGCTATAATATAGAATTATTAAAAAATAAATTTCTAAGTCTTAAAGTAATTAAAGCAAATGATAGTGAAGTTGGTATAAGAGTAGGTCTTTATATAGACCATATGGATGGTACATTTGTTGAATTACCTTCTCCTAAAACTGAAGAGCTACGTAATTTTTATAAAAGAATATCACAAAACTATGTACCATTCACAAAACAAAAACAATTAACTATTGAAGTAAAAGAAGATTTAGAAGATTTACCATTTTAAAATAAAGATAATGATTAGAAAAGGATATTTATTACAATGTATTAATGATATATTTACACCACAACAAATTGAATATATACCAAATAGACCTTGTAAAGGTTCTATTTACGAAACAAGAAAAAGATTAAAAACAAGAAATGGCGATGGTCTTCTATTAATTGAAATAGAAAATCCTCTAATAAATGACCCTTTAACAGGAATGAAATTTGAACCATCCTTCTCTGTAAAAAGATTTGTAGTAGTGGATGATTTATCAAATAGTACAATGATTGAAGAAATCAATGAGGTATTAGAATTAGAAACGTATTAATAATGAAACAAAAATTAATAACTTTTAAACAATATTTAACTAATATACTATTTTATTTTTTAATAGCGTATTGTTTATTTTTAATGTTTAAAGGAATGATTTTAAAAAATAGTAGTAATCAACAGTATAAGATTGATTATAAAGATTCAACAAACAAATAAAATATGACAACAAAAAACAAATTAGACAATGGGCAGTTCATGATTGACGAAGAAAAAAATGTTTTAACATTTTTAGATTCACGCTTTTATAAGAGTAATCACACAGGGATGTATTATCCAAGTTCTACAACAGTATTAGATGCTTTTCCAAAAGGACCAGAATTTTATAAATGGTTAAAAGAAAATGGAATGGAAGCTGATAATATTCGTGATGAAGCTGGAGCAAGAGGTTCAAAAGTACATAAGTTTACAGAAGACTATGACAATGGACTTGAAGTATCCCTCTTTAAAGGAGATGGCACAATAGGGTGTGACACAAGAGTGTGGAAAATGTTTGAACGATACGTAGAATTTAGTACAAAATATAATCCAAACATATTATATAATGAACTTTCATTATGTTCTGATGAGTTAGGTTATGGTGGAACGATTGATAGAATAATTGAACTTGATGGAAAAAAAGTATTAATGGATATTAAAACATCAAATAATTTACAAGAGAGTTATTTCTTACAATTAGCTTCTTATGTACATTTATTCCAAGAACAGATTAAACCTGATTTTAAAATTGATGGCATCTGTATTCTTTGGCTAAATTCTAAAACAAGAACTGAAGGAAAAGCAGGAACATATCAGGGTAAAGGTTATCAACTTGTGTTCCCAGAACAAAGTATTGACTATTATTTTAATTTATTCCAGCACACAAAAGTTCTTTGGGATGTTCAAAATAAGGATTATAAACCATTAAATTTATCATACAAAATGTCCCATAAAAAAGGCTAAATCACAAAATTATAAGTTGGATGCGAAAAAATAGCGAATCTTCTGAAACCTATGGTATCATTGATTATTATAGAAATAAAAAAAGATTTATTTTAAAGCCTCACAAACAAACAAAATAGACAAATATATGCTTAAATTTTTAAAAAGACTGTTCTTTCCAGTCAAATACTTTGAAAGAAAAATGCTAAATGCTATTGATATTTTTACAAAATCAATAACAAACTTAGAAAAAATAAATACTGACATTGACAATCAATCAAAAAAATATCAACAAACCTTAACACAGGTACAATATAAACATGATATTATTCAAAGTCATAAAGAAACTAATACAAATATTATTAAAAAAATTAACAACATTTTAAATTAAGATTATGGGATTAAACAAAAAAAATGCTAACATACAATATGTTAGAATGAAAGAAGGTAAATTATTTTTATCTTCAGATTTAGAAACTCCTTATGATGAAATATCAGGGATGATTTCTAATATTGGAATACGAACAGATAAATTTGAAGGAAACGACATTGAAAAGTTAATTATTGAGTTATTCTCAGATGGATTATACTATTCATTAAGTATTAATTTTAATACACAGTGTGCTTCAGATTTAATTGGATTTTTGAAAAATGTTGATTTCACAAAAGAAGTAACATTAATTCCTCTACAAAAAACAGAATCAAAAGATGGAAAAGAACTTAAACGTACATCAATGCTTGTTAAACAAGGAGATGGCTTTATGAAGAAATTCTATACAAAAGATACTCCTAATGGACTTCCTCCTATGAGGCAAGTAAAAGTATCTGGAAAAATTGTTTGGGATAGAGGTGAAATGATGGATTTCTTTAAAGATGTAATTAAAAATGAATTACGCCCACAGATTATTCAACAAAAAGAAATTCCTAATGTTCCTTTAGATAAAACAATTGAAGAGGTAAAAGACATAATCGATGTTATTGAAGATGATGAAGATGACGATTTACCATTTTAATAAGGTATAACTAAATTACGGTGGCGGAACTGGAAAGACGCAGCCCTATCAAGGGGTGGATATAAAAAATTCATACAGGTTCGAATCCTGTCCGTAATACAAAATAAAACAAATATATGAATGAAGGTTTACGTTTTAACAAGGGAAAAATAAGACATGACTTATTAGAACCTTATGCTATTAATGAATTAGCAAAAGTATTTACAAAAGGAGCTGAAAAATATGCTCCAAAAAATTGGGAAAAAGGAATGGACTGGTCTAAGGTTCTTGCCTCTTTAAAGAGACATGTCAATGCCTTTGAACAAGGAGAAGATGTTGATAAAGAAAGTGAATGTTATCATATGGCTCATGCTGCTTGGAATGCACTTGCTTTAGTATCATATTATAAATATGCTCCTCAGTTTGATGATAGAAATCATTCCTATTTAAAAATAAAAAAGATAGGTCTTGATATTGATGGTGTACTTGCTGATTTTCACTTACAATTTTGTAATTGGTGTGGAATAGAGTATTATGACCCTACACACTGGAATGACCCTCTTATAAAAGAAAAGTTTGATACTTTTAAAAAAGATGAAAACTTTTGGTTAAATATGCCAGTTCTTACTCCTCCTAGTGAAATAGGATTTGAACCACATTGTTATATCACTACAAGAACTATAGACCCTTCTCTTACACAGGCATGGTTGAATAATAATGGTTATCCTCACGCAGAATTATATTCTGTGTTAGAACGTAATGGTTCAAAAGTAGATTTTGCAAAAGCTTCTGGAATTGAAATGTTTGTAGATGATAAATTTGAAAACTTTATTGATTTAAATAAAGAAGGAATTCTTTGTTATTTATTTGATTCGCCTCATAATAAAAGGTATGATGTAGGTTATAAAAGATTATTTAACTTAAATGATTTGATTTAATACAATGGAAAAAAACGAAAGAAAAAAAATGGCTGATGATTTAGCTAGAATTGCAATAAAAGAAGAATATATAACATATGGTGATGGAACATATATTACAGAGGATGATTTATACGAAGAACATGACTCTGATTTAATAACATATAGACCAGAAGTATTACGAAAATATAAACTTTTGCATGATTACTATTATGATAAACTTTTAAATGATTCACTATGATAACAGAAGAAAACAATAGAATAATTAAACGATTATCTATTGAGAATACATTAAAAATAAACAATACAACATATAATCATTCTAAGCTTCTTGAGGAACTTATAGAGTTGAGTGAAGTGTTATCTAAAAAAATTAACAAAACACCAGATAAACAACCTTCCATAGAGAAAGTAATAGAAGAAATGGGTGATGTATTTGTTAGACTTCATGTTCTTATGACACAAGAAGGACTTCAAAAAGAAATAAAAGAAAGAATAACACAAAAATTAAAATCCCTTGACAAATGTCTTGTTGAAGGTAGATATAAAGGAGGAGTATAAAATGAATGTAAAATTAATATCATTAACAAAATCGTTAATAGAAGAAAAAGAATTAAGCGCAGAAGAATTAATCGTGTATTGTGCAAGGGTAAGTAACCCTGAAAATCAAATGAATACAGAAACTTCTGATAAATTACTTTCTTACTTAATTAAGAATAAACACTGGTCGCCAATGGAAATGGCTGACATGACGATTGAAATTAAAACAAGTAGAGCTATTGCTGCTCAGATATTAAGACATAGGTCATTTTCATTTCAAGAATTTTCTCAAAGATATTCAGAAGTTTCAGCATTTGAAGAGGTTCAATTAAGAAGAAAAGGAGCAACAAATAGACAGAGTAGTGAGGAAGAGTTTGACCCAATAATATTAGATGAATTTCATAATGAAACAGGACTTGGTTCTGATATGGTTATGAATTTAATTGAACACTCAATAGAAGTATATAATAAATTAATAGAAGAAGGTGTAGCAAAAGAGTGTGCTAGAATGATTCTTCCTCTAACAACACAAACAACCCTTTATATGAAGGGAAGTATACGAAGTTGGATACATTATTTACAAATTCGATGTGATGAACATACACAGTTAGAACATAGACAAATAGCATTGTCTATTTTAAATATTTTTAAACAAAATTTCCCTAACATTGGGAAAGCATTAAACATGTAAAATTATGAACTATTTACAAAATTGGATTTTTACATATAATCCTTATATAAAACAATGGTGCGGAGCAGAAAGAGAACATATTAAAGATTTATTTAATAATTTTGATTCAAAGAATGTACTTAGGTCTTCTAAGATAGAAACATTAGAAGCTTTAATTGTTAAAAATAAAGGAAACATTAATAAAATTAAAACATCAATATAATGAAAAAAGTATTTTATAAATTTATAGATACGTCACCATATTTGGTAGAAATTATAGGTCTTATTATCATAATAACAATAATAGCAATAACAAAATCATGTTAAAACAAAATCACAAATTTATTACAAAAGATGATGTCTTCAGTCAAATTACTGACGAGGATGTATTCAATGTATATTTTGGTGATTTTGATTTTAGTACAGCATATAATTCTGTCTTTAGAAAAGATGATAAACCTTCTACAGGTTTTTATAGGTCAGACGCTGGTAAAATATATTATAATGATTTAACAACAGAAGATAAATATGATTCTATTTCATTTGTAATGAAATTATATAACTTATCATTTTCAGAAGCCCTTTGTAAAATAAAAAAGGATGTTGTAGACCATAAAGAAGAAGTGATTAAACTACGCCCTATTAAAAGGGATGAAGAAAAATATAAATACATAGGAATAATTCCTAGAAAGTTTACAACACAAGATTTAATATATTGGGATTCGTATTATATAATGGAATATGAATTAACAAAAAATAAAGTATATTCAGTTGACTGTTTATTAGTCAATGGTAAATTTATATATACAAAAGAAAATGAATTAAAATTTGCTTATATTATTAATTGTAATGATAAAGAGTATGTTAAAATATATGCTCCTTATAACGCAACACATAAAGCATGGGGGAATGTTCCTTTACGAGTTCCATTTAATTCCGATAAGATAGATAAAAAAGGAGATGTCCTTATTATTACAAAGTCTATGAAAGATTTAATGGTATGGAGAAAATATTATAAAAATGTAATTGCTTTACAAAATGAAAGTATTGGTTCATTTGACGATGAACTTTTATTAGATATTTGTAATGGTTACAATAAAGTATATCTTAATTTTGATTCTGATGCACCTGGTAAAAAGGCTGCTTCAAAATATGTTGAAAAGTATGGATTTCCTTTATTAACTATTCCAGAAGAAATTTATCAAAAGCACAAAGTAAAAGATGTTTCTGATTTTGTACAAAAATTTGGAATGAATAAATTTAAAAAACTAATAAAATTATGGCAAATGTAACAATAATAATTGACGCTGAAAGTGCTTTAGGTAAACGTGATGTTCAAGCATACATACCTTCTCTTTTAGAGAGAGGTGTAAATGTAGAAGTATTAACAGAAAGATATGATAATGAGTATATTCGTACTAATAAAATTGACCAAAATGATTTACTTTTATGGTCTTTAGTTGATGTATTAAAAATACCAAGAAAAAATGTAAGATTTACTAATAAAATGTCTAAGTTTCCATATTTAGAAGGATTAAATACAATGTGTTATTTAACAGAATCTTTTAATATGTTTAATAAAATTAAAGAGAAACGTATGTTGGTAGTTCCTATAAATGTTAACATTCCAACTTGGACTGACGTATGTGACAAGTTGCTAAAAGATAGATATGACCTTTAATATAAATAAATGTATAGTATATGATATTGAAACACTTTCAAATTGTTTTATTGTTTGTTTTAAAAATTTAGAAACAAATGATAAAAAGTCTTTTATATTTTTTAATGATGATGAATATTTAAGTCAACCTTCTTTACTAAATAATTTTTTAGTTAGGTGCAAAAAAAATGATTATACATTAGTAGGATTTAATAATATAGGCTTTGATGCTCAAGTGACTGATCATTTCTTAGAAGACTACAAATTAAATAAAGATTCTTATGACATTGATGATTTCATAAAATCTATTTATGGGAAAGCTCAAGAAATTATAACAACACAAGACGATGAAAATAGGTTTGACTTTGTAAAGCCTGCTCATAAGTTATTTAATTATAATTTAGACTTGCGTAAACAAAAACACTATGATGGTATGGCTAAAAGAGGCACGTCATTGAAATGGTTACAATTTTCAATGAGATTTCCTAACATACAGGAGATGCCTATTGATCATACAGATATAATACAAAAAGAGCAAATTGAAGAAATCCTTTCTTATTGTTGGAATGATGTTGATAGTACAGCAGAGTTCTTTACTAAAATAAAGTATGAAACAGAATTAAGAGAATCTCTTTCTAAAGAGTTTGACATAGATTTATTAAATGCTTCTGAACCTAAAATTTCAAAAGATGTATTTGGTAAATTTCTTTCAGAGGAAATGAATATTTCTTATAAAGAGTTAAAACAACTTAGAACAATGCGAGGATTAATTAAGTTTAAAGACTTAATATTTCCTTACACAAAGTTTTATACACCATTATTTAATGATATTTTAGATAAGGTTAACGCTGCTTCTGTTAACGCTGCTCCTAATAGTAAAGATACATTTAAGTACTCCTTTGTATATAAGGATGTTCCTATTGACTTAGGTCTTGGTGGAATACATGGAGCTATTAAGTCAGGAGTTTATACTAATAATGAGGAATATATGATTCTTGATATTGATGGTAAATCATATTATCCTAATTTAGCAATAAAGAATGGACTTGAACCAGCACACTTTTCTAAATATAAAAAAGAAGGTGACTTAAAAGAAAGTGTATTTTTAAAAGTATATGAAAGAATATATAATGATAGAATAGCTTTTGATAAGAAAGATCCTAGAAATTATGTATATAAAATTATATTAAATAGTACATATGGACTTTCAAAAGAAATAAATAGTTATCTTTATGACCCATTATTTACATACTCTGTAACAATAAATGGTCAATTGACATTATTGATGCTGACAGAAATGTTATGCGAATATGTAAAAGATTGTCAATTGCTTCAGCTAAACACTGATGGTATAACCATTAAATTTAAAAGAAAAGATTATGAAAGAGTTAAAAAGATAATGAAACGATTTGAGGAAATAACAAAACAAATCCTTGAAACAGTGGAGTATTCTAAAATGATTTTAAGAGATGTCAATAATTACATAAGTATTCCTATTGAAGGAACACCTAAGTATAAAGGATGCTTTGAGTTAGAATTAGATTTTCACAAAAATGCGTCAGCTATGGTAGTTCCTATGGCTGTCAATGAATACTTTGTTAATGGTAAAGACTACAAATCTTTTATAGAAAATCATAATGATATATATGATTTCTGTATAGGTGTCAAAGCCAAGAGCAATTTTAAATTAAATCTTTATGATATTAATGGATCTTTCTTAGAGAAAAAACCTCAACAGAAAGTAACACGTTTCTATATTAGTCAAAAAGGTGGGTATATGTTCAAAGATTTTAATGATGGCAGGGTTATATCTGTCATGGCTAAAAAGAAAGTAACCCCTGTAAACACAATAGAAACAGATGACGCAAGTCAATATGATATTGATAAAGCTTTTTATATACAAAAAACAAAAGAGTTAATAGAATCAGTACAAGGTATTGGCGAATTAACCTTATTTTAACAATATTTTTAAACAAAATTTAGTATATTTGCAATAAAAAAATGAATGAATAAAGGAAAAGAATTTTTATCAGCGTTGAAACAATACTCTGATTATTTAAAATATAAAGACGAAATAGGACGATATGAAACATGGGATGAAGCTTGTGAAGAAGTGTTGATGGCTCATGTAAAAAAATATGGCATAAAAGTTATGCCTCTTGTAGAGGAGGTATTACCTATGTATAGAAACAAAGACTTGTTAGCCTCTCAAAGGGCATTACAATTTAGGCATCCATCATTGATTAAACATAACGCAAAACAATATAATTGTTCTGTAATGTATGCTTACTCTCCTGATATGTTTAAAAAAGGTTTTTATCTTCTATTATGTGGATGTGGTTTAGGTGTAAATCTTAAGAGAAAATATACACAACATTTACCAAACATTCATAATAGAGGTGAAGACACAATAACATTTATAATAAATGATAGTATTGAAGGTTGGTGTGAAGCTATTCATGCTTTAATCAGTACATATTGTAAACACCCTTCACTAAATAGTGATTTCTTTAGTAAAAGAATAAGATTTGATTATTCTAATATTAGAGAACGTGGAAGTTTTATATCAGGTGGTTTTGCTGCTCCTGGTCCTGATGGTTTAAAACAATCATTAGAATTTATTGAGACCCTTATAGAAAAGGAACTCAAAGGAAAAGAAGAAATACCTTTTAGAAATTTTATAGTGTACAATATATTTATGCATTTAGCAGACGCTGTCCTTTCAGGTGGTGTTAGAAGAAGTGCTATGAATATTATTATTGATATGGATGATGAGGAAATGGTTCATGCAAAAACAGGAAACTGGCGTGAAAATAGTCCTCACTTTGCAAGAAGTAATAATAGTGTTGGAATGAAAAAAGGTTCTTTCACTAAAGAAGAATTTACAAAATTAATTGCTCTTAATGAAGGAGATAATGATATTGGTTTTGTTCTATTAGAAACAGAAGACCAAATGTTTAATCCTTGTTTTGAGATATCATTTGATTTCTTTAATAAGATTACAGATTTAAATGACACAGTTATTCAAATGTGCAATCTATGTGAAATAAATGCTTCTGCTTGTAAAACAAAAGATGGTAAATTAAATACTAAAAAGTTTTTTGAACAATGTAGAGCAGCTTCAATTATTGGAACACTTCAAGCAGGATGGGCTTCCTTTCCTTACTTAGGTAGTCAAACAGAAGATATCGTGTCAGGAGAAGCCTTATTAGGAATATCAATAACAGGATGGATGGATAATCCAGAATTATTTAACGCTGAAATTCTTAGAGAAGGTGTTAAAATAGTTAAAGAAACAAATAAAGAAGTTGCTGATATAATTGGAATAAGTTATGCAGCACGATTGACATGTACAAAACCATCAGGTAATGCTAGTGTTGTTCTTGGAACACCATCTGGTATTCATCCTGAGCATTCAGAAATGTATTTTAGAGTTATGCAATTACATAAAGACTCTGAAGTAGCAAAATGGATAGAAACAAATATGCCTGAATTATTAGAAGAGTCTCAATGGAGTGCCACTAAGTCAGACTATGTTGTTTTTGTTCCAATAGAAAATGGTAAAAATGCAATATTTAAGAAAGAACTTCGTGACATAAAACACTTAGAACTAATTAAATTAGTACAGGAACATTGGGTATTTCCTGGAACTAACGCAGAAACAGCTTATAACCCAAATCATCACCATAATGTATCCAATACAGTTATTATAGATAATAAAGACGAAATAGTAGATTATATCTTTAATAACCAAGAATACTTTGTGGCAGTCTCTTTCCTATCTAGGTTTGGAGATAAAGACTTTACTCAAGCTCCTTTCACATCTGTTCTAAATACAGAGCAGTTGATAAAAGAATATGGAGATTCAGTAGTCTTTATGTCAGGTCTTATAGTAGATGGACTACATTATTTTAATAATGATTTATGGCGTGCTTGTTCTTGTGTTTCTAATAGAGATTATAATTTATATGGAACAAGAGACCAAGTTTTACTACAACAAGATTGGGTAAGACGTGTCAAAAAGTTTGCTAAAAATTATATGAAAAATGATTTAACAAAAACAATTTACTGTATTAAAGATGTCCACCTTTCACATAAATGGAATACAGTGAATAGAATATTTACAAAAATACCAGACTTTGCAAATATATTAAAGAAACCTCTCTTTAAGAATATGGATGAACTTGGTGCAGTTGCATGTGCAGGTGGCGCATGTGAAATTTAAAATAAAAATAAACAATGATAAAAACAAATAGTACAGATAATTTTTCAATGGCAGTTAATTCAATGGCTAACATAACAGAAAAAGAAAAAACAAGAAGAGAAGCTCTAGGACAAAAACCTACAGAGAATCAATTACTTAAACATTTAGCTAAAACTTTAGAAACATATGAGGACGAATACATCAAACCAATCCCAAAAAATATTGCAGACCTTCTGTAATAAGGAACGTGAGATAGCTACATATGCTAAACTTTTAAAAAAAATAGAAACAAATTCTAAATTTGAAATTACATTGTTGGATACACTTCTTTTGAATGTGTGTCCAACATATTCTAGTGCAATAAGTATGTGGATAGTACATCGCTTTACAGAGGTTGATGACCCTTTAGAAATGATGTTTGTTGAGGTTGGAAAACCAGACCACAATTATAAAGCATATGAATTAGATTTCTTAGATAGATTTCAAGGATACAAAGAATATTTTAATAATTTTATAATACTTAAAGCTGATAACACAGGAGCATTTGATTATGAATGGATTAAAAATGCTTTAATCGAACAAGGATTCGGAAATAATAACATATTAACAGCAGCGTTATTTGAAAAAAATAATTCTGATTTTAAATGTGATTTAGTCGGAGAATATTACGATGGAAAAATGTCTTTCTATTTTGAAAAAAATGTTAAATAAATGTAAAATGAACACAAATAATAGGAAAGAAACTAAAAATATAGTACCTTTGCAAAGACAATGAAAAAACCAAGAGTAGAAAAAACTAGAAACTCTGGCACAATGAGTGAAGCAGCTTTTTGGTCATGGATAAGAGCTAAATTACGTACTGCTAGTATGTATTGGAAACCTGTTTCAGAAGCTAGAAACGCTGTTAAAGTCCCATATGATGGACCAAATAAAAGACAAAAAGTTGCATTTATTTGTAACCAATGTGGAAATGCTTTTAGCGCAAAACAAATCAATGTGCATCACATAAAAGAATGTGGAACATTAACTTGTGCAGAAGACCTACCACAATTTGTTAAAAATCTATTTTGCGAAGTAGATGGATTAATGGTTTTATGTGTTGGCTGTCATGACTCATTTCACAAAGGAGAATTTAAATTAAAAAAGAAAAAAAATGCCAGAATCGAAAAAAGATAAATCAAGAAAAACAAACGTAGATAATTTTAAAACAAACAAAAAAAGAATGAACAAAGAAATAAACGAAACAATTGCACAAATGCAACAAGAACAAACACAAGAACAAACACAAAATACATTACCTCCTATACGAGAAATTCCAACGTGGGGAAGTAAGGACTCACTAGATCTTAATGGTCTTGAATTTGAGTATGCTTATAACGCAGTTACAGAACTTGCCGCAAAAGTAAATACAGTGTTTGGAGCATTACAATCAGTAATGCAAAACAATTTAGCCTCTGGAAAAATCAAATTAAATTTTGAGAAACTTGAGAATGGTGAATATGTGAAAATGACACCTGAAGAAGAAGCACCACATCAAGTAAACTTTGCTGAAATGGTAGAGAAATATAAAGCGTCTTTATCTGAAATTGAACAAAAGAAAGCTGACGCAGCAAAACAAGAACCAATCATCCAAACAGTTGATACAGGTTTTGTAGACGCAGCAGGACAACCAATTTCTAGTAACTAATAATAGTAATTGTTTTTAAAAATAAAGGGAGTGTAAAAGCTCCCTTTTTAAATATTAAAATATGAACATAAAAATTAAAAAATTAAATAAAGAAGCAGTTATTCCACATAAAGTACATGACTATGACGCTTGTTATGACCTTGTAGCTATATCAAGTGATACAACTAAGAAAGAGGATTATGCCTATATAGAATATGGAACAGGCTTAGCAATGGAAATACCAGAGGGTTATTGTGGACTTATTTTTCCTCGTTCTTCTATTTCTAAGACAGGGTGCTTCCTTGCCAATTCGGTAGGTGTTGTGGATGCTCCGTATCGTGGAGAAGTTAAAATACGTATGAAGTATATTCCAGGAACAGAGTATTATAAACCTATGGATAGAGTTGCTCAAATGATGATTGTTCCAACAATGCAATTAGAATTTGAAGAAGTGGAAGATTTAACTGACACAATGAGAGGAGAAGGTGGCTTTGGGTCAACAGATGTAATTGTAGAACAAGTAAAAGAAAACAATGACTAAAGAAAAAGAAGAAAAATTAAAAATATTCAGAGAATCTCTACGTAAGAAGTTTGGAGAAGGCTCTGTAGTAGTTGGTGGAGACGCTGGTGTACAAGTATACGAGGTAATACCAACAGGTTCTATTGACCTTAATGAAAAATTAACAATAGGTGGTTACCCAAGAGGAAGATTTACAGAAATATTTGGACCTGAATCTAGTGGGAAGAGTACGTTATGTCTTCACGCTATAGCAGAATGTCAGGAACGTGGTGGAATTGCTGCGTATATTGACTTAGAATGTTCTTATGATTCATTCTACGCTGGACAAATTGGTGTTAATACAGATGAACTATACATCGTACAACCTAATTCTTCAGAGGAAGGTCTTAATATAATGTTAGAAATGCTTGAGAGTGGATTATATGACCTTGTTATCCTTGATAGTGTGGCAGCTATTAGTCCAACTGGAGAGCAAGAAGATATAATTGGCGCACAGAAAATGGGTCTTGTTGCTCGTCTTATGTCTAGTGCCCTTAGAAAGCTTGTTCCTGCCGCTTTTAAAAGCAACACAGCAGTTATCATGGTAAATCAAATACGTGAGAAAATAGGTGGGTATGGTAACCCTATAACAACACCTGGTGGTAAAGCTTTAGGTTTTGCTGCGTCATTACGTTTACAAACAAGTTGTTCTACTAATAAAGCTACTGATGGTAGTGTTATTTCTAATCATATTAAAGTAAGAGTTATTAAATCTAAAGTAGGAAGACCTTTCCTTACATCAGAGTTTGATGTAGCCTTTGGAGAAGGCATTGATAAAAAAGGAGAAATACTATCTAAATGTATTGAACGTGAAATCATCAAAAAAGGTGGAGCATGGTTGACATATGGTGAGGTTAAAGTTCAAGGAATGGAAAAGTTTAAACAATTAATGGATGACAATGAAGAGCTTTACAAAGAGCTTAAAGAAAAAATAATAAATGTTTAAAAGAAAAGTAGCAATTTGTTTAGGGTGTGAAAAAGAAAAAACAATATACGCACGTAAAATGTGTGAACATTGTTGGAAAAAATCACGTCAAGAAATATATAAAGAACGAGCTAAGTTAAAGAATAACTATATTGATAGAGATTCTCTTGAAGAGTTCTTTAAAAAATATTGGGACGAACACCCTATTAAAAAATGTTATGAATGTGGAACTAATTTATATACATATAAAAATTGGCATCTTCATCATTTAATTCCAAAAAGAAAACAAAAAGAATACAACGTTGATATAACGTTTAATCCTGATAACATAATATATGTATGTTTAGAATGTCATAGTGACGCTGATCATAATGCTATGAGGAATACACCAAAGATACAAATGTTATATGAAATTCTTATAGAAAGTTATAAGAAAAACAAAACCCCTAACTATTAATTTAGCTAGGGGTTTTTTTCGTTTTACCGATTTTTTAACAACATGTGTCTGTGACAATAGTGATATTTAATTGATCTAGAGAATGTCGTAACCAATTTTCCATTGATTTACCTTTGTCTGGTGAATAAGTAATAAAGCCTGTGTAGACTTTAATATCATTTGTTTCAGGGCAACATGGGTTAGTATTTGAAAATGTAATATCGTATTGATTTAATTGCTTAATCAACCATTTACGCATTGAAAATCCTGACTCTTTAAATTTTTTCTTTTTAAAGACATCAGCTTTTAAATATAAATGTCCTGTACAACAAGTAGTAGTAGGAATAGTTACACCTAAAAAGGTTAATTCTTTATAAAGCCAATTAAATAAATCAAGGCTATTTTTATTATCTTTTTGATTTAAGGCAAAAGTTGAGCCTTTTTTGAAATGTAGTTTTTTCTTTTGTAACATAATAGACAGCGTTTTTAGATACGCAGAAACTTTTAATTATTATTTTATAATATTGTTAATATATTGTTAGCTAATGTAGCAATTTCAGTTGCTTTATCAGTTCCATTTATTATTTTACGTGAATTAATATAATTATGATTAATATTATTAATATAATCAGCTAATTTTTTTCCTGTAAATAATCCTTTCATCATTCCTTGTACAGCTATTTGAGCTGCTATTTTAGTATTTAAAGCTAATTCAGGTTGATTTAATAAATCTACACCTATTGCACTACCAAGTTTTTTATAATTATAGTCCCATGTAAGTTGCACAAAACCTCTTCCATAGTATCTATGACCATTAACTAGTTTAGCGTAAATACGTTTTGCCCAATTATATTCCTCTATAGGTAAAAAAGTATGAGCAGTTTCCCATTTAATTGTAGCAAATATATAAGCAAGTTTAGATTTATCTTTATCACCATAGATATTCCAAGCACTAAGGATAGCATTTACGCTATCCGTTTGAGCTTGTGATAATTTACCTTTACTTTTACTATTATTTTCTCTTACGTAATCGAAAATAGTCATAATTATTTAAGCAGAATGTTTTGCAAAGTTGAATCAGCAATCATAGTAGAGTCAATCATAATAGAATCAATTATAATAGAAGGTTGTTCTATTGGCATACTTGGTTCTTCAATAGATATTTTATAACTAAAGACCGAGCCTATAGCTATAAGTATTCCTATAATAATTTTAATTATTTGTTTTTTTGTTAGTTTCATTTTTATTTATTTTATTCAGTGGTTGTTATTGTTAAACTCATATATTGTTCAACATCATTTTTAATAGTAATTTCTGCTTGAGCCAAAGACTCTTGAAATTGCTCTTCAAGTTCTTGTTTTGTAGAAATAATGTTCATTTGAGACATATTATCTATTAACAAATTTTTAATATATTCTTGAACATATTCTAATTTAGTTAAAGGATTTGGTACAATATCTACAGGTGATGTTGCAATTAAAGGCTGATAGCCTAAAAAATCAGCAAAAGCATATACAGTTTTTCTCTTATATGAGCCAATTGCTGTAAATTGTAATATTTCTTCTAAGTTTTCCATATTGTTTTTATTTTAAAATTTAAGGATTAGATGCAGGAAAATATTTAAGTTTGCTCATATAAATTTCTATATCACCAGCTGCATATGCTACAGCAGCAGTAGAAGTTATTTTTATTATATTTGTACTACTAAGAGTAGAAGTTGCTTCAATATATTGAACAGATCTTGTAGCGGTAACTAAAGCAGCTGTATTTGCTAATTGTATAGAAGTTATACATCTTACTTTAGTAGCACTAACTCTAATTAAATTACAATTTATAACAAAATGTGAGGTACTTCCTGTTGTTAAACTCATATTTCCAGAACTAAAAAATGCAAAACCTCCAAAATAAATTTTTAATTCTTGACTTCCTCCAGTATTTCCTTTAAAATTTCCAGCATAATATAATTCTATAGAATCTCCATTTGTAAATAATGTATCTGCACTAGTAGTATAAGTATGTAAATCCGTTTCAGTTGTAGAATTTGGAGAACCTACTGTATTAAGACTTTCAGTTAAACTACCAGCTATACCTATTCTAATTCTTTTTCCAGATGTTACATAATGGTTTTGATAAAAATCTATAGCACCTGCTGCTGCTGTAGTTTTTAAAGTACCTGAATTTAAAATTAATGGAGAAAAAGAAACATCCCCAGCTTTTAATTCTGCGTAACTACTAGTAGGAACTAAACCTGTATTTGTAAAATTACCATTACAATATAAATTACCATTTAATTTAGAATCACCAGAAGCTACTAAAATTGAATATAATCCACCAGTTACACTACCTGAATGAGTTGATGGTCCATCTACATATAAAGTTGCTACATCTGTTGCAGTAGCTGCTGCATTTGTAACAGCAATAGGTTTAATTGCTAAATTACAAAGTATAGCATGATTTCCTGAAGCAGCTTCCAGTACATTACTGCTTGGAACAATTGCTGCTGCATAAGTAGCACTTGCAGCTAATGCTGCACTACTATTACCTCCTGCTATTGATGTTCTAAAATACATAGTTGATGAACTACCAATTTGGTAACTAGCTGTAGTAGTTGAGGTTGTACTATTAGTACCAGCTGTATAGAAATTACCTGAAAAACCACTACTAGTTTGTATAAGACCACTAAAGGTAGTATTACCACTTATAGTAGTAGTACCAGTGGCTAAAGTAGTATTACTAGTAGCACTATTTATTGTAAAATAATCAGCATAACCAGACCCATTACTTGAAAAAGATATTTTATATAAAGATCCTGTAGAGGAACCACCACTAAGTAGTGGAGTTGAAGATATTTTAACTCTATTGTCATGTGCTCCAGGTGTACCGCCAGCTTTCCAAGAAGTACCTTGAAAAACTATACCAGGAGACATTTGTGTTTGTGCTACTGCTGTAGCAATAGTACTATTGCTCAATAATAAACCATCAGTATCTAACGCAGTTGCTGCAATATTATTTTTAGTAATAGTTAATAGTCCAGGAGCACTTGTAATACTACCTGTAACAACACCTGCTGAAGGTGTATCACCTACGGCAAGAGCCGCATTATAAGTTCCTCCAGAAGCATTTATATATGCCCCAATATTAAAAGACGTTGTTCCTGTGTGAGTATTGGTTATTTGTGAACCATAAGTAGTTTGAGAAGCTGTAGCATTTGCACCTGATAATGCAATATTTAATAATGTTTGAGCATTAGAAGCAGCTGCTGTAGACGTTGATGATAATTTAAAAGCGTCTGTTCCTGCAAGTGAATTCCATTGCCATTCTTGTAAATATGAAACATTATTAATTGTATTAGTAGCAGTAGCAGCTGTAAGTGCAGATAATACAGATGAACCTCCACCACCTCCAGAAGAAATTAAATCTACAAGAGTACTATTTTGATATCCTCTATATTTATTAGTAGTAGTGTTATACCATAAATCTCCATTTACAGGAGAAGATATATCACCAGCAATATTTAATACATTTATGTTATTTAAAAAATTCATTTATATTATATTAATTTATCCTGTTATTACTACTCTATATTGATTAGTTGTTGGAGCAACTGCAAAACCAAAAGTTGTTTGAGTTCCACTAGTTAATGTTACGTCACAATATACCTGTGCTCCTGTAGAATCATTAAATATTTGAGCTGTTACATATTGAGAACCAAGACCGTGTGTTACAGCAATTGAAGTAGATGAACCATTTCCTATTGTTGCTGTGTATTTTCTTGCAAATGTAGAAAGACTTGCTGGTGTTACTACTAAAGTTGTACTAGATTTAGCTTCTGCTTGACCTGTTGTCGCTAATTGTACTTTACCCTTTACAGAAGTAGTAGCATCAGGAACAGTAGCTGAAGAAAAAGTAGTAAATTGTAACGTTGTTGTATTAAGTGTAGTGATTGTATCAGTGGTAAGAACAAAAGCATTATCAACATTTACTGTTCCTTGTCTAACAAAAACTACAGATTGTAATAATTCAGCTGCGGTATCAGCATCAGATGCTCTTGACACAGTAAGATTTGTTGTAGCATTTGTTACAATATAAATACCATTTGCTGATTGATTTGTTTCAGGAGATGAACCAATACCTGTTGTAGCTGGAGCATTCTTAATTAATATTCTATCATTAACTCCTGGGGATTGACCATCAAGAGTTGTACCTGTAATTTGTGTTACAGCTCCACCTGATATAGTAAATGACTCTGTACCTACTGTTGCAGCAATAACTGAAGCTTTCCAAGAAAGACCTGAACTAACACTATCAACATAATTTTTTGTTGCAGCATCTTGTGCTCCTGTAGGATCAGCTAAATTTGTAATCCTTTTAGAAGTAACATCCACTGTACCTGTACCATTTGGAGTAAGATTAACATTAGTGTTTGTTCCACCAGCTGTAAATGTTAAAGCACCTGTTCCTGTTATAGAACCAGTAGTTGTTCCAGTACCACCATTAACAATAGCCACAACACCTGTGACATTGGCGGCTGTGCCAGTAGTGTTTTGATTAAGCGTAGGGAAATCAGCAGCAACAGCAATAGTTAATGCACCAGTTGTTGTAGTGCTTTTTAATATGCCTGTGCCTAATGCTGAAGTTCCAGCAGAATAATCTGTTCCAGCAGTTGCAGCAGATATAGCTGTGCCATTGCCTTTTAACAAGCCAGTAATTGAAGTGCTTAGTGTCAATGCTGGAGTTGCACCACCACTTGAAGTACCAGCAAATCCATTAGCAGAAGCTACGGATACGGCTGTTACTGTACCTTGTGGGTTTGCTGCTGTTGTGATACTGGTTACACGACCATAAGTGTCTATTGTTACTACAGGGATAAGGCTGCTAGAACCAGTTGTACCTGCGGTAGCTACACCACTTACAAGGTCAATAATAGGAGTTGTACCGCCTGTACTGGATATGCGACCAGCAGTTCCACTTACAGATGTAACTGTTCCTGTTGTTGGTGTAGTCCATGTAGGAGTTCCTGCTCCAGCAGAAGTTAAAACTTGTCCAATTGTTCCTATAGATGTAACAGCCAATGCACTTGTTGTAGAACCATAAACAATACCACCAGCCACAAAAGCAGATGATTGACCTGTACCACCTCTATTATATGCAACAGTTGTACCATTCCATTGTGCAGATGTTATAGAGCCGTTGTAATCTAAAGTATTAGTTGACCAAGATACATTAGATGGAGCAAAGTTGTGTACATCCCATGTACCAGCAGTAGTTGAATTACTTAATAAAATAACTTCACATGCTGCACCAGATTGAACAGTGGTAACTGTTGTGCTTGAATTATTTTTAATAACAATAGTTCCACTACTTTGATTATTGTTGAATGTAAAATTTGTTCCATTCGTTAAAGTAGTAGCATCTGGTAATTGATATGTTTGTCCACCAGAACCAGTAACCACATAATTTGGAACAGAAGCAACTGTTAGTGTAGTTGTTGTTCCAGCTGCAGCAACATTAGAGAATCCTTCAGAAATACTATTTGCTATAATGTTTTGAGATGCATCACGCAAAACAACACTATTAGCACCTGAAGATGTTGTAACACCTGTACCACCGTAAGTAACAGCTAATATTCCAGCTAATGTTATTGTTCCAGTTGAAGTGATGGGACCACCAGAAGTTGTAAGACCTGTTGATCCACCAGATACATTAACACTAGTAACACCACTACCAGATGCACCAAAAGTTACCCAAGTAGTGCCATTGTAATACTTCATTAAACTTGTAGCAGTATCAAAATACATTTCACCAGCGTTACTTGCTGGAGGAAGTGTATTTGGTGTATTATGAACTCTGAAGTTTTGAAGTTCGTTATCCGTTAAATTTATAGTAGTTAAAAAATTTTGTGCCATTGCTATTTATATATTATTATGAAAGATAAGCTGTTCCTGTTATAGCAGCTGAAAAAGTTAATGTTAATGATGTAGTACTAGTATATGTTATATCACCAACAAGGGTATGTCCTGTACTATTTACTACAGTTACATTGGGATAAAAATTTAAATTATGTGGAATAACCCAACTAGTAGAGGCTATTCCCTGTGTATGAACATAAGAGTTAGCAGTGGCTCCACCTGTGTCTAATGTCCAACCAGATGAATTACTAACGTTAGCAATATCTGTTAAAATATAATAAGCTGAAGGAGCTGCAACCCATACTCTTGTAATACGTTCTTTTAATTGATCTACATTTGTAGATAAAGCATATAAAGCAGTTAAGTCAGCAACAACTCTACCACCACCTCGTATAAAAGAACTATCAACAAGAGCGTTGAGAGGATTATTATGTTGTACTATGTCAGGTAATGTTATCATACTATGTAAATGCTAATGAATTTAAAGTAAAAGCATTTGTAGCATTAGATTTATACACCCTATAAGTAACTGTTGCTCCAAAAGAATTTGTTCCTGTTACGTCAGAACTTCTTTTTGTAAAAGCTCCAAGAATACCATATGAACCATCTTGAACAATATTTGTTAAATCCGTAGCGGAAGCAGCGTAACAATAATAAGTATATAAACCAACACCAGCTGTTACAGGAGATATTGTTCTTACTTTAGAATTTGTTATTGATGTGTTACCAAATGCTAAAATATTAGAAACTGTCATAGCTCCTGAATTAAAATCTGTAGCATTATAACCTAATACACTTTTATGCAAAAAAGAAATTGTTAAAATACCACTACTTGTTGTTTGAAATTGGTCAACTACGTTTACTTTGTATGCAATGCTTGAACTATTTACTAAAGATGGATTACTATCTGTGACTGATATAGAAGCAGTTGAACCAGATATAGAAATAGATGAACCAACATTTGCGTAAGCTCCACCATTAACACTTTGTTGAACTTGATATGAAACTAAATTAACACTTGGTGAATTTCTTGTTATTGTTCCTGTTATATTAGTTGTAGTGTCACCTAACTCTCTAGTTATTGTACCTACAGATATTGAGATTGTTGGTGCTACATAAGTAGCCGTATTTATTGTTAAAGACACTGTAGCTGTTCCTCCTACAGAATCAGTTACAATGTATTGATAATTAAATTCATCGTTATTAAACGCTGAATCTGTCATCGTATGTGTGAAAGTTGTTGTTGATGTTGTTACTGGAGACAAGGTTGTCCAAGTTGAACCAGAACTTCTTTTCCATTGTAATAAAACTGTTGAAACAGACGCTCCTAAAGAGTTTATTACATATGAAAAATTTAATACGTTTGAAATAGCTGTTTGATTAAAAGCTATTGTTGTTGGAGAAGTTAATGTTAATGTTGGTGGAATAGGTTCTACTATTGCCATTTGAATAACTTCAGAAGGAAGTAAGTCTGTTGCTGCTATTGATGTGCCATTACCATATCTACCAAAGGTTTTTACCCCTGATAAAGAGACGGATAGAGGTCCCATAAAACTACCAATCTTTTTATAAGAAGAGGTTGCTGTATTCCAATAATAAGGAAATCTATTTGATAAATCTAAGTATACAGTTTGTACATTTCCAGTAACAGGAAAAGCTGCAAAGTTTGCATACTGTTCAAGTCCGTTTACTAAATTACTATATAAAGAGTTTGGAGCATTATCTCCTGTGTTAGTTCCTGTTGATGTTCCAGAACCAGAAGGAGCTCCTACTTGAGTAGCTGTTATACCAGTTAAACCAGAACCATTTCCTAATGGAGATAAATAGTCTACTCCTGATACAGCTTGAGATAAAACACCATTTGTAGATGTTACTACTGTAGCATTTAATGTAGAAGGTTTTACTAATTTTCCTGTTGTTAAATCAAATAAAACAACTTGATTATTTATTGCTGAAGAAGGACCAACAACGTCACCTACTGCTGCTGATGTACCAGCTTCATCCCATGTTGAACCATTAAAAGTTCTTATTCTTTTAGTAGTTGTATTAAAATACATCTGCCCCATTATAGGAGTAGGGTATAATGGTGGAGAAGGATTAAATGCTAATGGTTGTAATACAGCTAATTGTAGTTCATTAGAATTAAGACTTACATGGGTCGATATGTCAGATTTTAATACTGGCATTAACTTAAATAAGCAGTTCCTGAATAAGCTTGACTAAATTGAATAACTAAATTATTAGTGTCAATGTATTGTATATCTCCCATTACATTTGTACCATTAGATGCTATCACTTGAACGTTAGGATAGAAATCTAAATTATGACTAATTGTCCATGTTGTTGACGCTACTGTTCTAGTATATACAAAAGAATCTACATCTTGTTGAACAGTACATATAGGAGGATTTATTGGACAAAAAGAATCTCCGCAACATTCATCGTTATACGCAACATTTAATGTACGGAGCATTTTCTTTAGTTGTCTAAAGAATTCAGAATTTTCTGGTTGTGTATAAAAAGCGATTCCTGTTGGGAAATCTATTATTCTATTACTCATAAATTTATAGAACAGTTTTAAAAAACTGATAAAATTAATTAGGTGCTACACAAAAGGTATCAATCTGTAAGTTATTTTCTATTGAGTAAGCATGACCAACCCAAATGGTTTTGACAATGGTTTTATATATTGGTTTTTCAATATATGCAAACTCTTTTTTAGTTTGAAAAATAGTGTCGTGGGATATTTTAACAATATTAACTGTATTGCTATCTCGTAAAGAATATATATTATTATACACCACATCCTGTTTTTTCTCATTTACAATAGTTTGGTTTTTTAAACATTCTAATCCAATATTTGTTATTGAATCAGTATGTAATGTGTTATATAATGGTTCCTCAGTAGAAGATGAGGGTTGTGATATAAAAGGAAGGAACGAAAGTCCTACAACTAGATAAGTTAATGTATTTCTCATTTATTGTTATTTATTTTAGAATTAATATCATTAATTGCTTTTTGTGTTGAAAAAGCAGCGGTTAACGCCAAAATAATGCTATCTTTTTTTTCTAATTTTTCGTCATAAATATGTTTATATGTTTGTAATTTAGTCTCTGATGTTTTAAAAGTATTAATATATAAAAAAGAAAAATAGCACGTACTTAGTAAAGAACTAAAAGTAATTACTAAAAATGGTTTTTTTTTAAATTCAATCCATATATATTTTATGTCTTCTATCATACATTAAGCTATTGTATTTATTCTTAATACTCCACCCACACCTGAGTAAGATATAGCAGGGAGTTTCATAAATTGTTTGGTAGTTGGAATATAATAGCCTGTGTAAGTTACTTTTTCACCAGCAGCTATAGCAATACCACCAACAGTCATTCCAGTTCCAGAAACGCCATAAAAATCAACGCTATAAAAACCAGCAGCTAGTGAGCCAACAGACGAAGTTGATATTCTATTTGTAGTTGCATAAAATGTTTTATCTGCATTTATTGTTTGTGAACAACGAGGTGTAAATGGACCAGGACAAGGAAGAACATTAATTCCAACGTAAGGAGTAAACAATGTAAAAGGATTTCCTATTAAATCAGTTATAACTGAAACCATACCATCTACATTGTAATGTACTAATACATCAGCTTTACTTATTGTATAAGTGTATAAAAAATTTGTACCATAAGATGAAGTTATAGATGGTAATATATTTGTATTTGAACAAATAGAAGATGATTGATCAATTGCACCTCCTCCTCCATTATATACAAAAGTTTTTGTATATATAAATTCAAAACCAGCTTGTGTAGTAATTATTCTTTTAATTGAATATGAACCTGCTCCTAATTGTTCAAAATCAATTACTGGAACTGTAGTAACAATATTTTCATCATAAAATATAAATATATCAGATATAATAATGTCATTACCTGGTGATGATGTTCCGCCATTAGTAAGAGTAGGAATACCATAAAAAGGAGTCCAAACAAGCCCAGAAAAACTACCGCCATCCTCATAATTACTTATAGTATATTGTTCAATGGCACACATTGGAACAATAGTTTGTTCACATAAATATTCAATAGGGGTTCCTGCAATAGAACCTAATTGACTATTTAATAAAACAGTTGTTAAATTAATATTACCAGCTGCGTCAAAAGAATGTTTAAGTTGTCTCCAACCAGTTTTAATTGTTAGACCACCATCAGTAGAATAACAAGTTTTTTCATAGTCAACACCTGTAGGCATACAAGGTTTTTCTGTAACACCTGTAATAACATTATTACCAGAATCCAAATAAACAACACTTGTTATTGCACCAAAAGCATCTTTTATAAAACGTTTCCATCCAGAACTCAAAGTTGATCCATTAGTTGTGTAACAAATAGCTTCTTCATCTGTGAATTTTGTTCCACAAACTCCTAAAGTAGGTGTTGCTACTACTGTGTATGATGCTCCAGCTAATGTTGTATTAAATACTGTTCCTGTTGGTTGACCGTTTGTAGTGATAAACCATCTTAAAAAAGTTGTTCCATTGTCACACATTTCAACTGCTTCTGAAATTGTTGTGTTATTAGGACAATTTATTAAAGTAGAGGTTGTGCCACTAAAAATACCACCAGTTGACATATTATAATATGTTACGGTGGGGATACCATTAGCGTCTAATGATATAATAACAAATACCTTTGTAACACTATCAGGTGTACAAAGAATTTGATTAGTTAAATAATTGTTATCACAACTTTTTACATACATTGGTTTATCACATGCAACCCCTAATGGGTCTTGTGAAATGCAGCAAAGTTGGTCTTTTATTTCTCTAAGTCTTTTATTAGTTTCAGCTCCTATTACATTTGGTGTATAGGTAGTATTTGAATTCTCGCGTGGGAATGCCATAAAATGTAGTTTTTATCAAGATTACTCTTCACAGTGTAGTACTGTCAGTAATGCAAAAATAGCAATAATTTGTTAAAATGCAAAATAGATAATTAGAATGAATTATTTAATACCTTTTTTCGTAAGTGTTTGGAAAGCTAAATAATTTTCAGGGTGTTGGAATGATTCAACTTGTCTAATTATAGGAATTAATTTAACTAAACTATGATGTGCTTTATTATCACCTTTTTTATATCCAAATCCACCTTGTTTATAAGTTTCATAAGGATGTGATGTTACTTGATCTAAAAATTTATATAAAGTACCATATGTGTAACCTATTGCTGTTGGATTTTGCCAAATGTTTTTAACTTGTTGAATAGTTTCTGATTTATTAACAACAGGGTTGTATATACCTAATGGATTAGTTATTCCAATATCACTATATAAAGAATTGGCTAAAACTAAAAGATGATTTTTTGCAAATGTATCTTCATCGTCATCATCTCCACCACCTCCTAACAACATAGTAGCTACCATCATACCAATCATTCCCATAACTGTTTCAAACATAGAACGTCTAAAACCATAAATTTCTCCACCTGTCCAATCAGTATTATCTTTTTTATTAAGTTTTAATATATCATATTCTTTAATATTAAAACCATATTCAAGTAAATCTTCTTTTATTTTTTTAAAGAAAACTCTATGGTAACCTTCTGTTTGATAACCTTTACTATAATCTATTTGCTGTTTACCAAATCTAATTTTAAATTGTGGGTATAAATGTTTTCTAAATACCATTAATAAATGACCATACCATCTACGTTGTAAAACAGTTTTATGAAGGGCAGAAAAGTTACCATTATTTTGTCTATTCATTTCATGAAGTCGTCTTATAAATTTAGCGTCATCTTCATCTGACCATACAGCTTCTGCTTTTAATGTAGTAAGACCTGTCTTATCATCTTGATAAGCATCCCATAGATTAGATTGTTCTGTTCCAACCATTACAGGAGTAGCTTTCATTAAAGCAATCATAGCTGTTCCTTGAATTTGATGCTCAGCTACATGTTGAAAAAAGAAAAGACTATCCTTTGATAAAAGACGATTTACTGCGCCCCCACTAGTAACAAGTTTATTGTAACGATCTCTATACTCTCCTTGTACAGCTTGATATTGTACAATAAGCTGATTTAATTTATTCTTTTTACCTGTTATAAAAGACTCTGTATTTTGTGCAAAGTTTTTAAAGTATTCTCCATTTGCTGAAACCCAGTTATTTAATTTATAATAACGTCCACCATAACCTTCAGAAAGATTTGTAAAGTTACCAATACTTAAGTTTTTAAATGTAGATGTTAAGTTAAAGGCTAATGAATTAACTGATGTGTATAAAGCAGCATTTTGAGAAATTTTATTTAAATCAAAGCCTACATTAATATATTTATCAGATTGCCAAGAACCATCTTCATCTCTATAGAAAGATGTTTTCTTTAATATTTCTTCAACACTTGAATCTTCTTTCTCCATTTTTTTAGCTTCTTCTATATTAGTTTTATAGTAAGGAGATGAATATAAAGAAATGGATGCTTCTTCTTTATTAATACCATAAAATACATCGTCAATAAAAGCATTAAGTTGTTTATTAAGAAGAGTTTCATAACCTTCTTTTTTTCTTAAAGAACCTAATGTTTTATAAAAAGATACACCACCATTTATGTCAAGTATTTTTGCTTTACGTGGTTCTATTCCTAAATTGTAAGAACCATTAATAAGAGTTTTTAAATTTTCTATATTAGATTGTATATCTCTTAATGTTTTATAACGAAGAGCTTCCTCTTTAAAAGATATGATTGTTTTAGCTATATCAAAATCTAAATATTGTTCATCAAGAGGTGTTAAGAATTGTGTTTTAATACTTCTATAGGTTGATTCAGTATTATCTTGTTCTTCTCTATTGATACGTTTTTCTGTATCAAATATATATTTACTAGCGGCTTTTGTAGTTCCTGTTATTTTATCGTAAGCATTTAAATTTTTATTATTTTTAATTCTAAAAATATAGTTTTTTACTTTTTTAATAGTATCTTTTAACTTATCAATATATGTTTTTTGTTTAAATGCTTGTGGTATAATACCATATTTTAAACGAACCTCACCAAATCCATTATTTGAATCTTGATAAACATCATGTATCATTCTAAATAGAACATCATTTTTTATTAAATTAGCAAAAGCTGGATTTTTATGTTTTAATAAAAGTTCTTCTCTTTTATTTTTCATAAGTTCATCCCATTGTTTTTTATCTTCAGCGTATTTTTCAAAACCTTCAAACGTATATATAGGTTTTGGATTATCTTTAATAAATTCTTTTAGTTCCTCGTCTATTAAATGTTCATTGTATTCTGTATGAATAGCCCAACGTTCTATCTTTTTAAAGACAGGTTTTCCATCTGCATCTTTTACGTAAGCGCCTGTTAAAGGATTACGTTCTTGTTCAACCAATTCAATTTTACGCATGAACGTATCTTTATAATACTGTTCAATGTCTTCTTGTTTTGTTGAAAGACCTTTTCCTTTAAAATAGTCACTAAATAAATTTGACATTCTAACAACATCCTGGTAAAGATTCTCTTTATTATTATTAATTTTTTCAGCAACCATTATACCTATTGTAGCATTAATAGGATCTTTTGTATTTACAATTGATTCTAATAGATGATTAAATAGATTGTTATCTCCATCAGCTACACGTAAAAGTTTTAAGAAATCTTTTTTAGTTATTTTCTTTTTAGCTTTTTCTTCATCGGATAATTCAGCTATTGATTGTTCTTGTAATTTTTCAAAATGTGGAAATAACCATTCAGCTGCTACATATTGTAAACGTCCTTCAAGTTTTTCTTTTTGGCGGATAGTGTCTTGCAAGATGTTAGAAAAATCTTCTTTATTGAAGAAAACAATTTGATCATAGTATTCATCTAGTAGTTGTTGATTAAACATTTTAAATGTGCTGTACAATTGTGTTGCTGCATATATTTCTTTATTAACATCAGCTATTTCTTCTTGAGTTAATTGCCTTTTAGAAATGGTGGAAAGAACATTTGAATTTATTGTATCTAATGTTTTCTTATCAGCCATTGAATATAATGCTTTCTTTGCAAATTTAGAAAGATTTAATGGAGGGTATTCTAAAAGTTCTTTATTAAATGTAATTACGTTACCTTTAATTTCAATTGGTTTTGAAGTTGAGTTACTTATAACAGATACAACAAAGCCAGCTTTTTCTAATTCTGTTTTAATATTTGTTAAATATTCATTCATATCACCAGTAAATAATTTAAGGGTGATTTGATTCATTTTTTCATTTGCTTTTTCTAAGCCAGCAAAACCAAGATTAATAATATCTATCATATCAGCTACTTCACCATCTTTAATAGAAGATTCTAATGGTTTAAGTAATTCTAACATTGAGAATCCAAATGCTTGTAAGTCTTTATCTTGTCCTTGTATTGTTTCTTTACCTATACGAATTAAGTTACGAGCTTTATTTCTCATATCTTTAATAAATCTTTCTACTTCGTCATGTGTTTTTACATAGTAAAGAGGGGTTGCTATTTCATTTGATACAGCGTGATAGGCATCAATATTAATTTTAATATTATTTTGTGTTGCAATTAAATCGGAAATATCTTTTAAAGAAAAATTAGGATTAATTTTATTTACTCTAAAATCATATCTCTCTGTTCTATTTTTTAAATTTGGTGTTGTAGCTTTTAAATTAATATATGCATTTTTATGAGGAATGTCATCATTCATTTCATCCTTTTTAATTACAGAAGCATCTTCAATTTTTCCTTTAATATTTTCAACATATGTTTTTAATTCATCTTCATCTAAAAGACCTTGCAATGGTTTACCTTCACCTATTGTTGCGTATCTATTAATTAATAAATATGATAAAACAGTGTCCCATCCTTTTATATTTGTATAAAGTAAACGACCGTTATTATTAAAAACAATGTCATTATTATCTATACGTCTTACATTACCATCAATATCAATATTAAATGTATCTTTTAAATGTTCTTCGTAAGGAGTAATTATTTCATTTTCAATTCGTTGTAAAGAATTAAATTTATTAGCATATTCTTGTTTAACAGGTTTTAATGCATTCTCAATCTTTTTACGTTCATGTGTATTTGTTTCATCATTAAGATTACGTTCTTCACTTTCTATTTCTAGTTTAAGTAAAGATAATTCTTTTCTTAATTGTTTTGCTAAATCTTTATTAACGTTTAAAGAATTTTTACCCTCTGTAGAAGGAAGGAAAGATGTAAACCTATCTTCTTCTAATGTTATTAATAGTGTATTTTTAACTGGATTAAATTTATAAACTAAATCCTCAAGAGAAGACGCTACACTTTTTGTGTCAAGACCTAAAAATTTACGAATAGTTTTTATAATTGAATTTATAAAACTCATAAAAGTATCAGAAAAATATTCATGACGCTCTAATATATTATCATAATTTATTTTTCCTGTCTCATCAAACATAGTTTTAAGAAGATAAGAAAGATCTCTTACTAACAATTCATCATTTAATTCTGAAGTAGAAAGACCTTTATAAAAGTCAACTGTTTGAAGTTCTTTTATTCTTTTAGCGTAATCAGGTTTTGATTGTAAATCTTTTACTAGATTATCATATAGTTCTGGGTTTTCTTGTTTAACCACTATAAAGAAAGGATGTAAAAATTCATGTATAACAGCTTCGCCATCTGTAATACGTGTATTATCTTGATTAATTTCAATCGTTGAACCAATAATACGAGAAACCCAATTTCCTGGGTCAGAAACAAATTTAAAAGAAAGACCTGGAAATATAATTTTCATATGAGAACCTATGTCAGAAAGGGTTTTCTTAATTCTCATTTTATTTTCAGCTTCATTTTTATTTGCTAAAGCTTGTTCAGCTTCTTGTTTTGGAGTTAATTGTTCTTTCTCTTCTACTTCTACTTCTGGTTGCGGATTAGCAGCTTGCTCTTCAGCTATACGCTTTTTTTCAGCTTCTTCTTTAGCTCTTTGTGCTTGTATTTGAGCAACCATACTAACTCTTCCAACTGGAGGTTTAGGTGTAGCTGGTTTAACTACTTCTTGTGGAATAGATTCTATAGGTTCTTCTATTTCTTTCTGCATCACTTCAGGTTTAACTTCAGGTTTAACTTCAGGTTTTTCTGAAATAGAAAGTTTAGCGTCAATGATTTCTTTTGTAGAAAGCAAAGCGTCAACCATATCTTCATTAATAAGGAATTCTAAAAATTCTTTTTTAGTGTATTGATTTTTATTATATACTATACAATCAGCCATTATGCGCAGGGTTCTTTTGTTATTGTTTTATTATCTTGTAATTTTTGTAGAATGTCTTCGTATTTTTTTACGATTTCTTCTGCTACTTTAGAGTCAATGTCATTGTCAATGTCAAGAGTTTCATTCTCATATGTTAAAGAAACAGTATTCTGTTTAGCTTTACTCTTCTTGGTTTTAGTTTTTTTAGTTACAACTTCTTCAGCTGGAGCTTCTTCTGTTTTTACCTCTTCTTTATTTTTAATACTTTCATTTAATCCTTTTGGATAAATTACTAAATTAATATTAGAATAAATGTTTGGTTTAACAGCTAACGTTAATGTTTTATTAAAATCAGAAAATTTAGCTTCTTCATCTTTTGGAATATGATAATTAAAACTATCTGTTTCAATTTCTATCTCTCTATCTTGCATATAAGATGTTTGATTAAGAGCCTTTGCTAGAAACTCTAAAGAAGTGATTCTTTGCCTATCTGACGGTCTTATTTCATCTAAGGCAGCCATCATATCAATCTTACCTTTAAACTGTCCAGATTTGTCTGAAATGAATAGTGTATCTAATATTTTCTTTGTTTCTTCCATATCATTTTCAGAAATAGCAGAAACTAAAGAATCTGTTACACTTCTTGAAACTTGTTTAGCTCTACCAAATATAAATGATGTGTTGGCAAAATTACCAGAAGGTTGTCTGTTAACAAGAACATAACGTTTAGAATTTTTTTCTAACATGTCCATATTATCCATTACAAGTTTATATATTTCATGGTTTGGATTTAATAGAGAACCTCCGTTCTTATCTATTACATAAATCTTTGTATCAAGTTTTCTTCCTTTCTTATCATATGTATTAGTAAATGAAAGTATATAAGAGTTTTTTCCAAGAGCTTTTAAGTCTTCAAGAGTTGTTGCTTTATCTGCTCTATTAACTTGGTCTCTCCCTCCTAGTAAAGGTCGTACATTAATTAGGTTACGTACTTCTTCGTCAGTAAAATCTGTTTTATTAGACTTAAATAATGAATCAGCTAAATCACTATATGCTTTTAAATTAGCTAAGTAATCAGGCATATTTTTTAAGTCAACACCTGTTATATTTTTAAAATTTTTACTAGTAATAAGATTTTTATTAAAAGCTTCCATTAAAGGAACATAGTCATTTTCTATTTTAGCAAAGATTGTATTAACTCCTGTTATTTGTGTTATTCTTTTACCACCAGCTTCTAAGAAAGCTTTTGTTTTAGATTGTCCTCTAAATAATTGATTGCTAATTCTTGTAAACTTTTCTTCATCTGCTGTGTCATCATTTTCAATTTTAATACCATATTGAACTCCTCTTTCTACAGAGTTATTACGTATATTTGTTTTATCATTTATATTCTGTCCACTTATTACGTCAGCAGCAACCATTTTAGTAAATTGGTCAAATGTAAGTTTATCTATTTCTTCTTCTGTTAAATTACGAATTCCTAAGAAATCCATAACAGAATTAAATAAATTTGTTAACCATTGTTTAAAGTCACGTTTTGTAGATTCTTGTAAGAATTCACCACCTCTATCACCAATAGCTCTAGCTAAAGCCTCATCTTTAAAAAAGTCATCTCTTTCTTTTTTTGTTTTAAATCGTTTAGCTTCTTCTTTATAGAACGGATCAGACATTACTTTTTTCAAATAAGAAGAACCTTCTACTAAAGACATACCTTTTTCATAAAGAGCTGTGTTATTTGCTTTAGCCCATTTTAACCAAAGATGTCCTGCTTCATGAATTGGTGTATTACCATCTACATCATTATTTGATTTACCAATTAAAGCATCACTATTTAAAAATATATCATCACCAGATGTAAATCCTAATATTCCAGATTTATTTGTTGAATATATTATTTCAAAATCAGAGTCTTCTATATTAGATTTGCCTAAATTAATATCTGCAACTATTGGGAGTGTACCGTTAGTTTTTATTTGGTTTGATATATTTTCAATTTCATTTAATTTTGATTCAAGCCCTTTAATATTGTTATTTATTAAATCAAGTACCAAGTCAACTGCTAGCCGTTGCTCCTTTGTATATGTAGGGATTGCTTCATATTCACTTTTTATTTTATCAAGAATAGATGAATGAAATTTTTCAATATACTCTCTACTATCTATGGCATCACTAAATATTAATTTTGTTTTTTTAAATTCTTCTATTGTTTTAATAGATTTATCAATAGGTGTATACCCTTCTTTATTTTTAGTAATCCAATCTCTAAGTTTTTTAACTTTTTCCATTAAATACTTAACATCAGGTTTATCACCTCTAGATGACAATTCACGTAGTATATCACCTGCATTTTCAATTCGCTCTCTCCATACTTGCGCTTCCCCCCACAAACTTTTTGCACTAACGGTATTTTCTGCAGTTTCATCTTGGACATCAAATGCTGTGCCGAACCCTACGCCACTATTTTTCTCCTCACTTAGCTGTTGCTTGGATTTAGGGATTTCCATGATATCTTCAACAGCCTTTACTAATTTAGAATCTTTATTTAAATTATAGGCATCCATAATTATTTTAGGATCATTATTGTATTTATCAAAAATATTTTCATTTGCTTTGAATGTAAGGCCCCAATTATACTCTTTGTTTCTTTTTGCAATATCTTTTTCATTAAAAGTAGTATCAAAATATTTATCAAGTATAGAGTTTATTTCATCAAGTGCAGTTGATTCATTGGTAATACTTTTAATATAGTTACGAATTATATTTTTAAGTTGTTGAAATATTGAATTTCCTTCTGCTTTTATATTTTTAGACGCAGGTATAGAATCTAAAAAATCAGCAAATTCTTTATTTGTAAAGGCATAAGTAAGTAATTCTTCAAGATTTCCTATTTCTTTATTTGTAGAATTTAAAAAATCTTTTTCTTTAAATTCATTTCTTATATCTTCTATATATGATATTATAGTTTTAACTTCTTCTGAAGCAGAATCAAACTTATTTAAAACTTGCGTCATTATATTTTGCAAGTCATTAAATAAATTATAATTATTTTTAATACCACGACTTAGTAAACCATGAATTATTTCATGATTTAAAGTTTCAGCAAATTCTTCATAGTCGTTAATATAATATTTTGCTATATCTTTATTTAATTGTATACTATTAAATGCCCAAGAAGCAGTTGTACCAGATGGTAATCTTTCATTTGATACTGTTATATTATTCTTTGCAGCTAATTCATAAAGATTTTTATATCTATTGAATATATTTCTTGGTAAAACATGTTCGGCAACTTCTAATGCTGATGGGAATTTTTTATTTTTTATCTGCTCATCAAATTTTGCTAACTTTTCTACAATAGTATTTTTGTAATCAGGGTTAAACTTTTCATTAAGTTTTTTAGATATTTCATCTTTGCTTAACTTTTGTGTTACACTAGCTACAGGACGGAATGTTTTAAAAAGTATACTCTTTTGTTCAAGGGCTACATCTTCTGTTTCAGAAAGCAAATATTGACGACGTTCTTCCTCTGAAAGATTCTTTCTATAAGAAACATTACGAGCATCTACCTCACCAACAGATCCTTCATAGACAGCGGTTACTAGGTCATCCCAACTATTTACTTTAAATTTTTTCTTAATAGCTTCTTTTAATTTTTCTATTTCAGCGTCTATCTTTTTATTTTGTTTATTGTCTTTTCCATACATTAATATATTTTCGTTATAGGTTTTTAAAATATCTTTATATTTTTTACCAGTACCTAATAGTTTTTCATTGTCAGTTAACAAACGTTCTTCAGCTTCTTCAGTAGAACTACCAGTAGCAAAACCTTCTTTGTCTTGTATTGCGTGTTGTAGTTCATGAAGTAATATATTGTATTGCTCATAAGCATCAACAGTAGAATCAATTGTTATTGTATTTGTACTAGGATTCCATAAACCAGAAGATGTATATTCTTCATCTTTAAATTCTCCATTTTTATATATACGTTTTATACTTTTTTCTCCTGGTGCTAAAACAATATTAATTTTTGCTAATTCAGGGTAGGCTTCATAAAGAGATTTAGACTCAATAACTTTATCAAGAGTTGTAGAGTAGTTTTTCTTTTCATAGAATTCATTACCTTCTATACTAGGTAGAAATATGTAGTCTTGTACTCCCATGTCATAACGCCATAAACCATCTACGCCACGTTGCCAACCTGTACCAGTATAAATTTGCATTACCTTATCATATACTTCGTCATGTTTATCAGTTTTTAAATCTTGTGAACGCATAGGGTAAAGTTCCCAATAGTTGTCTGGAAGTTTGTATGCTTTTTCTAAAATACGTGCTGTTGATAAAGAAGTTCTAATTGTTTCTGGAAGAATTGCATTCTCTCCTACAAAATTATATTTTTGATTTAATTCAATAAACTCAGTAGTACTTATTGGTAATTGCTTTCTTTCTTCTTCTGATAAAAGACTTCTATTTTCGACATTTCTTGCTTCTACTTCAACAGGATTATTAAAATATAATTCATATAATAAGTCTTCTTTTTGTTTTGATAAATTTGAATATTCTTTTAATTGTTTTTTTGTTAAGGTAGCAATTTTTTCTAATTCAGCTAATTTATTGTTTAAATCGGTTAACCTAGAATCTTCTGGTGCGTTAAAAGTTTCTTTTTTATTTTCAATAAATTGTATAGCATGTTGAAGTTCATGTAATAAAATACGTTTTAAACCATCTTGTGTTTCAGGTATACTATGTAAAACTATAATATGCTTTGTACCTTTTAAATGACTATTGCTTTTTAATATACCAGGACTTATTGTGGTATTACTATAAGCGGCTATTGTCTCATCATCTTCATAATACTTTTGGTCTAAATAAACAAGTTTTAATTTTTTTAATTCTGGGTAGGCTGCAAATAATTGAGGATAATCAATTATGTTATCTAATTGCATAACATTATCTCTTGGGAAATTATTTTTAAAACTATTAAAATTATTTAAAAAATTAAGTTTATAATTTGTTTCTGTTCTCCACTCATTATTTTTATTTTTTTGCCAACCTGTTTTTTCATAAATATCAATAGGATTAATACCATCTTTCTCCATTTGTTTAGCCTCAATTAATTTATTCATTAAATTGTTACTAACCATATTTTGTAATCTGGCTGCTCCTTTCTCTCCTAAAAAATTATATTTAGCATTCTTTGTAGAATCAATCTTTGCTTGTAATTCTTCAGAGGTCATCCAATATACCTTACTACCATTTTTACCAAAGGCTGATTGAAACATATTTTCAATACGAGCTTTAATAAAATCTTTTTTATTTTTAGATGTAACAGATTTAACTAAATTTTCAACATTAGATTCATTAACTAGTTTAGCTTCAGCTTGGTTGAATAAAAAATCAAAGAGGTTAGTTTTTTGAATAAAGGCTCCATATAATTGAGGATTGCCATTTTTTACTTGATTAAATAAATTAACAAGTTCTGGTGTATGTAGGAAGTAAGGCATTGTTCCAAATAAATTACTTATTGAACTTATGTCTACATCCTTTGTAAAAGAAGGTTCGTTATGACGTGCACGAATCATTTGTTCTACTACATCTGGTCCTAATTCTTCTACAAGTTTTTCAAGGTCTATATCTTTTTCAAATTCACCATTAAGACGCATTGCTTCTTGGTCAATTTTATCTCTATAGTTAAATAGTATTTCTTTTTCTTCGTCTGTTAAAGAATTTTTATTTTTTAATTTATCATCAAAATATTTATCAATATTGGCAACATGTTCTTCATAAGTATTTCCTTTAAATCTATCGTCATATACACCATTCTTTGCTTGTTCTTTTATGTCAGCTCGTTCTTTTTCAATGGCATCTATTTCGTCTTGTGTAAGTTCTTTTGTAGAAGAAAGTTCTTTTTGTTTAAGTTCAATTATTTTATTTAACTCTTCTTCAGAGAATCCTTCTTCAACTGTTTGTATAGCTTTTTGTTGAATTAATTCATTCTTAATTTCTTCAAGACCTTTTACTCCTTCAGCTTTCTTTTTAGCTTTTTCTTCTTCTAATTGTTTTGCGGAAAGGATAGTTAAATTATTATTTTCATCCCATCGTAAACGAGATTCAAATTTATTTTCAATTATGTCTTGTACTTGTTCTTTAAAAGTATTAAAACCTTCCTTTTTAGTAAGGGTTTTATATAAGTCTTTAGCTGTTTTTGCTCTATCAACTAATCGTTGAGCATCAAAAAGTCTAGTAAATACTTTATCTGTATTTGAAACAGAATCAAATTTATTATCTTTTGCTGACTTAGAATAATAGTTAAGCATACCATCGAAGGTATCTTTATATGTATTACTTCCTACCTCTTTATTATTAGCTAATTTATCAAGATTGTCAACGTGTTCTAATAATGTATTTTTTTCGTTAGTAAATTGTTTTTGTAACTCTGGATTAGAAGCACTATTTGTTTCAGCGTCTTCTAATTCTTTTATTCTAGCTTTTACTTCCGCGTGTGTTTCTTTAATTCCTTTTGGAGAAAGCATACGTTCTATCTTATCAGTATTTGTATTTGGAGATATACGTTTTACTTCTGAAATTAATTGTTCATATCGTTGAGAACTATCTTTTACAGTAACTAATGTGTGAGCAAGGGCTTCTTTATAATTATTAAATGCCTTGTAAGAAATGTTGTCATTTTTAGGGTTAAATGGATTTGTTCCGAAAGCTCCTTCTACGTCATTAATTGTAGCTTTCATATCATTTGTTTTTTGCTTAACCTTCTCAACGTATTGTTTGAATGTTGCTCTATTCTCTTGTGTATCTTGCATACCAGAGATAGTTTCAAAGTTACTTCCTGTTAAGTTAGAAGCCATATCTAATTGCTCTCCTACAATATCAAAGTGATTTGTTTTTAAAGCTGTGTGAACCTTATTAAAAAGCTGGTCCATTTTAAAATTCTTAAAAGAACCTAAGTCATTATTTTTTAATGACTCTTTCATTCCTTTAGCATTTTCCTGTGATGTTACTAATCCATCGTAACCATCACCAAACATTCCTGATATACCTACGCTATTAATAACATTGACCGTAGAAGCTAAAGCATGTGCTCTTTGATCTTTTAAAGAAACTCCTGACATACGAGCTTTTAACCCTTTATATAAATTAGATACACCATGAATTGATGGTCCAGCTAAAGCACCCATTACAATATTTTCCATACCTTCTCTTGTTGAGAAAGTTTGGTTAATACCATACATCCAAGACTTCCAATTTTGATCAGCCTCATCTGTATTATTATATTTACGAGACCAATAATCTTTTTCTTTTTGTGAAATTGTAAATTGTGCTCCTTCTTCAAATCCTTCTGTTAGCATAATTCTAGGAATTGATTCAGACTTTTTTACAGCGTTAGTTAAAGATTTTGATGTACGTTCAAGTAATGTTAATTTTTTTTCAGCTCTTACGGCTGCTTCATCTAGTGACCTAACAATAATCTTACCTTCAGTCATAGCGTTTGTTGCCTCTCTAGTAAGAGCTGCTGTAGGTTTAAATATACTACCAAACTCTAAAAAGTTTGTAGCCATTAATAAAGCGGTATTAGCGTACACAGAAGCTGTTCCAGCTGAACGAGCAGTATCATCCATAGATTTTAAATCTTCTGGTGTTGGATCAAGACCATAAGTAGCTTTATAGTCTTCAATCATTTTACTTTTTGTGTCTTTAAAATTTGTATAACCTTCCATTGTTGCTTCACCAAGAGCAGAATTATATAAAGCAAATCCTTGACGCATAGCGTTACCTACTTTATTTGTTGTAGATAAAGTTTTTACAGCTTGAGCTGTTTCAGCTATTGCAGATAAAGCCTTTTTTTCTTTAAAGCCATTAAATAAACCTTTAATAATTTTTGATGCTTGTGCTGGTAAAAGACCTATTTCTCCTACTCCTGTTACAGAGGCTATGGCCATATCTGTAGCAATAGCATTAGCAATGGAACCAGCAGTAAAACCAAGTGATGGCAATATACCTCCCCATCTATCAGTTAATGAACGAAGTTCTAATGGATTTACAAATGATAACCAAGGATGTTCTTCTATATAAGATGTTGGTTGAACATAATTATCTTTTTGTACTTTTTCAGCCCAATCAATTAATGTATTTTTAAATGAATTTTTATCAAATCCTGCGCCATTGATATTATATTCTTGTGCATAATCAAAATCACCAAGGGCAGTAGAAATTGCATTAGAAGCAAAACCTATAAGATTTCTTCCAATGTTTCCTATAGCTGATTGTTTTGCTGAATAAGCATCAGTCCTTTCTTTATCAGAAGAGAACGCTGAATAACCTATTTCTGGGTCAACAGTGTATGGAATATCAGAAAGAGGAGTTTTAGCCAATGGCATAAACAAAGATTCCGATTGTTTATAAGGATTTTCTTTTGCGTATTTAGCATTTACAAATGACAAAACATCCCCAAAGGTTGGGGGTGCTTTTGTTCCTAAAGGATTAGTAGAAATTTGATTTTTTTCTAATCCTTGAAAACCACCATTTTGAGTTTGATTCTCAGGAGCAATAGCAGTGGTAGGTGTTTCTGGTAATTGAAATAATTCGTCAGCCATTATTTAGAATAGTGTTGTTTTATAAATTCTATTGCAGAAGGAGTATCTTTATATCCTAATGTATTTAATATATCTATTGTTTCTTGAAGTTTTGTTTTTGCCTCAGTAAGAGATGGAAATTCCATATCTCGTAAAGTAATTGGAGTTTTTCCATCAGGTAAATAAAGTTGTGGTGTATAATTACCAGGACCTTCTCCTGTTTTAACAATTGCTCCTTTAAATATTAATGAAACAGGATCTCCTTGTTTAACATTTGTTGGAGAAATATAAAAATCACTTGTTCTTCTATTTACATCAAGAAGAGCTTGGTCATATATGTCTCTTGTTGGGGGAAGAGAAATATTAAAATATTCTTTTAATTCTGCTGGAGTTAATACTTTTTTAATATGTGTAGCAGAATGTTCAGTACTTTTAGGAATAACCATTGTTACTTCTATATCAAATGGATTATTACTATTAGGTTGAATTTTTTCTATGTAAGAATCTTTAAGTCTTGATTCATTACCAGATTCTAAAAGAGGTCCTTCAACAGTTACACCAGCAGATCCCATCAAAGCTTCTTGATAAAGAGTTGTTTGTAATCTATTTAATGAAGAGTTTCCTTTACTTTGTTCTTCTAATAAAGGAGAAAAAGCTTTAGCAAGACTTGTGTTAATAGCATTTAAAACTTCAAAAGCTTTAGGGTCTGGTTCAGATTGTTTTATTTTTTTAGATAGGTCAATATTATCTTTTGCTCTTGGATCTAAAACACCTATATCACTAAGACCATTTAAATTATAATGTCTTATTGCGTAATTTAAATCATTTACAGGAATACCTTCCTTGCCAATTTTTACTTGTATAGGTATTAAATTAATACCATTATCATCATATCTTTTACCAATAAAAGTTTTTTCTTTTCCATCTGCAGGATAATATCTTCCATTTTGTAGTACAACTTCCATTGTACCAGTTGCTGCAGATTCTGGTCTTGGACCAGATGTACCAACCTGGTATTGATATTTTACTGGTGGATCTACTTGATAAGAAGAATATCTTTTCTTTTCATCTTCTGTTAATACAGAAATATCTTTTCCTCTGAATTTATCTACAAGGGTTTGATAGAATGCTGATTGTGAATTCTTTTCTTGTATTGATTTTATTTTTGATACTTGACTATCTGTTAATTGTAATTTAGCTGGTTGCCCTTTAGAAATAGCATCAAATGATTCAACTAGATTTTTAATAGCTTTTGCTTGAGCATCATTTATTACTTCAACTTCTACTCCATTAAGTTTAGCTTTTCTAAATTTATCAATTCCTTGTAAATCTTCTATTTCAAAACTTGTAGGATTATTTCTTCCTTTTAAATGGTTTATTAAAGCTACTTGTGCATTTTCACCTTGTACTCCTTTAAGTTGTGGATTTGTAATTAAAATATCTTTTATTAAACTAACCATTGTGGATTGCTTTTCTATTTCCGCATTACCAACCATTTTTAAAATGTCTTCTTCTTTTTTAGGAATAACGTCAGTTGCGTTTAAACCACCTGGAACAATTATATCTGTTCCTGCGTTAAAAGCTGCTTGAGCTGAAGCACTATTAGAAGAAGTAGCTGTTTTATCTCCTTTTGTTTTTGTTGCCCAATATTCAGCGTTAGGAATAAGTGTTACACCAGTAAAAGAAGTTGGGTCTTTTACAATGTCATATCCTTGTCCAGCTGCTGAAATTTGTGCAGTAATTAATCCCATTCCTACTTTATCTTCTTCTACTGTATTAGTTTCTTTATCATAAGCATATGTATTAGCAATTCCTGTTGTTAATTTATCCATATATAACTGTTGGTTATATGCGTCAATATTATCAGAAAAATGTTTTATTCCTTTTGTTTCTAATGCTTTAACATTATCTGTTGCAGCTAATACTTTTCCAACTAATCCTTTATTATCTTCTCCTGTTCCATTTATTAATTTATTATATTTATCAATGTCAGCTGGGAGAACTGCTTGGTTTGCTAATTCTATTGCGTCTTCATAGTGTTTTAATGATTGGTTTTTTTGCTCTGTAGCAGATTGGTAGAAATGATTATAAATGTCATCTGCCGTTCTACCTTGACCAAAATACCAACTATTTCTTTTAACCTGTTCAGACATATTACCATCAGACATTAAACGAGCAGAAATTTCATCTTTTATTTTTTGAGCATCTACATGTTCTCCTGTTCTTGTGTCAATATATAAACCATTTGATGTAACATCCTTTGTATAATTAGGAGTAACTGCAGCGGCTATATCAGCAGAAAATTTATCAATATTTTGATAAGCAAATGCTTTACTTGGTCCACTATAAGCTTTACCAAGATCTTTATTTGCTAACCATTCATTAACAGATCTCATATCATAAGCTTCATTAATTGGCGAATAATATCCTTTATATTTAGGGTCACTAGAATATTTAGCGTAGTCAGCCTGAAGACTTCTTACATTTTTTGTTGAAGTAACAGCCGTTATAATTTTATCGTCATTATAAATAGAAGAGCCATAACCCTGAAGTTGATTTGATATTGACATATCTGATAGGTCAACTCCACCCATTTTATTAATACCTTCAACAACGCCATTAACTTTTTCATTAAGGTGTGCTTTGTCAACATCACGCATCACATCAAGATTACCTATTGTGTTAATAGTTTCTTGAATTTTAGCTGCATTTTGTTCAAAACGTGTTTCTTTAAACTGATTAACTTTTGCTAAAAGAGAAAGATCTATTGGAGCAATATAAGGTGATTGTTTAAATGGTTGTGAATATTCACTAATTGGCATTGTTATATTTTTTAATAGGTTTTGTAATTACAAATATAATGTATTTATATTAAATTAACAAATTTTTATTGTTAATTAAGGGTTAACTTTTTGATGTGTTCCTGTCTTAGGATCAAATAAAAATGTATTTCCTTTAGTGTCTCTAAAGTAATTTCCAGTTAGATGTGTAAGACCACTCTGTGGGGCATTTGCGTACGTTGTATTGAACTGATATTGTTTTCCAGTGTATTGTCCTCTGTCATTAAAATAAGGGCTCATTTGCAATATTAAATCTTTATTTCTATTGAAGGCATCATTCTGTTGATACTTTGTAGAAATATCGTCAAGGGCTGTTAGACGTTGTAATCTTTGATTTTCTAAAGATTTCTTCCATCTCATATCAAAGTCACGTCGTGCATTCATATCATACATACTTTGCGCATTTTGTGTTTGAGCTATTTGATTATCTAAAGCGTCAAGTTTTTGATTATTTCTTCCTACAGTATTACCTATAATCTGATTATCCATATTATACTTTGTAGCAAATAGATTAGCGACATTAGCGTTACCCATTCCATTTTGAGGAAGCATTTTTAAAGCAGCGTTATAATCCATATTACCTTCATTTAAAGATGGGCGATAATCATCTAGATGTATTGTTGGTGTACGAAGAGTTGGACTATCATAACGTACAGGAAGTCTTCCGCTATCAATTAAATTATATAAGTCAACACCAATTGCTCTAGGATCTAATTTACTATTATTATTAGAAGGTGTATGAGTATCTGTAAAATTTAATTCTTGTTGTGGAGAATATGAAGGATTATAATAAGTAGAAGCTGTTGTTTTATCTGTAGAAGGGTCTACATAATAGTCTACTCCATTTTCTGTTACTTTTCTTTTTCCTTGTATAAATGAATTATAATCATCCTTATTAGAGAATTGTTTATCTTGTGTTGTAAAATAACGTCTCCAAAACTTACCATCTACTAATTGATTCCTTTGTTCTTCTGGAGTTAAATCTTTCATAGATTTATCACCATAAAGACTTCTTCCATAGTTAGTCATCTCATCATTAGAAGCGTAGTCAGTAGCAATATTTGGAAACTTTTTATTAAATACATAATCTTGTATTCCTTTTATATCGTCAGGTTTTCCTTCGTATCCTTGCTGTTTAGCAAAATTATAAAAATATCCTAACTCTTGTTGAGCTTGTGGATCATATTGGTTATAATCAACATTGTCATAAGTTGTTTTACCTGGACGACCACCTGGCTTATATTTTATAATCCCACCATTTTTTGCATAAGTTTCTGGAGAAAGATCACCTTTAAGAAGTTCTTGATGATTAAATATTTTATCAAAAAGTTCTTGTTTTGTTTTAGTTTTTTCTAATTCTTTTATATTTAAAGCTAAAGAATTTTTTGCAAAAGTGCTATTACTTTTATTTACATAATCTAAATTATCACTTATTTTCTTTTGTAATTTTACTAAGTCTTTATCTTGTATATCAGATACTTTTTCAAAATATTTAGAATGTGTTTTAGCATTTTTAACATTATATCCTGTTTGACTATTTAAATGGTCAACATCAGCTTTTGTTAGTTTAAGAAGTTTACTAACAAAATCTTTTCTCTTGTCAGAAGTATCTTGTAAAACTTTATCAACATTAGCTATAACTTCACCACCATTTTCATGTGTATTACCTTGTTCTGAAACTTTATCAATATTACCTTCTCTATCTTGATATACTTCTCCTTGTTCTAATTCTGCAAGAGGAGCTTCTTGTGTTTTTACAAAAGGTGAATAGTTTTCTGTTTGTTCATTATCTAAAGTAGTTTCATCTACTTCATTGTCACCACCATTTTGTTTCTTTTTTCTCATGTCTCTATTCAAAATGTCTCTTCGGTCATTTATATATTTTTGTAAATCAAATCCTGACATTTTTGCAGCTTCTTGTATACCTTTTGGAACTATAGCATTATTTTGAAAAGCTTTGGCAGGATTATCATATTTTTTATTGTATAAATCCATACTAGCATCCCAGGGATCAATTCCTGTAAGTTTTTTTAATTTTTCCGCAGTGTATTCAGACATAGAAGCAAATTTTCCTTCTGGTGTTTTGATATAAGCATCATACATTTGATTAGCAATACCTTGTCTCCATGCACGGTCTGGGTCAAAACCCACAACCTTAGAATTATTATTCAAATGATAGTCGTAGATTAAATCTTCCATGTTAGTATCATCATATGTATTACTACCATTTGGATTATTCCATATATCATTATATTCTCTTTTTATAAAAGAGTTTGGATTGATATTTTCTGGATTTACTATTGGTTGTTTAGCTGATTGTGTAGAAGCTTGTTTAGAAGATGTAGAAGATGTAGAAGATCCTTTTATGTTTTCACCAGCGTAATTAGTAGTATACTTTTTACCCTTGTATGTAAAGATTTTACCACTGCCTAATTCTTTTCTTGCTTTCTTAAATGCTTGACCGAATGATTGTGGAACATTATCTTCTGAATATACAGGAGCTATAGGTGCTTGTTGTTGAGAAGGTGCTTGATTTGGCATTTGTAACCATACACCTCGTGGTGATTGAATAGCCTGTGTTCTATTAGGGTCAGCAATCATAGGATTAATAGTATATCTTGCTCCTGGTGTAGCATCTTGTTGCCATCCATTTTGAGAAGCATTCCAACTATCAAAAGAAGGTGGACCCATTGGTCCATTATTTTGTGGAAAAGCAATATCATCAACATTATGATGCCAATCATTATTACCACCAGGTTTCATCTTACTCATAGCGCCAAAGAATTTACGTTGTTTATCAGTTAACTTTTTTCCATGGGCTGTTCCATCATGTAATATTTCTTTTGCTTTAGATGGTTTAATATCACGTCCACCATTTTTATAAATAGGAATATTATTTACCCCATTAGAATCAGGGTTAATAGTTGAACGTGGCTGAAGAGCTTTTATATATTGATCATTTTCTTGCTTACGTTGTTTTAAATCTTGTATATAATTTGAAGCTCCTGTTACACCTTGAGCTGCTGTATTAAATGCTTTGAATCCATCATTAAACTGCATATCTCCTGTTGGAGTATATTGATTAAATTGATATTCATTTTCTCCAGATTGATTTATAGGACCAAATGTAGAATCATTATTTTCATTATATAATTTAGTAATAAGATCAGACATATATTTATAGGCAGCATCTTTATTTTCACCACCTGTTTGATATTTCTTTTTAGTTGTATATTTCTTTTTCATTTTAATCTAAATTGTTTATTAAATATTTTAATTTTCTTTCATAATTTTTATCAGAAGCATATCTATTACCAGAAGTATTTACAAAATTATGTAATAAATCATCTGGTTTTTTATTTACAAGATATTTAGTTGATAATAAATCATAGTACTTATTTATTCCTGACTGCCAATCTTTTTGAATATTATTTGAACCATCATCTGTATTACCAACGTTATATATATTTTTTGTTATTGTTGGTCTTCCTCCAGATGTTCCAAAATTACTTTCTAGTTCTGCTTGAGCAATAACTAATTCAACTGGTATAATTTTTCCTGTTTTAAAAAAAGATTCTTGTGCAGCTTTTGCAAAATTTTCACCAGAGACAGGGGCGTTTGGATGCTTTTCTTTTAAATAATTATCAATTTTATTTCTATAATCATCATAATTAAAAGAAGAACTATTTAATTTTCTTCCTGTGTTACTTGTCCAATCATAAGGAATATTATCAGAATTTTCTGTTATAGAAACTAAATCATCTTCACTATTATTAATTTTTTGTTCCAAGTTAAAGAGTCTTTCGTATAATTGTTTCTTTTCTATATCCTCTTGAGGTACGTCAGGAATAAGAGAAGAAAAATCAAAGTCTTCTTGTAAGTTATTATTTTTTAATCGTTGTTGTAGATAATCATTATATGTGTTATCTGGAACTTCTTCTTGTTGTGGCGTATCAGCATAATTATTTCCAAAGACTACTGTTGGGTCATATATTGAATTCTGTCCACCTTCTTGCCATGTACCTAATCTTTTATGCCAATATAAAGGACTAAATGGATCAGTTGCTTTGGAACTATTTCTACCACCCATTCTATTCCAAAAGTTTTCTTTTCTTTGTTCAGAATGATGTTGTTTAAAATCTTGCATTCCTCTCCATCCACCTTGCACCACTTTATACTGATCACCTTTCTTAGCTAATACTTTCCATTTATGTTTACCATCTCCTTGTTTCTTTTGACCAACATGTGTAAAGCCCATGTTTTTATATCTGTCTGGAATACCACCTGCTTTCATAAGTTCTAAGTCATAAGGGTTTTGTAAGTCAAAGTATTCAGAATCCATTTCTACATTACCACCTTGTTTATACCCTTTAGAAATCATATAAGTTTTTAATGCATTATCTTTTTTTAAAAGATCCATATCTTGAATTACCATATCATAATATTTAGGATCGCCAGGATTATAATTCTGTATACCTTTCTTTTTAATTCTTTTAGCAGCAAGATTAAAACTATCCATATTACCTATGTCTGGAGTTGATTCTAATTTTTTATTATATTTTTCTATAAGTTGTGGATTTTGTTTTAAATAATTATCTACAGAATCTTGATTGTCTATGTAATATTGATAACCATGATTATCTTTTTCAGTTCTAATACCAGGAACTTTTTGATCAGCTAAATACCTATCTAAACCATATGGTGTATAATCTTCTGCAACATTCCAACCTGATACTAGTGATCTTTTATTATCAGCTCTAAATTTATTAGATTCTTGACCAGACCCAAAAGTTGATTCTCTACCAACAAGAGATAACATTAACCAAGGATCTACATTATTAGCTTTAGAAGCTTTAACAATATCATCTATCATTTCTGGAGAAACACTTGCTCCTTTAAAACGACCAGAAGATAAGTTTATAGAGTTTGGTGAAGTTTTATATTCTTTATAATCATTACTATTCATTTTTTTATAAAAAGCATCCCTTTTATTTAAATAGGAATCAGCCATCTTATTGTATGATGACGTTGGTAAAAAGCTATTAGTAACATTAGAAGCATTAGAAGCATTAGCAATAGTAGGTGCTTGTGTATTTGATTTAGAAAACAAATTAGATACTAGTGATGTTACTGGTGAAAGTAAAGGCAATACAAAAGGATTAAGAGAAAAACCACCAACTTGCATTTTTTGTTCACCATCTTCAAACTTGTACCCACTATCTCTACTTGATAAGTACTGTTGCCATTTATCTTTATCTTCAAGTAAAGCCTTATCTTGTAAGTTCAGTTCGTTATTAGGTGCACCTGTGTACTGGTATGCTTTTTTGACTTTTCCATCTTCTCCGCGATATCCTATAATAGTATGACCTGGACCATATACTGGTTTACCATGTTGTTGAGGTAAGATTAAAGGATTTATAGGTAAATAATAAGATTCTGGTTTTTCAACATTAGCTAAAGCTTTATATCCATTGTCAGCATATTGCATAGCTTCAGCGTCAGAATTAAATTCTTTTGCTGAATTATGTTCTCTATGATAAGCAATAGCATCTTCTGGAGATAATTCCTGCAACTTTCCGTTATTGTTTATAATGGTAGGAGCAGCATAGAATTTTCCATCAGATTCCCAGTTCATCATCTTGTGAGAGGAATAACTTCCATCATCATTATTAAGTCTTAACTTACTACCATTATATAATCTTTGTTCCCATTCAGGCATTGGGTTATATTTTTGAGGTTGTAAAGACTGCATACTTGGAGAAGTTTTCTTTTTTTCTTTATATAAAATTTGATTACCTTCTTCAGTATACATTCCTATAGATGGATCTTTTGGATTGGTTACATATATTGGAGGATGCTTTTTATTATATTCTTTATCTACATCTGTATTTTCAATAGAAACTTTAGTTTGAGGTTGTTTATTTTGAAGTTCTACTGGTTGAACTGGTTGTTTATACATTGGGACAGAAGTAGGCATACCGCTCTCAATTTTAGGTCTTCTATAGTTGTGATAGAACGCAGGTTTTATACTATAATTTTCTGGATAAATTCCACTATTAGCGCTTCCATTATTTATAGGATTTATACCATTAGAAGGTTGATCTATATACTGAGTTTGCCAATATTTGTCAATTTCTTTACTTTTATTATAGAGGTTCAAACTATCCTGATAACTTCTAAGTCTTTTATCATTAGGATCAGTTACATACCTAGTAGGAAGTTGACCAGGTTGAACTTTTAATCCATTTTGTGCTATAGGATACTCTGTAACATATTGTCCTGGAAATGTATAATTCATTCCTGGATGCATCATTTTAGTATGCCCTGTATTATCCACTCCCATAACAGGATAAGGAACTCCTTGCATTGTTATTTGATTAGAAGGAATAATAGTTGTTTGTCCTGGATAATCCCATTGTCCTCTATTAGTTATTATAGCCCCTCCTTGTTTATAATATAAGTTTTCTTTTGGTGTTTTTATTTTTACACTTCCTCCTAAATTAAATTCTCTTTGTAATTTTGGCAAATTAATTTGTAAAGTATTATTATCATTAATAATTACTTTATAATCATTACCTTGTTTTTTTATAAATTCTTGTAATCTTTTAGCTCCTTCTGTAGCATCTTCTTTATTAATAAATTTTATTACGTCAAAAGCATCATTATTATTATAATATTTTAAACCTTTAAATAAATCATCTTTACCAGCTAAACTAACATAAGGATTTGTAGTTTCTTCTAATGGTTTAAATCCATAATTATATTGTTGATTCCAATATCTTAAACCATCTGTAGAAATTGTTTTATTTTCATATTTAATAGGTTTAATAGGAACTACCTTTTCTAATTCTTTATTTGCAAACTTTACTAATTCTTTATCTGATTTTGGCATATCTGCTTTTATATGCCATTCATTAGTAGGTATATTTTCCCAATTTTTTCCAATAGTGTAATTTCTAATATAAGCAATATTTTCACCATTTTTTGGATTATACATTAGCATAACATCATCAACTAAACTACCAGGTTTTGAATATGTATGAAGTTGTAAACCATTATCATATTCTACTAAATTTGTATGATCAAATTTACCTATACCTAAATCTACATTTTTTTCTATATTTTTAGTTTTTTTAAGTATATTTGAAGTTTTTAAATCATCTATAGATATACCAAAATTTTTATTAATATCATTTTCATATGGTTGTCCTTCTGTAAAAACTTTAAGATTAGATTTTTTTCCATAACCTTTTAACCAATGGGGTGTATTAAAAGCTTTATCTTCTTGAATAAGTTGTTGCCAAGAACTTGCAGGAAATTTTTCTCCTTGCTCAATTATATTTCTTGGCATAACAAACTCTGTATTAGGAGAAGCTGAAATTACATTGGCTTTAGCATTATTAGCAACACTATATTTACCAGTCTCTGAAGTAGGAATCTTAGTTCTAAGTATACTCATAGGAGTTCCTACATCAACTTTATCACCACTGTTCAAATAAAAATCTAATCTAGCAGGATCTTTTTCTAACCATTGTCCATGAAAATCATTTTGAGCCATTAACTTAGGATGACCTTCTTCATAACTTTTAATGGTTCCTTTATACCAAGATTTTTCTCTACCCGCAGCAACTTCTTGTTTCATAAAATCAATAGTAGACTGACTGTTAAAATTACTTGGTTCAGCTCTATAAAGAAATGTTTCAGGATTTTCTTTTAAAGCCCCAGGATTTAAGTTATAAGCATTTTTTAAAGCTGTTTCTTCTGTTAAATATTTACCTGCTTCTAAAGCACCTTTATATCCAGGACCAACTAAAGGAAAAAGTTCCATTCCTGTCATTACATTTTCAGCTGCTGCATTTGCATAATCCCAAGGATTACCTGATTTATATGCTTGTTGCCATGGTTTTACTACATCTCCACTTAATACTGATTGTAAACCATGTGTTGCAAATCCAGCATTAATTATATTACTTCCTGTTAATCCTGCAACACCTGCTAATGGAGCTTCCATTGCAGCACCTACTATTGGAGCAACTACTGGTGCTGCCATTATTGTAGCAGCTGCTGCTAATCCTGCTGGAACTTTTTTTGTAATAAGATCTTTTCTCATTCTTTTACCAATATTGGCTTCAGATTCAGGATCTTGTTCAATTATTCTAAGATAAGGATCATAAGAATTATCTTTTGTTGTTCTATTACCTTTCCATGTTCCTTGTGATATAACAGGTTGTTGAGTATTAAAAGAAGGCATGAATCTTGAAATTTGTTCTCTTGTTAAAGGTTGTCCAGTAAAAGGATCAATAGGAATTTGTTGCATACCTATTGGAACTCTATTTTGCATAACATCTGAACTAGGAACATGTTGTCCTCCATTTCTGTAATATCCTAAATGAATATGAGTACCAGTACCATGATGAGGATCTAATGCACGATTAAAACCATATTTAGGTACTATAGTATTTTTGTAATAATCATAAGCGTCTTGGTCATATGATAAATCAACAGCTCTACCAATAGGGTGAGCATCTTTATCTCCCCAATTTCTTTTACCAGATGTTAATCTTAAATTAGGAAATTTATTTAACATCTCTTCAGTAGCTTGAGTTACTTTAGGATCTAAACCAGTATAAGCAGAACCATATTTTTCTAAACTATGAGAATTTGATTTTGTCCAATCATAAGGAACGTTATCAGAATTTTCTATTGGTGGAATAAAAGTATCTTCTTTATTATTTAATCTTTGTTCTAAACTAAAAAGTTTTTCGTACAGTTGATTTTTTTCTATGTCTTCTTGAGGAATTTCAGGAATTAAAGAAGAAAAATCAAAAGCTTCTTGTGAATTATTATCTTTTACTCTTTGCTGTAAATAATCAGTATAAGCATTATCTGGAGCTTCTTCTTGCTGGGGTATGTCCATATAGTTATTACCAAATACTACTGTTGGGTCATATATTGAATTTTGTCCACCTTTATCAAATATATATCTCATTAACTAAAAGAATTTAAAGAATTATTAATTGCAAAATTAAAAATGAATTTATAATTAGAATATTTATCATTAATTAATCTTACTCTACATTGTTTACCTCTTATTCTTGCTCTATCTAAATCATATTTAAAATAGTTTAAAGCTCTTGGGTTTAAGTCTTTATTGTCGTTTGCGCAATTGGAAACCCATATAGGAACATTGTTTACTTGCGATGACACTAAATCATAGAAGTCATTCAATCTCCATATGTTCTCATTATTAGAACATTCAACTTGTGTTCTATCATTTAATTGTTTTGGGTAATTAAATAATTGAGAAAGATTTTCTGGGTCACTTATAACTAATTCTAAAAGACCAGAACATTGTCTATCATTATATATAATAGCTTTATTGAAGTTTACTAATCTATTATAGAAATAGTCTTGTTTGTTATGGAAACGTATTGTGTCAAGAGAATATTCTAATGAATGTAAAAACTTATTAGAAGTAGATGCATCTGATATGTATTCTATAATAAATGGAAACAACTTGCCATAATAAACTTGATATGATTTATTTGTAACACTATGACTCCATAATGAATTATCTATTCCTGATTCAAATGAATCAACAAAATAATTATAATATAAAGGTTTAAATGAATGAAATGAAGTCCAAGATTTTTTAAAAAAGTTATAAGAAATTGTCCAACTTTTATTACAAAAATATTTTGTGTCAGTAATTTTTATAATAGAATCGTTATACTTAAATACTTTATCAATAGAGTCATAAATAATTAACGGACTTAATGGTTTATAATCAAGTTTTGTAATATAAATATTATTAAACCTTCTATCAAAACATAAAGAAATACCTATGTTATTCATTGAATTATCAACATCAACTTCAGGAAATCTTTTCTTTATTTCAAAAGGAAGATTCTCTTTAAACCAATGTTTCATTCCATCTTTACTTAACTCATCTAAGCCTGATGCACCAGAGGCAAGATTAAATACATTACCACGTTTAGCGTCTACCCATATATGTCCATATTCTGTATGAAGAATATCGCTATGTTGAGAACCAGTGTAACCTAAATCTGTTATTGAAAATTCTTGTGGTTTTGTTTTAAACATACCACCTGTTCCCACTTGAAGATTTTTACTATCTGTTTGTATTACATTATAGGCATTAAATATGCGTGATGTATTTTCGCTTCTTACTAATATTTTATCATTTTCAACTCCATCAACACTATTCAATAACCCATCAGTTAATGGAATGTCATAGAAAGAATTTGATTTAAAAATTAACCAATTATCAAATAGAACATCATCTGTATATTGTTCTTCAGAATATATAATTCTATTAGGATGTTTTACTTTACAATCTCTATTATCAAATGATGATTGGTTTACACATATGAAACTTTCTTTATTCTGTTTAGAAAAAGTTTTATTATAGAAATATGTATTATCTTCTTTTGGAGAAACATTTTTTTCTTGTAACCATTCAGAAAGATTTGCGTTATGTGGATAGAAATCTTGTTCTAATGTATTTTGTCCATGTCTATAGTCAACATTGATATCACTCTCTGTAAAGAAATAAGGAATACCATAATTATACAAATGCATAAATCCTTTTTGATAAAATACATTTGTTGTTTTAGCGTCAAGTCTTGATTTTTCTAAACCAATTACTTCGTCAAGAACAGTCATTGGGTTTACAAGAAAAGATAAAAGATTTATTGACTCAAATCTTTCGAGAATAGTTTGAGCTGAATCAATATAATAATTTGGAAAAGCTGCGTTACCTAATTCACTATAACGAACGTCACTACCATCAGCTTGTTTAAATCTACTTTGTAAAAAAAATGAATGTTTTCTTTTAAGAGCAAATCTATTTATAAAAGTGTCACCACCAAATAATGATTCTTCACAAGAAGAACGTTGTTCATCTAATTTAAAAGAACAAGCATTTGTTTCTAAATATTGAATATTATATATTTTTCCATATTGGTCAGGAACAAAGTTTTTAATAGAAGCATAAAAAGAAGAAATATTTCTTTTAATAGATTTATTTAAGTCATCGTATTTAAGACCAGCTTGATTCATTGTACATCTACTATTATCTGTGTAAACACATGAAGCAATCTCTTGTGGTTTTAATAATAGTTTAGATGGTTCAACTGCTAAATATACAGAACTTTCTCTATATAGATTATTAAAGGTTGTTGTAGGATAATATGCAGCTGTCCCAACTGGTTCTGGTATTGTTTCAATATCAGATTTTAAATAAGAAGATTGAAATAAAGAACGTTGTTTTATTCCTAAATTATTTGGAACACATGCATAGTTATTATACTTACCTATAGAGTTATATTGTATAGCGTAATTTTTTGCTGGAATAAGACTCTTTAATAAATCAAGAACTATTTCCATTTCTTTAAACCCTAATAAGATTTGGCTTAATATTTGTGGACCGCCAGTAATAAAACCATTCATAATAAGATTTAATGATTGCATTACTTTGTTATCAGTATTAATATTAAGTAACTGATAAGGTGTTCCTCTACATGTTGTTTTTGTATATTGTTCTACAACAGCGTCAGAATCTGCATCATCAGGTAAATTTTTACAAGCTTTTATTTTGTCAATAGCGGCTTGTATAATAGGATTATTTGTTTTTGTATTATTTTGTCCTGTTGTTTTATCAGCTTCTACTAAAGCTATACATGTTGTATTATCTTGAGTAGATGTTATATCAGGAACTTTGGCTGTACCATTCCATTGACCCGACGCTTCACTTGTAGAAATAGAACCAGTGCCTAATGTTAAAGCACCACTTACATTTCCATAAGGAGCTTTACCATTTGAATCAACATTAAATTTATCTTGTTTAAAAGCATAATTACCCTTTACTGTATATGTTACACAATCTTTTTCCTCTGTAGCAGAGAGGGAGGCAGCTATACCCATACCAAGAGCAATTAGTCTTGAGAAGAATGATAATCGTTTATATTTAGCTTGTTCCTCACAATGATTAAAGAATCCTTCTGACTTACCATATTCAGCTGTTTCTAATTTTAGAATAGAACCAATATTAGGATTTACAAAATGTATATCAGGAGAATGAAATGTATAACGTCCTTTTGCTGTAAAGGATGTTGGATTTGGTCCTGATTGATTTGGTAAAGACCCTTTAACAAGAGGATTTTCTTTATAAGTATTTTTATTAGGTGCTAAGAAATTATCTGGACTTAAATCATTATAAGGATAATTGGCGTAACAAAATTGTTTACCATCTTTTGTGTATTCCCAAACGTCATACAAAAGACCTTTAGCTATAATAGATTTATGACCACTTCTATCACCTCTTACAATTCTATAAGAAACTATTTTATCTCTTTCTTCTTTTGTTATAAGATTATTTTCTACAGCGTAAACTAAAGCTTGATTAATAGAATTAGAATCTACTTTTAAACCAATAGGATATACTATATTATTCTCATTAAAATCTTTATTTTGACAAGATCCATCATGAATATGTGTTACACAAGAATCTGGAAACTTATGGTGGCGAATAGGTTCTCCACAAAGTTCTCCCCATACATTAGGTATATTAGGATAACGTTCTGTTGATTCCCAATAAGCAAAATCACCTGTTTCCCAACAGTTAATAGTGTCACAGTTATTCGTGTATTTATAATTAGAAAGTCCTGTTATAACTTTTGCTGTATTATATATTTGCCACATCTTATTAAGAGATGCTCCCGCACATGAATTATCTGTTATAATGTCATTATTTGTTATAACTTGATTTACATTAACAGCGTAAGTATTTGAAAAATATGAAGCAGATGGACCTGGGATATGAAAACAACACGTTTCATAGCCATCACAGTATTCAAAAATAATACCAAAAGCATATACTTCATCTCTTTGATATGTTCTAAAGTTGAATGTGCTTCTTGCCTTTTCATATACTGATTCTTTTATGGCAACGGTTTGCCAATATAGTTTTACCTTATTAGCAGCTTGTTGTAAATTTAAGGGTTTATATTCATCAAGACCGCCATAAAATAAATAGTTGTTTGCTTTAGTTACAGACTTAGCTTTACTGTAATATGGTTTTCTTGCAAAAATTTCTTGTGCTGATAATTTTTTTAATGTCTTATCATATCCTGTGTAAGTGTATCTATCAGTAGTTGTAGATATATTTTGATTTGTAGGAAACGTGCCAATCAATTTATATTCAGTAAAACCTTCAAATGATTCAGCTACAACAAGATTATAGTAAGAGTATGTTATATTATCAATATTATTAATATCAATAATGATAGCTTTATCAGTAACATAATCTGTTATTGTTGTAATTTTTTTATCAAATACAGGAATAGTAGCAGTTGATGGAAAGTAATTGGTTAAAGGTTCTCCATTTTTATCAGAATATGAAAAAAGAAATTGATACACCCCACTTTTTAATATTCCTAAATTAGTTAAGTCAACAAAAGAAATACAAGGTTTTTCAAAACATCTATTATAATCTATTTTATTACAATCAATTTCAGTAGAATAAATAGGTTGATTACAATTAAAAGTATCAAATCCTATTATTGTATAAAACTCTTGTTGTATTTTTAAATTAGAAGATATGTCTGATGTGTAATCAAAATAAATATAACGTCGTGGATTTAAATTATCAGTAAAGTAAATGTTAAGTCCGCAATTTGTTATTTTATATTCTATGTCAATTGGGTAATTCCTATTTAGATTTAGACAGGAAATACTTTCTATTTGATAAAAAGAAGAGTATTCTTTTTGTTTAATATTTTCTAATGGTTTTTGTTCTTCATTGTAGTAATCTCCACAATCCCCATTAATGCAATCTTTTTCAATGTCTGTTATATCTTCATATTCTTTATTTAAAATTTCTCCTACAATATAAGAATTTGTTTCTTCATTTATTAAAAAATAAAGAACTCTATTTTGCTCATGAATATTTTTATGACCTATTACATGATAACCTTCTGGAAAAATGGTTTTTAATAAATTTGATGACGTATTTTGTAATATAAATTCTTCACCGCTAATATCTTCAACGGTAGCATTAAGGGCATACGAATAATTACTAACCTTTAAATTTAGTGAATTTAAATCAGTATTCATTCCAACAATAGGATCAGATGTAGAATTTCAGCCATTAGGGTCTTACGATATTGATTTTTAAAAAAGGTTACTTTATTATTTGCTCTTTGGTTTCTTATGGCATTCACCATTTCAGAAAAAGATGGAAGTTTATCAAGGTAACGGCATTCAGCCATAGCAGCTTCATATAACTGTTCAGCCTTGCCCCATTTATTTTGTATATCTTGAACATCACCATTGAACCACCATGTCAAAAGAAGTTGATATTTAATCCACCATTCTACAGCTTTTTTTACTTCTGGTTTATCTGGAATCATAGGAAGACCATCGTCATCTACAGCAAGACCATAGTATTTCATATAAATAGAATCATTATCAAAGTTACTATAAATGTAACCATTGTTAATACTTATTTCAAATATAGAACTACGATTAATATTACTAGCTGTGTCTGCACACATAGAATGTACATTAGGTGATAGTCTCAATAAAATAGGTGAGTTATAGTCTTTTGTAAAAGATTCGTCTTTTACAAATTGTTGAACTGTTACTTTTTGTAAAATTTTTTCTTCATATGCACAATCAAGTGTGCATTTATCTACAACAAAACTTTCACAAGTTGTATCATTTCGTACAGTTATAGAATTTTGAGCATGCCATATTGGGTCATGCACTGATATAGAAGGTGTTACTTTATAAGCAGAATGTAATTGATAATAGTTATACGGAAGAATGTGTTTCTTTTCTTCCATATCAAGAACAGCTTCACATTCTTGCATAGCAGACATACCTAATTTATCTAAAACTTCTTTAGTATAAACAGGAAATTCACCTTCATCTATTAAGTTTGATGAGGTGAATGATTTAAACTCGCGTCTTATTTTAGAATATACTTCTTCAGCAGAAATAAATTTATTTTGTGAATATCCAGTTATTAGTCCCAATTTGAAGAAAATTTAAAATTTTTATTAATTTTTTCTAATAGTTTTCTACTATAGAAATGTTTTGTTTCGTATGTGACATATTTAGCGCCACCTTCGGTTTTGAGAAGTTTTCCAAGACGTGCTTTGATTGCTCTTGATGCTTTGAATTGATAACAATGTAAGTTAGATGTTAATCTTGATTCTGTAGTTTTAAACCATTTTAAAGTATACATCCATTCAAATGTATGTAAGTTAAGGTTAAATATTGTTCTTCCAGTTATACGTCGTTGAATATGATTTATTAAACGATGAGTTGGTTTGAATTTTTGTATTGCTAAGTAACCTATATTTAAAGGTATTTTAAAACCTGAAGGATCATTTATAATACAGTCTTGAATTTTTAGATTAGCTTCAGATGTTATTCTATAAAAATCTTTATATGATATTTTTACATTACTATGCTTTTGTTTAAAACGTTTAAATAGTTCTGTGTTACATACCTTATGACGTTCTCCACATAATAATTTTCCTCTTTTAAAAAATTTCTTTTCTTCTATCATTAATCTTTATGATTATCATTTGGTTTATCATCTTCTTGTACTCTTCTATTTCCACCTAATAATTCAGTTAGTACTTCCTTCTTAGCAAGGGCTATTAAATAATCAGGAAATGAAAAGATGCTATCTAATAGTTTTATACAAGCTTTTGGATTTTTTATTTTTGCTAACTCTGAGTCTTCTTTAAACATACCAGAAAGTGTTACTTCTTCTATTGTAGAATCAGGTATCATTAAATAACCATTAGCTAACCAATAATAACCATTTTTACTTTTAAAGGGTCTTCCTTTTATGTCTCTATAAGTACCTGGAGCAATAGGTAAAAACTCTTTAGAATAATTATTATTAAATACTCTTAGGGAATAACCATAACTTGTTTGATATACAGAAGGAACTTTATATGTAGATTTTAATATTTTATCACAAGAGTTATCTCCACATTCATCTATAGGAATTTCTATCATAGGAAAGCATGTAAGTGGTTTCCACAAGTCAGATAGCTTTTGTAGTTTACGCATTTCAGCGTCTTGTTTAACAAATATTGATATTTTATCAAAGAGTTTATTCTTAATAAAACGATAAGAAATTCTATCGTCTAAGTTATAAGCTTTTACGTCATTGATAATATCAGAGCAAATTTGTCGTATTGTTTGGTTCATAATTAAAATTGATGAAAGACATGCAAAAATAAGCATTTTTTGTTAAAAAATAAAATTCATAATTAGATTCAATTATATAAACAAAAAGGGAACCCTTTAATGGAATTCCCTTATTGATTTATTACACACAAATTTAATTACAGTTATAAGTATATTCAGCAATCATTCCTTTTTCTTTATCAAACAAGAAGGCTTTAGCTTGTCGTTTAGACATATATCCTTTACCATAGTGCCACTTATCATTAGGACTTAATGATGGTAAAATCTGTATTTGAAAACCTTGAAACTCTTGATTAGATAAATAGTTAATAGTTCTGTTATGGTGAAAGTGTCCTATTTGAATAAATCTATTTACGCTATTTCCCCATATCTTTGGTTCTTCTGCTGCAAATATCATTCCTAAGTTTGACATTTTTTCTTTGTCACCATGTGTAAACATTATAGATGTATTTCCGTAAGTGTAATATTTACGTAATTTAGCTCCGTTATTAATATTTATATTTTTATCTTTAGCATAGAAAGCATCAAGTATTTCCCCTAATAGAAACATTGCTTGTTCATCGTGATTACCAGGAACGACTACTACATCGACTGGAGCAATCAAAGAAACGTAATCAATTGTTTCTATTAGAAGGTCTTTTACATACCTGACCATTTTATGAAAACGAGTATCTGTATCTTGTGGAGTACCTCCTGTGGTTGTTTTTGTTAGATTGTCCACATTGAACATATCGTTTCCAATAGGGAATAATATTCTATCAACTTTTTGTACATCAACACTACCTAATAAATTTTGGATAGCTTTTCTATATCTTTCTCCTGCAATTTTTAAATCGTAATCTTCTCCTGATTCTTCAGCGTGGGCTAATTTTCCAAAGTGTACATCAAAGAGAGCAAGTTCTAATAGACATTGATTCTTATTTTTTACTACTTTTATTAAGTCCCTCTTAGGAGAGTGGTTTTTAATTTCATTTAATAATACTTCTTTTTGACTTTCTAAATCAATAGTATCAATAATTTTTACATCTAGAGTAACCTTATATCTTCCATTATGATAACCTGTCCAATATCGTTGAATTGTATATTTTGTTTTATCTATTTTAAAGATTGCATATAATTCTTCGTGACTTTTTGGTTCTGAAAGAAGTAAACCTTCTAGTTGAATAGCTCCTGTTTCAAGGTCATGATTTTTACTAACAATTACATTTTCTAATTCTGATATATGATTTGATAAATCAGCAACTTCTGAATGTTTTATAATTCGTTTAGCTATATCTCTAGCTTCTAGTACTTGTTCTTTTGTTGATTTATAACGAAGAGCAAGTTTTCCGCTTCCCATACCCATTACTGAAGGGTCTGATAAAAATTTTTCTACTAATAATTTTACTGTCATTGTGTGTATTTTAAATTAAAAATTATTTACGTTTTATACGATCTGTTTTTTTCATTACTCGTATTGATGTTGTATCAAAAGAACGAAGATATTCTTTCTTTAAAGGTTTAAGTTCTTCCAAAACATTTTCCATTATCTTTCTACTACAAGAAAATTTTTCACATAATCTTTCTTTAGACCATTTAAGATAAGATTTACATTCTGTCATTTTTTCTAATATTTGTCGGCTTGTCATATTTATTAATTTTATAATGCAAAGGTACAACCAAATATCGAACTTTCCAAATATTATTATATAGTTAACAAACGAATAACACTAAATAATTAAAATTAGTTATATATTTGCATATACAAAAATAAAGATGTACCTTTGTGTTAATATAAAGTTATATAGTTCTATTTTTTTGGAAAACGTTAAAATAGTTCGTATCTTTGTACAATCAGGTTAACACTGAGATTATCTGTGAAGGGGTAATAATACTATTAAAAAATATTAAAATTTGTTATAGATAGTATCTATAATTCTCCCTTCACGAGACTAAACCTCAGCATTAATTTGTTGAGGTTTTTTTATTTATAGCTCTCTGCATTTAGAAAGGATACATATCGAAAAATGTAGTATAAACAGTAACAGAACACTGTCAATTTAGGAACCGACAAAAAGGTGTGGTTGTATAAAAGTTCTTACTTTTTTTTGTGCTTTGAAAAAAGGGGGGACTAGGGGGGTTTTTATTCTTTAAATAATTTAAATTAACTCAGTTCAAAGGGGTGAAAAATAACATTTATTATAATTTAGGTTATCCCTGTTAGAAAAGGTTGTAATAAATTAAATGATTTACATAAATAAAAAAACCCTTACTTTTACATAAGGGTCTAAAAAGGAATAGGTTACCGATAACTATTCCTATTTTAAATAGGTTAACAATTAATTGCTAATTCATATTGTGTATCCATGCTATCTCCTGGATATACTGTACCTGTAGATAAACTAGATGATGCTCCACAAATAATACTGCTAATTGTATTTGAAGCAAAATTAAATAATCTAATTCCTCCTGTTGTTATATCATAGTAGTCTCCTTGTAAATCTGTAAAGAACCCAAAACTACTTCCTCTAGCTGTTGAACCAAATGATCCTATTGAACCATAAGGGTTAGTATTACTAGCTATTAATGTTGAAAATGTATAGTTAGCAGGTCCTGCGTAACCACTCTCTACAAAGGCTCTAAGACTAGTTGTTAAAGGTGTTATTGAACTATCTTCTTGACTAAATAGATAATAAGTAACACCACTCTTAATTATTTTAGAAATAGAAACAGGATTATACACATGAGCTACTGTTCCTAAACCGTCTCCTGTTCCTATAGCTGCACCACTTACTACAACATGAGAAACATAATTTGATAATGTTGTTAAATCAGTAAGTGTAGGATTTGTAAAATTAAAATCTCTAATTGTTATACTACCTCCTCCAAAATTAAATAATCTTTTTGTTCCTGTATAAACTGGAGAATCTTCTACATTTATATTGTCACTAAGACCTCCTAATGTATTAATACCAAAATAAGCAACTCTCCAATTAGATGAACTATTTACGCCACCTCCGTTATAATATAAAAATTTTATTTTAGCATTTACAGAGTCAGCTACTAAAAAGGCAGGTTTTCCATTAAGGCTATACCATTTTTTCATACCATACAATCCTCTAAATAAAGCAGATGAACCAGCACCTAATACATCGCCAAGAACTCCTGATTGACCAGCAATTATATATGTTTTCCAATTTGCTCTTTCATCACATTCAGTTGTTCTTTCTCTAACCATTCTACATATGCAATTATTAAATGCTGTAAAATATAATGTTGGATAACCATTTGTTATTTCTGTTTTATCTATACATATACTACTAGGGTAATCATATTGAACAATATTACCCCATGTATTATTAACAGTAGTTGCAGAAATACCAGATGTCATACTTCCAGAAAGACTAATACATTTTTTATCATTAAGATTTATCATTCTTATTACACCACCATTTGATGTTGAAGAAGAATAATATTTTGTGTCAGCAAAAAATAAAATACCTTTATCTGTAGTACTAGATGCTTCTGGATCAGAAATAATAGGCATATCATTCATTTGAAAATTAGCCCTATAAGGAAAATTAATTCTTTCTGAATAACCTACTCTACTTGTTATTAATGGACATATTTTGTAACTATAACAATTTTTAGAAGTTGATAATTCAGCAACTATTGTTTTAGACTCATTTTCTATATTTTTACCACATGTGTTAATAATAGAATTAAATGTTGTACCTGTAGAAGTTATTATCTTAACATCTCCCGATAAAGTATTTGTATATTTTATATAATTTATAATGTCTCCTGACACTGTTGATAGATCATTTATTTCAACTGCTACAATGTAATCAGAAGCTGTGAAATAAGATGCATTTAATGTTGCATAAAAATTTGAACTTTTTATTACTGGTCCAGCTTGAAAACTAACTTGTTTTGTTACACCAGTACAATTACAACAATCAACTTTAAGACCAGCAGATGTTATACTAACAGGAGCTGTAGATGATGGGTCTAAAATTAAATCAGATTTAACATAATAGTCAGAACCAGAATTAATAATTGTTGTATTAATACTATTTGTATCAATAGCTAAAAGATTAAATCCTACTGTATCTAGACTACATAATTTATCGTCAATAGCTTCAAGAATTACCTCAAGATTTATATTAGAGTTTATTCCTAAACAATTAAGTAGGGACGCTTTTTCAGGATGATTATAATGATAGAATACACATTTAGCATCCATCTTTTGTAAGCATACGTCATCTGCACAATATACAGGTTCTGTACTACATCCACATTTATAATTTACAGGTTTTCCACAAATGTTACACATCTATTATTTTATTTTAAAAGTTATTAACAAGTACCTAAATTAGATACGATAGTAGTTATTAAAGAAGTTGATACTGATCTACCACATACATCTGTAAAAGTATTTCCAGCTAAAGCCATTCCACTATGAGTTACTCCACTACAATCTACATAATTATATGTAGTTGCTGAACCAGAAGTATTTGCTATTCTAAAAGTGTAACATAAACATCCTTTTACTAAATTACAAAAAGTTGTATTATATGTACCATTTGACAAAAGTAAAGCAAGTAATGCGGCAACATCTAATACAGAGTTTACTTCTGATTTATTTGTTCCTGTATTTGTTGAAACTGTTGTAGATATTAATGTATTTACAAGACCAATTATTTTATCTTCTAAATATCCAGGTGTAGTGTCAGCTGAACGTACTTTAACTTTTTCATCTGTACTAGCAGGAACAAATAAACCAGAACTATTTGTAAGTTGATTTCCTGATGTTCCTGAAATAAGACCAGGTATTTTAACAGAACCTGTTATAATATGATTAGATGTACCAGATGTTGTAAAATCAATTGTATCTGTGTCAATAGCTAAAAGTGATGTTTCTGTAAAAGATCCTCCTCCACTTAAACATGTTAAATCTACTGTGTTACCACCACTAATTGTTAATATTTTTGATGTACAATTAAATGCTAATGTTTGTGCAGGTGATAAAGGTATAGTAACTGTATTACCACTACTTATTGTTAATGCACCAGTTCCTGTGTTATATGTTAAATTTTGTAATTGATTTACTGCTGAATATGAAGCATAAAGACCATCAGGTTGAATTGACATAATATTTCCTGCTACTCCTGATATTTTACAATCTGCTGTTAATGTATGATTTTTTAAACCAGATGTAGTAAGTAAAATAGAAGATGAACTAAGAGTTAATAAATCAGGACTATTATCTTGGCAACATGTAGAAAGAATATTACATATTTTATTTGTAATTTTTTGTAATATTTGTGTTATACTATCTGTTGAAAGTAAACCAATTCCTCCACAATCATATATATTAGGATATGTAAATAATGCTACAGCATTATTTAAATTGATAATTCCTGTATTTAAATAATCATAATTATTATCAATTGTGTTTTTTATAAAACAAAATTCTTTGTCAACTGATTCTACAAATGTTTGAAAATCTATTATTGTATATTTTCCACTTAAACAAGGAATAAAATAACCAGTAAAATCATAAGGGTTTATTGCACAAAGTTTATCGTCAATAGCTTCTAATATAGTTTTAAGACTTGTTGCATTAGGTATAGCTAAACACGTAAGATTTGATGGAGAATTCCTTTTAAAGTTATAATAGACACAAGAGGCATCTAATTCTACAGGGCATCCATTGTCAGGACATTCATCACATGAACAATTTGTTTGTGTACAACTTGTACATCTATCACATGGACTACAAAGACAACTATTTACTATTTCGTTTCCGCAACACATTTATTATATATTTTTTAAGGTACAAATTTCATTTGAAAATAGAGCTATAATCTCAAGTAAGGTATGCTCATTAGTAGAGTTATTAATACAAGGACTATTAAAACATCCTAAATCAATATTAATTTTTTTAGCAAGAATATCTTGCTTTTCTAATGCTTCTAATCTAGTAGATATATCACATAGTGTATTTAACATACTTTGTAATATATTTAAATGTGAATTTTCTTCTCCACAATTACATGAATCTAAACATTTTTTTTCAAGACCTATTAAAGAAGTATAACTCTTTAAGTCTTTTACTGTTTTTGATATAGATATAATTATATCATCTATATTTGGTATGCAAGGAAGGATATCCTCATTTACTATAGAGGGTATAACCCCTGTATAAAAAACACACGAACTTGCCATTGTTGTTCCACATGTAGTTCTATTATCTGAATGACTCATTATATTCTATTGATTTTTTCTAAAATAAACTCTCTATCTTTTCCACTTCTTTTAAAATCGTAATTTTTAGAAGTTAATATTTTTTTATAAACTTTCATTTGTAAAAATACAAAATCATTTCCATTAGGAATTTCATTTTTAAGTTTATAGTATTTTTTAGAACCTTGTTCTGCAATCTTTTGTAATAAAGATTTTATAACTTGTTCTATATCTAATATTCTTAACATAGTTGTGTATTAACTATTAAGATTATTAAAGAAGACATTTCATCATATTGTGTTTTATAATTACATATATATTCAGGATTAGAAATACCTGATATAATAAAACCTAAATATGAATTTATAACTTGTTCAGTTGTATTATGTTGTGTATAATAAGCATTAGCTTTTATACAATCTAATTTTGATTTCCATACAGTCAATACATTTACTGTGTAAGAACATGGTTCTATTACAATTGGTGGTATTGACATTTGAGGATTATATAAAGTTGCTGCTTTTGCAGCACAAGAAGCACATCCCATGTTATTTACAATTTAATCGGTTTATCATTTTTTCAATGTATGCGTACATTGATGTTGCTTTTAATATATTACCTCTTTCAGCGTTTGCTTTTGCTGATTGAATTAATATATCAATATTCATTAATATTTTTTTAGTTCTATCAGAATCTTCAGATTCTACACATTCACAAGATAATAATAAAGAATGAAATTTATATTCTAATAGAGTTGTTCGTAAGTATGTTTTGCATACATACATTATTTCATTTGGACATAAACTTAATCTGAAAGTATAAATACCATCAGGAAGATCACCTATTTCTCCACAAGCTAATTTTAAATTTCCTGTATTTATAATATTATATTCTCTAGGTATAAAAGGTAAACTAATAGCTTTCATAAATCCTGGAGGAGTTACATCCATTATAGGATTATTAGGATATTTATCCATATAATAACTTTTATCAAAGATAATAAAAGTTTTAGGATTCATATCTGAATCATAAATATCAAAGTATAATATATTTTGGTCTATTCCTAGTGACATAATAAAAAATAGGGTGAGTAGGAAAAATCCACCCACCCTTTATTTTTTGGTTTAAAATTATAAATTATAGTATTACAGGGTCTATTTGAATACCTGAACTTTGCAGGTAGCTATTTACAGCAGTTTCAAATGGTTTACCCATTCCTTCTGGGAAGAATACATGTACATGATATGAATCATTGTAGCTTTCTGACCATCCAGCTCCAGCAATATATTTGAAGTCAAATTCAATAACATATTCATCGTAATATTTATTTACGTCTGTTATGAATTGATAACCTTGAGCTTCACGCATTGCAGCATTATAACTTCTTTCACGCAAATCATAAGATTTAGAGCGTTGTTCCATTTTACGAACATAAGCACCATCTCCTATTGGAAGTTTCATTGCACGAATTTGTTTAATTGCCCAATCTGTAGAACACATAGGACCGTTCCAATCTGGCTCAAATTGAGAAGCTTGAACAAATACTGTGTCATAATCATAAGCAGGGAAATAGTCAAATGTACATTCGTTAGTAACACGATTTACAAAAGCTGTTTCAATTTCAATACCACAAATGCAAGTTGTTTCACTAGGCATAGCTGTTACCACTTCTTCCCAAATAGCTCCTTCAAATCCAACTGGTTTAGTATAGATTAAAGTATCTAATGAGCATCCAGTAGTTACACATTGGCTATATACTGTAGTTTCATATGTGTGAACACAACTACCAGCAGCATTTACTAATGTAATAACATTTGATGGATAAGCAGTTTGCAAATCAGCAAGACGACTAGTACCGCATGTTGTATCAGCTAAAGTAATACGATATGATTTTTGATATTTAACTAATGTATCATTTAATACCCAAGCAGTTGTTGTAGCACTTGATAATACACATGTTTGACGAGCATTATTAGTAACAAGAGTTAATACATCATTACCATCAAAACCTGCAGTTGTTGTTGAAGCAACAATAGGAGCAAAAGCAGTTGAGCTATTTACAATTACCTGTGGAACATTTTGACCAGCAAATTGACCACCAAATGTAAGAACAACAGCAGTTGAAGGTAATGCACCACCAGTAGCAACAACGTCACCTGTAGCCATTCCTGGCAAAGCAAGTAAAGCAGTTTGAACAGTTGCAGCAGAAGCGTTATAATTAATAGCTGTAGTAGTATTACCATTGAAACTCAATGTAAATGTACCACTAGTAGCTCCAGTACCTATGATACTTTGAACTTCATTTGTATTATTATTAAATCCTTGAGTAGTTGTTACAACATATGTATTTGCAGTAGTAGCAGTTGTTAATGAACTAATTCCTAATGTTATAGCAGAAACATTTTGTCCAGCTAAAGCACCAATGAATTTAATCACTATAGGGTTAGTTCCGAGAATACCACCTGTTACACTAACGTTACCAGTACCAATAGTAGAAAGACCTTCTAAATTAGTTTGGATTGTAGCAGCAGTAGCATTCCAAGCAACAGTACCAGTTGTTACAGAGTTATATGTAAATGTGATAGTACCAGCTGTACCAGCAGAAGTTACTGTTTGTACCTCATTAATATTAGTGTTAAATCCTTGTGAAACTGTAGTTACAACAGCAGCACCACCTGTAAGACCTGTACTAGTAGTAGTAACTTGAGGAACATTTGTTCCTGTAAATTGACCACCAAAGGTTAAGGTTACAGCTGTATTAGGAAGAGAACCACCAGTAGCAACAACGTCACCAGCATACATACCAGTCAAAGCCAATAAAGCAGTTTGAACATTAGCAGCAGAAGCGTTATAATTAATTGCACTAGTTGTATTACCATTAAAAGTTAATGTGAATGTACCAGCAGTAGCACCAGGAACAATCAATTGTTGTACTTCGTTAGCAGTTCCATTAACAACTAAAGCTGTAGAAGAAACAATAACATAAGTAGATTGACCATATTCATAGTTCATTCGACTAATAGATTCTGTTCCAGTTATATTATAACGAGAAGCAACATCAGCCATAGCACCAGCGTCACCAGAGTCTGTTCTAGTTAATCTATAAACAAAAGAATTATTTACAAGAGTATAACCAGAAGGACAAGTTGAACAGTTAGGGATAATAATCATTCCAGAGTTAGAAACAGCTGAAGGAACACCACTAACAGTTTTAACAATTTCATATGTTGACGTTGAACCAACACGAGAAACACGATTAACTACGTTAGTAGGATATTGAATTTGTACAAGACCTAAAGCACTATCCGTTCCATCGTCACATAATTCAACACGGTATGCATAGCAGTTAGTAGTTGTAGATGTAAGAGCAGGAGAGCAACTAGTGATAGCACGAGCTTTAATCAAACGATTAACCTGATTATCAGAATTAATTTTTGCAGCAAGTTCTGTAGCAAGACGTGTACAATCAACTGGATCACATGAAGTATCACAGTCAGAAGTAGAAGACCAGCAAGATGTGTCTACAGAATACATACGGATATTTCCTTGTTTGCTGTATAACTTATCAATTGCACTACCTGTCAATTTAAGATATAAATGTTTTACGTCACCAGGCTGAGCTGATAAAGTATTTGTGTCAGCAACATCGCCACTCCACCCAATTGTTATTTTTTGAGATTGAGGTTTTGATGCTTTTTTGGCACGAAAGTTTTTAATAAACTTACCTTTGATAAGCTTACTATATTCATTTTCATTAGGAATACCACCAAGTAAACCTAAGTCAATGTTTGGTGTTCCCCACACCAAGCTAAGGGCTTTGTTATTCGCATAAGTGGGAGAAGTCACTGCTAGATTAGTCTTGCCATCTAAGATGCCAATTTGACCAACTGCTAATGAGTCCACGGTTGAACCTTGTGCGAGTAATGCTCCGCTATTTGATACAAAGCTTTGCATAAACGATTGATACATAGTTTTTAGTTTTTAGTTTTTATTGTTATTTTTTAAAATTCTCTTTTTATTCTTTCTGCGGCATATGTAGCATTTGGATTTTCATATCTCATTGTTACTTCAAGTGCGCATCTGTCAAGTATCTCTTCTATCTGCTTATCATTAAGATCGATAGGATCAATATTTATTGAAGGTTTTCCATCTAGTGTGACATATCCTTCTAAGTCAATATCCATTGGTTCTTTGTAATAAGAAATATATTGTTTTTCTATTGTAAAATCATCTGTATAAACTACTAAATGACCCTTACTTAAAATACATATTGTTTCTTCATAATCAAAAGATGGATTATTATTTGTGTCCTCTAAAAGAGTCCTTACGTTTTTTGGTTTAACTAACCAGTTTACCATTGATGTAGAGCAATCTCCTCTTTTAGCTATTGAGTAGCTACTAGCGTAAAGGAATAATTTTTCAGAGAATTTAAAATGTGTTGAATTTCCGTCAGTCTTTGTTTTAAAAATTAATTCATCTTTTACTAAAAGATTTTCACTTTCATGTATTAATTCTGAATTATTTTTTTCTCTTAATTCTTCAGAGAGCCATACTAATTTTTTTTCTTTATATAATAAAACAAACTCACCTTTACTTACTCTAATGTTAGTATTAGAATCGTTTTTATTTATTTTTAATAGAAATTTTTTATATGCTTCTTTTGATGTCATTAAAATACAGATGACCTTTGTAATTCATCTCTAATAGAGAGGAATTCATTTGAAAATTCAGGTGTTGATAAATTCATATAAACTTCTGCTGGTGTTCGACCAAGTGTAACTTGACCTCTTTGGTAATACCCATCATTAAGTTTAATAATTCTTGATAGGATTGCTTTATCTACAACAAGTTTAAATTGAATTTCCTGTTTATCTTTTTTAACAGCTTTCAAAAATTTGTCTACTGCTTTTTCTTTATTGCTTTCAATATAATCTGATAACATAGAATATAGACTATCAGCGTCTAAATCTTCATGATATTTTTTACCATCTAAGAACTGCCCTATTAGAAGCATGTAATCTTTGTCATCTGACATTTTAAGAAGTTCTGCGCGAGCCTTATCTTTAAGTTTCCTTACGCCAACTTTTTCTTTATTTTCTTTTTCAGCAGTGAATACAAAATATTTACAATCCTTATAAATAGGATTTCCTGCTTCTTCTTTAGAAGGGGCTGCATAATTATTAGCAACTAATACATTATATCGAATTACATCTTTTGGATTAGATCTATTTAGAATAAGATCATTATCAGCTTTTAATTCAATATAGAAAGTTTCCCAAAATTCACTTGTTCCGCCTAACTCATTTCCTGTTAGTTTTTCTAAACTTTCACGAAGATGTTTAATTTCTTCTTTCTTAAATTCTCTTTCTTTGTCATCTTGAATTCTTGTTATAGACATAGACAATTCATCTAATCCTGTTACAAATCTTCCGTCTTGACCTAGAGATGGACTAAGCCTATCAAAACATCTAGGCATCCTACTTCTATTATATTTTGCAAGTCCTGTAGACTCTGCATACTCATCAGGTATCTGACGAATAGTTACTTTTTCTGCTATCATTATATTATCGGTTTTTAATATTTTAAAAAGCGCTTTGATTAGATAGTGGTTATCGCCCAACCACTATTTGATTTAAGAGTATGTACCCAAATAAGAAGGACGTGCTTTTTCTATAATCAATGTTCGAGTTACATCTTTAACCCAAATATTACAGAATGACTTCATCCAAATTTGATAACCATCATAGTTATTTGCAGAACTCATACCTTTCATAGCAGAAGGTCCAAAAGGACTTTGTGTACCATTGATATAACCCCAATACAATTCACCATAGTTTTGTGGTTTAACAAGAACAATATTTGAACCTGTATTAAAACCAGTATCTACACGATAGTTTACATCTTTAATTTTACCAGCAGCATTAGAAGTGGTGCTATCAGTAATATCCATAATCATATAAGTATATGACTCATAAGGATACTCACCAATTAAACCATCGCTAACACGGTTTCCTGTTTGGTTGTCAAATGCTGGATTGATTTCAAATTCAATATTACCAGCAACAGGAGAGAAGAATTGTGTGAATCGGAATTTAAATCCAAGATTCATTGAATCTTTACCATACAAAAGACCTCCTGGGATATCACCAACATTTGTCAAGAATGGAACTTGAGATTTATAACGTTCGCCAAGTTCTTTGCTAATTTGTAGCATACCACCTGTACCAGTCATAATCTTAGTTCTACGTTGATCAATTGGAATACCTGTTCTGCTATACAAGTTAGCAACAGCGTCTTCAATTAAAGTAAGATTAATTTTGTTGTAAGTGTAACGATTACCGTTACGCATTTGTTCGTACATACCAGAACCTACACGTACTTTTCTACGTCCAGAGCCAGTTACATAACCACCTTTACCCCACATCAAGTCATTATCAACCATTGTCTCCATCTCAGCACGCAATAACATTTCAATCATTGGTTGCCATGTAAGAGAATTTTTGATAACATTTCCTTTTACATCTTTATTCATGTAAAGAACTGTACTACCTGTACTTTCTAAACGTTGATTAATAAATGCTAAAGAAGGATGTTTTTGTTCGTCAATACGAGCCATATCACCGTATCCAGTAACCCAATGGGTAACAGAACGATGTCCCGTTCCAAGTTCCATTTCCAGGTCCATGAATCCAGTTCTCATATTAGCAGAAGAAATAGATGATTTTTGTGTATCATATTCACCATTGATGTTTGAAATCTTCATGTACTGTGTACCTGGAGTCAACCATTCTTTAGGATAGAACATATTTCTACGGTTAGTAGAAACAATCTCAACTGTATAAACCCAACCACCTTCTTCTTCATATATCTCATCTTCTGTAATATATAATTCCATACCATCACGATAATCTGTGGTAATACGATCAGTGTTTGAATAACAGTTTTCTGTTAATTTAATTTTAAATTTTTGTCCGTCCATACCTGGGCGGGCGTTGTCTTTTTCTAAGTCTTCAACGATAGTTGGAAAACCTAAGTCGTAAGGAATAGAGTAACGGAATCGACCCTCTGTATTTGGTAAATACATTACATTATTTTTTAACTCAGTCATGTTTAAAAGCGGAGTATTAATAATGTTTCGCTGGTTCCATAAGGCCAAAAGACCTTTGTAGACTGTAAATGAATCTTTACTATAATTTGCGTAAAGTGAATTCAAGTCTGTGAATTTCTGCGGGTCAAACTTACTTTGTCCCATTACTACCGCTCCATTTAAGGAATTTATTGACGGAGTACTTAATGTTGTGGGCATGTTTAGTTAATTTATTTTTGTTTGATTAATGTTGAAAAGTCAATTTTTGGTTTGGTATCATCTTTGTGTGTTGACACATGAGCTGTTCCCTTATCCTTTGACACTGTATTATTTCCTTTAATAAAATTAAAAGCTTTTACAGCGGCTTTTGTTTCAGTTTTTGTTTTTACTTTTGTTTCAAATCCTTCTGGATCTGTAACAAAATGAACAAGCTTTACATATAGTTTAGGGTCTGCTTGCATTTCTGCAAATTTAACATAGAAGTCATTAACCTTTGAACCATCTTCTAACTTATGTTTAAATGTTAAAATACTTTGTTCTAACATTTTCTTTTCCTTATCGGAATAGTCTTTATCAGAATAAATAACATTTTTTATTTTTTCTGTAAATACTCTTTGATTTTCTTTTTGATTATGCTCTCTTTCTATTCGATCAGATTCTAGTGAAAGCAATTGATCCTGATAAAATTCGTCATATTTTTCATTAACATCAAATAATTCAGAATCAATATCATTATCTGTAATTATTCTATCTAAATGTTTTTTAACTTTTTCAGGTCTCCATCCGATTACATCGGAATAATATTTTTGAATTTTAGTAAG
>Ga0209297_1000040_pt1 | contig 106671 bp, 94 predicted proteins | sample S_130805_MF_Meta_FD_187322 | JGI IMG/M metagenome (GOLD analysis project Ga0209297, IMG submission 187322) | Freshwater microbial communities from Lake Simoncouche, Canada to study carbon cycling - S_130805_MF_MetaG (SPAdes) (version 2) | ecosystem: Environmental > Aquatic > Freshwater > Lake ...
CACTGCTGCCTCCCGTAGGAGTCTGGGCCGTGTCTCAGTCCCAGTGTGGCCGGTCGCCCTCTCAGGCCGGCTACCCGTCGTTGCCTTGGTGAGCCATTACCTCACCAACTAGCTGATAGGCCGCGAGATCAACCTTCATCGAAATTCTTTCCCAGCCCAGTGATGCCACCGGGATGGAGTATTTGGTATTAGCCCCGGTTTCCCGGAGTTATCCCAAAATGAAGGGCAGATTTCTCACGTGTTCCTCACCCGTTCGCCACTAATCCATTCCCGAAGGAACTTCATCGTTCGACTTGCATGTGTAAAGCACGCCGCCAGCGTTCGTCCTGAGCCAGGATCAAACTCTCCATTGAAATGGATGTTGATTCTGGCAAAAGACATAAACAACTGTCGTTTATTGTCTTTGACCAATTGATTTTTTTACAAAGGATTCGACGGGCATGGCAATAAAGCCATACCTCATCGAGGTAATTGGCATTGACTTATGGCACGCTGTTGAGTTCTCAAGGTACGGGCGCGCACCGATCGAAGACGTCAGTCCGTTCTCGGGGCAACCTGCATCCACCCCTTTTTAGAGGGCAGAAGGAGAAACTTAGCCACCCCCAGGCATAAGGTCAAATTGATCAAATCCCTACAAAAAAGTGCAGGAATCGACCAAAAAACCTTGATTTATAAGGGTTTTAAAGCTTCTAGGGAAGTTCTTACTTCGCTAACCGGCCGTGATACGTCCGTCTCGTAACGAAGAAATGGAGGTTATCGCGCTTTATCGGCGTAGGTCAAATCAAGAAGCGAGTGATCTCGCTCAATATAAGCAAAAAAGGTAGAACTTTGTTGCTTATTTAATCAACTCTACCGCCGCTAGATCGCGCTTTCCTTTGCGTAATATTAAAAACTTTCCAGCAATTAAATCCGCCGAAGTTGGCGCGAAATCTTCCGTCGCAATTTTTTTGTTATTCAAGTAGGCGCCACCTTCTTTAATGATTCGGCGCGCTGCTGATTTAGATTCACAAACACCAGTTGCAACAATTAAATCTACCCAAGTTGGAATATCTGAAGATGAATTTATTGTGGTGCGCGGCAGTTCTGCAAGTGCGCCAGCTAACGTATCTCTATCTAAGTCGGTGATTTCGCCTTGGCCAAATAACGCTTTCGCTGCCGCTTCAACTTTTGTACATGCAGCTTCGCCATGAATTGAAGTTGTCAATTCCTGGGCTAACGCTCGATGGGCCTCGCGTGCGCCTGGATTAATTGCAAGTGATTTTAAAAGTTCTTCAATTTCTACATGCGTCTTAAATGAAAAAATCTTTAACAACTTCGCAACATCTCGATCATCAGAATTAATGAAAAATTGGTAGAAGGCATAGGGAGATGTCATGGCGGGATCGAGCCAAATAGAACCAGCAGCAGTTTTCCCAAATTTTTCGCCATCGCTTTTGGTAAGTAATGGCACTGATAAGGCATAAGCGGTCTCGCCGGTTACTTTACGAATCAAATCCAACCCAGCAGTGATATTTCCCCATTGATCGCTACCGCCAAGTTGCAGAGTGCAGTTGGCGCGTCGAAAGAGTTCTAAAAAATCGTAAGCTTGCAAAACTTGATACGAAAATTCAGTGTAAGAAATGCCGCCGCTTTCTAAACGTGTAGAAACCGAGTCTTTTGCTAACATCTGGTTGACGCTGAAATGCTTTCCGATATCGCGAAGAAAATTCAAAGCTGAAACCGGTGCGGTCCAATCTAGGTTGTTGGCCATGGTGGCGGCATTTTTAGGCGCATTGAAATCGAGAAAACCTTCTAATTGCTTTCGAATTCGCTCTAACCATTGGGCCACGATCTCTTCATCATTTAAGGTACGTTCGGCGCTACGACCACTTGGGTCTCCTACCAACCCAGTTGCACCGCCTACTAAGGCGATCGGCTTGTGGCCCGCTAATTGAAACCGCCGGAGCATCGTCATCTGCACCAAGTTACCTAAGTGCAAACTAGGTGCCGTTGGATCGAATCCGATGTAGAGAGTTCGTGAGCCCGAATCTAGATGTTTCGCTAATTCAACTTCATCAGTTGATTGCGCGAAAGCGCCACGCCATTTCAAATCAGCTATCAAAGCGCTCGTCATTAGTTTCCCGTTCTCATAGCGTCATAGTTCTGATGAATTTTTGCGAGGCAGTCTCGACCCATTTTTTCGTAAGCGCAGCATTGCTCCGTAATTTTGCAATCTGCAGAACCACACTTTTTGGCGCAGTACCGTTAGATGTAGTGCGTGCAGCAATCGCACCCTCAACAGTTAGAAGTTTTATTACATCGCCCGCTAATTGTGAGTGCGCTGATTGCAATTCACTCTCGCTCAAATCATGGAGATCGCAATTTCTTGCTTCCGCTATTTGCACGCATTGGCCCGCGGCATCATGCGCTTGGGCGAAGTTCACGCCTTTGCGGACTAAATAATCAGCAATTTCAGTTGCTAATGTAAAACCTAGTGGAGCAGCGGCACGCATTTTCTCGCGGTTGAACTTTGTGGTTGCAACCATGCCGGCGACTGGATCCAACAGGAGCTGTAAATTTTCCACACTATCGAAGAGCACTTCTTTATCTTCCTGCAGATCTCGGTTGTATGCAAAGGGCAGCCCTTTAAGCACCGTTAGGAGCGCAGTCAAATTTCCAATGAAACGACCGGCTTTACCGCGCGCGAGCTCAGCCACATCTGGATTCTTTTTCTGCGGCATTATTGATGAACCAGTCGAATATGCATCATCTAATTGGGCCCAACCAAATTCAGTAGTGGACCAGATGCTCCACTCCTCCCCGATTCGCGATAAATGCAACCCGATCATTGCGATAATGAAAAGTGCTTCTGCTACGTAATCGCGATCGCTAACGGCATCAATGCTATTTTGCGCAACTGAATCAAAACCCAACCGCTTCGCTGTGCTCTCTGGTGAAATCGGAAGTGAAGAACCAGATAGCGCCCCAGATCCAAGCGGTGAGGTAGAAGATCGCACCATCCAATCCGAAATTCGCGATAAATCTCGCTCTAATGAAACCGCATGCTTTGCTAATTCGTGCCCGAAAGAGACTGGTTGTGCATGTTGTAAGTGTGTAAATCCTGGGGCGATTGCATCAACATACTCCAATGATTTAGCCAATAGCGCTTCCTGTAAATGTAAAACAGCTATCGAAATTTCTAACATGTTATCGATTAAGTAAAGCTTCAAATCAGTTGTTACCTGATCATTGCGCGAACGTCCGGCACGAATGGCGCTACCGATTACACCAATTTTTTCAGTTAGGCCCCGCTCTAGCGCAGAATGCACATCTTCATCTTCTGGTAATGGCAGAAATTTTCCACTCTGCACTTCACTAAAAAGATTCGTGAGCGCACTTCTTATTTTTGCGCAATCTGCTTTTGGTAACAATCCAGAACTTTCCAACACTTCTAAATGCGCAACTGAGCTAACAATGTCATAAGGTGCGAGTCGCCAATCAAATTGCACACTTCTCGATAGCGCGAAGAGAGAATCAGCTGGTGATTCTGAAAACCTACCGCCCCAGAGCGTCATTTATTTTCGCTTCCTTGCTTTAATTTTACGAATATTGGAACTCTTAGACTTCCGTGCTGATGCTGCGAATTCTTTCAGAACCGCCGCCAATGCGGGGCCTCCGTTTGCCTGTTTCGCAACAACTAATACCGTGTCATCTCCGGCAATCGTTCCGATCGCCGCAGTTAATTCACCAGTTATGGCCGCGCGATCAATTGCGCTTGCCAAAAGATTTGCACCTCCTGGAGGTGTCCGGACAACCGCCAAATTACCGCTACCAACTACCGAAAGAATTAGCTGGTCCGAAACTCTTGTAACTCGGTTCAGCGGTTGCGCATCGCTTTCGAGGAATCGATAAGTCATCGCGCCGCTCGCCGTCTTAGCTCGAATTGCACCAACTTCATCTAAATCCCTACTTGCCGTTGCTTGCGTGACTTTAACGCCAGCCTCAGCCAACAAATCAACTAAATCGGTTTGTGAATGCACCTTGCCAGCTAAAATTAATTCAATCGCCATCGCTCTCCGACCACTAGCGGTAATTCTTCGTTTTGGGCTTTTAACCATTTAACTCACCTAACGACTTTTGGAAAGCGCCTACAAAATCCATCACATTCTTCTTTGAAATGATAAAAGCCGGCGCGATTCTAATTACTTCATCGCTGGTTGCATTAACTAGCACTCCATCGCTAAGTAAGCCAGCTGCTAACGCTTTAGCATTTGCAGTTTTTAGAACAATCCCGATTAATAATCCACGCCCGCGAACTTCCGATATCCCCGGAATTTTTGTTAATTCGTTTTTTAATAAATTACCAAGTACGACATTGCTTTTTAGCAAACCTTTAGATTGAATAACATTGATAGTCGCGTTAGCAGCCGCGCATGCAACGGGATTCCCACCAAAAGTTGAACCATGATCTCCCGGTTTAAATAAATTGTTCGAACCTTCCAACGCAATCATGGCACCGAGCGGCAAACCGCCACCCAAGCCTTTTGCGATAGTTATTACATCCGGAGTTATTTCTTCATTTTCGTAACCGAACCAGGTTCCGGTTCTGCCCATCCCGGTTTGAACTGCATCAATCACAAGTAGGGCCCCAGTTTTATCGCATATTGCTCGCGCAGCTTTCAAATAACCTTTAGGAGGAAGAACAACACCGGCTTCACCCATAATTGGTTCTAAAATAACCATTGCAGTTTTTCTGGTTACGGCGCGATGCAGCGCCGCTATATCGCCATACTTAACATGTTTTATTTTACGGAGCAACGGTTTAAATGGATCCCGTTTAGCTGGTTGGCCGGTGAGTGAAATAGCCCCCATCGTTCGGCCGTGGAAAGCGCCGTGTGCGGCGACAATATTGGTACGGCCGGTCAAGCGCGAGAGCTTAATTGCTGCTTCATTCGCTTCTGCGCCAGAATTACAGAAAAATACTTTGGAGTTCTTATCCCCCGTCATTTTCTGTAACGATTGCGCCAATTGCAAAACCTGCGGATGCATATAGAAATTGCTTACGTGACTAAGTGTTGAAATCTGTTTTGTAACGGCTTTGATTATTGCGGGATGCGCATGGCCCAGTAGGTTTGTGGCTATCCCGCCAAGAAAATCTAAATACTTCTTGCCGTCCGCATCGTAAACAATTACGCCTTTACCTTTTACTAAAGAGATAGGTGGAGTTCCATAATTTGGTTGGAACGTTTTGTTCCAAGTTGCTTGCGCTAATGAATTTCCAAATTTGCGTGGCTTCCTCATGCTGTCACCAACGTTCCACCAGAGTGAGAAAGCGCTGCGATGAAAGCAGCATCGCTCTTCCCATCGATAATTCGAGCTGATTTTGCACCTGAATTTATCGCGTTTATACACGCTGCAACCTTAGGAGCCATACCGCTTTCAAATGTTGCGGCAATGTCGGTTAGCGCTGAAACCGTTATCGCAGAAATCAAAGAACTTTTATCGGGCCAATTCCGATAAATTCCAGGAACGTCGGTCATGAAAATTGTGGCGTCTGCAGATAACGAACCAGCAATAGCACCCGCTGCAATATCGGCGTTTACATTCATGCCAACGCCATCTCGAGTTTCCGATACCGGAGAAACTATTGGAATGAAGCCAGCGTTCATCAATGAAATTAGGATCTCGGGATTAACACCAACAACTTCGCCAACTTGGCCAATACTTTTCATTTCGCCGTTTACTAGGACTAATTTAGGAACAACATCCAGTAACGCCTGACTTTTACCGCTGAGCCCAACTGCGGGCAACCCATTACTTCTAAACAATTTCACAATTTCTCGTAACACATGTCCAGAGAGCACTTCTTCAACAACTGCAAAAATTTCTGGCGAAGTGACGCGATAGCCTCCGACTACTTCTTTCGCTAAGCCACGTGCAGATATTTCGGCATCGATCATCGGTCCACCACCATGCACAATCACAAATCGCTCTCCAAGAGCATGAAGTTTTTTTATCTCGAAGAGCCAATTTCCAGTTTCGGTGTTGGTTAAATCCATTGCATGTCCGCCATATTTAATAACCATCATGTCGCATACGCTGAATTCTCGTGCACATACATTGCGGTCAAATCATTTGTCATGATGGTTGCGCTCTCACTGCCCATATTCAAATCAATCACTATCTCGATAATTTCACCAGACATGTCCACCAAATCACGATCTGCTCCAGGAGAGCTATCGGTGCAAACTTGCACCCCATTTAGATTCACATCAATACGATAAGGATCAAACGTTGCAGAAGTAGTACCAATTGCGGCGAGAATTCTTCCCCAATTTGGATCTTCCCCATGTAATGCGCATTTCAATAGGTTGTTTCTGGCACAAGCCCGACCCACCGCTACTGCATCAGATTCCGATAACGCGTTAATTGTTGTAATGGAAACTATTTTGGAATGACCTTCGGCATCGGCAATTAATTGGAAAGAAAGTTCACTACATATTTTTTGTAAAGCGGATTCAAGTTGGGCATCCGGCAGTGACACTCCCGATGCACCGGAGGCTAAAAAGAGCACGGTGTCATTTGTGGAGGTACAACCATCAGAATCGATTCGGTTAAAGGTTTGATCTACTATTTTTTCAAAAATTAATTTTGCTGAATATTCATCAACTATCGCATCAGTCATAATAACTGAAAGCATGGTCGCTAACGAAGGTGCAAGCATGCCAGCCCCTTTTGCAATTCCCGTAAATGTGGTCCCGGAGATTTCAGAAGTGGAAATTTTCGGTTTGGAATCAGTTGTCATAATTCCGGTTGCACAATCTATGAGGCTGGCATTTGAAAGGTTGGCGATTGCTGAACTAGCCCCATTTAACAACCTATCCATTAAAAGTCGCACCCCAATTAATCCAGTCGAACAAACCACAACATCGCTTGCTGAGATACTTAAAAGTTCAGCCACATGTTCGGCGGTTTTATGCGTATCTACAAAACCATCAGGACCAGTGCATGCATTCGCGCCTCCGCTATTAAGAATTACGGCTTTTACTTCGTTATCTCTTACAACTTCCATACTCCAAGTAACTGGCGCAGCCACAATTTTATTGGTCGTAAATACCGCAGTCCCGAAATACTGCGGACCTTGGTTAACAATTACCGTTAAATCTTTAGCGTCATTACTTTTCAAACCAGCACTAACTCCGGCGCCACTAAATCCGGAAGGGAGATTCATGAGCCAATTCCGATCGAAACTAAACCTGTTTCCTCCGGTAAACCAGAAATTATGTTGGCATTTTGAATTGCTTGACCAGCCGCACCTTTACCCAAATTATCGATTGCAATTGAAATGACTAATCGGTTCGTATGAACATCGATAGCAACTTGTAAATGTGCACTATTTGAACCAAGTACCGAATTTGTTTGTGGCATCTGTCCGTTTGGTAAAAGATGTACGAATTTCGCTGTTGCATAGAAATCACTGTAAATTTTACTGATTTCCAATTGCGAGATATTTTTATTTAGCTTTGCTGTAACTGTGGCCAGGATTCCTCTTGGCATAGGGGCCAAAATTGGCGTGAATGATATTTTTACATTTGAATTTTGAGAAAGTTTACTCAACGTTTCTTCGATTTCCGGAGTGTGCTGATGGATTCCACCAAATTTATATGAGGTAAGTGAATTCATCACTTCGCTGGCTATCAGGTTAATTTTTGCACTTCTACCGGCGCCAGTGGTGCCAGAGGCAGCCACTACAACAATGTCTTCTTGCGCGATCAACGAATTTTGAACTGCAGGCGCAGCTGCTAGCGCAATAGCCGTGGCGTAACAACCAGGATTTGATATCCGATTGCTCTTCGCATCAATATTGAGAAGTTCCGGCAAACCGTATTGCCAAGAACCAGCGTATGTACCACCGTAGTATTTTTCCCACGACGCTTTGCTAGCCAATCTGAAATCTGCACCTAAATCTATGATTTTTACGGTATCAATAATTTGCGCAATCAATTTTGCGGATTCACCATGTGGCAGCGCCAGAAAAACTACATCACATTCGTTGATTTTCGAGATTTCAGTTACCGCAAAATTTTTACCGCTAAACTGAGTTAATTGCGGATGCACATTAGTAATCGGCTCCCCCGCATTAGAGCCGGCCGCGATATAGAAAAGTTCGAAATTAGGGTGCATTGAAAGTAGGCGTAACAATTCGCCACCTGCATATCCGCTAGCCCCTACTACTCCTGTTTTCATGGCATGAGCGTAACATTAGATGTATAAATATACAAAACCGTGCATAATTATGCAGAACGGATTACAGCTCCACATGCTTTAACTGCTGCGCTTCCAGCAGATTCGCGAAGCAATGAGACCTCTTCTGCCGTTAGGGTGCGATCTTCGGCTCGGAAAACTAAAGTGAAAGCTAGCGAGATTTTCCCTTCGCCAACTTGGTCATACCGATCAAAAAGCGTGATGGACTCTAATAAATCACCAGCTCCAGTTTTTAACGCCTCTGAAACATCTGCGGAGCTAACTGTTTCCGCAACTATAAGCGAAATATCTTGAATTGCTGCAGGCATGGTCCAAACTTTAGGAGCAGAAACTTGTTCCCGGAATGGCACTGCGTCTAGCACAACTACAAAAGCTGAAGTTCGTTCCGGCAATCCTAATTCCGAAATTATTCTCGGGTGTAATTCGCCCGCATGAGCTACCGGCTTACCGTCTATTTGAAATTCGGCACATCGACCGGGATGCCAAGGCGCTAATTCAGTATTCGAAACTTTGTAAGTAGCGCCCATTTCGTCAAGCAACGTTGCTGCCATATCGACAGCATCGCTCCATGAAACGGCTCTGCCTTTACCCCACCAACCAGCGTTTTCAATTTGGCCTCCTAAAACCCCGCCTGCATGTAATGGTTGTTTTGGTACCGAATTATAAATTTCTGAGATTACGGTGCCGGTTGGTCTTTTATCCGTGCTAATTACTGCTTCTGGTTTCAACTCAGTTAAGTTTCGGAAAATAGACCCTAATTCAAAAATCGCAATGCTCTTGGCCCCGCGATTTATGTTTCGTTGGGCAGTTAATAAAAGTCCAGGGGTGAGGTGCGTACGCAAGAATGGCGTTTCTTCAGACATGGGATTTGCGATTTTGAATGTCTTGGCTCGATCACCAGTGAATCCAAGCAATTTCATAATCTCAGCGCTTACAAAAGGATATGTTTGAACTTCAGTTAATCCTAAATTTGCCAACTTGATTGCGATTGCGCGCTTACGTTTCTGCGCCGAGTTCAATCCGGATTCTCCAGTAATTCTGACTGGTGGCAGTAATGATGGAATCAATTGATATCCGTATCGACGTGCCACCTCTTCTGCTAAATCTGCAGTATTTTGCAAATCAGGTCTCCAGTTAGGCGGAGTGATGGACCATGTTGCTGTTTTACCTGTTTGATTAACCAAGCAGCCAACCGATTCTAAAGCTATCGCCACTTGGCCATCGGTATAGCCGTAACCAATTAGCGTTGCAATACTCGCGGGATTTAACGAAATCGTTGGCGTACTTTTCATTGCGCCATCTGATTCCACGCCAACATAGTGAGCCCCAGTCAATTCAATTAATAATTGCGCCGCTCTCGCTGATGCGACTTCAGCCAGCGCAGGATCAACGCCACGTTCAAATCTTCTTGATGCTTCAGAGGAAAGCATATGATTCCGAGAATTCTTAGCCACTGCCGACGCTGAAAAATGAGCCGCTTCAATAGTAATTCTCTTGGTTTCAGCAGTTACTTCTGAATCTAGCCCACCCATAGTTCCTGCAATTGCAAGTGCATTTTTATCATCAGCAATTAATAAATCATTTTTATTTAAATTGCGTTCTACGCCATCTAGAGTTTTAATCTTGGAAAATTTTCCAGCGCTTTGCACGCGAATTTTTCCCGATATTTTGTCGGAATCGAAAGCATGTAGTGGTTGTCCAAGTTCAAGCATTACGTAATTAGTAATATCTACCGCAATCGAAATCGATCGCATCCCACATTTTTGAATTCGGCGCTGCATCCAAACCGGTGCGGGTTTATTTGGATTAACACTCTCTAAAGTTCGCAGGAAAATTAAATCTGCGCCATCTAATTCATCAATAACAACTGCGATTGGTTTACTGCTTCCTTGGATCTTTAAATTACCGGATAAAGAGGAATCGGCCGGATCTTTAAACGAAACTTTTAAAGCGCTAGCTAGCTCTCGCGCGGCGCCACGAATTGAAAGTGCATATCCTCGATCTGGGTTCACTGCGATGTCAATAATAGGATCATCAATTCCAAGCGCTGCTACGGCATCGTCACCATTTTTTAAAGCCGAATCGTTGACCACGATAATGCCGCTGTGTTCATCACTTAGACCAAGCTCACGCGAAGAACAAATCATCCCATTACTAGTCTTTCCATATGTTTCTCGGGCTGCGATTGCAAAATCTCCGGGAAGTAAAGCGCCGGGCAGCGCCACAACAACTTTGTCGCCAACTACAAAATTAGTAGCGCCACAAATTACAAATCGATGTTCTTTTTCTGCGCAATCCAATTCGACATACCGAATCGGTTTTTTATGATCCTGCAGTTCTTCAATTGCGATAACGGTTCCAATTACTAGTGGACCTTTAATATTTTCAGCAGCATTTTCTATCGACTCAACTTCAAAACCAACGCTAACGAAGTGCTCTGCAATTGCAGCAATGCTCACATTTTTTGGAATTTCAACGAATTCGGCGAGCCAAGATAACGGGAGTTTCATCGGGTACCTGTGCCAAAAGCTTGAGAAAATCTAATATCGCCCTCAACTATGTCATGCATATCTGCAATACCGTGGCGAACCATAAGAGTTCGTTCTAGCCCCATTCCAAATGCAAATCCAGAGTATTCATCGGTATCGACACCGCATGCCTGTAAAACTTTTGGATTAACCATGCCGCAGCCGCCCCATTCAACCCAGCGACCACGATAGAAGAAATCTACTTCAGCGCTTGGTTCAGTAAATGGAAAAAAAGATGGTCGAATTCTAGTTGTGACATCTGGGCCAAACATTTTCGCCGCAAAGAAATCTAGTGTGCCTTTCAAATGGGCCATGGTTATGCCTTTATCAATAACTAGCCCTTCAACTTGATTAAAAACCGGCGTGTGGGTGGCATCCAATTCATCAGCGCGATAAGTGCGACCCGGACAAATTACATATATTGGCGGCTTCCGATCTAACATTGTACGAATCTGAACTGGCGAAGTGTGAGTTCGCATCACTAAACCTGAATCTAACGGCTCCACAAAAAAAGTATCTTGCATGGTTCTTGCTGGATGATCAGCTGGAATATTTAGCGCATCAAAATTTAACCAACCAGATTCAAGTTCGGGACCTTCGGCAACGGTGTAACCAAGTCCGACGAATAAATCGGAAATTTCGTTGGTGAGGATAGTAAGAGGATGCAGCCCGCCAACACTTCCGCGTTTTGTAGGAAGTGAAACATCAACCCGCTCCGCCGCTAAAATTTTGCTATCCCGCTCGCCGATTAGAAATTCTTCACGTTCTCCATATGCCGAATTAACTTCAGCGCGTGCTGCGCCAATCACTTTGCCAAATTCGGCTCGTTCACTCCCAGGCAAAGATCCAAGAGCTTGATTTGCTTTCGCTAATGGCGACTTATCACCAACGTGAGCCAACCGGGCCATTTTCAAATCATCGAGATTCCCTGCATTCAAAAGCGCGCTGAGGGCTGCTTTCTTATCACTCTCGATAGAAGCTACGGTTAATGACACGATGGAAGTCTACTAAGTGAGTAGCGGGAGATGCGTTATTTAATCGCAGATTAAAGCTTGGTTGCTTGCGAAACTTCGTACATCACAACGGTGGCTGCCGCTGCCAAATTCAAGCTTTCGGCTCGCCCTTCCATGGGTATTGTGACTAAATTCAAATCTGCTGAAACTTCACTTGGTAGTCCACGGGCTTCATTCCCAAAAACCCAGATTGAAGGTTTCTTATTCAATTTTAGTAACGCGTCTGGTAGTGCAATATCGCTATTTCCGTCCGTGCCAAAGATCTCAATTCCATTCTTTTGCGCAAGTTCCTTAAGTTCCGAAATCGCAACGTCTTCGAAAACTGGAATATGCCAGAGCGATCCTGCGGTAGCTCTAACAACTTTTGGCGAATAAACATCTACACATTGGTCTGAGAAAACGATCGCATTAAATCCAAATGCGTCAGCGGTGCGAATTACTGCGCCAGCATTGCCTGGATCTTGAATTTGCCAAAAATAGGCAATGCGAAGCGGTTGTTTTGAAATAAAATTTGGGAAATTGTGTTTGGAGATATCACAGAGAGCCAAGATGCCTTGTGGTGTAACGGTATCTGCCATCGCCCGCATAACTTCATCAGAAACTTCGATAGTTTTGCCAAGTATCGCACTAGTTAAAAGATCTTCATCTTCTAGCTTCGCTTTACCTGTTTCTGTTAAATATAAAGTGTCTAACTTAGGATCTCCGAAATTTATTGCTTCGCGGATTGATTGCAAACCTTCTGCAATAAATTTTGATTCAACTTTTCGCTCTTTGACTCCCCTAGAACCTAAAAGAGCCTTCACTCGCTCAACATGCGGCGAATGAAGGCTCGTAATCATTTTAGATTAGGAAACTTTTACATTTTTGCGAGCAACTTCGACCAAATTAGCAAATGCTTTTGGATCGTTAGTTGCTAGATCTGAAAGGACGCGGCGGTCAACTTCTACGCCAGCTGCTTTAAGACCTTGCATGAAACGGTTATAGGTCAGACCGTTTGCACGTGAAGCGGCATTAATGCGAGTAATCCAAAGTTGGCGGAAATCGCCTTTCTTATCCTTACGGTCGTTGAATGCGTAAACCATAGAGTGCGTGACTTGCTCTTTCGCCTTTGTGAAAAGCCGGGAGCGTTGACCACGGTAACCACTTGCGCGTTCGAGAGTGGTACGACGCTTCTTCGCTGCGTGTACACCACGTTTAACTCTTGCCATTTTATTTCTCCTCTTCTAATTTCTTAAATTTATTTCGGACCGATGATTTCGACTACTTCAAGCCCAATAGGCGTTTTGCAGAAAAAGTATTTGGTTTGCTAGCAGCCGCATCATTAGTGAGGCGACGTGTGTGGCGTGATGATTTACGCTCAAGGAGGTGACGCTTTCCGGCACGCTCATGCATGATCTTTCCGGTACCAGTAACGCGGAAAGTCTTCTTCGCGCCACTATGTGATTTCATCTTAGGCATTTCATTCCTCCGTTTTATTTAGCTTTGAAATTTAGATCGATTTAAAGTTGTTGCGAAGCAGCAGCTTTTTCGGCCGCTTTCTTCGCTTTCTTAGCTTCAGCTAACGCATCGCTCTTACGTTTAACCGGGCCCAGAACCATAGTCATGCTTCGTCCTTCTTGCCTTGGTGCAAATTCAACGAATGCAATTTCCACAACATCTTGTGCAAGACGTTGTAGTAATTTGTAACCTAGCTCTGGCCGACTCTGTTCTCTGCCACGGAATTGAATAGTTACCTTCACTTTATCGCCGCCTTTTAAGAACTTTTCAATATGATTCCGCTTGGTTTCATAATCGTGGCTCTCAATATTTGGCCGCATACGCATCTCCTTAACCACAATGTGGGTCTGGTTCTGTCGAGCTTCGCGGGCTTTCTGCGCGATTTCGTATTTGTATTTTCCGAAATCCATAATCTTGCAGACAGGTGGTGTTGCCTCTGCAGCAATCTCCACGAGATCAAGTCCGATTTCTTCGGCCATCCGAAGTGCGCTATCGATATCGATAACTCCGACTTGTTCGCCAGATGCTCCAATGAGACGAACTTCCGATTCCCGGATTCGATCATTGATGCGTGGTTCAGTGCTGATAATTACTCCCTTTCATGAAAAATTTAGAGCGAATTGTTAAGCTCTTGAATTACAATGAAAGTAGTTTCGCCGCAATGCGCACATAAGTGCTCATGACCGCATAAATTCTGCGATCTTCCTTGACCAGCTCGCTCACTTAGTAGTGGCGACGAAGGTGGGAGCGGCAGCTCCACTTGGCATCGGTTTCAAGAACCGAACGAGCCAAAGGTTATCGCAAGAACCGGTAAAGCCGAAATTGAGCGTAACTACGCGCCCATTCCATGTAATCCACCATCAACGTGGATAATTTCCGCAGTTGTTTTTGGGAACCAAGGTGAAAGCAGCGCAACTACCGCTTGCGCAGCTGGCACTGGATCGGTTACATCCCAATGCAACGGCGCTCGATCATTCCAAACTGTTTCGAAATCCGAAAAACCTGGGATTGATTTAGCAGCCATTGTTCGAATTGGACCAGCCGCGACTAAATTCACCCGAATATTTTCACTTCCCAAATCTCGTGCTAAATAACGCGAAGTAGATTCCAGTGCAGCTTTAGCAACACCCATCCAATCGTATTTGGGCCAGGCCACAGTTGCATCAAAATCTAAACCGACCACGCTAGCTCCCGCTTCTTTTCGGAAAAGCGGCTTTGCTGCCATGGTCAATGATTTAAATGAAAACGCCGAAACTTGCATCGCGACTGCAACATCGTTCCACTCTGTATTTAAAAAATTTCCGCCAAGAGCGCTCTCGGGTGCAAACCCAATCGAGTGAACTACCCCATCTAAATGCGGCAAATGTTCGCGGACCCGATCTGGCAGCGCAGCCAAATCTTCGTCGTTAGTAACATCTAATTGAATTACTGGCGCTAATTTTGGTAACCGTCCCGCAATTCTTTCAGTCAATCTATGAACCCGACCATAAGAACTTAGAATGACATTAGCGCCTTCATCTTGAGCTAAGCGTGCGATATGAAACGCAATCGAGGCGTCGGTTAGTACCCCAGTTACCAAAATATTTTTATCTTTAACAATTCCCATTATGACCCCATTCCTAATCCACCATCTACTGGCAATACTGCCCCGGTTATATAGCGAGCACCATCGGATGCCAAGAATCCGACAACGCTAGCAATTTCTGCGCCACTGGAAAATCTTCGTAGCGGCACTGCAGCTGCAATTTCATCTCTACGGTTTTGATCCAAAGTAGCGGTCATATCGGTTTCCACAAATCCGGGGGCGACCACATTCGCAGTAATACCGCGGCTACCTAATTCTTTTGCTAAAGATTTCGTCATTCCAATCAAGCCGGCTTTGCTGGCCGCGTAATTCACTTGACCGGCGGCACCAATACTTCCAACTATCGAGCCGATAAAAATCATGCTGCCGCGTTTTAATTTAAGCATCGCTTTGCTAGCGCGTCGAGCAACTCGAAAAGATCCCATCAAATTAGCTTGAAAAACATCTTCAAAATCGGCATCACTCATCCGCAGCACCAAACCATCACGGGTGATTCCAGCATTAGCGATTAAAACTTCAATCGCACCGTATTTCTCTTCAATTTCACTGAAGCCAGATTCAACGCTTTCTGTGGAAGTAACATCCATAATTACAGATTCAAAATTACTTGGTGGGTTACCAGATCTGTAGGTCACAATTACATTGTCGCCAATAGCTTTGAAATGTTCTGCGATTGCGAGCCCGATGCCACGGTTTCCGCCAGTAATTAAGACATTGCGTGACATGTGCGAAATCTACCTGTTACTCAGGCGTAAGTAGGAATTTAAGGTGCGAAGAACGGGGTTGCGTCTTAGGCTGAGTGTATGAAAGTTCATCGAATCACCTCGGCACAAAGCGCGCTTAGCGATGATCTTCCGGGACGACAAAAACGCTATTTCATTTCAATGATGATTAGGACGCTTTGTTTCATACTAACTGTTATAACGCCATCACCTTTTCGTTGGTTCTTTCTATTAGGCGCGGTAACGCTCCCGTATATCGCGGTGATCATTGCAAACGCTGGTCGAGAAACCGTTACTGGAAATACCTCGTACTTTAACGCCAATGCAAAGGAAATTGCTTCGGGTTCCGAAGGCCCTAATTAAGTAAGTACGATTCTCTTATGAAACGCGCTTTGCTTTCACCGGTAGCGATTGGCTTAACTCTATTAACGCTTTTTGCTCTTATTGGTTGCGCTAAAGCCGGAATCTGGCAATACCACCGCGGCGTGATTCGCCACGATGCAAACGCACAAGTTAAATCCAATATTGCACTGACACCAATATCTGAAACCGAATTTGGCAAGCTAACTAAGAAACCTTCGACGTTGCCCGCAAACCAATGGCGTAGCGTTACCGTCACCGGATCATTCTCGCCTGAGCATGAATTACTTCTGCGAAATCGTTACGAAAATGGAAAATATGGTTTCGGCGTGATCACGCTATTTACTTCCGTCAGTGGCGATATTTTCTGGGTTGATCGAGGATGGATTCAAGCCGGCAAAGATGCTAAGACACCGCCGAAATCTGAAGCTACCGGAATTACCCAAGTAACCATAACTGCGAGATTGCGAACTAATGATTTAAATAACCGAATTCAAGGCAGTTTCTTTGCAATTCCTAACAATGGAAAATCGGAATTGCAGAATTGGGATAAGTCACAATTCGTTAATACTTCCAATTTTTCGCTGGATTTGTTAAAAGCAAGTGATCAACGATTAACGCCAAAGTTTCCTAATCCACTGCCAGAATTAACCGATGGCCCACATTTTGCCTACGCGTTTCAATGGTTTCTATTTGCAGCCCTTGCGCTATTTGGCAGAGTATTAATTTTTCGGGAAGAATTACGTGCCAACAAGTGATTGCCGAGCGTAAAGCTCAGAATAAAGTCCGTCAGCATTGACCAATTCATCATGTTTACCTCGTTCGGCGATGTTCCCGTCTTGTAAAACTAGTATCTGGTCAGCAGCGCGAACTGTTGAGAGTCGATGTGCAATCACAATACTCGTTCTACCTTTTAACGCATGCGCTAAAGCTTCTTGAACTAGCGCTTCATTCTCAGAATCCAAATGCGCTGTGGCTTCATCGAGAATTACGATTCGTGGTGCTTTCAATAGCAATCGCGCGATTGCTAGTCGCTGTTTTTCACCACCGGACAATCTATGACCGCGCTCTCCCACGACAGTATCGAACCCATTGGGCAAGGATGCGATTAATTCCCAGATCTGTGCAGCTTCACAAGCAGCGCGCATCTCACTTTCAGTTGCATCCTTTTTTGCATAATAAAGATTTGCTGCAATGGAATCGTGAAACATATGAGCATCTTGGGTTACTACGCCGATTGCTTCCCGCAAGGAAGAAATTCTTAAATCTCTAATGTCATTGCCATCTACTTTAATCGCACCGCCAGTTACATCATAAAGTCGCGGAACTAAAGCACTGATTGTAGTTTTGCCAGCTCCAGATGGTCCCACTAAAGCTGTGAGCGTCCCAGGCGCGCATTCGAAGGAGATCCCTTTTAAGATCTCACCGCTCTCAATTGTTTCTGGTTTTGCTACTGATTCCAGCGAAGCTAGCGAAATTTCATTCGCTTTTGGATAAGAGAATTTAACACCTTCGAAAGAAATGCTTAGCGGTTTCTTTTCCAATAAAATTGCGGATTCCCTATCTTGCACCATCGGTTCTAAATCCAAAACTTCAAAGACTCGCTCAAATGAAACTAGTGCCGTCATTACATCCACTCTTACATTTGAAAGCGCGGTCAATGGTCCGTACAAACGAGCAAGTAATGATGTAATTGCAATTAAGGTACCGACAGTCACGGCGCCATTGATAGCTAAATGGCCCCCAATACCATAAGCAAAAGCCGTTGCCACCGCAGCAATGGAGGTAAGTGCGATGAAAAAGATTCGATTCAAAAGTGCGATGCTGATTCCAATATTCGCTACTTTTCTCGCGCGGCTGGAAAAATGCTCGCGCTCTGCAATCGGATCTCCGTAAAGTGATACCAATAGCGCTCCAGAGACGTTGAAACGTTCGGTCATGGTCGATGACATTTCTGCGTTTAAATTAAATGACTCCCGTGTGTATTTCTGTAGTTTTTTGCCCACCCATTTTGTAGGAATTAAAAATATCGGTAGTAAGACCAACGAAACGATTGTTATCTGCCACGAAAGAATCAACATAGTGACAGTAACTAATATCAGACTTATCACATTACTAATTACGCCGGAAAGCGTTGCCGTAAATGCTTGTTGTGCGCCTATTACATCGGAATTAATTCGCGAAATCAGCGCTCCAGTTTGAGTTCGAGTAAAAAATGCAATGGACTGCCGTTGAACATGTTGAAAAACTTGGGTTCGCAAATCATAAATTAACCATTCACCGATGCGAGCAGAAAACCATCTTCCAGCCATACTCAACAAGGCGTCAAAAATTGCCAGCACACCGACCGCTATTGCCAATTTTGTAACTAAATCCGCATTGCCCGGAATAACACCATGATCAATTAACCGACGCAAAAGTAACGGAGTCGCGACCACCAAGAGCGCATCTAAAACAACGGTAATTAAATAAATAACGAGTGAATTTTTATATGGCACCGCGAAACTTACGATTCGCTTAATGGTTCCTGGTTTTAATTTTTGATCTTTTACTGATTGATCTTGAGTGAGCGATCTGAAGGACATCCATGTTGCATGCATTGACATGGGCTATACAGTAAACCCAATCGCACGCAATTGTTCTCGACCATCGTCTGAGATCTTATTTGGTCCCCACGGCGGCATCCAGACCCAATTAATTTTCACATCATTGACTAAATCTTGTAGAACTTGTCTAGTTTGGTCTTCGATAACATCCTGCAAGGGACAAGCTGCTGAAGTAAGCGTCATATCCAACACTGCGACATTCGAAGTATCGATTGAAATGTCGTAAACCAAACCCAGATCAATCACATTTATACCTAGTTCGGGATCGATTACATCTTTCATCGCCTCAGTAACATCATCCGAAGTTGCTATTTTCTCAACCATCATCTCCCCTATTCATCCCTTGTTGGAAACTGCAAAACTATTTTTTTGATAACCCCTGCGATAGGGCATCCTTAAATGCCATCCAACCAATCAAAGCGCATTTCACTCGCGCTGGGAACTTGGAGACCCCCGCGAACGCCACACCATCACCGATGATTTCATCATCTCCGCTTAGTTTTCCTTTGCTCTGGATTACTTCTACAAAACTGTTCAAAATTACCAAAGCTTCATCGATTGGCTTCCCGGTTAGTAAATCCGACATAACCGAGGTACTTGCTTGCGAAATTGAACACCCAATTCCATCCCAAGTTATATGTTCAACTATCTCGCCATTTAGATGCAAATTCAAGACAATTTCGTCACCACAACTTGTGTTCAAGTGCGTTACTTGTGCAATCGGGTTTGGCAAAAGTTCTTTATTAAGGGGATTTTTATAATGATCTAGAATTACCTCTTGATATAGTGAATCCAGGTTCATAAATTTTTTGCTTTCGCTCTTGGGGCGGTAAAGAATTCTTTAGCTTCATAGATCCCCGAAATTAAAGCATCAACATCTGCAAAATCATTATAAAAATATAGAGAGGCTCGGGTTGTGGCCGGAACTTTAAGAGCTCGCATTAATGGCCAAGCACAATGATGCCCAGTTCGAACTGCAATACCGTTTTGGTCGAGCGCTTGACCTAAATCATGTGGGTGAATATTTTCCATTGTAAATGAAAAAACTGCGCCACGATTTTTTCCGTCAATTGGTCCAATAATTTTTAAACCGTTGATGCTCTGCAATTTTTCCAAGGTGTACTTTGTTAATTCTGCTTCATGATTATGAATCTTTTCCATTCCAATACCATTCAAATATCGGATTGCTGCGCCGAGACCAACCGCCTGTGCCATATTTGGTACACCAGCTTCGAAACGTTGCGGAGATTCCGCAAAAGTAGCCGATGACATTGTTACTGATTCAATCATGGACCCACCAGTCAGAAACGGTTCCATCTCATTAAGTAATTCCGCGCGACCCCAAAGAATGCCGACACCAGTAGGTCCTACCGCTTTATGGCCAGAAAACGCTAGAAAATCGATATCTAAATCTTTAACATCAACTTTAAAATGTGGCACTGATTGACAAGCGTCCAGAATAAAAAGCGCACCAACTTGTTTTGCAGCTGCAACTAACTGTTTTATTGGATTTATGGTACCAAGGACATTTGATTGGTGAGTTATTGCAACAATTTTAGTTTTGGCGTTAATGATTGAATTTAAGTCGCTCAGATCTAATCGGCCATCAGCAGTTACCGGAAGCCAAGTCAATTCAGCCCCAGTACGCGCCGCCAACTGTTGCCATGGAATCAAATTCGCATGGTGTTCCATCTCAGTAACCACGATCCGGTCCCCTGGACTCAAATGAAAGCGCGATGCTTTCCGGGAGTTTCCAAAAGAATAAGCTAAAAGATTTAATGATTCGGTCGCACTCTTAGTAAAAACTACTTCACAGCCTTCGCCATTTAAAAAGCGGGCTAATTCCAAACGAGCATCCTCAAATAATTCGGTGGCCTCTTCGGCTAGCTGATGAGCGCCGCGATGCACGGCAGAATTATGGTTTTCATAAAAATCGCGTTCAGCATCAAGTACAACTCTTGGTTTGTGAGAAGTTGCGCCGCTATCTAGATAAATTAAACGCTGCCCATCGCGGATTCTGCGATTAAAGATAGGGAAATCCCGCTTAATCGCTGCAACGTCTAACAATCCCGACATCTGCCCTCTATTTCCGTCATTTAAAACTACTCAATTAACTTTTAATGTATTCAGCGTAACCGTTCTCTTCTAGTTTGTCGGCTAATTCGGCGCCACCTTCTTCAACAATGTGACCGTTAGCAAAAACATGAACGAAATCTGGCTTTATATAGCGCAGTATCCGGGTGTAGTGCGTAATTAATAGAACTCCGATATTTGATTCCGCTTTAACTCTATTAACGCCTTCTGAAACAATCCGGAGCGCATCAACATCTAGCCCGGAATCAGTTTCATCAAGAATAGCTATTTTTGGTTTTAAAAGTTCTAATTGCAAAATTTCATGGCGTTTTTTCTCGCCGCCAGAAAAACCTTCGTTAACGCTACGTTCTGAAAATGCTGGGTCCATATTTAACTTCGTCATTGCAGCTTTCACTTCGCCCACCCAAGTGCGAATCTTTGGAGCTTCACCGCGCAAGGCGGTTGCTGCGGTACGTAGAAAATTCGATACCGAAACACCTGGAACTTCTACTGGGTATTGCATGGCTAGAAATAGTCCGGCTTTTGCGCGTTCGTCTACCGACATCTCTAATACGTCTACACCATCAAGAGTTACGGTTCCGCCCATAATTGTGTATTTCGGATGTCCGGCGATTGAGTATGCAAGCGTAGATTTACCAGAACCATTTGGCCCCATAATTGCGTGAGTCTCGCCAGAATTAACGGTTAAATCCACGCCTTTCAAAATCTCTGTTAAACCAGAATCTGTTTCAACTCCGACGCGCAAATTTTTAATAACCAGTGATGACATTGTATTCCCTATTAGTTGTGGCTGATCGTGACGGTATCTCCGTCGCGAGTTACTGCAAAAACTTTCGCATCTTCGGTGGCTGGTGGAGTTAATGATTTTCCATTTCTAAGATCAAACTCGGCACCATGCAACCAACATTCAATTTTGTAATCAGAAACATCTCCTTCAGAAAGTGATGCTTCGGAATGAGTGCAAACATCACCAATTGCAAAAACTTCATCGCCAATCCGAGTGACACAAACATCTTCACCGCCGACTTCCATTTTCCTCGGCTTGCCAGGGGTTAGTTCACCTATGGTGAAAGTTACTTTTGACATTGAGCGCCAACCTTTGCCAGATCGTTATCGATGCGCGACATTAAACGCTCTTCGATAATTTCATCACCGATTTTTCCAATAATTTCGCTGAAAAAACCACGAATTACTAGGCGACGAGCTTCTTCTGATGCGATACCGCGAGACATCAAATAGAAAAGTTGTTCATCGTCAAATCGACCAGTCGTACTTGCATGTCCCGCACCAATAATCTCACCAGTTTCGATCTCTAAATTAGGTACCGAATCTGCGCGTGCGCCATCGGTTAGTAAAAGGTTACGGTTAAGTTCATAAGTGTCAGTACCTTCAGCAATCGCACGGATAAAAACATCACCAATCCAAACTGATCTAGCTTGATTTCCAGCAAGTGCGCCTTTGTAATTTACTCGGGATTTAGCGTGCGGAACTCCATGATCAACGTGGATCCGATGTTCTAAATGTTGACCGTCAGTTGCGAAATAAACTCCGAGTAACTCCGCGCTAGCTCCAGGTCCGGTGTACTCAACAGTTGGGAGAATGCGGACTACCGAACCGCCAACCGAAACGGTTATTGAATTGAAAGTTGCATCTCGGCCAACGATTGCATGATGGCGAGCTAAATGAACCGTGGTGTTTTCCCATTCTTGTAGCGTCACAAAATTAAGGGTCGCACCGCTATCTAGAATTATTTCAATTTCTTCACCGATTAGTGATCCCCCGGTATTTTCAATGATGACGGTGGCCTTACTGTTTGCTCCAGCCCGAATAACGGTACGAGAAAGTTCTTTATCGATGCTATTTTTTCGATTTAATGTAATCGGTTGACTTACTTCAGAATTGCGATTAATTTCCAAGAGCGTCACTCTTGAAACTGATTCTCGAATTCTTTCGACTATTACATCATCAGTGGTTGAAATCGGTGGCACAGAATTAGCAGCTACCAACTTCAAAGAAAAACCGGCTTGATCACCACTCTTCTGAAAAAGTGAAGGTTGATCTACGACATCAGTTTCGCGATCATGTAAGCCAGCCAAGCGCTTTAGCGGCGTAAATCGCCAAGCTTCTTCTCTACCAGTTGGGGTATCAGCGTGCTTTAATAAATTTGAAGTTAACGAACTCACTATCCGACGGCGCCTTCCATTTGCAATTGAATTAAACGGTTCAATTCCAAGGCATATTCCATCGGTAATTCCCGCGCGATCGGTTCGATGAAACCGCGGACAATCATCGCCATGGCTTCATCTTCCGATAGGCCGCGTGACATCAGATAGAAAAGTTGGTCATCGCTTATTTTCGAAACGGTGGCTTCGTGACCCATGGAAACATCATCTTCTCGAACATCAACATATGGGTATGTATCCGAACGTGAGATGGTATCGACCAATAACGCATCACATTTTACGGTGCTCTTAGAATGGTGTGCACCTTCTTCGACTTTGACTAGACCACGATAAGAAGTTCGACCGCCACCACGCGCAACAGATTTCGAGATAATTGTTGATGAGGTGTATGGCGCAGCATGAACCATCTTTGCGCCGGCATCCTGATGTTGGCCTTCACCAGCGAAAGCCACTGACAGAGTTTCACCTTTTGAATGCGGACCCATCAAAAATACTGCTGGATATTTCATTGTTACTTTTGAACCGATGTTTCCGTCGATCCATTCCATAGTTGCACCTTCAGCACATGTGGCACGCTTGGTCACTAAGTTATAAACGTTGTTGGACCAATTTTGAATTGTTGTGTATCGCACTCGCGCATTTTTACGAACGATGATTTCAACAACTGCTGAATGCAGTGAGTCTGATGAATATATTGGGGCGGTGCAACCTTCTACATAATGCACGTATGAATCTTCATCCGCGATAATTAAGGTTCGCTCGAATTGACCCATGTTTTCAGTGTTGATGCGGAAGTAAGCCTGTAACGGAATATCTACATGAACGCCTTTAGGAACATAGATGAAAGAACCGCCAGACCAAACTGAAGTATTTAATGCAGCAAATTTATTATCTCCGACAGGGATAACAGAACCAAAGAATTCTTTAAAAATATCTTCATGCTCTCTTAGTGCGGTGTCGGTATCGAGGAAAAGTACGCCCAACTTCTCCAAATCTTCACGGATGGAGTGGTAAACAACTTCAGATTCATATTGCGCCGCAACGCCCGATACCAAGCGCATTTTTTCAGCTTCTGGGATCCCTAGCCGATCGTAAGTATTTTTAATGTCATCTGGAAGTTCATCCCATGAAGTAGCTTGTTTCTCAGTTGAGCGAACAAAATATTTAATGGTATCAAAATGAATGCCAGAGAGATCTGATCCCCAATTTGGCATCGGCTTCTTATAAAAGAGGCCTAACCCTTTTAATCGAAGGTCTAACATCCATTGAGGTTCATTCTTTTTGGCAGAAATATCGCGCACTACCTCTTCATTAAGACCTCGACGACTGTTCGCACCAACGTCATTCTTGTCAGACCACCCGAATTCGTATTTACCTAATCCTTCAAGTTCTGGATGTGCTACTTGTGTCATGCGCGTTTTCCAACTTTCTCTGTAGTTGTTTTTTTCGTTAACTTTGGAATAAATGTGGTGCAAACGCCATCGCCATGCGCGATAGTTGCTAACCGCTGTACATGCGTCCCGGTTAATCTAGAAAATGCAGCTGTCTCTGCTTCGCAAAGTTCTGGAAATTGCGCAGCTACGTGTGCAATTGGACAATGATGTTGGCAGAGTTCTTGACCAATACCTTGGTCGTGAACATTGGCGACAAAACCTTCACCGCTAAGAAATTCAGCAAGTGCTGTGAATTTTGCAGCGTCTGTTTTTGCTTTAGCCATAAAAGGTTTCGCTCTCCGTTCCAGATCTTCAGCGCGCGCATTAGCAAAACCCGCGACCATTGCTGCGCCAGATTCGGAGTTCATATATTTAATCGCTAAAACAGCGAGATCGTCATAAGAATGTTCGAATTCTTCGCGACCGATATCAGTCATTACGAATACTTTTGAGGGGCGACCACGTCCTCTGGTGTTAGAACTGTGTTGATATGGTTCCCGAGCTACTAACAATCCATCGCTTACTAATGCATCAAGATGGCGGCGTACCCCAGCCGGTGTTATTTGCAATCGCTCCGCCAGCGCCACCGCGGTCGAAGGGCCTGCTTCTAAAATTGCCCGCGCTAACCGATCTCGGGTTTTTAGATCTTCGCTTGGCAGCGTCTGAGTGGTGGTCTTTTTCACAACAGTAGTGTTGCGTAATTCGCCTTAAACCGCCAATCCAACCTCAGCTCATCTAGGCCGTGTCCCCAATAAGGTTCGGGTATGCCCAGAATTGAACGTTTCTTTCTAACTCTTTTGGTCATATTTCAAGCAGCAATTGTCGTTACTGGCGGCGCAGTTCGTTTAACTGGTTCAGGCCTTGGGTGCCCAACTTGGCCAGAGTGCACACCAGGTTCAATTACTCCGCTACCTGATCAAATTGAAGGCAAGTTCCATTCCTGGATTGAGTTCGGAAATCGACTTCTAACTTTTGCGCTACTTCTTGCAGCGCTAGCCGTAATCATTATCGTGATTAGAAACCGAGCAAAAGAATTACGGTGGTTAGCGCTCGGTCAAATCGCTGGCATTTTTGGTCAAGGAGTACTGGGTGGCATCACCGTGCTGACTGATTTAAATCCAATTCCAGTTGCTGGCCACTTCTTACTTTCAATTATATTAATAGCTGGTGCGCTTTCATTACGACAACGAGCGTTGGGCAAAGATCTTAAAATTCAATTACGCCCCACTACAAAGAAATTATCGCAGGCTGTCGTTACACTTAGCGTTTTAGTTATTGGACTTGGGACAATAGTTACCGGAACTGGGCCGCATGCCGGAGATGCGCAAGCTAAACGCTTTGATTTTGATCCAGTATTAATATCGCGGATTCATGCTGAGGTCGTAATTGTATTTGTTCTGCTCACTATCGCTCTGTTTTTCACAGTACGAATGAGCGAAGGTACAGAAGTGCAACGTAATTTTGGCCGAAAAGTTCTGTTACTGCTGATTGTTTCATTCGCACAAGGGTTAATCGGATATGTACAGTACTTCAACGGAGTACCAATTCTCTTGGTTGGCTTGCACTTATTAGGAGCCACGCTTGTTTGGATTTCTGCGTGGAATTTAGCCATAACTGGAAGGGTATTCTCGCGATGACTATGCCATTAAATAAAGTTCCATGGAGTAACGCCGATGATCAAGCGGTCAAAGTAGCTAGGGCGCTAGCTATGGACGCAGTACAAAAGGTTGGGAATGGTCATCCTGGTACCGCGATGACGCTCGCCCCCGTTGCCTATACTCTTTTTCAAAGGTTTTTAAAGCATGATCCCAGTGATCCAAATTGGTTAGGTCGCGATCGATTTATTCTCTCTTGTGGCCATTCATCGTTAACCCTTTATATTCAATTGTTATTCAGCGGTTACGGTGTAGAACTCAATGATCTGAAAAATTTCCGCACTTGGGGTTCGTTAACACCTGGCCATCCTGAATATGGACATACCGCCGGAGTCGAAACAACTACCGGACCGCTAGGTCAAGGGGTTGCAAATAGTGTTGGTATGGCGATGGCCGCTCGATATGAACGCGGTTTGTTTGATCCAGAGAACGCCGGAGTGAGCCCCTTTGATCACAATATTTGGGTTATTTGTTCCGATGGAGATCTCCAAGAAGGTGTTAGCGCCGAAGCTTCCTCACTTGCGGGGGTACAAAAACTTGGAAACCTTAAAGTAATTTATGATGACAATCGAATTTCGATTGAGGGCGACACTCACTTAGCTTTCAATGAAGATGTTTCGATGCGCTACAAATCTTACGGCTGGAACGTGATTGAAGTAGCGGCAATGGGCGATGGCGATGTTGATCGAGATGCGTTAGAAAAAGCAATGGATGTTGCAGTTTCCGAATTAGAAAAACCGACTTTGATTAGATTGCAAACGGTAATTGCATGGCCCGCTCCGGCATTGCAAAATACTGCTAAGAGCCATGGCTCCGCGTTGGGAGCAGAAGAAGTTACTGCCACTAAAAAAGTTTTAGGTTTAGACCCGGAAGTTCACTTCTACTTCCCAAGCGAAGTTGAAAACCATGTCCGAGCTGTTAAAACTCGCGGTGCTGCCCTAAAAGTGCAATGGCAGAAAGATTTTGATCTCTGGCGAAAAAATAATCAAGAACGCGCAAACCTATTACAACGGCTACAACTTAAAGAATTGCCCGCAAATTGGGAAGAAGCGCTCCCAACCTTTGCAATTGAAAAAGAAATTGCAACTAGAAAGGCATCGGGCGACACTATCCAAGCGCTCGCAAGCAAGTTCCCAGAATTTTGGGGTGGTTCCGCAGATCTTGCTGAGAGCAATAACACCACTATTGAAGGCGGCGGATCTTTCTTGCCGTTAACTAGCGGGCTCAAGAACGCAAACCCCTACGGTCGAAATATTCATTACGGAATTCGTGAGCACGCAATGGGTGCAATCATGAATGGCATCGCACTTCATGGGTTAACGAAAACTTTTGGTGGTACCTTCTTAGTATTCAGTGATTACATGCGCGGTGCGGTTCGGCTTTCAGCGCTGATGCAGTTACCAGTTACATATGTTTGGAGCCACGATTCAATTGGGTTAGGCGAAGACGGCCCGACGCATCAGCCGGTCGAACATATCGCTTCACTTCGCGCGATCCCTGGACTAACTGTGGTGCGTCCAGCAGATGCCAACGAAGTTGTATCTGCATGGAAAGAAATTATTCGTCGCAAGAAACCAACTGGAATTTTGTTATCTCGCCAAAACCTCCCAGTATTTGATCGCACCAAGATGGCACCGGCGTCGAAAGTTGGTAACGGCGCTTATATCTTAAGTGATTGCGACAATACGCCAGATGTAATTTTAATTGCAACCGGCTCTGAAGTTGCACTTGCCCTTGATAGCCAAAAATCGCTAACTCAACAAGGAATCGCAACCCGGGTAGTGAGTGCACCTTCCTTGGAATGGTTTGCCGAACAACCACGGAGTTATCGGGATTCAGTATTGCCGCCAAAAGTTCTCGCGCGTGTCAGTATCGAGGCTGGAATTGCGTTAGGTTGGCGCGAACTAATTGGCGATTGTGGTGAAGCCGTTTCGCTCGAGCACTTCGGTGCATCCGCATCAGCTGGAACTCTCTTTAAGGAATTTGGATTCACTACTGCTGCAGTCGTTGATGCTGCACACCGCGCGCTCAAGAGCGTAAAGAATCGTTAAATGTCAGCCCGATTAGGCGATGTTGTTGCGACCGGCACATCGATTTGGCTTGATGATCTTTCTCGAGAACGGTTAATCGAAGCCCCGAGCGGCATTTCATTAAGTTTCTTGATTAAAAACGAATATGTAACCGGAGTTACGACTAATCCGATTATTTTTTCGCAAGCAATCAGCAAATCTGACCTCTACTCCGATGAAATTAAGGCGCTAGCCAAAGCCGGTGAAGACGTTGAATCAATCATCACTAAATTAACAACTGATGATGTGCGAAATGCTTGCGATCTATTTACTGAGATCCATGAAAAAAGCAATGGCATAGATGGTCGAGTAAGTATTGAAGTAGATCCAAGGTTGGCGCGCGATACTGAAAATACAATCATTCAAGGTAGAGCTCTCTGGAAAATAGTTAACCGTCCTAATTTATTGATCAAAGTTCCCGCAACCATCGAAGGTTTGCCAGCAATTACCGCCTTGATTGCCGATGGGATCAGCGTAAATGTAACTATTATTTTTTCAGTTGCCCGATATAAAGCGGTATTGGAAGCATTTATGGCGGGACTCGAGCTACGTCTTTCTCACGGCAAGTCCATAACTGAAATTCATTCCGTGGCTTCTTTTTTCATAAGCAGGGTTGACTCCGAAGTCGATGCTCAACTAAAAGCCCTTGGCACCGAAGCTGCTACTGCACTTCTCGGGAAAACTGCGATTGCTAATGCCAGGTTGGCCTATCAGGAATTTAAGTCTTTAAAAACTACCGCTCGCTGGAAAATATTGGCTGAAAATGGCGCTCATATCCAGCGACCACTCTGGGCATCAACTGGGGTTAAAGATAAGTCTTATGACGACACGAGATATGTAATCGAACTTACCGGACCAGATACAGTCAACACGATGCCACAAGGAACACTTAATGCTGTAAAAGAACATGGAGCTGCGCGCGGTGATGCGCTTACCCCGAATATAGAGAGCGCGATTGCAGACTTAACCGCGCTAGCCGCAACTGGAGTTTCGCTGCAAGATGTCGGAATTAAATTGGAGCTAGAAGGAATTGATAAATTTGTAGCGCCTTGGATTGAATTAATCGAAACCGTCACGAAAGTAGCAAGCAATTGAGCAACGGAATCGGTATCTCGATTTCAGGTACTGCGCTTTCACAAGTAGATCAAAACTCTAAGCTCTATTTGGAGTTATTGCATTCTGCTAAAAAATTGGCGAAAAAAGATGAAAATCTCTGGGGTGAATCTGCTGCAGCGGAAGCCAAAATCCGGATGAATTGGTTGGAGCTGCCGGTTTCATCACGGGAATTACTCCCCCAACTAGATGCGCTTACCGCGTGGGCTCGCGAGAAAAAATTAACCAAAGTATTGCTCTGTGGCATGGGGGGTTCGTCTCTGGCTCCTGAAGTAATTAGCAAAATTTTTCATAAAGAATTAACCGTAATCGACACTACTGACCCGGAACAGATTTCATTGGCGCTGAAAACTGATTTAAGTAAAACCTTGGTAATAGTTGGATCCAAATCTGGTTCCACTATAGAAACTGCCGCACAGCTCGAGCTTTTTAAAAGTGAGTTTGAAATGGCGGGCCTGGACTCATCCGAGCAGATCCTAATAATTACTGACCCAGGATCCCCGCTTGATGTTTCAGCACGGGCTGCGGGAATTCGCGTACTTAATGCTGATCCAAATGTTGGTGGCAGATTTAGTGCGCTCTCGGCATTCGGTCTTGCTCCCGCTGCTCTGATCGGCGTTGATGTCTCGGTTCTATTAGATGATGCGTTCGAAGCTGCGGAAAAATTTCTGGAGAGTAATTCACCTGTTTTGCAGATGGCTTATCTGCTTGCCCAGCCCGCTTATGGTTTCACCGCACTTCTAGATAGCGATAGCGCGGTGCCAGGCATTAGCGATTGGATCGAACAACTTATCGCTGAATCAACTGGAAAAAATGGGAAAGGCGTACTACCAATAGTTATAAGTTCGCCTACTTCTGCAATTGGCGGCTCGCATCCAGTAATCACTTTTAATGGCGATGGTCCACTATCGGTTGCTGGCACTCTTGGATCTCAATTCATTTTTTGGGAGTGGGTCACGGCGCTGCTTTGTGTGGCGTTAAAAGTTGATCCTTTTAACCAACCAAACGTGACTGAAGCTAAAAATCAAACTGGTGCGCTCCTAACAAGATGGATCGATGGCAGAGTGCAATCTCCTGCGCCTGCATTTGTAATCGATTCGATTGAAATCTATTCCGATAAAAAGTTTGACTCGGTTGCGCAATACTTGACGGAAGCAATTAGTGGAGCTGGTTACATCGCCATCATGGCCTATTTAAATCGAGTTTCGGATCATGAGATTTCAGAAATTCGAGAACTTATTGCAGCGAAATCTGAAAAGCCAACTACTTTTGGTTGGGGACCTAGATTTTTACATTCAACCGGGCAGTTTCATAAAGGTGGCCCACAAGTTGGCTCATTCATACAAGTAACTGGCAATTGCGCTAGAGATATCGCCATCCCAAACCAGGGTTACGGATTTGAAACTTTAATTATGGCGCAAGCGCTCGGTGATGGCGAAGCGCTGCAAAAACGAAAATTCCCGCTCCTTCGAATTCACTTACGTGATCGAATGAACGGGATTTCGCAATTACTTGCAATAATTAAATCGCTTTAACGAGCCCGTCTACGTTCACCGGTGCGACTCTTTGGTTTTCCAGCTGCGCCACGATCTGAGCCATATTTTTTTGGTCCAGAATTGCTGCGAGAGCTTTCGCTCCGCGGCGTAGTAGATCGAGGTGTTTCGCTGCGGCCAGATGAATTACGCGCGTTTGATGTTCGGCGCGCTTTCGAAGGGCGATTGCGTTTTGGAAATTTAGGTTGTACTGAATCGCTTTTTGAAACTGTAGTTGCGATCGGTACGCCGCTAGGTTGACGAGAGCCAGTAATTTTTATTAGTTCGCTATCACCAGGCAAGATTGAAGTTGTGGTTGGGCGAATCCCAGCTTTTTCAGTAATTCGCTTCAACTCGCCACGTTGCGACATGGTCACAAGTGAAACTACCGTTCCTTTTTCGCCAGCGCGTGCCGTACGTCCCGCACGGTGTAAATAATCTTTATGGTCAGCCGGCGCATCAACATGCACCACCAAAGAAACATCATCAACGTGAATACCGCGAGCTGCAACATCAGTTGCTACTAGCGCCAAAGTTTTACCGGTTTTGAAATGTTCCAGGGTTCGAGTTCGTACGGCTTGGGTCTTGCCACCATGTAGCGCACCGACTTTTACACCAGCACGTAATAGTTTCTCCGTTAACTTATCTGCACCACGCTTAGTCCGAACGAAGAAAATGGTTCGACCATCCCTTGCTGCGATTTGTGAGGTAATTTCATCTTTGTGATTAGCTTCATGAACTAATACGTGATGGCTCATTTTCGTAACCGATGCGGTTTCATTTTGGACTGAGTGCGTAGCTGGGTCTTTTAGATATTTTCTAACCAAGGAATCAACGTCACGATCTAACGTTGCACTGAAGAGCATTCGCTGACCATCTGCTTTAGTTTTATTTAGAATTTCGCGAACTGATGGCAAGAAACCCATATCAGCCATTTGGTCAGCTTCATCTAAAACTGTAATTTCAACATCAGAGAGGATTACATCTTTGCGTTCCATTAAATCCATTAAACGACCTGGAGTTGCAACCACGATTGCTACGCCACGACTAAGTGCTTGTTGTTGCTTGTGATACGAAAGTCCACCTGCTACTACTTGAGCGTTCAAACCAACTACTGGCGCTAAGTCTCCGATTACATCGGTGATTTGCATAGCGAGTTCGCGGGTTGGCGAGAGAATTAACGCTAATGGTTTATTCGGAGCGGCTTTGCGATCAGCAAGGCGAGTTAGTAGCGCAAGCCCAAAAGCTAAAGTTTTGCCGGACCCAGTTTGGCCTCGACCTAAAATGTCGCGACCAGAGATTGCATCAGGAATCGATGCAGATTGGATTGGGAACGGTTCCGTTATACCGTTTTGAGTAAGAGTACGTACGAGCGCAGCGCTAACGCCCAATTTAAGAAATGACATGTAAACACCAATCGAGACAACAAGCGCGTCTCGTAAAGATTGGTAGCTAAGACTCGCAAGAGAGCGTATGTGACGCTCGTATGAATAAAGCTACACCGCGAATGCGATGCAGGTGAAGTCTACCCTACTTTATTCCTCGTCATCACCACGTAGATTGCGAAGCGCGTCTTCTAGAATTTTCTGCGCTTCTGCTTCAGTTCTACGTTCTTTTACATATGCAAGATGAGTTTTATATGGAGTATTTACTACTGGACTTGGCGGATTGCTCTTATCGCGACCTGCCGGGAATCCACAACGCGGACAATCCCATTGATCAGGAATAACGACAGTGCCATCTTCAGCAAACGAAGGTTTAGTTTCATGTCCGTTTAAGCACCAATAAGAAACTCGAAAACGTGCGATCGCCTCGCCGCGTTCGGCTTCTCCCATTGGACCCGCGCCAACTCTAGATCCACGTATTGCGCTACCACCGGCCATGATTTCCCTTTCTAACTGTTAAGAAAATTGACTCTTTAATAACAAACTTAGTGCCACAACACTTGCAAACCAAAGACCGCCAACCACAATTGTGATCCGATCCAGATTGCGCTCGACTACAGATGATCCGCCATATGTCGAAGAAATTCCGCCACCAAATAAATCTGAGAGTCCAGAACCTTTACCTTTATGTAAAAGTACAAGCAGAATCATTAATACGCTGGTAATAATTAAAAGGAGCGATAGCGCTAACTTCACTTAAGAACCCCTAACAAGTTTAAAATTACAAACTTAATTTAACTGCAACGGACATTTCCAAGGCGTAAGGATACCGCGCTAGAGGACGCGATGAAACTTCGAAATGCGGGCAAATTCTTCGGGATCGAGGCTCGCTCCGCCTACCAAGACGCCATCCACGTCAGGTTGTTTCATAATATCGACGATATTTGCGGATTTAACGGAACCACCGTAAAGGATTTTTGCATTCTCGGCAATTTCATCGCTACCAAATTTCTTAAGATCCTCACGGATAGCGCTGCATACTTCTTGTGCATCTTCCGGGGTGGCAGTTTTCCCTGTACCAATTGCCCAGACTGGTTCATATGCAAAAACAATCTTCTTCAAGTCTGGTTTGTGAAATCCACGTAAACCGATTCGGATTTGATTTAAAACATGCTGCACATGAGAGCCCTCCTCGCGGATTGGCAATTCCTCGCCGATGCAGAAAATAGGCGTTAATTCATTAGCAAGCGCAGCTTTCACTTTCTTGTTGAGTAAATCATCGCCCTCATTATGAATTGCGCGCCGTTCGGAGTGGCCAACCAAAACATAGGTACAACCCAATTTCTTGAGCATGGAACCCGAGATATCTCCAGTAAAAGCACCGGATGAATCTGGTGAAAGATCTTGAGCGCCGTAAGTTAGTTTTAAGCGATCACCATCAACCAAAGTTTGAATTGAACGAATATCGGTAAATGGTGGAATTATTGTGATATCAACCGCGTCATAATCTTTATCGTTAATTGAATAAGCTAATTTTTGGGTCACCGCGATCGCTTCGAGGTGATTGAGATTCATTTTCCAGTTACCAGCAATTAACGGCTTACGCACTTTTCACTCCTCTAAGTATTACGTTTAAATTTAAGATTGTAACGCGGTTAAACCTGGCAATTCTTTACCCTCGAGATATTCAAGAGAAGCGCCGCCACCGGTTGAAATATAACCGAATTGTGAATCAGTAAACCCAAGGGCGCGCACTGCTGCAGCGGAATCTCCCCCACCTACAACAGCCAAACCATCAACTTCTGTGAGCGCTTCTGCAATCGCTTTAGTACCTGCTGCAAAATTGGAGAATTCGAAAACCCCCATAGGGCCATTCCAAAAAACGGTATGACACTTTTTGATTGCTTCGGCGAATTTCTTTGATGAAACTGGACCAATATCTAAACCTATTTGATTTACCGGAATTGCGTCGGCGGAAACAACTGTAGGTAATTCATTTGCAAAAGCTGGAGCGACCACAATATCGGTTGGCAATAAAATTTCTACACCTAATTCGGTGGCACGATTTAATAACCCTTTCACAGTAGGGATAGATTCCACTTCAACAAGTGATTTACCAATCTCTTTTCCTTGTGCTGCTAGAAAAGTAAAGAGCATTCCCCCGCCAATTGCCAAAACATCTACTTTCTCTAGCAAGTTCGAAATCACGCCAATTTTGTCAGAAACTTTTGCACCGCCCAGTATTACTCCATATGGGCGAACTGGGTCCATTGTTAATTTCTGCAATACTTCAACTTCAGCTGAGATTAATTTACCGGCAGCGCGTGGCAACATTTTTGCGGTTTCAAAAACGGAAGCGTGTTTTCTATGAACTGCTCCGAACCCATCCCCCACATATGCATCGGCGTAACTCGCTAGTTTCGTAGCTAGCGCAAAACGCTCGCTCTCATCCTTGCTTGTTTCAGCGGCTTCGTAACGAATGTTTTCAAGTAAAACTACATCACCAGAATTTAGGGAAGCAACTGCTGTTCTAGCCGATTCGCCAACCACATCAGTTGCAAATACAACTTTTCGATTTAAAAGTTCGGATAACCGAATAGAAATTGGAGCTAGAGATAGCTCTGGCTTATGCTCGCCTTTAGGGCGACCAAGGTGTGCACAAATAACAATCGACGCGCCGCTTTCAAGAAGTGCGTTAATTGTAGGAAGCGAAGCTCTAATTCTGCCATCATCAGTTATAGCACCATCTTTTAATGGAACATTTAAATCACAACGCAGAAATACTCGCTTCCCCTTGACATCAAGAGAGGCGAGTTTCGGAATAGACATTAGAGCGATTTACCTACATAACCGATTAGATCAACTAATCGATTTGAGTAACCCCATTCATTGTCATACCAACCAGCAACTTTCACTGTTGTACCAATTGCTTTGGTTATGCCAGCATCAAAGATGCAAGAGTGTGGGTCTGTAACAATGTCCGATGAAACAATTGGATCCTCGGTGTAAAGCAAGATGCCTTTAAGTGTAGTTTCGGAAGCAGCTTTGATGGCAGTATTAACTTCTGCCGCAGTTACTTCGCGGGAAAGTTCCAAAGTTAAATCTGTAATTGAACCAGTTGGCACTGGAACTCGAAGCGCGTATCCATCTAGCTTGCCTTTTAGCTCTGGCAGAACTAGTGAAATTGCTTTTGCAGCGCCAGTAGAAGTTGGAATGATATTAGTTGCGGCAGCCCGAGATCTACGTAGGTCTTTGTGCGGGAAATCCAAAATTACTTGGTCGTTTGTATAGGCGTGCACCGTGGTCATAAATCCGCGGACGATTCCGAAGGTATCGTTAATAACTTTAGCCATCGGCGCTAAACAGTTAGTTGTGCAAGAAGCGTTGGAAATGATGTGATGTTTGGCGCTGTCATATTGCGTGTGATTAACGCCCATTACAACGGTGATGTCTTCGTCAGTTGCAGGCGCTGAGATAATGACTTTCTTTGCTCCCGCTGCGATATGTTTCTTAGCATCCGCAGCTTTAGTGAAATGGCCAGTCGATTCAAGAACTACTTCAGCCCCAACTGCAGCCCAAGGAAGTAGCGCTGGATCGCGTTCTGCAAAAATCTTAATTGTCTTGCCACCAACTGTGATGGTGTCTTCGGTAAAAGTTACTGGGAGGCCAAGTCGACCAAGGATTGAGTCATACTTCAAAAGGTGTGCCAAAGTTGCGTTATCGGTCAAATCGTTAATACCCACAATTTCAATATTTGAAGTTGGAGCGAGCGCTGCTCTGAAGAAGTTTCTACCAATTCGACCGAATCCATTTATCCCGACTTTAACCACAATGACTCCACTTCCTAAGTTCCCAATATCTGGGTTGAAAAATTAATTCAACTTAATTTCTTAAAAGACCACGACTTTGTGGGAATAGCCAATCTTAACAGTCGACCTTGCACGCATCACCCCAGTAGATCGGGTGATAGCCCTGCCTCGGTATCGGGAATTCCTAAATCTTGTGCTCGCTTATCGGCCATCGCCAACAATCTCCGAATCCGACCAGCAATTGCATCCTTAGTCATAGGTGGCGATGCAAGTGATCCAAGTTCCTCCAAGCTCGCTTGACCATGTTGAATCCGAAGTTCGCCTGCTTCACGCAAATGATCTGGAATATCTGCGCTTAAAATTTCCATGGCGCGTTGTACTCGTGCTGAAGCCGCAACCGCCGCTCTAGCGGAACGACGCAAATTTGCATCATCAAAGTTTGCTAATCGATTCGCAGTCGCACGAACTTCGCGACGCATTCTTCGTTCTTCCCAGGCCAACACACTCTCATGTGCTCCTAGTCGAGTTAGTAAAACTCCGATGGCATCGCCATCTCTAATTACTACTCGATCAACGCCACGTACTTCTCTTGCCTTCGCCACGATACCTAACCGACGCGCTGATCCGACTAGCGCCAGCGCGGCTTCTGGTCCAGGACAAGTGATTTCAAGAGCGGAAGATCTTCCTGGTTCAGTCAATGAACCATGCGCCAAGAACGCACCACGCCACGCAGCTTCTGCATCGCATAGCGCAGCCGATACAACTTGTGGCGGCAAACCTCGAACTGGGCGACCGTTGCTATCTACCAAACCAGTCTGTCTAGCCAGCGCATCGCCATCTTTTATAACACGAACTACATAGCGACTTCCTTTGCGCAGACCACCAGCGCTAATAACAGCTAAATCACTTTCGTGGCCATAAATATCAGCAATATCTTTACGTAATCTCCGCGCACTCTGCGCCGTATCGAGTTCGACTTCCACCATTATTTTTCCAGAAGTTAGATGCAACCCACCCGCAAACCTTAAAATTGATGAGACCTCTGCTTTACGGCAGCAAGGTTTGGTAATCGAGAGTCGACTTATCTCATCTTTTACCGATGCTGTCATTGCCATTTATTTACTCCTTTAGCCCTGCCCGTATCCAAGCATCTATCGCGCGAAAATGTGGCTGATTACGGGACCCAATTTTTCGGAATCATGATGAACACTTCCCACAGATGCGATATCCGCCACAACTAATTCACCCCCAATAGCAGAAACCGCGGCTGCCATTGACCCTTTATCTAGCACAACCGATATATCAGCTAAAGCAATATCACAGTGAAAATTCGGCGCAAATTTCTGCAATATTGATAAATGTTCTGCAGGTGAACTCCCAGCAAACTCATCGCCGCGCATCGATGGCGCTGTATCCAAATTTAATATCACCAATTTTTTCGCTTTAGAACTCATGATCGCATCAATCTGTTGCTTGATTAAAAAGTGCGGTAGAACACTAGAAAACCAAGATCCTGGTCCGAATGTAATCCAATCCGCACTTGCGATAGCTGCAAGCCCTTCCGGGGTCGCCGTCGCATTCTCTGGGATTAACCGCAATGATTCTAATTTACCTTTAGCGATCGCAACTTCTTTCTGCCCTCGAGTAATTGTTCTACCAACTGATGATTGAAATGTGCCTTCAATATCTAACGGTTCAATTGCCATCGGAAGCACTCGACCAACTACTTTCAATAACGAAGCCACCCGATCTATTCCTTGGACCGGATCGCCATCTTTATCCCAAAGCGCAGCCAAAAGTAAGTTTCCGACCGCATGTCCGTTCATCGCTCCAGTGGATGTAAATCGATACTGCATTATCTCAGCCCAACTTTTGCCCCACTCATCATCTGCACATAACGCAGCTAACGCCATTCGCAAATCACCTGGCGGCAACGTATTAAATTCTTCGCGCAACCGTCCGCTAGATCCACCATTATCCGCAACGGTAACAATCGCAGTTAATTGCGTAGTAATGCGACGAAGCGAAGTCAACGTTGCCGCAAGTCCATGGCCGCCACCTAGCGCCACAACTTTCAAATCTGGATTTAACAACACGGTTACCGTTCACGTCCCAAGTCTCTATGAATTGCCTGTGTTGAAATCGCTTGGCCCCTCGGTAATTTAACCTTTTGCAGTCTACGATCTAACTCATCTGCAATCGCAACGCTTCGATGTTTTCCACCAGTGCATCCCACGGCAAGTGTTATGAATTTCTTACCTTCGCGGATATAACCATCTGCAATGGTTTCAAATAGGGCAATATAGCGATCCAGAAAATCACTTACATTTTCGGCCGCTAAAACTTTCTCACGAACTGGTGCATCCGTTCCATTCAATGGCCGCAACTCTGGAATCCAATGAGGATTGGGTATGAAACGACAATCCATTACTAAATCAGCATCAACTGGAATTCCATATTTATATCCGAATGAAAGTACGTTAACTTTTAGATCTGTACTTCCCTCTTTATGGAAAAGCTCTTCACTCTTCTTCTCCAACTGGTGAATATTCAAATCAGTGCTATCAATAATCAAATCTGCACCAGCCCTTAATTCTCGTAATTTTTCGCGCTCTTTTGCTATGCCATCAACAATTCGATCATTTCCTTGGAGTGGATGCGGACGCCGAGTCGATTCAAAACGTCGAACTAGCACATCATCAGAGGCATCAACAAATAAAATTCGCCGCGAAATCCCTTTTTCAACTAATTCCGCTAACGATCTATTTAGATCATCGAAAAATTGTCGGCCACGAACATCGACTACTACTGCTATAGATTCAACAGTTTTCTCGGTTAAATCAAAAAGGTTAGCTAAGAGCGAAGGCGGCAAATTATCAATTACATACCAGCCGGCATCTTCCATGGCGTGGGCAATGGTTGAACGACCAGCGCCACTCATGCCGGTTATTACTACCAACTCGCGATTCATTGAGATCTCCCCATGCCCAATATCTTGCTATACCTGTCAAGCATCCTAAGTAATTTCACCGGTACTGGTATTTACATTCTCGGGTGCGCTTTGCTGAGCTAAGAAATCCACAATAATTTTCGCGATCTTCTCCCCGATTCCTGGTATTTGAGAAATTTGCGATTCATTCGCTTTGCGGATCGCGGATACTGACCCGAAGTGTTCCAGCAACGCAGAAATTCGCGCAGTGCCCAACGTTGGAATTTCATCCAATAGAGATTCGAGCATCAATTTAGATCGTTTAGATCTATGAAAAGTAATTGCGAATCTATGCGCCTCATCGCGAATTCGTTGGAAAAGATAGAGCGCTTCGCTATGGCGTGGAAAGATAATTGGAGTCTTTACTTCAGGAAGCCAAACTTCCTCAAGCCTTTTTGCTAAACCGCAGAGCGCGATATCGGTGATTCCCAATTCAGAAAGTGCTCGGGCTGCTGCATTTACTTGCCCTACGCCGCCATCAACAATTATTAATTGAGGTGGGTAGGCAAACTTTGGTCGATTAGCACCGCTCATCTCTAGTTCAGTTAAATCAAGATCTTTTTCGGCAAGATATCTTTTAAATCTTCTTGTAATCACGTGGTGCATGGCGCGGGTGTCATCAAATCCAGCTTCATCATCGATTGAGAAACGGCGATACTCACTCTTTTTAGATTGACCATCTTCAAATACCACCATTGAAGCCACTACTGAAGTTCCTTGAATGTTCGAAATATCGAAACATTCGATGCGTAATGGAAGTTCTGCTAGATCTAAAGCAGTAGCAATCTCTTCGAGGGCTCGGCCAGAAACGCCAGCATCGTTTGCGCGCTTACTTAAAAATTGAATTAACGCTTGATTGGCATTGCGCTTAACTGTTTGAAGTAATTCGAATTTCTCACCACGTTGTGGCACTTTAACTTCTACCGAATTCCCATGTTTTTGCGAAAGCCATTCAATAACACCGGCTTCGGAAGTGATTGGTTGATTGATCAATATCTCACGCGGAACCTCAAAATCATGGTAGATCTTAGGTAACGCAGCATCCATTACGGAATCACCCTCTGGAACTTCTTGTAGATCAACAACCCAAGACCGCGAACCGGTGATTCGACCGTGGCGTACGATAAATATTGAGAATGCGGCGTGCGTTATATCTTCGTGCATTGCGATGAAATCTGCAGTAATTTCTTCGGAGAGCGCAGCATCAGTTGATTCTTGTGCCTTGGTCAGCGCTTGCAGTTGGTCGCGGAGTTTTCCGGCCTTTTCAAATTGTTCCGCTGCTGAAGCAGTGAGCATCTCGTCGGTTAACTTCTCAGTCACGCTCTCTGGATTTGAATCTAAAAATTTAATTAGGTTCTTGGCAATTTCTTGGTGCTCTTCTGGAGTCACCCAACCAACGCATGGAGCTGCGCACTTTCCAATATCGCCAAGTAAACATTGTCGATTTGATTTCTGAGCTCGTAGAAAATTGCTTTCAGTGCAAGAACGAACTGGAAATAATTTTAATAAAACTTCATAAGTACTGCGAAGTGCCCAAGCATGCGCGAATGGACCAATATGTTTTACCCCTTTTTGCTTCTGTGACCGCGTTATATAAATTCTTGGAAATTCATCTTTGATAGAAACTGCCAAAAACGGGTAAGACTTATCGTCTTTGAATTGCACATTGAAATGCGGGTTTTCTTCTTTAATCCAACTGAATTCAAGTTGGAGCGCTTCTACTTCCGTATTTACTAAGGTCCAATCCACCCGGACCGCAGCGTTAACCATCTTTCTAGTTTTTTCGGCGAGGTTATTTTGAAAATAAGAGTTGAGTCGGGACTTTAGCGAGATTGCTTTACCGACATAAATAACTACATCTTTCTCATCGAAGAATCGATATACGCCGGGCGAATCTGGAATATCTTTTGGCCGATAACTTTGTGGGTCAGCCATGGCTACTTCTTTAAAATCTCCGCTAAATATTTGCCGGTATAGCTCGCTTTGTTTTTCGCCACAGCTTCGGGAGTTCCTTCCGCGATAATTGTGCCGCCTTTATTGCCACCCTCTGGACCCATATCTATAACCCAGTCTGCGGATTTAATTACATCGAGATTATGCTCAATCACAATTACAGTGTTGCCGGTATCTACTAGCCTCTGTAAAACATGCAAAAGTTTATTGACATCTTCAAAATGTAAACCCGTCGTAGGTTCGTCTAGAACATAAATAGTTCTACCAGTAGAACGGCGTTGCAATTCAGTTGATAATTTAACGCGTTGGGCTTCGCCACCTGAGAGAGTTGGTGCTGATTGGCCAAGCCGTACATAACCAAGCCCAACGTCCATCATAGTTTTCAAATAGCGATGAATTGCTGGGATTGATTCAAAAAATGTAACTGCAGCTTCGATCGACATATCAAGAATTTCAGCGATCGTTTTACCTTTGTAATGTACTTCTAAAGTCTCTCGGTTATATCGGGCACCATGGCAAATTTCGCACGGTACATAGACATCGGGCAAGAAATTCATTTCAATAGTGATGGTGCCATCGCCAGAACAGTTTTCACACCGTCCGCCTTTAACGTTAAACGAGAATCGCCCTTGTTGGTAGCCTCGAACTTTTGCTTCAGTTGTCTCAGCAAATAGCGCGCGAACTTTGTCGAATACACCAGTGTAGGTAGCCGGGTTAGATCTTGGAGTTCTACCAATTGGAGATTGATCAACATGCACAACTTTGTCAAGAAGGTCTATGCCGGTAATAGTGCGATGGCGACCAGGAACTTGGCGAGCACCATTTAATTTGTTAGCTAATACCGTATACAGAATGTCATTTACTAAAGTAGATTTACCAGAACCGCTTACGCCAGTAACAGCGACGAAAGTGCCGAGTGGAAATGAAACCGTAATATTCTTTAAATTATTTTCGTAGGCTTCCTTCACAACTACGGATTTCTTTGGATCTATCAGGCGACGCTTTTTAGGTATCTCAATTTTGCGCTTACCCGAAATATACGCGCCAGTGACCGAGGTTTTCGAGTTAATTAAATCTTCGTAACTTCCGGAAACGACGATTTCGCCGCCGTGCTCACCGGCGCCGGGACCGATATCAACAATCCAATCTGCGGTACGGATGGTGTCCTCATCGTGTTCTACAACAATTAAAGTGTTTCCGATATCGCGTAAATGCGTAAGCGTTTCAATCAATCGTCGGTTATCGCGTTGATGTAACCCGATGCTAGGTTCATCTAAAACATAAAGCACGCCAGTTAGTCCCGAACCAATCTGAGTAGCTAACCTGATCCGTTGCGCTTCACCACCAGAGAGCGTTGCGGCTGGGCGATCTAGCGATAAATAATCGAGACCAACATCTAAAAGAAAACCAAGACGGGAGTGCACTTCTTTTAGAACGCGCTCGGCAATTTGCTTTTCGCGCGCCGTAAGTTTTAAAGATTTTAAGAATTTGGCACAATCTTCAATGGAAAGTTCACAAATTTCTGCGATCGACTTCTCTCCTAATTTAACTGCAAGAACTTCTGGTTTTAATCTAGTTCCATTGCATACTGGGCATGGCGTTTGCCGCATATAAGACTCATACTTTTCCCGACTGTAATCGCTATCGGTTTCACCATGTTTGCGTTGAATAAATGAAACCACGCCTTCAAAGCCAGTAGAGTAATTTCTTACCCTGCCATAACGGTTCTTGTACTTAACATGTACTTCATACTCGTACCCATTCAAAATCGCGGTCTTAGCTTTCTCAGATAATTTCTTCCACGGTGCATCCATGGAAAATTTAACATCGCCTGCTAGCGCTTCCAACAGCCGCAAGAAATATTCGGAAGTTTGCCGAGATGCCCATGGTGCGATTGCGCCTTCGTTAATCGAAATAGAATCATCTGGAATTACTAAATCTTGATCGACTTCTAGTTTGGTGCCAATCCCAGTACATTCTGGGCAAGCGCCAAAAGGCGAATTGAATGAGAAGGATCGTGGCTCCATCTCTTCAAAAGATAGTGAACAATCATGGCAAGCTAATTTTTCACTAAAGGTGCGCTCTTTATCTTTACCTTTGCCGTCAACAAAATCCAAAGTTACTAAACCTTGGGCTAACCGAAGCGCAGTTTCTATAGAATCCGTTAACCGGCTCTTTGAATCAGCTTTGGCAGTTAAGCGATCAATCACAACTTCAATAGTGTGCTTCTCTTGCTTTTTTAATTTAGGTGGCTCGGTAAGTTGAATGACAACGCCATCTACTCGTGCCCTGGAATAACCTTGTGCAACTAAATCTTTAAATAAGTCAACAAACTCGCCTTTGCGCGCCCGAATCATTGGCGCTAAAACTTGGAATTTTGTTTCAGGAGGTAGCTCTAATATTTGATCAACTATGTTCTGTGGCGTTTGTTTTGCGATTGCTTTACCGCAACTTGGGCAATGTGGACGGCCTGCTCGCGCAAATAATAAACGTAAGTAATCATAAACTTCAGTAATAGTTCCAACTGTTGACCGAGGATTTCGGTTTGTAGCCTTCTGGTCGATTGAAACTGCTGGCGATAACCCTTCTATGAAGTCCACATCTGGTTTATCCATCTGTCCTAAGAATTGTCGCGCATACGCTGAGAGCGATTCCACATAACGACGTTGGCCTTCTGCGAAAATAGTGTCAAAAGCTAAACTTGATTTTCCAGAACCGGATAAACCTGTGAAAACTATCATCGAATTTCTAGGTAGATCTAGCGAAACATTCTTTAAATTATGTTCGCGGGCACCACGAATAATTAAACGATCGTGCAATTATTTTACCCCCGCGTCATCCATGCTTCGAAGTTCCTTCTTCAAATCACCAATCTCATCACGTAATCTAGCGGCCAATTCAAAATGAAGTTGGCTAGCGGAATTACGCATCTGTTCAGTGAGCGATTCTATGAGGTTCATCAGCTCCGCTTTAGGCAACGGCACTAAGTGTTTTACGTAAACACCAGCCCCACCGCTCGACGATTTTTTGCCAGCCGCAAGAAGTTGATCGGTATCGTCACTTTCTTTTGCAATTAAATCAGTGATGTCTGCAATTCGTTTTCTAAGTGGTTGTGGATCAACACCACGCTCTTTGTTATATGAAACTTGTTTTTCGCGGCGGCGATTAGTTTCATCAATAGCGCGCTTCATTGAATCCGTTAAATTATCGGCATACATATGGACTTCACCCGAAACATTTCGAGCAGCGCGGCCAATTGTTTGGATTAACGAAGTTGTGGAGCGTAAGAATCCTTCTTTATCGGCATCTAAAATCGCAACTAATGAGACTTCTGGTAAATCCAATCCTTCGCGTAATAGGTTAATGCCGATTAAAACATCGTACTCACCCAGCCTAAGTTCGCGGAGCAATTCAACTCGGCGCAAAGTATCTACCTCCGAGTGTAAATACCTGACTCGCACGTTGGCTTCTGTAAAGTAATCTGTCAAATCTTCCGACATTTTCTTAGTTAAAGTTGTAACTAGGACTCGCTCATTTTTTTCAGCACGAATTCTGATTTCATTTAACAAGTCATCAATCTGTCCTTTGATTGGTTTGATGATGATTTGCGGATCCACTAATCCAGTAGGTCGGATTACTTGTTCCACAAATTCCCCACCAGTTTTCGCTAACTCATATTTACCTGGTGTGGCAGAGAGATAGATTTTCTGCTTCGTTCGCTCTAAAAATTCTGGCCATCGCAACGGTCGGTTATCCATGGCGCTCGGTAACCTAAAACCGTGCTCGACTAGCGTTCGTTTTCGAGAAGCATCGCCTTCATACATAGCACCAATTTGAGGCACCGTGATATGTGATTCATCTATTACACAAAGAAAATCCTCTGGAAAGTAATCTAATAAACAACTAGGTGCAGAACCAGCCGCTCGCCCATCAATTAAGCGTGAGTAATTCTCGATTCCAGAGCAGAATCCTAATTGCTGCATCATCTCGATATCGAACGTGGTTCGCATCCGGATTCGTTGGGCTTCTAAGAGTTTCCCTTGCTTTTCAAATTCTTGATGCTTAATTTCTAACTCAGCTTCGATATTTGCGATTGCTATCTTCATTTTTTCTGGACCAGCCGCATAATGTGTCGCAGGGAATATCAATATCTCTGGAACATCGCTAATAATCTCACCTGTTAATGGATGCAATGTAGTTAAACGCTCAATCTCATCGCCAAACATTTCAATTCGAATTGCAAGCTCTTCATAAACTGGAATTATTTCGATGGTGTCCCCACGCACGCGAAAATTTCCGCGCTCGAATGCCATATCGTTTCGCTTATATTGGATATCAACAAATTGTCGTAATAATTTGTTGCGCTCAATATTTTCACCCACTTTTAGTAACACCATGCGCTCGTAATATTCTTGTGGATGGCCAAGACCATAAATGCAGGAAACCGTGGCCACCACGATCACATCGCGACGAGTAAGTAGCGCGTGTGTGGCGGAGTAGCGCAAGCGTTCAACTTCTGAATTTATCGACGAATCTTTCTCGATAAAAGTATCGGTCTGTGGCACGTAAGCTTCTGGTTGGTAGTAGTCATAGTAAGAAACAAAATATTCAACTGCATTTTCTGGGAAGAGTTCCTTAAATTCATTAGCTAACTGCGCAGCTAAAGTTTTATTCGGTGCAAGCACCAAAGTTGGCCGCTGGAGCCGTTCTACTAACCAAGCTGTCGTTGCTGATTTTCCAGTTCCAGTTGCGCCAAGCAAGACGATATCTTTTTCGCCACGTTCAATTCTTGCCACCAACTCATTAATTGCATCTGGTTGATCGCCCGCTGGCACATAATCACTTATTACTTTAAATGGTTTAAGCGCTTTCGGAATGTAATATCGTTGGCTCATTCGCTCTGCGCAGCGCGAGGTGAAAGTTCGCTCTCCCAAAGCGCTTCCACTTTTCGAAGCAGCGCATCCTTATCTCCGTCATTTTCTAGGACTATGTTAGAAATGCTGACCCGTTCATCTCTAGAGGCTTGTGCGCTAATCCGCTTTGCAATCTCAAAATCTTTCATGCCCCGCGCTCTTAAGCGTTCATATCGGAGCGATTCTGGAGCTTCTACCGTTACGATGAAATCAAATCGATTAGCACCGTTAGTTTCATAAACTAAGGGAATTTGATTTACAACTACTGCATTTGCTGGTGCAGCTTTAATAATTGCATCACCAGCTTCTTTAACTAACGGGTGAATGATTCCTTCCAAATCTTTTCGAGCGCTCGGATCGTTAAAAACTATCTCGCCTAATTTCCCACGATTTATCTGGCCCTCGATAAGGATTTCATCCCCGAATCTCTCCACAATAAGATTGAAACCGGTCGTGCCGCGCTCAACCACATCTCGAGCGAGTTGATCGGCATCGAAAACTATTGCGCCTAACTCTTCGAGATACTCCCCGACCAAAGATTTACCAGAGCCGATGCCACCGGTAAGCGCTACTTTCAACATTGCTTCAGCCTATCTTTTCCAGTCAATCCACGCCTCTTTAGAGCATACTAAAAAGAAAAAGCCCCGATACAACGTTAAGTATCGAGGCTCTTACTTAGTAAAACTAATCAGCAGCGGCTGTTTCTGCTGCAGGCTCAGTAACAACTGCGGCGGCATCTGCTGCTTGCGCTTCAGACTTTTGCTTCTTATGCGCAACGAAACGTGATTGGGCTTCAGCGTATTGACGCTCCCATTCTTCACGTTGAGATTCAAAACCAGGTTGCCACTCTTGATTTTCAGCATTGAAACCCTCAGGATAAATAAAGTTTCCAGCGGCATCGTAACGAGCTGGCATTCCATATTGAGCTGGATCAAATGCTTCAACTTCAATGTCGTGGCCTTCGTTTGCTTGCTTTAGTGAAAGCGAGATTCGGCGGCGTTCTAAGTCGATATCAATAATTTTTACAAATAATTGATCGCCAACTTGAACAACTTGTTCTGGAATTTCTACGTGGCGTTCGGCAAGTTCAGAGATGTGAACTAGACCTTCGATGCCATCAAATACCCGGATAAATGCGCCAAATGGCACAAGTTTTGTAACTTCACCAGGAACTACTTGGTTGATGGTGTGGGTGCGAGCAAATGCTTGCCAAGGATCTTCTTGAGTAGCTTTAAGCGAAAGAGAGACACGTTCTCTTTCGAAATCTACCTCTAGAACTTCCACAGTAACTTCATCGCCAACTGCTACAACTTCACCAGGATGATCGATATGTTTCCAAGATAGCTCTGAAACGTGAACCAAGCCATCTACGCCGCCAAGATCAACGAAGGCACCAAAGTTAACGATAGATGAGATAACACCACTTCGCACTTGACCCTTTTGTAGTTGATTAAGGAATGTAGTGCGTGAAGCAGATTGAGTTTGTTCTAAATATGCACGACGAGAAAGCACAACGTTGTTTCGGTTCTTATCGAGTTCGATAATTCGGGCCTCAACTTGTTGGCCAATGTATGGTGTTAAATCACGGACTCGACGCATTTCTACAAGTGATGCAGGAAGGAAGCCGCGCAGACCAATATCTACAATCAAACCACCTTTAACAACTTCAATAACTGTTCCGATAACAACTTCATCACGTTCTTTCTTGCCTTCGATATCGCCCCATGCTTTTTCATATTGAGCGCGTTTCTTAGAAAGAATTAAGCGTCCTTCTTTATCTTCCTTTTGAAGAACTAGAGCTTCAACACGGTCGCCAACTTTTACCAATTCACTTGGATCAAGGTCGTGACGGATAGAGAGTTCGCGGGATGGAATTACACCTTCGGTTTTGTAACCAATATCTAGGAGTACTTCATCGCGATCTACCTGGACAACTATTCCAGTTACTAAATCTCCATCATTAAAATTCTTGATTGTGCCTTCGATTGCGGCGAGAAAATCTTCTGCGGATCCAATGTCATTTACAGCTACATTTGCAATACTCAAGATGCTCCGATTGGGGAATTTAAACTAGTAGGTATGCACACAACCCGACTCCAGAAAATCTTTTGGATTTAACTGGGCACTTTCCTACTCTGTCCGAGGTCAGTGCAAGAGATGTGAGCGAGGGCAAAGGTTACTTAAGGCGCGCTATCTAGGTCAATTCGCGAAGCTTTTGGTTAGGTAGACTCCAAAAATGGGACGATATTTGGAGCTTTTACGGGTACCGACAGCGCGAACCTTGATTATTGCCGCATTCCCCGCACGAATCGCTTACGGCATGATTTCGCTTTCAATATTCTTCAAAGTTCAACGAGAAACTGGATCCATCGCGTTAGCAGGATTAGCGATCGGAGCAAATTCAATTGCTGGAGCTGGAACCGCAGGTTTGCGTGGTGCATTCATAGATAAGTACGGACAGAAATGGCCGTTGCGAATCATGGTTCCAGCTTTTGCAATTTCTATTTTTTGGTTTAGCACTGCAACCAATAGCAAGCAATTAATTATTATGGCTTTTCTATTTGGGTTATTTTCACCACCAATAAATTTATCAATCAGACCGCTTTGGAGAATTGCGCTCCCAGAAGATCAATGGCGAACCGCCTACGCGCTTGATACCGCAGTGCTTAGCACGACCGGAATCTTTGGTCCAGTAATTGCAACTTCATTATCCTTAAGTTCGCGGCCTAACTCTGCGTTACAAATATGCGCGCTCTTGATGTTTATTGGTGGAATTTCAATAGCTTTTACAAAAATTTCTCGTGAATGGGTTCCAGAGAAGAAAGAAATTGGCACGCTCCCAATTTGGCGTGTTCCCGCTATGCAAATACTGGCACTCGAAGGCGTAGTGATCGGTCTTGGTTGGGGCGCGTTCAATATTGGAATACCGGCTTTCACTACCCAAGAAAATCTTCCTTCGCGAGCGGCATTACTTTTTGCAGTATTCGGGTTATTTAATGTTTTCGGCGGCGTAATTGCTGGAACCGTTTCAAGAAAACTTTCGCCGCTAAAGGGTTTTCTTATAACATATAAATTCTGGATAATCTCAGTAGCGCCGTTATCACTAGCTTATCCAGACTGGTCACTAATTCTCCTTGCAGCCTTAATCGGCTTAGTAGGAGGGGTGCAGCAAGTTTTCTATTGGGAAGTTACTGAAGCGGTTCGCCCTAAAGGTACTGCCGTATCAGCACTTGCGTGGCTATGGACGGTAGAAGGAACATTTGCTGCAATTGGATCAGCAATCGGCGGTCTTATTGCTGAAAATTATGGGCCGCGCTGGTGTTTTGCAATGACTAGCCTCTCGGTGTTCATTGGTTATTTAATTTTGACTGCCGGGAAAAAACATTTTGTACGAGCGAATGAATTACCTTCTGATGAATCTGATCTAAATGCGATGGAAGAGAACGCCGATAAGAGCAGATAGATTAATGCGCTGCTAAATCCCAAGTTTTACCGAAACCAACATTAACCTCCAAAGGCGCATTTAACGGATATGCGCTGCCCATCTCTTTACGAACTAATTTCTCCATAACTTCCGATTCGCCTGGCGCAATTTCGCATATCAATTCGTCATGTACTTGCAATAGCAATCTAGATTTCACTCCAGATTCGGCGATTACTTTCCCAACATTTAACATTGCAATTTTTATAATGTCTGCCGCCGAACCTTGAATTGGTGAATTAAGCGCCATCCGCTCCGCAATTTCACGTCGCTGCCGATTATCTTGATTCAAATCCGGTAAGTAACGTCGGCGTCCCATAATTGTTTCGGTATACCCCTTAGCCCGGGCTTCGACAACAACGCTTTTTAAATAAGTTTGAATCCCACCAAACCTTTCAAAGTAGCGCGCCATTAATTCACTTGCATCCGTTGGCGAAAGGTCTAGTTGTTGGGCAAGCCCAAAGGATGATAACCCGTAAGCAAGTCCATAGGACATCGCCTTAATTTTTCGACGCATTTCGGCATCTACTTCACTTCGTGGGACTCCAAAAACTTCGGACGCCACCGTGGAGTGTAAATCTTCGCCACTATGAAAAGCCTCAAGCAGTTTCGCATCTTTGGAAAGGTGCGCCATGATTCGCATCTCGATCTGGCTGTAATCAGCGGTCATTAAATCCACAAACGGAGATTGCGCAATAAAACAATCTCTAATTTTTCGTCCTTCTTCAGTGCGTACTGGAATATTTTGAAGGTTTGGATCAGTCGACGAGAGTCTTCCAGTAGCGGCGACCGTCTGTTGAAAAGTTGTGTGGATCCGCTCATCTTTCCCAGTCGCGGTTAATAGCCCTTCAATTGTGGTCTTTAATTTGCCAGCTTCCCGAATTCTTAACAAACTTTGCAGTACTGGGTGTCCAGTTTTAGTAAATAACCAATCTAGCGAATCAGCATCTGTTGTATACCCTGTTTTAATTTTCTTAGTTTTTGGTAACCCTAGATCATCAAAAAGTACTGCTTGCAATTGCTTTGGTGATGCGACGTTGAATTCTTTACCTGCGGCCTTATGGGCGGCGGCTGTTTCACGCTCTACATCATTTCGCAATAAAGTTTCAAGTTCTTTCAATTTTTTAACATCTACCGCTATTCCTAAAGCTTCCATCTCTGCGAGCAAATTTAGAACCGGAATTTCCATCTCGTTAAATAGCTGCAGTAACTCTCGATTTTTCAATTCTTTTTCTAGAACTGTGGCTAGCTCAGCAATCCAAGTCGCAGAACGAGGTTCAAAATTAGATACATCAAAGAGCGTTTCTGCGGTAGCACCACCTTGGGTATCGGTTGCAAAACCCAAGTACCTTTGGGTTAAATCTGTTAGTTCTAGCGATCTCGTCCCAGGATTAATCAAGTACGCGGCAAGCTCGGTATCAAAGATCAAACCTTGCATTCCAAACTCTCTAAGCAACGGCTTTGCGGCATGTGATATTTTCTTTATTTTTGCATCTGAAAACCAACCGCCTAATTCACTCGATTGGATATGAAAAGTTTTACCACTAGAGAGATGAACTGCGTATTCCAAAATTTGGTTACCCGTGGATGATATAGCTACCGTAACAGGCGAAGATTCTTGAGATATCAACTTATCTAAATCGCTACTTGAAATCTGTAAAATTGAAATGTCGGCAACTGGAGCAGTGTTTGTTGGCACATCAATTGTTGCTATTCCGATTGCTTTCAAACGTTCTTTTAAAGTTCGAATCTCTAAATGGTCAAAAAGTTTTGATATCTCATTTTCGTGCGGCCCGTCCCATAACAATTCAGCGATTTTGAAATCAATCGGAACATCATGAAGTAATTGGGTAAGTTCCCGGTTAGTTTTCACGCTTGAAACGTTCGCGCGAAGTGATTCGCCAACTTTGCCCGATAAATTTTCCACATTTACTAAAAGTTCGGTTAGCGATCCGTATTCTTGAATCCATTTCGTAGCGGTCTTCTCGCCTACGCCCGGAACTGATGGCAAATTATCGCTCGGGTCTCCGCGCAGCGCTGCAAAATCTGGATACTGCGCTGGCGTTAAACCATATTTTTCGGTGACCGCTGCAGGCGTCATTCGTGCTAGTTCGGTAACTCCCTTTTTGGGATATAAAACAGTTACATCGTTATCAACCAATTGAAAACTATCCCGATCGCCAGTACAGATCAAAACTTCATAACCTTCAGTTTTTGCTGCGGTAGATATCGTCGCCAAAATATCATCGGCTTCAAATCCTGCTAATTCAAAACGTTTTATACCGAAAGCATCAACTAAATCAAAAAGGAATGCCGATTGGGATTTAAATTCATCGGGGGTGGCTGATCTCGTTGCTTTATATTCCGGAAATTTTTCACTTCGAAATGTTTTACGAGAGACATCGAATGCAACCGCAATATGGGTTGGCCGTTCGTCGCGAATCAAATTCATTAACATTGAGGCGAACCCATATACCGCATTCGTATGTTGCCCAGTAGAAGTTGTGAAATTTTCTGCTGGCAACGCAAAGAACGCCCGATATGCCAACGAATGGCCATCTAGTAATAAAAGGCGCGGCTTCACAACGGTGATTCTATGGAGTTATTGCCTAGAATGACGCCATGGAATTCAACAAAGATGATTACATGGAACTATTAAAAATCCGGGGCCGCGGTGCGCTTGGCGAAAAAATGGGTATCGAAGTAATAGAAGCATCTCCCAAACGAATGGTTGGAACCATGCCTGTTGAGGGCAATACCCAACCAATGGGTTTATTGCATGGTGGAGCAAGCGTTGTACTAGCTGAAAGTTTAGGTTCAATTGCGGCGCAATTGCATGCGGGACCAGATCGCCGAATTGTTGGGATAGAAGTTAACGCAACCCATCATAAATCTGCGACTTCTGGAATCGTTACCGGCGTAGCTACCGCAATAACTTTGGGAAAAACTTTATGCTGTCATGAAATCGTTATTACAAACGATCAAGGAGAGCGTACTTGCACTGCGAGAATTACAAATCTAATTCTTGCTAAGCGTTAAGTATTATCCGCCTAGATAAGCTTTTGTAACTGCAGGATCTTTCGCAAGATCTGAAGCTTTACCGCTCATCTTGATAGTTCCAGATTCCAAAACATAAGCACGATCAGCCACATCTAAAGCCGCCGCAGCATTCTGTTCGATCAAAAGAATAGTAATTCCTTGATCGCGAATTTTTGTAATTGTTTCAAAAATCATATCCACCAGTACTGGGGCTAAACCCATTGATGGTTCATCTAGCATTAAGAGCTTTGGAGCGCCCATCATCGCGCGACTTACCGCCAACATTTGCTGTTCGCCACCTGACATAGTTCCAGCACGTTGCGAAATGCGTTCCCGAAGTCTTGGGAAAAGATTCAATACCCGCTCACGATCGGCAGCGACTGCATCTTTATCGGTTCTAAGGAATGCACCTAAATCTAAATTTTCACTAACTGTCATACGAGGAAAAATTCTTCGGCCTTCTGGAGATTGACAAAGCCCAAGTTTTACAACTTCGTGGCCTTCTTTGCCATCAATTCGATTACCTTCGAATAGGATTTCGCCCGATTTTGGTTTCAAAAGTCCAGAAATAGTGCGAAGTGTTGTTGATTTGCCAGCTCCATTGGAGCCGATCAAAGTAACGATTTCACCTTGATTAACCGTGATAGAAATGTCCTTAACGGCAATGATCTTGCCATAGCCGACTTTAAGATTTTTAACTTCTAATAGCGCGGACATTATTTGCCTCCCTTAGCTTTACCTAGGTAAGCCTCGATAACACGTTGGTTTGATTTGATATCAGCCGGTGAGCCTTCAGCAATTTTTTCGCCTTGGTCTAAAACAGTAACTCGCTCCGAAACGCTCATTACAACCTTCATATCGTGTTCAATTAACAAAATCGCCACATCACGTTCGGCACGAACTTTGTAAACGAAATCGATGAAAATTTGAGATTCTTGTGGGTTCATACCTGCAGTAGGTTCGTCCAAAAGTAAAACTTTGGGATTCAACGCCAGCGCTCGTGCTACCTCTAATCGGCGTTGATCGCCATATGAAAGATTACGAGCATATTCCCCAGCCCATTTACCTATTCCCACGAAGTCGAGAATTTCGCGAGCCCGATCCAGAGCTTCTTTCTCTTCTTTGCGTTGGTTTGGAGTGCCAAATATTGTGGCAAGAATTCCCGATTTTAAATGGGAGTGCATCGCTACCAATAAGTTCTCTTCGGCAGTCATCAAACCAAAGAGTCGAATATTTTGGAATGTGCGAGCCATGCCAAGCTCGGCAATTTTATGCGGTGGCAAATCAGTTGTATCAGTGCCATCGTATGTAACAGTTCCAGCAGAAGGTTTATAAAGCCCAGTTAACACGTTGAAGAAAGTGGTCTTACCAGCACCATTTGGACCGATTAGCGACACCACAGATTTCTCTGGGATGTCGAATGAGATGTCATTTACTGCTAACAACCCGCCGAATGCAACGCTGATGTTAGAAGCTTGTAAAACTTTTACTGGTGAGAGCGCCATAGTTACTTGCTCTCCTTTGCTGATAGATCTTCTTCCGGATCACCTTCATGAAGAATTAAACGAAGGCGCGACTCTGGAATTAAACCTTCGCGTTTATATAACATCATCAAAATTAGAACTAGACCAAATAGTAAGAATGTGAATGATGGGAAATTAATTTCAGTTCCAAATCTGTTATTGAATGTCTGACCAAAGGCGGGCAATCCAGTGGAGTTAATCCAGGAGAGCAAGAGCGCGCCCAGAATGACACCCCAGACGTTACCCATACCGCCTAACACCACCATTGCGAGTAAGAAAATAGAGATTGAAAAGTTAAATCGCTCTGCATAAACACCATCAACGTGGGTTGCGAAAGCCACGCCACCTAGTCCGCCAGCGAATGCGCCTACTGCATAAGCAGCCAATTTAGTCTGCATCAGTGGAACGCCCATCATGCTTGCTGCTAACTCATCTTCACGAATCGCTAACCAGGCACGACCTAGCCGACCTTTCCGCAACCGGAGCGAGATAAAGATCATTACAAATGCTAGGAAAACGAAAATAATGAACTTGTAACCAAAATCAAATGGGCCAATATTTTTTATTCCAGCAGGAATTGGATCCAAGATTGTGATTCCTTTTGTACCGTTCGAAAGGTTAAATCCACCAATATCGTCACCATTAAAGAAGATTTGCGGAATAATTTCACCAAAACCCAAGGTAACAATCGCAAGATAATCGCTCTTAAGTCGAAGCGTTGGCGCACCAATTAATATTCCAAAGAATGCACAGACTAAGCCACCGATAAGTAGTACACCCCAGAAATTGACGTGAATTCCAGGAGCTGCTTTTGCCACTGAACCGTAGAAATGAATGTTAATCATGTGGAAAAATTCCGACATAAACCAACCAGCGCAATATCCGCCGATCGCCCAGAACGCAACATAACCAAGATCAAGCAAACCGGCATAGCCAACTACAATATTTAGACCAAGTGCACAAATTACATAAACTAGCGCCTCATTGACCGCCATAGGTGGAAGCCAAAGTTGTAACGTGTCATAAATTCCCATTGGCAAGCCATCCCATGGAAATAAAAATTGGTAGGTAATGAAGAGCGCTGCGACCGCAATTAAGTATCCGGTAGCCCATTTGCGTTGCGAAGAAATAGCCACCATCACACCTTTTCCGTAGTCGCTTTACCGAGTAAACCGGCTGGCTTCAAAACTAGAATTAAAATTAAAATCGTAAAGACCACGGTCTGTGACCATTTCTGACCAAGTGCAATTGGTAACCCATCATTTAAGCCTTGAACAATTCCAATCAGAAGTGCACCAAGCACTGCGCCATTCAAACTACCGATTCCGCCAAGTACTGCCGATGTAAAAGCGATTAATCCAAGTTGGAAACCTAGGTTGTAGTTCGTGGTTCCGATTGATTGTTGGTAAAGCAAGCCAGCAGCGCCAGCTAACGCACCACCGAGAGCGAAAGTAAACGAAATAGTCTTGTTAACATCGATACCCATTAATCTTGCAGCATCTTGATCTTGCGCAGTAGCCCGCATCGCTTTGCCTCGTTTAGTCTTATTGACCACAAAGGTAAGTGAGCCCAAGAGTGGTGCAGCCACTAAAATTAAAATTATGGTTACGTGGCTGATTATTACGCCAAAGAAAATAAATTCTCCGTGTGGAATCACCGTTGGCCATTGTCTAGGTGTAGATCCATTCCATTTGATGCCGACAAATTGCAGTAGGAATGACATACCGACAGCGGTAATTAGCGGAGCTAGTTTTGGTGCTCGACGCAATTTCCGATATGCCAGCCGTTCAATTAAAACATTTATAGTTCCACAAAATAACATCGCAGCAAATAGCGCCGCAACGAATGTTACCCAACCCGCAAGATTAGAATTCTCTTGGTGGAACCAAATCGTGATGAAGTAAGAAGAGAAGAGCGCGCCTAACATAAATAGGTCACCGTGTGCAAAATTAATTAGCTCAATAATTCCATAAACCAGCGTATATCCAAGGGCGATCAAGGCATATAACAAACCATTGCGCAGGCCCAATACCGAAACTTGAGCAAATTGCGTTGGTGCTTTGATTAGGTTTACCCCGAGCCAAAGAATCATTAATGCGGCGATTATTAGCGCGCCAGAAGTTTCGATTCTCTTGCGTCTTATTTGGCCGCGAGTACCGGTGAATTTCTTAGCTTCAACTGTGGCTTTCAATTTACCCGCCCTTAATTTGACTGCGAATTAAAATTTAATAAGTGGGTGGCTTTGGAACTATCCAAAACCACCCACTTAGTGAATCGGTACTACTTAACTGTGAGCTTCTTCAGCGTTGTTTCTGTGTTGTTCTTCACTACAAGGATTGTGATGTCGTGATAGATAGTATCGCCAGCATCATCAAATTGAATTGAAGTTCCAACAACAGACTTAGCTGCAGGAATATTTACAGATTTCATCTTTAGGAATACATCTTTACGAGTTCCATTTGAACGTGAAATCGCATCAAGGATTGCCTGCATAGCTGCGCCGCCGTAAACGGAGAATGAGCTAGTAGGGGCCTTGCCGTATGCCTTTAGATAATCTTTCTGGAATGAAGCTGCCTTACCATTCTTAGGGAATAGGTCGATTGAAAGACCTGTGAATGATAGGAATGCGCCATCTGCTTCTTTAAGAGCCAAGAAGTCTGGGTATCCAGTGAATCCATCTGGTGCCATCAACTTAACTTTGGTGTTGTCGCCAAGAACTTTTACTTTGTCCTTAACAAGTTGTCCACCATTTAGGTCGAAGATTCCACCGATGTAGATCATGTCTGGGTTAAGAGCCTTGATCTTTGTGAACAGAGCTTCGTAGTTAGGTTGCTTAGCATCCCAACCTTCGCCAGCAGGTCCAGAAGAAAGAACTGTCATCTTAAGTTTGTTAGCTTCAGTTGTGAAAGCTTGTGCCACACCTTGACCGTAAGTCTGAGTGTCGTTAAGTACGTAAACTGACTTTACGCCTTGGCTCTGTGCGAATTGTGCAGCAGCTGAACCTTGGAAGTCATCAGTAGTTACAACACGGAAGTAGTTACGGAAACCGGTTGGATAGTACTTAGTTGGTTCGCCTGGATTCCAAGCCTTGGTTAGACCAGGGTTTGTGTTCGCATTTGAAACCATAACCATTGGACCCTTTGGATCTTGGTTTAGTACTGGAACGATAATTTTTGCGCAACCTGAGTTGTATGTACCCATAACGGCAACTTCGCTCTTGTTAGCAACGTGTGCCTGTGCATTTGCTGCGCACTGTGCATCGTCCCATGAACCTTTAGCTGCGGTTGAGTCGTCATACTCCTTGAACTTGATTGCATACTTTCCAGCTTTGTTGCCCATTTGCTTAAGCAGCAACTTAATAACGTTGTTTGTCGATTCGCTTTGGTCAGCTGATCCACCCTGCAGAGGTAGGTCAGAAGAAACAGTCAAAGTGACTGGTGCAGATTGAGCCATTGTTGAACCAACGATGCTCATTGCCAAAGTTACGACACCAAGCGCTACGAGAGCCTTGTTGTTTTTTTTCATGTAACAGTGTTCCCTTCATTCGAATGTAAGAAGACCGGGATAGGCGCTCCTTAGGTATCGCGAAGTATGCCGTCTTTGAGTATTTTCGCCAAGCCCAACTCAGCCCACCAAATAACGTTTCGGTAACCCTTTTCCCAATTTTCAGCGGGAATTTCGGCTAATTATCTGGTACCGCATCTGGGGAGATAACTGCCTGGGCCACTTCCTTCATGGAAATTCGCCGGTCCATCGCAGCCCGTTGGATCCAAGTAAAAGACTCAGGTTCAGAGAGGTTTAGGGCTTGCATCAAAATCCCCTTGGCGCGGTCGATGAGCTTTCTGGTCTCTAACCGGTCGTACAAATTTGCCACTTCAGCTTCAAGTGCTTTTAGTTGGCGATGGCGGCTAATTGCAATTTCAATCGCTGGCGTTAAATCAGAGATTGAAAATGGCTTTACAACATATGCCATTGCGCCGGCATCTCTTGCCCGTTCCACTAAATCTCGCTGGCTGAATGCGGTCAACATTAAAACCGGTGAGATTGCGATTATTTTTTCAGCGGCTGAGATACCGTCAAGAATCGGCATTTTCACATCGAGAATTGCTAAATCTGGTTTATGTTTTTCTGCTAACGCAATTGCCTCTTCGCCATTACTTGCTTCGCCAACAACTTCATATCCTGCTTCAACTAACATCTCAACCAGATCTAATCTAATTAGCGCTTCATCTTCGGCGACCAATATTCGACCGCGAGATTTTTCGACGCTTGGTTGCAACTCTGGGTCCATGTGCCTCGAGTCGGATTTGAACCGACACTATGCAGTGTTTGAGACTGCCCTCTCTACCGTTGGAGTACCGAGGCTTTAACTTTAAAAGCTATGCGCAAGTATAAGGAAGTCGCGCCTTTGTGCGAATACGAAAACGTTAATTACCGATAAGCGGGAGCTGCGCCGCCAACGGCATCACCAATCTTATGAACCCGCATCGCATTTGTTGAGCCCGGAATTCCGGGAGGTGAGCCAGCAACAATCATTACTTGTTCGCCAATTTTCACGCGACCGGTTGCTATTAATAAGGTATCGCACTGTTTGACCATCGCATCGGTCGTCGCGACAACCGGTGTAATCATCGGTTCAATCCCCCACGAAAGTGCCATCTGGTTATATGTCCCAATTTCAGGGGTAAAAGCCATAATTGGAATTGGCGAGCGGAGCCGCGACATTCGACGAGCTGAATCCCCACTTTGCGTAAAAGTTACGAGAAACCGAGCTCCGATGATCGCACCCACATCAGCTGCCGCCTTAGTGATTGCGCCACCCTTGGTTCGAGGGTTGTGCTTCAAAGCTGGAATTAGATCTAGCGCATCTGTTTCAGTCTTTTCAATAATTCGCGACATAGTTTCAACCGCTTCAATTGCGAATTCCCCCACGCTAGTTTCACCAGAAAGCATTAATGCATCAGCGCCATCTAGTACTGCATTCGCGCAATCGGATGCTTCAGCCCTGGTAGGTCTTGAATTAAGAATCATTGAGTCCAACATTTGAGTTGCGACGATTACTGGCTTAGCTGACTCGCGGGCTAAGGTGATGCATCGCTTTTGCACCATCGGAACATCTTCAATTGGCATCTCAACACCGAGATCACCGCGTGCCACCATGATGCCATCAAAAGCTGCAACTATCTCTTCCAAATTTGCGACAGCTTGCGGTTTTTCAATTTTTGCGATTACCGGAATTCGTCTCCCTACTTCATCCATAATTTTATGTACATCGAAGATATCTTTTGCGGATCGTACAAATGAGAGCGCAATAAAATCCGCACCCATTTTCAAACCCCATTTTAAATCGTCGACATCCTTTTCAGACATTGCTGGGACCGAGACTGCTACACCGGGGAGATTAATGCCTTTATTGTTACTAACAACGCCAGCTTCGATTACTTTGGTTACGACGTTGTTTCCATCAACTTTAATAACTTCTACCGTAACCTTGCCATCGTCAATTAAAATTCGATCGCCAGGTTTGCAATCTCCGGGCAGGTTTTTGAAAGTAGTCCCTACCAATTCTTTGGTGCCTTCAACATCATCGGTGGTGATCGTAAAAATATCACCGCGCGCTAGTAAGTGTGGGCCATCTTTAAATTTTGCCAATCGTATTTTTGGCCCTTGTAAATCCACCAGGATTGCGACTGGTTGACCAGCTTTTAGCGCCGCAGCTCTAACTAAATCGTAAGCGCTCTTATGCTCTTCATAGCCGCCATGCGAAAGATTTAACCTAGCCACATTCATTCCGGCCTGAATTAGCGCTGTGATTTTATCCGGGGTTGAAACTGCGGGTCCCATCGTGCAAACAATTTTGGCTCGACGCATGGTAGCTATTCTATCTTTAATAATTGACTAAATAGTCAGCGAACGATCGGTTGGCGCAATTGGAGCAGGTAATTGCGTTCGACCTACCAAGAATTCATCTACTGCAGCGGCGGCGCTGCGCCCCTCAGCAATTGCCCAAACAATTAGCGATTGCCCTCTGCCGGCATCGCCACAAACAAATACGCCATCGACATCGCTGGCGAACTTTGCATCTCTTTTAATGTTTCCACGATCATCAATAGTCACGTGTAAATCTTTTATAAATTCGTTCTGCTCTGGCCCAGTAAAGCCCATCGCTAAGAACACTAAATCAGCTTTCAAGTCACGTTCAGTGCCTGGAATTTTTTCAAATTTTCCATCTACAAATTTAGTTTCCACAATTTTTAACGCAGTTAAATTGCCGCTTTGGTCACCGATAAATGCTTCAGTAGAAATTGCATACAGTCGTTCGCCCGCTTCTTCGTGTGCGCTACTAACTCGGTAAATCATTGGGTAGGTTGGCCATGGTTGTGATGATGGGCGTTCTTCGGTTGGACGCGCCATAATTTCTATTTGGGTAACGCTAGCTGCGCCTTGGCGAATTGCGGTTCCTAAGCAATCTGCGCCAGTATCGCCACCACCTAAAATAATTACATTCTTACCTGCAGCATTTATTAAAGGTGTCTCGGCTAATTCGTTTAACGCTTGTTTATTTCCCCATGGTAAAAATTCCATAGCTTGGTGAATGCCGCTTAACTCCCGACCTGGAATTGCCAAATCTCGCCATTTAGTTGCGCCGACGGCAATCACGATTGCATCGTATTTTGACCGCATCGAAGCTGCAGTAACATCTACCCCGACATTTACGCCGGTACGAAATCGAGTGCCCTCTTTCTCCATCTGCGAAATTCTCCGGTCAATTACAGATTTTTCCATTTTGAATTCTGGAATTCCATAACGTAGCAACCCACCAACTTTTTCGGCTCGTTCGTAGACAACTACAGTGTGGCCAGCCCTGGTTAGCTGTTGCGCGGCGGCTAATCCTGCTGGTCCAGAGCCGATTACCGCGACGGTTTTACCGCTTAAGCGATCTGGTGCGAGCGGTTTAACTATTCCATTACCAAATGCTTCTTCGACAATGCGTAATTCCACTTGTTTAATCGTTACTGGATCCGCATTTATTCCTAATACACACGCAGTTTCGCAGGGTGCTGGGCATAATCTCCCGGTAAATTCTGGAAAGTTATTTGTTGCGTGTAAGCGATCCATCGCTTCGGATTTTTCATCCCGCCAAATTAAATCATTCCACTCTGGAATTAGATTCCCAAGTGGGCAACCTTCATGACAGAAAGGTATCCCGCAATCCATACATCGACTCGCTTGTTTTTGTAGTACCGCAAAATCTTGGGCTTCGTAAACTTCACGCCAATCTTGAATCCGAACATCGATTGGTCTGCGTTTTGGAGTTTCGCGTGCTGTCTTTAAAAATCCCCGTGGATCACCCATTAACCGCCTCCATCACTAATTCATCTGCAGGTAAACCTTCACGTTCAGCCCGCGCAATAACTGCCAAAATCCGGGCATAGTCGCGCGGCAATACCATCGAGATTCGCACATAGTTTTCATCCCAATTTTCTAAAAGTTCGGCTGCAACTTTAGATTCAGTTTCCAAACTGAAATTTGTAATTAATTTCTTTATTTCCAATGCACGATCAGCTGGGAGTGAGAGCACATCAACCATTTCTGGATTTACATTTAATGGATCCAAGTCCAAAACATAAGCGATGCCACCAGACATACCAGCACCAAAGTTTCTGCCAGTTTTGCCAAGTACAATAACGGTGCCACCAGTCATGTACTCGCAACCATGATCACCAACACCTTCAACTACTGCAGTTGCACCCGAGTTTCGCACGCAGAAACGTTCGCCAACTACCCCGCTTATAAAGATTTCTCCGGTAGTAGCGCCGTATCCGATCACGTTTCCGGCAATAACATTTTCATTGGAATTGAAAGAAGATTTCTCATCCGGGCGGAGAATAATTCGCCCGCCGGATAAGCCTTTACCCAGATAATCATTTGAATCTCCAAAAAGTCTAATTGTTAAACCATTAGGGATAAATGCGCCAAGTGATTGACCTGCTGAGCCATGAAACGTTATATCAATTGTGTTTTCTGGTAATCCGTTATTGCCAAAACGACGCGTGATTTCTGAGCCCAACATAGTTCCGACAGTTCGATTACCGTTCTTAATCGGTGAACTAATTTTTGTTGGAGTTTTTCTTTCTAGCGCTGGCATTGCTTTAACTATTAATTCATTATCAAGTGCAGCCGCTATTCCATGATCTTGAGTAGTGGTATTCCGCCGAATCGCATTTGGTGAAACTTCTGGGAATTTTAGTAGCGGCGCAAGATCTAACCCACTTGCTTTCCAATGATCTACTGCCGCTTTAGTTTCCAAAACTTCAACTTGCCCAACAGCTTCTGCCAAACTCTTGAAACCTAACGTTGCTAGAATTTCGCGCACTTCTTCAGCGATATATTCAAAAAAAGTCTCGACGAATTCTGGTTTTCCAGTAAATTTCTTTCTCAATTCAGGATTTTGAGTAGCAACACCAACTGGGCAGGTATCAAGATGACATACCCGCATCATCACACAACCCGAAACAACTAGCGGCGCCGTAGCAAACCCAAATTCTTCTGCGCCTAATAAAGTGGCAATTATTACATCGCGCCCAGTTTTCATCTGGCCATCTGCCTGTACAACTATTCGGTCACGCAATCCGTTAAGCATCAAAGTTTGTTGGGTTTCGGCTAAACCTAACTCCCATGGAGCGCCAGCATGTTTTAACGATGTAAGTGGTGAAGCGCCCGTTCCGCCATCATGCCCAGAAATTAAAACTACATCCGCATGCGCCTTACTTACGCCAGCAGCAACTGTGCCTACCCCTATTTCAGCTACTAACTTCACATGAATCCGTGCCTCTTTATTTGAATTCTTTAAATCATGAATCAATTGCGCCAGATCTTCGATGGAGTAGATGTCGTGATGAGGCGGTGGCGAAATTAATCCAACGCCTGGAGTTGAGTGACGAACTTTTGCAATCCATGGATAAACCTTGTTGCCTGGCAATTGGCCACCTTCACCGGGTTTTGCTCCTTGTGCCATTTTTATTTGAATATCATCAGAATTGACTAGGTATTCGCTAGTTACGCCAAAACGTCCGCTAGCTACTTGCTTAATTGCGGAACGCTTTGAATCACCGTTCGTCATTGGGATAAAACGATCCGCGTCTTCGCCACCTTCGCCAGTGTTTGATTTTCCACCAATTCGATTCATTGCGATTGCTAAAGTTTCATGAGCCTCTTTGGAAATCGATCCGTATGACATTGCGCCGGTTGAGAATCGCTTTAAAATTTCGGTAACTGGTTCCACTTCATCAATCGAAATTGGTTTTCGTATGCCTGCTTTGAATTCAAAAAGCCCACGAAGTGTCATTAAATTAGCGCTTTGATCATCAACTTTCTTTGTGTATCTCTTAAAAATGTCGTAGCGCTTATTCTTAGTTGCATGCTGCAACATGAAAACCGTTTCAGGGTTGAATAGATGTGGTTCGCCTTCACGGCGCCATTGGTATTCGCCACCAATAGTTAAGCGACGCGCACCCGGAATTTCGCCACCTGGTGGGTATGCAACATGGTGTCGCCTGATGGTTTCTTCCGCGATCACATCTAGCCCGACTCCCCCTAACCGAGAAGTTGCGCCAACAAAGTATTCATCAATAATTTCTTGGGATAAACCAATCGCCTCAAATACTTGAGCACCGGTATAAGAAGCTATTGTTGAGATTCCCATCTTTGACATAACTTTAAGCACGCCTTTGCCAAGAGCTTTGATTAGATTGCGAACCGCTTTTTCTGGTGCGATGCCAGTGATCACACCTTGCAAAACTAAATCTTCAGCGCTTTCCATTGCTAAGTAAGGATTGACCGCGGCCGCACCAAACCCGACAAGTAGCGCAACATGATGCACTTCCCTAACATCGCCGCTTTCTACAACTAGTCCAACTTTAGTTCGAGTTTTTTCCCGAATTAAATGATGATGGACTGCGGCCGTGAGTAAAAGTGACGGAATCGGAGCGTTTTCCGCGTCGCCATCGCGATCAGATAGCACAATCAATCGTGCGCCTTCATTAATTGCGTTGGTAACTTCTTCTCTAATCTCAGTTAATCGTGCTGCTAATGATTCGCCACCACCTGCAATCGGAAAAAGTCCACTAACACTATGTGTGATAAAACCTGGGTGATCGCCATCAGCATTTACGTGAATAATTTTTGCAAGTTCATCATTATCAATTACTGGGAACGGCAGTGAAATTTGACGGCAGGATGCTGGACCGGGATCCAGCAAATTATGTTCTGGCCCGATGGAACCACCAAGTGAAGTCACTAATTCCTCACGAATCGCATCTAGCGGCGGATTAGTTACTTGCGCAAATAGTTGTGCGAAATAATCAAAGAGCAATCGTGGCTTATCCGAGAGCGCAGCGATTGGAGTATCGGTTCCCATTGAACCTAACGGTTCGCCACCAGATTTGGCCATCGGCGCAATTATGATTCGAAGTTCTTCTTCGGTATATCCAAAAGCTCGCTGTCTTCGCAGAACTGAAGAGTGCGGGTAGACAATATGTTCACGTGCTGGTAATTCTTCTAACTTAATTAATCCAGCATGCAGCCAATCACTATACGGCGCGCCGTTAGCAAGCCCGTCTTTAATTTCATCATCTTCAATGATTCGCCCTTCATCGATATCAACTAAAAACATTCGTCCAGGTTGCAATCTTCCTTTTCGCGCTATCCGCTCTTGTGCGATATCTAAAACTCCAACTTCGCTAGCAAGAACTACTAACCCATCTTTAGTTACCCAATATCGTGATGGCCGTAACCCATTTCGATCTAAAACTGCACCAATCTGCTTTCCGTCAGTAAAAGTTACACATGCTGGTCCATCCCAAGGTTCCATAAGTGATGCATGGAATTGATAAAAATCACGACGTTTTTCGCTCATCGATGCATGATTTTCCCAAGCTTCCGGAATCATCATCAACATGGCATGCGGTAAAGATCGACCGCTTAAATAGAGTAATTCCAACACTTCATCTAGCGATGCGGAATCGCTGCCATGTGGATCAACAATTGGAAACAACCTAGATATTTCGCCAGGAATCAATTTGCTTTCTAATAGCGTTTCACGCGCGGCCATCCAATTGCGATTTCCTTTTACAGTATTAATTTCACCATTATGTGCGATGTACCGGTATGGGTGAGCTAACGGCCATGATGGAAAAGTATTTGTTGAGAATCTAGAGTGCACCAGTGCTAGCGGCGAAACTACTCGAGAATCAGATAAGTCTGGGAAGAATTCTTCAAGTTGGCCTGTGGTTAACATGCCTTTGTAAACAATGGTCCGTGATGAAAGCGATGGAAAATAGATGGGTAGTTCGTGTTCTACTCTTTTTCTGAAGCAAAATGCTTTCCGTTCCAGCGCCAAATTAAGTGAGTTATCTTTAGCAGTCAAAAATATCTGCTCAAAGTTTGGCATCACCGAAAGCGCCGTCTTTCCAAGCGATTTAGAGTCGGTAGGCAAATCCCGCCAGCCAAGAATGGTTAACCCTTCTTCATCTGCAATTTGACCAATTCTTGTTTTATCTGCAAAATCTTTCGGTAGAAAAACTAATCCAGTTGCATAACTTCCTGGAGCGCCAATTTCAAAACCAACTACTTCTCGGTAGAAAGCATCCGGTACTCTGATTAAAATTCCGGCGCCATCACCGCTATTTACTTCTGCACCAGAAGCGCCACGGTGTTCAAGATTGCGTAGCGCAATTAAACCTTTTTGCACAATTTCATGTGTTGCAACTTTATTTAGAGTCGCCACCATAGCTACGCCGCATGCGTCATGCTCTTGCGCAGGGTCATACAAACCCTGTTTCGCAGGTAAGGCAGAGAAAAGCGGCACTAGTTATCTCCAGAAAATTAACCATCTGTAAAAGATGTTTTTGAGGTCTGGGACAACAATGGCCCGAATGAGAGCGTTACTGTAGCAAATACCCGGATAAGTATGGAGTGGCTAAAACCTTAAATTCCGGAGATATGAACTAGGTGGCCGATTCCAGCGGTAATTGCCATACCAATTGAACCCCCGATAAATATCCGAGTGGTGGTTTTTAGTACTGGAGCTCCCGCAGTTCGCGCGCTGATAATTCCGGTTCCAATTAACCCAAAGAGAGTAATGACCACAATGTTCCAAGCCTTCGCACCAAGCGTTGGCGCAAAAGCTCCGAGGAATGGCACGAAGCCGCCAACAGTGAAACTTATCGCGGAAGCAATAGCAGCTTGTAAGGGTCTGGCTTTTGTATGTTCAAATTGCCCAAGTTCATCTCTTAAATGCGCTTCAAGCGGATCTCGATCATGCATATGTTTTGCAACTTGCAGTGCTAATTCTTTTGGTAAGCCACGATTTTCATAAATGTGCGCAAGCTCTTCTAATTCACCTTCGGGATCTACTGTTAAATGTTCCATTTCTAATCGCATATCCGCATCTTCAATATCATTTTGGGAACGGACTGAAACATATTCACCAACCGCCATTGACATAGCCCCAGCAGCAATACCAGCAAGACCAGCTGTGATAATAAAATTATCAGCCCGAGCTGTTGCGACACCAATCATCAAACTCGCAGTGGAAACTAAGCCGTCATTTGCGCCTAGTACCGCAGCACGTAACCAGCCGCTGCGATGCGTTAAATGGTGTTCGTTTCGTTGGTGTACATCAGTTAATGGCATAGCTAAATCCTATCCCCTAGTCGCGATTTTCCAACGCTTTATCAGAGTGGCGCTCGATACAGCGCACACTAATATCCCAACCCAGATGTTTAGCCTTAAACCTAATATCAAATTAGCATCATCAATCCGCAGACTCTCGATAAAAATTCGCCCAAATGAATATAAGGCTACGTAGGCGATAAATATTGAGCCAGGTGCCATTCTAAATTTTTCAAAACGTAATAATATAAATGCCACGATTAAGCACCAGATTGATTCATAAATAAAAGTTGGATGAAATGTAGCGAACTCGGTAAACCCGTCAGGTCGAAATCGCATTGGTACTTCTAACCCCCACGGCAACGTTGTTGGCCGGCCGAATAATTCAACGTTGAACCAATTTCCCCAACGGCCAATCGCTTGCGCAACCACAACTCCGGGCGCTAGCGCATCTGCAAAAACTCCAAATGTTAGAGAGTTTGCCGCGCTAATTTTATTTCTTTTAAAACTCCACCAGGCCGCAGCCAACCCAAGCGAAATCGCGCCCCAAATTCCAAGCCCACCTTGCCAGATATAAAAAATCTCAATTGGTCTGCCATTGTCACCAAAATATCCTTGCGGTGATGAGATGACATGATAAATCCGCCCACCAATTACGCCCATCGGAACTGCAATGATGGCAACCTCTGCGACTCTGCCCGGCGCACCGCCCGCTGCGACGAATCGCGCATTACCCCAATAAATTGCAACGGCGATTCCAGTGAGAATTGCAATAGCGTAAAAATGAATCGTTAACGGACCCAACTCTATAAAAGCGCGAGTCGGTGACGGAATAAATTGGTGAAAGCTGCCCACTATCCCTTTAGTCCAGCAGTCACTAACGCAGCTTTGAAAGCTTCAAGATTAAAATATTGGGTATTTCGATCAATTTCGACACCGTTTATAAATACCGTTGGCGTTGAATTTACGTTTTTCTTTGCGCCATCGCTAGCAACGTTAGCAACCCATTGGGCATAAGTTCCATCTTTTACGCAAGCAGTGAATTTATCGGAAGTCGCTCCGACTTGAGCTCCTAAATCTTGTAAAGATTTTGCGTTCCACAGTCCAGAATTCTCTTTTGCGGATTGAGTCTGATAGAGCAGCGCATGGAACGGTAGGAACTTATCTTCATCAGAGGCACAAGCTGCTGCATTTGCTGCAAGAATGGATTCATCACCAATAAATGAAAGCGTATGGAAAATTACATTAACTTTCTTCTCCACGATTAATTGGTTGAGGTATTCGCCAACTACTGCCTCAAAATTCTTACAGACCGGACATTGGAAATCTTCCCAAATATCTATGACTGGTTTTATTCCGGAGTTAAATGAAATACCGTAGCCATCACTTTGCTTAACTGTTGAAGGCAGCGTCGCTGCGGTATTTGTTCGGTTACTAAATAACGAAAACGCAACAGCTACCACTACAACTAAACCAACCATGCCAGCAACTAACCAGCGCGTGAAATTATCGCCACCGCCTGACTTGCTGCCCGATGAATCTTTAGTTTTTGGTGCCTTTGCCATTACTTACTCCGCTCAGGTTTAGTTAGAGATATTGATTTTAAACTATTGTCGATCTAATCCAAATTTACCACCTGGGAATTTGGTGAGCGCTAGCGCAATTGCCAATAAACCAACATCTCGGAATATCTCCGCCAGATACTTAGTCTGGCCAGCCGCTACTTGGCCACCACCGCCGAAACAACCGCAATCGATCGACAACCCTCTGATCCCAGCTTGTGCGATTCCTAAAATAAAGATAAACATCAAAGCACCGCTTGCCATCGCAGATTGTTTTACAAAAACTCCCAAAATTAAGAAAATTGCGAGCCCCACCTCAATCCAAGGGAGCGAATAGCCGATCACATTTGCAACCGAAATTGGTAGGACTTCATATGCTCTTACCGCCATCGCTGACTTTTGCAAATGCCCAACTTTTAATCCACCCGCAGCTAATAAAACGCCGCCTAAAATTAATCTAAATAAGAGTGTTATCCAAGGTTGCAAAAGCCAGAATCTATTCTTCATTTTTCAACTCGATTCATCTCGTCAGTTGGGTCTAATTCTGCATCCAAAGCGCTCCAGGCAGTTAACGGTTTGCGTTCGTACCGTTTATTAGCTTTCTTTGTGAAAACACCTTTTACAAATAAGAAAACTGCGAAAGAGCCACTTAAAAATGCCAAAACTAATTGGGTGATAGATATCCGCGAAGCGCCACTTCTAATTAAAGCGCTGAAAATCAGAAGTGCACATAATGCAACGATTAAAGATTTACCTCTACTTTTCATGGCTTTTCTTTCAAATCTATGGCGTTATGAAAACAAGATCGCTCGCCACTATGACAGGCCACACCAATCTGTTTCACTAGTAACAAAACAGCATCCGCATCACAATCAAACTTTAATTCTTGAACCTCTTGGGCATGCCCTGAAGTTGCGCCTTTAACCCAAATTTCATTGCGACTTCTACTCCAATATGTTGCGATGCCAGTTTCTGCCGTGAGTTGGAGCGCTTCGCGATTCATCCAAGCCAACATCAACACTTCCTTACTTACAAAATCTTGCGCAATTGCAGGAATCAATTCGGTTTCACTCTTCAAATTTAATAATAACGGTGCGATCTCCGCATCAAATTTTCCGGTTGCACTCATTTGGTAATTCTAAGGGTTACTCTGAATTTGGCGAGTTGGATAACCTGCTTTTTTCATTGCAACTTTCACATCAGCAATCCGAATTTCACCAAAATGGAAAACGCTAGCTGCTAGCAGCGCATTAGCACCAACCTTTACTGCCTCTGTAAAATCTGAAACTCTGCCTGCGCCACCGCTGGCGATTATCGGGACCACTGCAATTTCTCGGACTTTTTTAATCATTTCGATATCAAATCCGGTTTTCGTGCCATCTGCGTCCATAGAATTTAGCAAGATTTCACCAACGCCACGTGTAATCGCTTCCTTGATCCATTTAAGCGCATCAATCTGTGCGGTATTTCGACCACCATGAGTTGTGACCTCGTATCCAGCGCCATCAGCACGGCGTCGCGTATCTACCGATAAAACTAGAACTTGCGAGCCAAATTTCTCCGCAATTTCATTAATTAGATTTGGTCGTTCCAGCGCCGCCGTGTTTACTGACACTTTGTCAGCGCCTGCCCTCAGCAATCTATCGACATCAGAAACGTTTCGAATACCACCACCTACGGTGAGCGGAATAAAAACTTGCGCTGCGGTTTGTTCTACAATTTTAATTGTTGTGGCACGCTCTTCATTGCTCGCAGAAATATCCAAAAATGTTATTTCATCAGCGCCTTCGTTGTAATAAAAATTTGCCATTTCTACCGGATCGCCCGCATCGATTAAATTTATAAAATTTACTCCCTTAACTACTCGCCCATTGGCAACATCCAGACAAGGAATGATTCGGGTTGATAGAGTCATTAGCGAACGCTCGCTAAAGCTTCTGCAATTGTGAACTTACCTTCATAAATAGCTTTGCCAATAATCACGCCTTCAACGCCAAGGTTGGCGATATTGGCGATCTCTATTACATCGGCCAACTTAGAAACGCCGCCACTGGCGATAATCGGGTTAGTGGTGAACTCTGCTACTTCTCGCAATAAATCTAAATTTGGTCCGAGCAACGTGCCATCTTTTGATACATCAGTAACTACATAACGCGCGCAGCCAGCGCGATCTAACCGAGTGATCGCATTAAAAATGTCACCAGAAGTTTTAGTCCATCCGCGAGTTGTTAAAGCGTGACCGCGTACATCTAATCCAACTGCAATTTTTCCACCAAAATCTGCAATTACTTTCGCGCTCCATTCTGGGTTTTCAATTGCTGCTGTTCCAAGATTAACTCGAGCGCAGCCAGTTGCAAGGGCGTTCTTCAAACTCTCATCATCGCGCAGGCCACCAGAAAGCTCGACCGCAACATCGGATTCTTTAACTATTACTTCAATCAATTTTTGGTTGTTACCTCGACCAAATGCCGCATCCAGATCTACGATGTGCAGCCACTTTGCGCCCGCTGCAACAAAATTTGCGGCAACCGCAATTGGATCACCGTAATCGATATCTTCATTCAAGTTCCCTTGATATAGCCGGACTGCTCGACCAGCTTTCAAATCAATTGCAGGGAGTATTTGAAAATTATTCATAACGTCGCAACCCAATTTGCTATCAATTTCAATCCAGCAGCGCCGCTTTTTTCTGGATGGAATTGGGTTGCACTTACATGTGAGGTTTCGACAGCGGATAGAAATGTTTCGCCATATTCAGTGAATGAATTTAGTGCACCTGGTACTGCGGTTTTAGCGGCATATGAATGCACAAAATAAAAATCTGCAGTTTCTACGCCACGAAAAAGATTTGAATTGGCTGGTGCTTGCACGCTATTCCAACCCATATGCGGCAAAATTTCATTATTTATTGCAGAGACTTCGCCTGGCCAAATTTCAAGACCCTTGGTTGCGCCATATTCGGTGCCGATGTTAAAGAGAATTTGCATACCCACACAAATTCCCAAAATTGGTCGGCTGTTTTTAATTCTACTTTTCAAAATACTTGGGCCATCGACAGCAAGAAAACCTGCCATGCATGACGCGAACGCGCCAACACCTGGAACTACTAGACCTAATGCGTCCTCGCAAATTTTAGGATCCCTAGTTACAACTACTGGGAGACCAGTCGTTGCAAATGCACGTTCGGCAGATCGAATATTTCCCGATCCATAATCCAAAATAGCTATCAAAGAACGCCTTTAGTAGAAGGAACCCCACTTGTACGTCCATCAATTGCAACTGCATCCCGTAGCGCTCGGGCAACTGCCTTGAATTGTGCTTCAAGAACATGGTGGGCATTTCTGCCTTCAAGAACTCGAATGTGCAGGGCAATGCGCGCTTCTGCAACGATTGATTCCCAAATATGTTTGCCTAAAGTTGTATCAAAAGTTCCGATTAATTCCACAATTTCAGGTTGACGATGAACTAAATAAGGTCTTCCCGAAAGATCTACGGAAGCTTGCACTAAAACTTCATCAAGTGGCACAGTCGCATCACCAAATCTACGGATCCCGCTCTTATCACCAAGCGCTTCCCTAAGCGCTTGGCCAAAGGCAAGTGAAGTGTCTTCAACCGTGTGGTGGGAATCAACATCAATATCACCTTGCGTTTTTACGATTAAGTCAAAACCGGAATGTTTTCCCAATTGCGAGAGCATATGATCAAAGAAAGGAACTCCGGTTTCCACTTGAATCTTTCCAGTTCCATCAATTAATAAGTCAACTATCACGCTAGATTCTTTGGTACTGCGTTTTACTTTTGCGCTACGTTGGTTGGTCATTAGTTCTCACCTCTAAGAGATTGGGGAAAGTAATTGGGTAAGTTTACCCATTAGCTAATACTTCTTGAAGGGCTAATAAAAATTTGGCATTTTCCGCTGCGGTACCAATTGTGACCCTTAAGTATCCGGGAATCCCGATATCACGAACTAAGATTCCAGATTGGACCAGCGCTGCCCAAACTTCCTTTTCTGATTTACTAAAACCTGAGAATGCTATGAAATTTGCATCGCTATTTACTACATTAAGACCCATCAAAATCAAAGCGCTGGCCATTTCGGATCTAGCAACTTTTAGTTTTGCTACATCCGACAATAACCGATCGCTCATCGAAATTGCAGCCGATGCTGCAGCTTGGGTTAATGAGCCCAAGTGATACGGCAACCGAACTAACAAGAGCGCATCAATGACTTCCGAATTTGCAACTAAGTAACCAACTCTAACTCCAGCGAATGCAAAAGCCTTACTCATAGTTCTTACCACTAGAACATGTGAATTTTTAGCAATTAAAGTTACGGCAGATTCCCCAGATGCAAATTCAGCGTAAGCCTCATCAATAATTAAAAGCGCACCTATTTTTTTACATTCATCAGCTAGCAATTGCAGATCACTAATTTCTATCGCAGTTCCAGTTGGGTTATTTGGCGTCGTAACAAAAACCAAATTAGGTTTTGCATCTGCAATCGCTAATGATGCTTTAACTATATCTAATGAGAAATTGGGTTCGCGCGAGCCAGCAACCCATTCGCATTTCGCGGTTTTAGCTATTAAAGGATGCATCGAATACGATGGCAAGAATCCCATAGCTTTTTCGCCGAATGCCAGGAAAATACTCTGTAAAATTTCATTACTTCCGTTCGCAGCCCAAATATTTGTAAAAGTGAAATCAGTTTCAGATTGCATATTTATATAGTTCGCTAATTCGCCTCGCAGAGTTAAGGCATCGCGATCGGGATAGCGATTTAAATTTGTAACCACGTCTTTGATCCGATTAATAATTTCAGCACAAACTTCTGGAGATAGCGAGTACGGGTTTTCGTTCGTATTCAATCGAACTGATACATCTAATTGAGGGGCACCATATGGTGAAAGTTCTCGAAGTTCTTGGCGAAGTGGCAACCACGAAGACCATTTACTCATAACGTTTCCAACCTGGCTCTGATGGCCTCGCCATGTGCTGGTAAATCTTCAGCGTTCGCGAGGATGATTACATTTTGCGCGATCGCGGTGAAAGCTGCTTCGGAATATTCAATCACGTGTACGCCGCGAAGAAATGTTTGTACTGATAGCCCGCTGGAATGGCAGGCGCAACCGCCGGTTGGGAGAACATGATTTGATCCAGCCGAATAATCACCGAGCGAAACCGGCGAAAAGCGACCAATAAAGATTGCGCCGGCATTTCGTATTTGCGTTGCTTTTTGGGCAGCGCCGACAAACTGTAGTTCTAGGTGTTCGGCTGCATACGCGTTCGCTACATCAATTGCTTGATCGATCGATGAAACTAAAACAATAGCTGATTGCACCCCAGTTAGCGCCTCTAAAATTCGAGATTTATGTTTCGTATTTGCGATTCGTTTTAACAATTCAATTTGAACATCGTCCGCAAGTTTTGCGCTATCGGTAATCAGGATCGCAGCAGCAATCACATCATGTTCGGCTTGGCTGATTAAATCGGAGGCAACTTCGGTTGCGATTGCACTCTCGTCCGCAATCACTGCAATTTCAGTTGGTCCAGCTTCTGCATCAATTCCAATTTTGCCACGCAGCGCTCGTTTAGCCGCAGCTACATAAATATTCCCAGGACCAGTAACAAGGTCCACAGGATCGCAAATCATTTTACTTCGATCATCGGATGCGATTCCGTATGCAAAACTAGCGATCGCTTGTGCTCCCCCCATTGCATAAACCTCATCTACACCTAGTAGCGCTGCAGTCGCGAGAATCGTTGGATGTGGCCAACCACTATTATTTTTCTGCGGCGGTGAAGCGATTGCGATGCTTTTAACTTTTGCAATCTGGGCTGGTACAACATTCATTACAAGCGAACTTGGATAAACCGCATTTCCACCTGGCACATAGAGTCCGACTCGATCTACTGGGATCCATCGCTCAATTACGCTGCCACCATCAACTACGATTACGGTACTTTCTAAACGCACTTGCGCCGTATGCACAATTTTCACTCTACGAATTGATTCTTCAAGCGCACTTCGAATTTCTGATGGCAATTCCGCCAAAGATTTTTCGATTACCTCATGCGGAACTCTTATTGAAGTTGGTCGCACCCCATCAAATCGTTCTCCTAAATCTCGAACCGAAATTTCGGTCCCGTCACGGACGGTATTAATGATTGGAGTTACTGCTGCCATCGCGCCATCGACATCTAACCGTGCTCTCGGCAATTGCTTTTGATACTCAACTTTTGTCAGATTTTTTCCGCGAAAATCTAACGTTCGCATCAACCATTGAGCCGACATATAGAGAGTCTAATAAAAATTAATACCAGCGGCTTTGCTATTAAACCAAGCAGTCTGGACCGAGAATTGATTTCAAATCAGCACTCAAACCAGGCGAAGCTGTCACTTTTAACCCCTCATCGAGTTTGAGGATGGTGTTTTTCAGCGCTCCTTGTAGCTCTAAATGAACTTCACGCGCCCCTGGATGAGAGCGGAGCACTTCTTTCATGCGGTCGACGATTGGTGGTGTGCAACTTGTCATCGCCATCCGAATTATTAGCGGGCCAGTAGGAATTTGCTTAATGTCTGGTAACGAAAGTTCTAGCGCTGTAATTCTTGGAATTTCTTCACGCTTATCCACTCGACCACGAATCACCACAATTCTATCTTCAACTAAATTAACCGAATGTTGAGAATATGAATTCGAGAAGAATAAAACATCTACCGCGCCTTCTAAATCCTCGACATTTACAATCGCCCACGATGCACCTTGTCTAGTAACTTTTCGTTGGATGTTCGTAATTAGGCCAGCGATAGTGACAATCTGATCATGACCGATTGAATCATCGGATAATCCGCTGATGGCCAAATCGGTAGCGGCGCGTAGAACATGTTCTACGCCAAGAAGTGGATGATCCGAAACATAAAGTCCAAGCATTTCTCGTTCATAAGTAAGGAGTAAAGATTTCTCCCATTCTTCGATTGGAATATTTAACTCAACGCCATGAACTTCAGATACTTGAGTAGAACCAAAAAGATCAAATTGACCAATAGCTTCCGCTCGCTTAGCTTCCATTACTGAGTCGATTGCTTCTAAGTAAACCGCCATTAAACCTTTTCGAGCATGACCTAGCGAATCAAATGCGCCGGCTTTTATTAGCGACTCAATAGTTTTTTTATTACAAACTTGGACATCAACTTTTGATAAAAAATCACCAAACGAAGTGAAACGCCCCTTATCAATCCGATTCTTCGCAATTGATGCAACCACGTTTTCACCAACATTTCTAATTGCTGCTAAACCAAACCGAATATCTGTACCCCGAGGTGTGTAATCTGCATCAGATTCATTAACATCTGGTGCCAGAACTTTAATCCCCATTCGGCGGCATTCGTTCAAATAGAGTGCGCTCTTGTCTTTATCATCGCGAACGCTGGTTAAGAGAGCAGCCATATATTCGGTTGGATAATTAGCTTTTAAGTATCCAGTCCAATAAGAAACCATCCCATAACCAGCGCTGTGAGCGCGGTTAAAGGCGTAATCAGAGAACGGAATTAGGGTTTTCCATAGAACATCTATGGCCACGCTGGAAAACTTATTCTTTTGCATGCCCGCTTCAAAGTGAACATACTCTTTATCCAAAATATCTTGATTCTTCTTACCCATAGCTTTTCGTAGCAAATCCGCGCGGCCTAAGGAAAACCCAGCCACTTTTTGCGCAATTGCCATTACTTGTTCCTGATAAACGATCAATCCATAGGTGTCGCCAAGAATTTCTTGTAATGGCTCCGAAAGTTCTGGATGAATCGGATCAGATGGTTTGCGTTTATTCTTGCGATCAGCGTAATCAGTATGAGCATTTACACCCATTGGGCCCGGTCGATAGAGCGCAATTACCGCAGAAATATCCTCAAATGAATCAGGTGCCATCGAACGAAGCAGTGCCCGAATCGGAGCGCTATCTAATTGGAATACACCTAGCGTGTCACCTCTTGAAAGGAGCTCGTAAGTTTTCTTATCGGTTAATTCAAGCGTAGTTAAATCTACAATTTGATTGGCGTTATTTTTTATATTGGCTAAACAATCATCAATAACAGAAAGGTTTCTCAGCCCGAGAAAGTCTATCTTTAGTAAACCAGTTGCCTCGCATGCACCCATGTCAAATTGAGTAATTATTGCGCCGTCGGCTTCGCGTCTATGAATTGGAATAACATCTAACAATGGTTCACTACTTAAAATCACGCCAGCAGCGTGCACTCCCCATTGCCGCTTTAATCCCTCAATACCTAATGCGGTATCAACAATTTTCTTGCTATCGATATCGGTCTCATAAAGAGTTCTAAATTCACTTGCTTCGTCATAACGATCATCTTTATCATTGAACACGCCACCGAGCGAAATATCTTTACCCATTACCGATGGCGGTAGCGCTTTAGTCAATCGTTCGCCCAACGCATATGGGTAACCAAGAACTCGCGTTGAATCCTTAATTGCTTGTTTAGATTTAATAGTTCCATATGTAATTATTTGAGCAACCCGGTCTTCACCGTATTTACCGGTTGCGTATCGAATCATTTCGGCGCGACGGCGTTCGTCAAAATCTAAGTCGATATCTGGCATTGAAATACGTTCTGGATTTAAAAAGCGCTCAAAGAGCAAACCATGTTTAATCGGATCTAGTGCCGTAATGCCAAGGGCATAAGAAACAAGTGACCCGGCGGCAGAGCCTCGGCCAGGTCCTACCCAAATTCCTTGCTTCTTTGCATGTGCCACTAAATCAGAAACAACAAGGAAATAACCTGCAAAACCCATCTTGGTCATAACACCAAGTTCATAACTTAATCTTTCAATATAATTTATTGGCACTTCGCCTTTGAATCGCCCTCGTAAGCCTGCTTCAGATTGTTTGATTAACCAAGTGTCTTCACTTTCACCTTGCGGAACTTCAAATTTTGGCAGCAGATTTTCATTTTCACGCATCGTGATATTGCAACGTTCCGCAATTAAAAGTGTGTTGTCGCAGCTTTCTGGGAGCTCTTTAAAAATCTCGCGCATTTGGCGCGCGCTCTTCAAATAAAATTCGCCGTTCTCAAATCGGAATCGCTTTGGATCAGCCAAAGTGGAGCCAGATTGGATGCAGAGCAACGCTTCATGAGCAACTGAGTCTTCGGCGAATGTATAGTGCAAATCATTTGTTGCTAAGAGTGGTAAACCTAATTCTTTACTTAATTTCAAGAGATCTTCTTTAACTCTTCGTTCTACTTCTATGCCGTGGTCCATAATCTCAACAAAATAATTTCCAGCGCCAAAGATGTCGCGAAATTCCGCGGCCGCATTTCGAGCTTCGTTATATGCACCCATTCTGATCCGAGTTTGGATTTCACCGCCAGGACATCCAGTCGTCGCAATAATGCCATCAGAATGCTTTGCTAAAAGTTCGCGATCCATTCTTGGCTTGTAATAAAAACCTTCTAACGAAGCTAACGATGAGAGTCTGAAAAGATTTCCAAGTCCAACATTATTTTCCGCAAGCAACGTCATATGGGTATAGGCACCGCCACCGGAAACATCATCTTCACCGCCGTCAGCCCATTTGACGCGCTTCTTATCAAAGCGCGACTCGGGAGCAACGTAGGCTTCAATTCCAATGATTGGTTTAATGCCAGCTTTTTTACTCTGCTTATAAAAATCAAATGCACCAAATACATTTCCATGATCAGTCATTGCGATCGCAGGCATTTCTTGACGCGCAACTTCACTAGTTAAATCCGCTACTCGGGCCGCCCCATCCAGCATCGAATATTCGGTATGTACATGTAAATGCACAAAATTCTCCGAATTATCGGGTTTTTTCTGGGAATTATTGGGGGTCACGATTGGTGAGAGTACTGCCTTGCGGCGCTACTTTTCAGTGAGCAACGCCAACGCCTTTGTGAGGTCGCCTGGGTATGGCGCTGTGAAACTCATTCGATCACCAGAGCCCGGGTGGTTAAAAGTAAGTTCCATCGCATGCAGCCATGGTCGAGTTAGCCCTAGTTTTTCCGCTAAAGCTGGGTCAGCGCCATAAGTTAAATCGCCAACAAGCGGATGTCGAAGCGCGGCAAAGTGAACTCTAATTTGATGGGTACGCCCAGTTTCTAATTCCACTTTTAAAAGAGTCGCGGCTGGATAATATTCCAAAGCTAAATAATGAGTGATGCTAGGTTTTCCATCAGCTACAACTGCAAATCGATAATCTTCTTTTGGATGACGATCTATGGGTGCATCAATAGTGCCTTCAGTTGGATCAATATGCCCTTGCGCCAAAGCATTGTAAATTTTGCCGACAGTTCGCTCTCTGAACTGATCTTTTAAACTTGTATAAGCAGTTTCAGTTTTAGCGACCACCATTAGCCCGGTTGTTCCAACATCTAATCGATGCACAATTCCTTGTCGTTCAGCAGCGCCGCTGGTTGATACTGAATATCCCGCCGCAATTAAGCCGCCAATAACGGTTACACCACTCCAACCAGGGCTTGGATGTGATGCACAGCCAACCGGTTTGTTAACCACAATTACTTGGTCATCATCATAAATAACTTCAAGGTTATCAACTGGCGTTGGATTTAATTGCGGCGCGCTAGCCGGTTCCGGAAAGAGAATTTCGATCTGATCGCCACTTTCGATACGTTCGGATTTCGCAAGCGTTTTTCCGGCTCTGCTAATTTCACCTGCGGTAGCCAACTCTGCGACAGTTGTGCGAGAGAGGCCGAGCAACCTTGCAAGCGCGGCATCAACTCGCTCACCAGATAACCCATCCGGAATAGTAAAAACTCTTAACTCACGAGCCATGACTTCTCACATCGGTAGGTTGTATGTTTTTTATCGCCAGAATGACCACAATCGCAGCTGCGATACAGATTGCAGAATCTGCGACATTGAAGATCGGCCAGTGCGGTAACTCAATCCAATCGACCACTTCGCCCTTAAATCCACCCGGGGCTTTGGAAATTCGATCCCATAGATTTCCGAAAATCCCACCAAGAACTAAGCCAAGAACTAAGCCCCACCAATTTGAAATTACTTTTCTACTGAAATAAATAATAAAAGTGGCCGCACATAACGCAAATGAAGCTAGTGCGAGGGTTGCGTTTGGCGCCATGCTGAAAGCAGCGCCCGAATTAGTTGTGTAAGTAAGTTGTAAAAAATTTCCAATCAATTTTATTGAATCACGACCGCGTAAGTATTCAACCGCCCATAACTTAGTTACAAAATCTAGAACAAATACTAAAAAAGCGCATAAGGCTAAAGTTTTACGCGCCCGCTTAACCCGTTCGGCATTCAGCGCCGTTCTTCTTTCTGCTTACACGCCATACATAGCGTTGCTCTTGGAAATACTTGAAGCCGGGCTTTGCCGATTGGGCTAGAGCAATCTTCGCAACGTCCATAAGTCTTAGTATCAATTCTTTCTAGAGCGCGCTCAGTTTGGGTCACCATATCGCGAGCGTTATAGACCAACGACATTTCATGTTCACGTTCAAAAGTTTTAGTTCCGGCATCCGCTTGATCATCGCCAGCGCCAACACCAGATGCCTTAATCAAATCATCCATTTCAGATTCCGCGGCTTGTAGTTCTTTCTTTAACCGAACCAAATCTTTAGCTAACTCAGATCGCATTGCTTTCATCTCAGTCGCTGTCCACCCATCTTCGCCCTCTTTTACAACAAGTGGCGCTGGTGCAGATTTGATTGGTTTTAATTGTGGTGCTTTTTTCCCAGTTTTTATCGGACGCACCGGCGGTGGTAAAACTAATCTGCGTTCGGCAACTATTGCGGTCTCTAACAGCTCTGGTTCAGGTTTATAAACTGAGATTGTAGTTGCGCCACCTTTTGCTGTGCTTGAAGTTAGGGCAGTTTTCATCGGCCCTTTAATATTTGGTTTTACCGGAATCTTTTTTACTTCTAGTGGCTTCTTAGCCGCCGCTTTTTTGACCGGAGTTTTTTTCGCTGGAGTTTTTTTAACCGGAGCTTTCTTAGCCTTTACCGGAGCTTTCTTTTTTCCCAAAAATCGGCTCAATACACCGGATTTTTTGGCAGATTTTTTGGCGCTTTTCTTCGCGGCCTTTGCTATTGGCTTCTTTGAATTCTTTTTTGTGGGCACAGCGCCGAAGGCTATGGCTTCTCGACTAGAAAAGCCACTCAGCCACACGATGCCTGCTAAACCGAGCACAATCATTGTTTTGCAAAGGTAGAATCCAACTCTTAATTCCGGAGTGGAGCAACCAGAGTGGTCGAGTCAGAGAGCGGGAAATTGAAAAACGAATACCGCAATATCTCGCCACAAATTGATCTGCCAAAGACTGAACATGAGATTCTGAATTTTTGGGAAACGCAATCGATTTTTCACGAAAGCGTTAATGCGCGTGCCGGCGCGGAAGCTTGGACATTTTATGAAGGTCCACCCACTGCAAATGGGTTACCGGGAACGCACCACATTGAGGCCCGAGTTTTTAAAGATGTATTTCCTCGTTTTCAAACCATGAAAGGAAAACATGTTATTCGAAAAGCTGGTTGGGATTGTCATGGGCTCCCGGTCGAGATTGCCGTAGAAAAGGAACTTGGATTTACCGGCAAAGGCGATATTGAAAAATTTGGAATTGCGGAATTTAATGACAAGTGTCGCGAATCAGTACAACGACATGTAGGTGCATTTACCGACATGACCGAGCGAATGGGCTTCTGGGTTGATTTTGATGAAGCTTATTGGACTATGTCTAGCGAATATGTCGAAAGCGTATGGTGGTCGCTTAAGGAAATTTGGCAAAAAGGATTACTTTCACAAGATCATCGGGTCGCGCCGTATTGTCCTCGATGTGGCACTGGTCTTTCAGATCATGAACTAGCCCAAGGTTATGAAACCGTAACTGACCCATCGGTATATGTTCGGTTTCCAATAACCTCCGGCAAACTTGCCGAACTTGGGGCTTCACTCTTGGTTTGGACCACAACGCCATGGACTTTGGTATCGAATACTGCGATTGCGGTCAATCCGAAAGTTACCTATCTCGTGGTGAAAACCAAGAAGCCCGATAGCGAAGAAAATGAAGTCTTAGTGTTGGCGCAAGAACTCGCGCACGTGGTTGGCGAATTTGAAGTTTTAGCGACTATTGCTGGAAAAGATTTAGAGCGCACCACGTATGAGCGGCCCTTCGATTATGTTGAAATTCCAGATTCGCACTTTGTAGTTTTAGCGGAATACGTAACCACTGAAGATGGCACCGGATTAGTCCACCAATCCCCGGCTTTTGGCGCTGACGATTTACAGGTTTGTCGCGCCTACGGACTACCAGTAGTAAATCCGGTTCTAGCAAATGGAAATTTTGCTGATGAAGTTCCGTTAATTGGCGGAGTTTTTTTCAAAGAGGCAGATAAAATCCTGGTAAAGGAGCTTAGAAAATCTGGCAAACTTTATAAACACCAGCCCTACGAACACTCTTATCCGCATTGTTGGCGTTGCCATACTGCGTTGATTTATTACGCCCAGCCTTCTTGGTATATCAAAACGACAAAAATTAAAGCAGCGTTGATAAAAGAGAATCAAAATACCGATTGGCATCCAGAAACCATCAAAACTGGCCGTTATGGTGATTGGTTAAACAACAACATTGATTGGGCGGTATCACGAAATCGATATTGGGGTACGCCGTTACCAATATGGCGATGCGCATCTGATCATGAAATTTGCATCGGTTCACTTAAAGAATTAAGTGGCTTAGTCGGGGATGATGTAACAGCGATAAATCCTCATCGCCCATTTGTAGATGAGATCAAATTCCCGTGTGCCGAATGTTCTGAAACTATGGTTAGAGTGCCAGAAGTTATTGATTGCTGGTATGACTCTGGCGCTATGCCATTCGCCCAATGGGGATATCCGCATAAACCAGGTTCGATTGAAAAATTTAATGAGGCCTACCCAGCAGATTTTATTTGCGAAGCAATCGATCAAACCCGCGGTTGGTTCTACACCTTGATGACAATCGGCACGCTAGTTTTCGATAAGTCCTCATACAAAACCGTGCTCTGTCTGGGGCATATTCTCGATAAAGATGGCCGCAAAATGAGCAAGCACCTGGGCAATGTTTTAGAGCCAATGGCGCTAATGGATAAACACGGTGCGGATGCCGTGCGCTGGTACATGCTTGCTGACGGTTCACCTTGGAGTGCGCGCCGCGTTGGGCATAACGCGATCTCGGATGTAGTCCGCAAAACTTTGCTTACCTATTGGAATACCGTTTCTTTTCTCTCGCTCTATGCTCGAGCATCTAATTTCAATCCATTAGCTGCAACAGACCAAGTTGATATTTCGAAGCGACCTTTGATGGATCGCTGGATTGTCTCGGAATTAAATCAATTAATTGGCGGCGTGGATGCTGCGCTTACTAATTTTGATTCGCAAGAAGCCGGTGAAATTCTTGCAAAATTTATTGATGATTTATCTAACTGGTATGTACGCCGATCTCGGCGTCGGTTTTGGGATGGCGATGTCTCCGCGCTCGCAACGCTCCATGAATGTCTTGAAAAATTAACGCTACTGATGGCACCGCTCGTTCCATTTATAACTGAACATGTTTGGCAAGAATTAATCCGTCCAGTATCACCTAGCGCGGTTACTTCAGTGCACTTGGCCGACTTTCCAAAAGTAAATTCAGAACTGATTGATAAAAAACTTTCGCAATCGGTGGTTTTAACGCGGCGCTTGGTTGAACTCGGTCGCGCATCAAGAGCGGAATCAAAAGTAAAAATTCGTCAACCACTTTCGCGAGCTTTGATCTCGGCTTCTGGGTGGGTCGGGTTGGACCAACAGCTAAAAGATCAAATCTCAGATGAACTTAACGTATTGAACCTTGATGACATCTCGAGCGCTGGTTCAGATTTAGTAGATATAACCATCAAAGCGAACTTCAAAACTTTGGGATTAACTTTTGGCGCAGATGTCCAGCCAATTTCAAAGAAGATTGCCGAATTGAATCCAATTGAATTGACCACCAAGATTCGTAAAACTGGAAAAGCCACAATTCAATATGGTGAAAACAAGAGCGCCGAAATCACCGAGGCTGATTTAATAATTACTGAGACACCCCGAGAAGGTTGGTCGGTAACTAGCCATAACGGCGAAAGCGTTGCACTCGATCTAACCCTTACCCCTGAATTAATCGCGGCCGGTCAAGTCCGTGAGGTTATTCGCGCCGTCCAAGATGAACGGAAGAATGCAGGCTTCGACATCAGCGATCGAATCGCCATGTATTGGAATGCCAACGAATCTATCTGTCAAGCAATTATTAGCGGTGCCGAATTAATTTCACAAGAAGTTCTCGCTACTTTTATGGAAAGAGATCAAGGGCTAGCGCTTGCTGAAAATGAACTTGGGCTAGCGCTTAAGCTGATTAAGAATTAATTAATTAATCCGATTAATATTTGAATACCAAAAAATAGCACCACAAATGAAAGATCTAGGCTGACTGCTCCAAGCCGGAGCGGTGGAATAAATCTTCGAATAAAAAATAATGGTTTATCAGTTAGCGAGTAAGTTAGCTCTGCAAATGCCAAAATGATTCCGCGAGGGCGCCAATTTCGAGCAAACATTCGCGCATAATCAAAAATTAATCGAGCAAACAATACAAACAAATAAAGTTCAAGAACTGTGGCAATCAAGTTGCCAATATTTAACACTTTTTCTAGGTCAGCTTTGGTTAAAGAAACTTGCGTCAGCTGCAGCAGTTTTAATTTCGGTGCTTACCATTACATTCGGTGGTGAAAGTAAAAATACTTTAGGAGTAACTCGCTCGATTGTTCCAGAATGTCCAAAGACTAGTCCGGAAGCAAAATCTACTAATCGTTTACGTTCGCTCTCTTCCATGTCGCTTAAATTCATAATTACTGGTGAGCCAGAACGAAAGTGTTCCCCAATAGTTCTTGCTTCGCTGTAAAATCTAGGATGAAGCGTGACAATTCGATCCAAAACTGGAGCAGCTTCGGCTGGAATTAGCGCTGGTTGTGCGACTGTGAGTCTTGGTGTAACCGATGGCGCAACGTCACTTGTAGTTCTTGGCAAAATTCTTCGAGGTGCTGGGGTTGGAGTTGGTGCTAGTTGGGCATCCGAAACTAAATCATCTTCCGTCAAACCCAAATAATTTGTCATTTTTCGAAGCGCATTAACCATGCCTTAATTTTATTAGAGGTAGCTCCGGTTACCGAGGATTGAGCTGCCGATACGGATATGTGTCGCGCCATGCATTATTGCGCTTTCAAAATCACCACTCATCCCCGCTGAGAGCCAGGTTGCCATTGGAAATTTTTCTTTAAAATCGCTAAATATTTCAGCCATTTTGGCAAAGGCAATATCGGGGTTTTGGGCGATTGGCGCGACTGCCATCAAGCCCTTTATCTCCAAGCCAGAAATTTTTGCGATGGCATCCGCAAATTCAGTTAAAGATTTAGGCTCGACCCCATTGCGTTCAATTCGTTTTTCGGAGTCTAACGAAACTTGAATTAATACTGGGTATTTTGCAGGCAGTACAGCTTCTCCCATTTGATACCGATCGCTTATCGTTTTCGCATGATCAATTTCGGCCAGTGAATGTATAACATCGGCCCACTTCACAATTGATTTAATCTTATTACCCTGAATCTGACCCTGAAAATGCCATCTCGCATCTCGATGGAAATTTTCTGCCTTAACCGCGCCTTCTTGATCTCGATTCTCACCAAAATCGCGAACTCCTAATTCATACAAGAAATCCACATCAGAGCGGGGGAAGGTCTTGGTCACCACAATTAGAGAAATATCGCTTGGGTTCCGATTAGCACTTCTAGCGGCTGCGTTTATTCGAGAGTTCGCAATTTCTAAGCCGTTTGAAATTTCGGTCTTCCGCTCTTGGTTCACCATGCAATTACACCAGCTTGTCGGCCGGTTACGCCATCTCGTCGATATGAAAAAAGGTTTTCGCCATGCGCTGTGCATGAGTTCTCGCGCGAATAATCGATTTCATAACTATCTAAGATAGAAATTACGCCAGCCGGCAAATCTAAACAATGTTTTTCAAGATTAGTCGCTGTGGCTGGATAGATAGAAATGACATCTAAATAAATATCGGGAGAAACTTCATAACAGTTTCCACAAATCGATGGGCCAAGTGCGGCGCTAATATCATTTGCCTTAGAACCAAGCGCTATCAACCTCGAAATGGTGGCTTCCACGATTCCTTTAACTAAGCCAGCCCGGCCAACATGTACTGCTGCGATCGCTTTCGGCGATCTAAATAACAACGGAATGCAATCCGCGACTAATACAACTAACGCAGTTCCAGATTCCGCCGTAATTAGCGCATCAACTTTTGGAATTTGCGTTGATGGCCTAGATCGTTCGATTAACGCAATCTCATTGCCGTGAACTTGATCCATGTAAAAAATACGATCCGAAGTCATCTCTAGCGCCTTTGCTAAAATTTCACGATTAGCTGTTACCGCGGCAGGATCGTCCGCTACATGTAAAGCAAGATTAAAATCAGCAAAACGCCCCGAACTAATGCCACCATGCCGCGATGTAAAGAACTCGCGAATCATTTGGTGGATTACTTCATGAAATCAGGAATATCGATTTCGTCTTCGCTAACTAACTCTTGGAATGTAATCCGACGTCGTGGTTTATCATCTTGAGTATCGAGCGCGACTGCTAATGGGTCATTACTAGGAATTGGGTTTGCATTCCCAGAAATTGTCGTTGAATTAATGACTGGCATTGCCATCTTCTTGGGCGCGCCACCATCAAATCCAGCGGCAATAACGGTAACTCTTACCTCATCGCCTAGTGCATCATCAATTACGGTTCCATAAATAATATTTGCATCTGGATGTGCGCACTTAGCAACTAATTCTGCAGCTTCGCTAATTTCAAATAAACCTAAATCCGAACCACCGGCGATTGAAAGCAGAACGCCATGAGCGCCATCAATAGATGCTTCTAATAGCGGACTTGATATTGCCAACTCAGCTGCGCGAATGGATCGAGCTTCGCCACGAGCGGAACCAATTCCCATTAGCGCCGAACCAGCACCAGACATCACGCTCTTCACATCTGCAAAATCTAAATTGATTAAACCAGGAGTCGTGATCAAGTCGGTTATTCCTTGAACGCCCGATAGCAGAACTTGGTCGGCAGTTTTAAATGCTTCAATAGCGCTAATTGATCTATCTGAAATAGAGAGCAATCGATCATTAGGAATGACAATCAGAGTATCAACTTCACTTCGAAGTTTTTCAATACCTTCATCGGCTTGTGATGATCGACGTTTTCCCTCAAATGAAAAAGGGCGAGTTACTACACCGACTGTAAGTGCACCAAGATCTTTTGCAATTTTCGCAACTATTGGTGCGCCACCAGTACCAGTACCGCCACCTTCGCCGGCTGTAATAAAAACCATATCTGCGCCGCGCAAAACTTCTTCAATATCTTCAACATGATCTAGAGCTGCTTGACTTCCTAATTCGGGAGATGCACCGGCACCTAAACCTTTAGTTAATTTTTTACCGATATCAAGTTTCACATCTGCATCACTCATTAATAAATCTTGCGCATCTGTATTAATCGCAATGAACTCGACACCTTTTAAACCCGCGTCAATCATTCGATTAATTGCGTTACCGCCGCCGCCGCCAATGCCAACAACTTTGATAACCGCTAAATAATTCTGTGGTGATGCCACGATGCGCCTCTCCCTTAACTCTAATCCTCAACTTGAGGCTCAGAGTCTCTTTATCTGATGCGCAAAAGTATGGGTGCGGCGCTACGCAATCAATGACCGACACGATGACATTAATTGATAATGATTTTTAGTATTTTATTTAACGATAGGCGAAAGTGGAGTTGTTAAATCCATCCGCACTATTTTCGCATTTTCTGGCAGTAGTAATAACTCCCGTAATACTTTGATTTTCAAGGGTAAATCTTGGCTACTACCCCAGGTAATTTTTAGGGATCGACCATCTATCACCAAGGCAGTCAATAAATATGCCGGGCTATTCACTAGATAACTTTGAACTCTCATTTCTTTGGCGTTGATTTGCGCCGGTTCAACCGCTGCAATGCCACGGTGTAACTGGTCAAATGCTGCGAGGGAAGATTGCGACCGATCATTCAATATCAATTCTGGGAGATTTGCCATTTCGGAAGGTAATTGACCATCGGTTGGAATAATGAATATTTCCATTTGATCATCTAGGAAAGTTCGACCATTAGAATTTTGTATCACCGCTATCGGCTCTCGCTTAGCTATCCCGATTTCGATCGCTTTGGAAAGCCAATTCCGTTTTACCGATATCGATTTGATCCAGTTCAATTCTGAAATTCGGTTCGACACAACCCGCTTATCAACCCTCGCTAATGGAGCTCCGATTTGCATAACTGCTGGCTGATTTTCAATTCTCTTAATTACCAATTTTTCTTCCGCAGCATTAACCCCAGTAAATGCGATTGATTTAACGGAAAAGACTTGAGACCAGCCAAAAAGGTAGGAAGTGCTGGCAACTGTAAGCAAGAGTAGAACGGTGACAAATCTCCGTTTGAGTTTGGACAATTACTCGATCTTCCCACGGTTTGAAATAGCTTCTAAAATTAGTGGCCCTAACGAATTTACATCGCCCGCACCTAACGTGATTATCAAATCCTCCGGGCGTGCCATCTCTACAACCATCTCGATAACAGTAGGCATTGAGGGTTCGTAAATTACTTTTGTTGGATCCATTTTTTGGGCAATACTTAAAGATGTCACGCCTTGGATTGGGGTCTCACTCGCTGCATAAACTTCAAGCAGAAAAACTTTATCGGCAATCGATAATTCCTTTGCAAATTCGCTTAGAAAATGAGCTGTGCGACTAAACCTGTGGGGCTGGAATATGGCCAATACCCGACCATTTGGATTGTAATTTTGAGCTGTTTCTAGTGTTACTCGAACCTCAGTTGGGTGATGGCCATAATCGTCAATCACCGTAATGCCATGAACTTTTCCTTTTAACTCGAACCTTCGTCGAGCACCAGTAAAAGTTTTTAATCCTTGGATTATTTCTGGAGCTGGATAACCCATCAATAAAGCGGCCGTTAAGGTACCAGCCGCGTTTAATACATTATGTCTGCCTGGGACTGAAAGTTGGAGCTCACCGAGAACTCGACCACGCCAAGTTATTCGAGCGCTAGCAGAATTAGACCCTAACGCAATTCGATCTACCTTCAAATCACAGTCTGAACTTTCCCCGTAAGTTGCCAAAGTAATGCTCGTTGAATCTATTTTTTGAATCAATCGTCGCGCACCTGGGTCATCCCCGCAAATAACTAGAAAACCATCGCGTTGAATCGTTCCAACAAAATTAGCAAATACTTCATCAACTGCTTTTTCATCAGCGAAGTGATCCACGTGATCTAGTTCAATGTTGGTGATAATGGCTCCATCTGGTTTGTATACCAAAAAAGATCCATCAGATTCATCTGCTTCAGCAACAAATACATCACCGCTGCCGTGGTGAGCGTTAGTCCCGGAATTTGAAACGGTCGCACCAATTGCAAACGAAGGATCAACGCCACAATGTTGCAACGCAACAGTCAACATCGAGGTGGTGGTGGTCTTGCCATGCGTGCCAGCAATTGCGACCGAACGCTTTTGGGACATGAGAATTGCTAGCGCTTCGGCGCGTAATAACACCGGCAGGTTGTTTGCTCTGGCATATTTGAGTTCAACATTCGATTCCGAAATGGCACTAGAGATCACGACGATATCCCGACCGGCGATATTTTCTTCGGCATGCGATGCAAATGCTGCCACCCCTAACTTTCGAAGTCCTTGCAACGCTTGCGAATCTTTAATATCCGAACCAGAAACCGCAATATCCAGCGCCACCAATATCCGGGCAATCCCGCTCATCCCAGAACCACCAATCCCAATTAAATGGACTTTTGCCAGCGTGAAATCGACATAATTAATTGGGTTCATCATTTGCTCACCGATAGCGCAAGTTTCGCAATTTCTTTTGCAGTCTCTTTAATTTTTACAGTTACCGCCGTCGATGAATAGGCCTTGCTCTTCGCGATTTCCGATTCAATATTTTTACCAAGCCAGTCGGCGGTAAATTCTGAATTTCTAATCATGGTTGCCGAGTTCTTAGCCATTAATTCGTCCGCGTTCGCTTCTTGCTCGCCATTTCCAATTGGGAGTGGAATTAAGATTGCGTACCGATTAACTACTGCCAACTCCGCGCAAGTTACAGCGCCACTCCGACAAATTACGATGTCAGCAGCTGCGTAAACCCGAGCAATGTTATGAAAGTATTGAGTTGGGAAATAGCCGGTTCGAGCAATTGGAAGGGTGTTATGCATTCCGACTGCGTGCGCTATTTGAATCGGATATTTTTGGGAACTAAGGTATTCCGAAACTACTTTATTAATTCGCTCCGAACCAAGTGAGCCGCCGAAAACCGCGATTATTGGTTTATCGGGAGAGAGTCCCCACTCCTTGGCTTGGCTATTTCTAAGTTCGGCTAATTCACTTGGTCTAAGTTGGGAAACCGCAACAATGTCATCTCGTAGCGGCATCCCGGTACTGATGGACTCTGGCCACTTTCGTTGCACTGAGCCAAAATTCACAGTTACGATTTTTGCAAATAGTCGCCCTAAACGATTTGCCCAACCTGGCTTGGCGTTCGCTTCATGGATAACAATTGGAATTCGCAATACAACCGCAGCTAAATAAGCAGATGCGGCAACATAACCACCAAAGCCAATAACTACTGAAGCGTCTTTAATAATACGAATTGAAGTAAACACACTTCCAATTAGAGCAAACGGCCATTTGAATATAGATAACGAAAGTTTTCTAGGCAGCGCAACTTTAGGTATTACCTTCAATGGAAAACCGCGACTAGGTACTAACGCGTTCTCTAGTCCCGTTTTAGTGCCGATAAACTCACATTGCAGCGCCGGGTTAATTTTTTGCAATTCAACTGCGACTGCAAGGGCTGGCTCAATGTGGCCAGCAGTGCCGCCACCGGCCAGAATTATTTTTTTACTTCCAGTTGCCATTACTTAGCCAACTTTAGTTTTCTGCGTTGCAAAATCGCTTCTCTGATATTTGGTGTTCGTCGAGCTACGCCAAGCACGAAACCGGCTGCAATAAATACTGAGAGCAGTGAGGATCCTCCGTAGGACATAAACGGCAAAGTTACACCTACGACTGGAATTAACCCGACGACCGAACCAATATTCAAGGTCAATTGCATAGAGAACCAACAGCCAATTCCGGCAGTCGCGTACTTTTCAAAACTAGTACTTGCTCCGAGCGCCACTTTGAAAATTGAAAGAATTAAGCCAGCAAATAGTAGAAGGACCGCTAAAGTTCCTAACAATCCAAGTTCCTCACCAATTACCGAAAAAATAAAATCAGTATGTGCTTCTGCGAGCGTTCCCCATTTCTGTCTACTCGCTCCTAATCCAATTCCGAATAAGCCACCAGAGGCTAAACCCATCAGGCTGTGGGCTGGTTGCCATCCTGCTCCTTTGTAATACTGAACGGAGAATGGATCAAGTAGTGCAAAGAAACGATTTAATCGATTTTTATGAGTAATAACTAAAACCGCAACTACTAATCCACCTAGACCGCCTGCGACTGAAAGCTCTTTAAGCGGAACACCTGCAATAAAAAGTATTCCAGCAAATATTAAAGCGACTACTACGGCAGTACCAAGATCTCTGCCCTTATAGATAAGCGCTTCAACCAAAAGAAAGCCAGGAGTCAGCGAAATCCAAATATTCGACTTGATTCCTTCTGCAATCCGTTGATCGTGTAGCCATAGTCTAGATGCGCACCAAATTATAAAACCCATCTTCGCAAATTCGCTTGGTTGAATTGTAAAACCAGCAACATAAATCCAATTGGTATTTCCATTAACAGTTTTTCCAAAACCGGGTAATTGCGGCAATAGTAAGAAAATACATGAAGCCACCAAAGAGAGCGGTGCAATGCGATCCCAAAGTTTAGTTTTTAATTTCATGGATAAATAACCAAGTAAGAGAGCCAATATTAAGAAAAATGCTTGCCGTCCCACAATTGAAAAAGAGTTCCCAGTTTCATGTAACGAACGGACCGCAGAGGCCGAAAGTACCATCAGCAAGCCAAGACTACTTAGAGCAGTGACCGCTATTAGTATCAAATAATATGAAGCTTCGGGTTTCGCTAAAAAATTCTTTGGTTTAGCCATTATTTACCACCAATTTTTCGATTGCTTTTGCGAATGCATTACCTCGATCTGCGTATGAAGTGAACTGATCCATAGACGCACATGCTGGAGCAAGCAGAACCGTGTCGCCGCTTTTCGCTATCGATTTCGCTAACGCAACTACTTCTAACATCAATGCATCGCCAGTTTTATCACTTGCAATAATGTGTAATGGCACTTCCGGAGCGTGTTTAGTAAGTGCTATTTTAATAATTTCGCTATCTTGGCCAATCAGAATAACTTCCCGAAACCTACTTTTCCCACGAGTTATTAAGTCGTTCATATCTGCTCCTTTTGTTAACCCGCCAGCAATCCAAATAGCAGAGATTTGTGAAAGTAAGGCAGCTAACGCAGCATGCGGATTCGTAGCTTTTGAGTCATTAACCCACTTAATGCCAGCTTGATCTAGAACTAGTTCTAACCGATGGTGATCAAGCACGAAGTTTTTTAAACCTTGTTGCACTTTTTCTGGAGAAATGCCCAGTGCTCGGGCAATGCCGCCAGCTGCAAGCGCGTTCAAAATATTGTGTGGGACCGCTGGCAAAATATCTTGCAATTCTCCGATTGCTTCAGCAGCATCACTACTGGTGAAAGCGCGATCAATCAATAGATTTTCGACTAGCCCTAACTCTCCTAGCTTTGGCGTTTCAAGGGAGAAGTAAAATTTCTTACCTAAATAGCTAGTCGAGTACTGCATTACTTCTGGGTCGCTTAAATTCAAAAGCGCGCTTTGGGACATGTCGAGTAATTTTGCTTTCGATTTTGCATAATTTTCAAATGACCCATGCCAATCAATATGGTCATCCGCAATATTTAAAATACAACCGATTTCAAATTTAGCTTCATTGGACCATTCAATTTGAAAAGATGAGAGCTCTAACGCTAAGAAATCATATTTCTTCGATGAAGTGACCGCGGCAATAACTGTTTCGCCAACGTTTCCACAAGCAGTTCCGCTTACTCCAGCTGCTTCAAAAATCGATGCCACCATTTGAATTGTGGTGGTCTTGCCATTTGTCCCAGTTAGCGCAACCCATTTTTGATTAGGCAGAATTTCAAGCTTTACCCGCCACGCCAAATCAACTTCACTTAAAATTTCCGTGCTTAATTTGCGAAATTCCGAAATAACTGGGTGGTCGGTTCGCCAACCAGGTGAGACGCAAACTAGTGAAAACTTCGAAAACATATCGCTATCAATTTCAGTAATTACACTCTCGTTAATTTTCTTCTCATCGATAAGTTTTACGTGCGCGCCTTGGCTTTCCAGAAAACTCAACATTGCTTGACCAGTAACGCCCGCTCCAATTACTGCGATATTTCTATTTTTGAGAGATTCGAGGAAGGACATGGCTAATTAAGCAACAACCCATTGCGCGTAAAATAACGCTAATCCAGCAGCAACTGAGAGTCCAGCAATAATCCAGAACCTAATAACAATTGTTACTTCGCCCCAACCCATCAATTCGAAATGATGTTGCAGGGGTGCCATTTTGAATACCCGCTTACCGCCAGATAATTTAAAATATCCCGTTTGAATGATTACCGAAAGCGTAATTATTACAAATAACCCACCTAGCGGGATTAAAAGCAATTGGGTGCGCAAGGTCATCGCTAGTCCAGCTAAAGCGCCACCAAGAGCGAGCGAGCCGGTATCTCCCATAAAAATTCGAGCCGGAGATGCGTTCCACCAGAGAAAACCACAACATGCTCCACTAAAGGCAGCAGCTAATACCGCAAGATCTAGCGGATCACGGACGTTGTAGCATTTTGGACCAAGGTTAATTGCACAACTTTGACCAAACTCCCAAACTCCGATTAGTACAAATGCCAAGAAAGTCATCACAGCAGCGCCGGTCGCCAACCCATCTAAACCATCAGTCAAATTAACACCATTACTTGAAGCTAAGACCATAAAAATTGCCCATAAAACCACAACTACTGCGCCTAGCTTTAGTGAGGTATCACGCACTGCGGAAAGATTTAGTGACATCGGAGTCAAATTATTCTCGTCCGGAAATCGAGTTGCGAAGATTCCAAAGATCGCGGCTATTAAAGCTTGACCAAATAATTTCTGTTTTCCAGAAAGACCTGACGATTGTTTTCGTGAAACTTTTAACCAATCATCAAGGAATCCAACGCCACCTAAACCTAGAACTAAAGCGAGAATTAACAACGCAGAAATACTTATGGTCACTCCAGTGACTAAGTGGCTTAAAAAATACCCAACGAAACTTGCAAAAATTAAAATAATTCCGCCCATAGTTGGCGTGCCACGTTTTATGTGATGAGTCGTTGGCCCATCTTCTCGAATCATTTGTCCATAGCCACGCTTTGCCAGTATCTTGATTAATCCAGGCGTGCCAAAAAAACTTAGGAATAACGAAATAGCTCCGGCAACGAGAATCCCTTTCATAGCGTCTCCTCCGGATCAATAGTTTTAGCGCTCCAAAACTTAGCAATTTCTGCAGCAATTATCTCAAGATGTTCGGCTCTAGAGGCTTTGACTAGTATCACGTCGCCAACTTCAAAGTGTGAAAAGAGTTCATAGGCATCACTTTGTTGATTGTAAGAGTGGGAGACCATATCGATTGGTTCTGTGCTTTGATATTGACGATTTCCAATTGCCACGAAATGATCAATATTTAGCGCCGCAGCCGCTGTAGCAATTTCGGCATGCGCGCTCTCAGACAAATTGCCTAATTCATGCATGGTTCCAAGAAATGCCCAGGATCTACCGCCACGCTCCTGACTTAATAGCGCCAAAGTTCGCAGCGCTGCCATCATGCTTTCAGGATTTGCATTGTAAGCATCATTAATAATTAAGAGACCATTTATATCTTTAAGTTCCATCCGCCACTTACTAGTGACTTCGGCAGTTGAAAGCGCGGATGCAATTACCTCTATCGGAACATTAAGCGCTGTAGCTGCCGCAGCCGCAGCGAGAGCGTTGGCAACTTGATGCATCCCTAAGATTCGAAGCCCAACCGCTTCTCTGCCTTGCGGCGTAACTAAATCAAAATGGGCATAGCCTTCGCGATACTCAACATCGGCAGCTCGAATGTCAGATTTATTGCTCTCACCAAATGATAAAACTTTCGCGGAAGTAGTCGCAGCCATTTTTGGCGTGAATTCGTCGTAGTTTCCAAGTACTGCATAATCCTTTGGAGTTAGTCCAATTACTATCTCTCCTTTAGCGATTGCAATGTTTTCGCGGCTGCCAAATTCGCCAAGGTGTGCGCTACCAACTTTAAGGACTACCGCAACATTAGGCTTAGCAATATCAGTTAATTTTGCGATATCGCCAATATTTCGAGCTCCCATTTCCACCACGCAAAACTTTGTATCCAAATTGCATTTAAGAAGCGTGAGCGGAGCACCTAAATCATTATTGTATGAACCAATTGGAGATACGGTTTTACCAACTGCGCTAAAAATATGAGCGAGCAAATCTTTTGTGGTTGTCTTGCCTTGGGAACCAGTGATTGCAACTACTTTCAAATCTTTAATTTGCATCCTTACGTAATTTGCAAGTTTTCCAAGAGCATCTAAAACATTTGCCACTTTAATAGAAGGTGCATTAACTTCTCGAGATACCAAAGCAAGTAATGCGCCACTGGAGATTGCTTTAGTTACGTAGTGATGGCCATCATTAGAATTGCCGATTAACGCTATAAATACCCCGTTTTTTATGGGTATGCGTGAATCAAAAAAGAAATCTCCATTAACGATAGTTGTTGGATCTATCCCAACAATTTCGCCACCGACAATTTCGGCAATCTTCGCGACCGCTAGCGGGATCATGGCTTGCCCTCAATTGCACGAGCTAATTCAATTCGATCATCGAAACTATGAATAACGCCTGCAATTTCTTGGCCAATCTCGTGGCCTTTACCTAGTAATAGAACGGTATCGCCAGGTTGCGCAAGTGAAACTGCATACTCGATTGCAGAATTTCTACTTTCGAGAACTTTTGATGGCGCCGATACATTTAAGCCTGCAGTCATCGATTCCAATATTGCTTGTGGCGATTCGCTCCGTGGATTGTCGCTAGTAAAAATTGCTATATCAGATCCATCAGAGAGCGCAGCTCCCATAAAAGGTCTTTTTGTGGCATCGCGATCGCCACCACAACCCAAAACTGCAATTACTTTCCCGGAGGTAAATGATTTTGCAGTTTCCAGTACGCGAGTTACAGCATCTGGCGAATGTGCGTAATCTACAAAGGCGGCAAATCTCTGGCCGAGATTTATAGGTTCTAACCGGCCAGGTGCGCCTTTCATGGCTTGCATTTGGGTGCCAACAAAAATTGGATCTAGCCCGCTTTCAACGGCAAGAGCGATAGCCATAATGGCATTCTCTAAATTATATTCACCAAAAAGTGGTAATTTCCCAGAAATAAGAACGCCACCGATGCCTCTAATCGATACTTCATATCCACTGGATGTTTGGACTGCGGCTTCGTAATACCAATTCGCTTTATGGTTATATTTTGAAATTGTGGTTATTGGAATTTCAGAATCGTTTACAAGTTGAATGCCAAAATCGCCATCAATGTTTATAAAACCTTTTTCGGCATGCTCGAAGGTGAATAGCGATTTCTTTGCTTGATAGTAACGATCCATTGATCCATGAAAATCTAAGTGGTCCTGCGTCAGATTGGTGAAGGCAACCGCTTTGAATTTCGAACCAGTTACGCGATTTTGAGATAAGGCGTGGCTGCTTACTTCCATCGCTAAATTCCGGATATGCCGCTCTCGCATTACTGCAAAAAGAGCTTGTAGTTCGTCGGATTCTGGTGTAGTTCGCTTGCTCGGCAAAATTTCGCTACCAATTTGAGTCGCGACCGTTCCAATCAGCGCGGATTCGATATTCGCACTCTGCCAAAGTTGGTGCAAAAGTGTGGTGGTAGTCGTCTTTCCATTAGTGCCAGTAATGCCGATTGCAAAAATTGAATTTAACGGGAACCCATAGAACCAAGCAGTCAGGTTTCCGGCGATCAAGCGCGGATCACTTGTCACTAAAACCGGCACTTCGCTATTACTAATAATTGAGGCACCTTCGACGTCGGTCAAAATCGCTACTGCACCATTATTAATCGCTAGCTCTGCAAATTTTGCGCCATGGGTCTTTGTTCCAGCTAAGCCAAGAAAAAGATCGCCCGTAGTTACAGATTGCGCTTGGCTAACTATCCCAGTGACATTAACTTCGGTAGAACTTGAGTGAAGGTCGCAATATCGAGCAATTTCCGATAATTTCTTGCTCAATAACTCCTCGACTCGCACGATCATGGTTTTTGCGTAGCTTTCAAATCTTTTTCATTTAATGGATAGATTGTTTTCAAAGTTGGAGTTGGAGGAATTCTTTTCTCTTGTAAAACAAAACTCATAACTTTCTTAAATACTGGTCCGCCTAAATAACCGCCCCAATGAATTCCTTGTGGCGCTTGAATGGTCACACTTACAACATATTCAGGTTTATCAGCTGGCGCAAAACCAATAAACGAAGCGGTATAGCCGCGATAGCAAGAACAACTATCATCGATTCGCATGGCAGTTCCAGTTTTACCAGCAACTCTGTAACCAGGAATTGCGGCAGATGCTGCAGTGCCAGATGAAGATACAACGCTCTCCATCATCAATCGCATTTGCCGTGCAGTTTCAGCGCTAACAACTCGCTCCGCTGAACGTTTAGCAGAAGGCGTGAAATTTCCAGAAGCATCGCTAGTTCCAGCAATTACAGTTGGCGAAACCCGCACGCCATCATTTGCGAGTGTGGCGAATACTGAAGTTGCTTGCATTGCGGTAAGTGAATAGCCCTGGCCAAAAGCAACTGTTGGAGCAGTAGTTCCAGACCAATCTTTCACTTTAGATAATAAGCCGCTGGATTCGCCAGGCAGTTGGGTTCCGGTCTTGGATCCAATTCCGAATTTTGTTAAGTAAGAAAATAGCGTGTCATTCGACATCATCTGACCAATTTGAATTGCGCCAGTGTTGCTTGAAACAGCTAGTGCGCCAGTTGCGGTGAGTCTTTGGGTTGCATGTTTTTCGTGGTCATGGAACACATGAGTTGAAACCTTCAGCGCGTAAGGAATGGTGAAAACAGAAAGCGGCGTTATTTTCTTCTCTTCCAGCGCGGCTGCGTAGGTTATAACTTTTCCGGTAGATCCTGGCTCGTAGACATCTTCTACTGCGGGATTTTTAAATTTGCTTGGGTCGGTATTTTTTGTATTAGCAGGGTCGTAAGTTGGATAAGTTGCTTGTGCTAAAACTTCGCCAGTTTTTGGATTCATCACAATTACAGTTCCCGATTTTGCATTAGAACTTTTTACAACTTCAGAAATGGCTTGCATTGCTACATATTGAATATCTTTATCAATTGTTAACTTTATGCTGTTGCCTTTTTTCTCTTCAACGGTAACTTGTTGCGTACCTGGAATAATGGCACCACCACCACTTTCATAAAGGTACTCACCGTTTGTGCCAGTCAACAGCGTATTTTGTGCATACTCCAAGCCAGCAGCCCCGACTCCAGCTTGATTGATAAAACCAATTATTGATGCTGCGAGATAGCCAGATGGGTATTCACGGGTATATAACCGCTCCGAGAAAAAACCAGCTAGTTGTTGTGAACTAGCGTCCTTATTATTTTTTAAAGATAGATTGTAATTTTTCACCACAGCAGTCAATCGATTCCAAACCACCGGTGAAACACTTTGCGCAATAACCACATACCTTCTAGTCCCAGTTAATTCTTGGGTTAGAGCTGCTGCATTCATTCCTAAGATCGGCGCAGCCAAGGCCGCCAATTTCGCGGGGCTAGAAATAATGCTTTGATCAACAATAACTCGATATGAGATAACGCTACGGGCGAGCTCACTACCGTTAGCGTCAGTAATAGCTCCTCTGGGAGCTGGCAAAACCTTCTTTTTAGTTAATTCATTTGTGACCTTTGCCGCGATTCCTTGTGCCCGTACCGCTTGCACATCAACCAACCGCACTGAAAAAGCTAGCAAAACTACTAACGAACTTGCGATTAAGAAGTGAATTCTGCGCTCCACTAAAGTATTTCTACTCATGGCTTTATCGCCAGTTCTGCTGGTTTGTTTGATACTCCTAAATTGAGAAATTGTGGCGATTGCGCAGGTCGCATTCTTAACGCGATCGCAGCAGCGGCCAATTCTTCAGGACTGGCAAGTCTTTCAACTTCTTTAATAATTGCTTCGCGATTTTCATTTATCGCAAGGGATTCAATCTTCAGTGATTGAATTTTTATCGCGTCTTGCGTTAATAATGTATTGATAGTTAACAGAGCTGCGAAGCCAATGCCAAAAATTCCCATAATGAAGCCAACAAATGCTTTGCTAGTTCCAGGAGCGCTATCAACGCTTAAGTCTGGAACAATTTTTAAAAGTGCTTTTGTCGATTGTTGCGTTAATTTTCGAGGTGAAAGATCTACTCTTGGATTTAAGTTTCGAAGGGCCATCATGCAGCAATCCGTTCGATAGCTCGCAGTTTGACAGATTGCGCTCTGGAGTTATTTTCAATTTCTATTTCGCTTGCAGATTCGCTGCCACGGAACACTAATTTAAATTTCGCAGCAAATTCAGCCATCTCAACTGGTAACCCACGTGGTGATTTAGACTCACTCGCATCTGCAAAAAACCGTTTTACAATCCGATCTTCAAGCGACTGAAATGACATTACAACCATGCGGCCGTCGACAGCGAGGCGGTCCAATCCTGCCGGAATCGCAGCTTCTAACACTTTCAATTCATTATTTACTTCGATTCGAAGTGCTTGGAATGTGCGCTTAGCTGGATTACCGCCAGTGCGCCTAGTGGCGGCCGGAATACTTGTCTTTACCAATTCTGCTAAATCGTTGGTGTTATTAAGCGTGCCATTATTACGAGCTTTAATAATGTTGTCGGCAATTTTCGAAGCAAATTTCTCTTCACCATAATTGCGTAAAACTCGAATTAATTCACCCTTGGAATAAGTATTGATAATTACTGCTGCTGAGAGTGGTTCTGATTGATCCATTCGCATATCTAGCGGAGCTGCTTGCGAATAAGAAAACCCTCGATCTGCCTGATCAAGTTGTAGTGAAGAGACTCCTAAATCAAAAAGAATCCCATCAACTTTCTTAAAACCTAACGTATCTAATACCGCTGGAATCTCATTATAAACCGCATGAATAATGGTTATTCTCTCTGAAAAATCTTGCAAATTTTCTTTTGCGATTTGGATAGCACTTTGATCACGGTCTAGACCAACAATTCTCACTTCTGGAAATTTTTCAAGTATTGCTTTTGAATGCCCACCAAGACCTAAAGTTGCATCAACTACAATTGGATTAGTATTTCTTTCGATAGCTGGAGTTAGTAAAGTGATGCAACGTTCTAGCATTACTGATTTATGTACTTGCATCCACTTCCCCTCCCCTAGATGTTTCTCTGGTAAAACTTTTATATTTCCATTTTGCTATCTACTTTGGTCACTGCCGGCCGACGGATCTGGGGGTAAACGGCACCGGGGAAGTGGCGCCGTTTTCGAAAGGTCGGCAGTGGCCAAAATAGATAGTTCGTTAAGACTCAGAAGAGTCCTGGAAATACCTCCTCTGAAACTTCTGCGAAATTCTTTTCGCGATCTGCGAGATATGTTTTCCAAGATTTTGCATCCCAAATTTCAACGCGAGTATTTGCGCCGATTACCACGCAATCTTTTGCAAGACCTGCGTAGTCGCGTAAGCCAGACGGAATGGTTACGCGACCTTGTTTATCTGGAATTTCATCGTGGGCGCCGGCAAACATCACGCGCATGTAATCGCGCGAAGATTTTGCAGTTAGCGGTGTCTGTCGTAGTTGTTCGGTAATTGTGTGAAATTCAGTAGCTGGAAATACATAGAGACAACGTTCTTGACCTTTTGTAATGACTAATCCGCTAGCTAACTCATCGCGAAATTTTGCGGGCAGAATCAAACGACCTTTTTCATCTAACCGAGGTTCATGAGTGCCAAGAAACATGAGAACCTCCCCGTTTGATCTTGCGAAACCCCCGTTTCGCTTATCTCACCACTTTACTCCCTTTCCCCCCATTATCAACCACCAGCCCCCATTAATTACCCCGACCATCCCCACCGCTCCCCTAGGCGCTACTTAGGCGCTACTTAGGCGCTCACCAGGATTTCGGCATGAAAAAACCCGCCTACGCTACAAAAGGCGGGTCTTCTAAATTGAATTATTTAATCATTCGTAATTTCGGCGATCCCAACGCTCTTCTAAGCGAGCGCTCCAACCACTCTGATTCGCTTTTTTCCCTTTGGAATTAGCGCCAAATTGTGGTTTCGAAAAATTTGAGAGCGCAAATACGACCCCAGATAGCGCAACTATAAAACCAAGAATTCCCAACGGGATTGCCTGGGAAATTAGCCCGCCCAATAACGTTATTAGCCCTAGCCCCGTGATGGCCAGCCCAACCAGGATTCGAATTTTCTGTGGGGTACGACCGCGACCGGTAAGCGTTGAAACTAAACGTGGGTCATCAACCGATAGCGCTTCTTCCATTTCGGCAAGCAGCTTCTTTTCGTGGTCGGAAAGTGACATAACCACACAATAGTCCAGTAGCACGATATGTAAAAGCCGAATTAATCGTTTTCTTCCTCAGAAATTGATGTGGATTCGGTTTCGACCAATCGCGCCGGCTTAATTGAACCGCTGCCAAAGCGCGCAATTGCCTTATCGACCGCTGCTTCCGCCTCGGCCCAACCAACTTCACGTTCGCCAAGCAGGGGTTGGTGCGCAGCGCCTTCGCTCGCTACCAAATTCTCCAAACCAACTCCGACTAAACGTAACCTGGCGCCGCCAATTCCCAAGGCTTTGTAAAGTTGTTTTACAACCGCAAACGTTTCCTGGGTTCCACTTATCGGTAATGGAAAAGTTTTCGATCTTGAAATAGTTTTGAAATCAGCAAACCTAACTTTTATTGAAATAGTTTTAGCGCGTAAATTTCGAGCGCGCATTCTAGAAGTTGCTTTCTCGCAGAGCCGCAAATATTCGCGGAGAATTTCTTCTTCATTCTCTAAATCATAAGCAAATGTTTCAGCGGCACTGATACTTTTCTCAGGTTCGTCCGTTACTACATCGCGATAATCTCTACCCCAAGCTAATTCAAAAAGTGATGACCCAGTTGCCTCGCCAAGCGCCCGAATTAAAGTTTGCCTAGGCGTATTTGCAATATCAGCAACGCTTCTTAAACCTAATCTAAGTAACTCTTCATTAGTTTTTGGGCCCACTCCCCAAATTTCAGATACTGGCAAAGGATGTAAAAAGGAGAGTACCCGATCATGCGCAATCTCCAACATGCCATTTGGTTTACAGCGACTTGAAGCTAACTTTGCAATGAACTTTGAGGTTGCAATGCCAACTGAGCATGTAATGCCTTCTTCTCTCTCAACATCACTACGAATTGCAACCGCAATCTCACGACCACTCCCAAATAATCTTTCTGAACCGCTAACATCAAGAAAAGCTTCATCAAGTGAGATTGGTTCAACTAAAGGGGTATATTTATTAAAAATCTCCATGATTCGGGTAGATATCTCGCCATACCTTTTATGATCAGGTGCGATAAAGATCGCGTGTGGCGCCATCCGTTGCGCTCTTCCAACTGGCATAGCGGCGCGGATACCGAATTTGCGCGCTGCATAATTTGCCGAAAGCACCACACTTCGAGCACCAGCGCCAACAACTAGCGGTTTACCTTTATATTGCGGGTTATCTAGTTCAGCTACCGATGCATAAAATGCATCCATATCAACATGCAGGATTGTTGGTAGCGCTTGGTTACTTTCCATTTCACCGCTCACAAACTGTGAGATTACGCCATTTTTCGAATTCCGCTGATAGTTCCCACGCCCCAGTTGCGCGGAGTGAAATCCCGCGAGCCCCAGTTCGGCGAATCACGCCTCGGATTAGGAATAGTGAGGAGCCATATAAAAGTTGGGCATACGAGCTCTGCATATCTTCAAAGAAAGTTATATCGCTACATCCATATCCATCATTAAGCGTTAAGAAAATAACGCGACGACCAGAACGAACTGGCGGGGTTTGTAGCGCTACTTTAATCCCAGCGACTAAGACGCTGGAATCAGAACGTTGGGATAAAAGTTCGCTAGATCTAACTGCACCAATTTCATTTAGAAAGTCTGCATAAAATTCAATTACATGATGCGACACATCCATCCCTAGGTGGTCTAGCTCGTAACTAACTTTTTCACGTGTGGTCATTTTCGGCAAACCAGTAGCTTCGAGTTCTGGTGTAAAACCTAGAGTTAGTTGGCCACCACCTAACCGAGTGGTAGATCGCGACCAGCGGTAGAGATCATTTATATGCAACAAGAGATCACGACGATTTAGACCTTTATGTAACGAATCAAACCCACCGATTAAAACTAAAGCTTCGCAGATTGGTTGGCTAGCTCCAGATCTTCTAACAAAATCAGCAAGATCTAAATATGGTTGGCCGATTTCTATCGAAGTAATTTCGCCATCACTAATTCCCGATATATCTTGAAGCGCAAGTCGAATGGATTGAGTGCTTCCAACTATCTCTACTTTATGATTTCGAGTTGAGCGATTTACATCGACCGCGCCAATTCCAATTCCAAGTTGCCTGACTTCATCCATCATTAATCGCTTTGGATACATGCCTGGGTCGTGGGTTAAAACTCCGGCCAAGAAAGCTGCGGGATAATGGGTTTTTAGCCAAGCAGATTGATAGGTCGGCAGCGCAAAAGCGGCAGCATGAGCTTTGCAAAACCCAAAGGATGCAAAAGCGCGGAGCACCTCCCAAATTTCAGTGACCACTGGAACTGAATAACCCCTTGAAATCGCGGCGGGATAAAACCAATCACAAATTTCTTGCTGGCCTTCTGGAGAGCTAAGTGCGCGCCGCTTCTCATCGGCTTCGGCGAATGAAATACCAGTTAGCGTAGAAATTATTCGAATAACTTGCTCGTGAAAAACCACCACACCCTCAGTCTCATGAAGAACTTCATACAAATCAGGGTGAAATATCTGAGGTGCTTTCCAACCGTGGCGCGCATTTAGGAATGGCTTGATCATGTCGCTCTTTACTGGCCCCGGACGGAAGAGTGAGATATCAATAATCAAATCGGTAAAAGTTTCCGGTGCGAACTTTCCAATTAGTTCACGCTGCCCCGGGCTTTCAATCTGGAATAGCCCTAGCGTCTTTGTCGATTGAATTAATTCAAATGTCTTTTGGTCATCTAACGGTATCGAATCTAAATCGACCGTTATCCCCTGACTCCGTTCAATTTCCTGAACTGCATACGAGAGCGAAGATTGCATCCGGACTCCAAGTACATCCAACTTCAATAAGCCAATTGCTGCTACATCATCTTTATCAAATTGGACCATTGGGTAACCACTGGCATTTATTTGAATTGGCGCTCGATCTAAAAAAGCGCCATCGGATAAGACAATTGCGCATGGATGCATCGAAAGATTTCGAGGTAGCCCATCAAGTCGTTCCGCTAATCCAATCGCCATTTTCAATAGCGGTGTATTTAAATTTAAATTCTTTAACTCTGGCAAATTATCTAAAGCTTGCGAAATATTTCTTGCTCGCACATGCGGGATTGATTTTGCAATTAAATCTATCTCCATTGGTGGTAAACCAAGGGCTGCACCAGTATCACGAATTGCATGGCGCGCTCTATAAGTATCAACCATCGCAACGGTGGCACACCTTGAACTGTTTCCGGGTTTGCGCCAATTTGGATCGCCATATTTTTTAAAGACTTGATTGTAGATTTCTAACCGACGAGCGGATTCGACATCGATATCAATATCTGGCAAAGCTCGTCGAAGTGGTGAACAGAATCGCTCCATCAACAAACCATGTGCAATTGGCTCCACGCCAGAAATTCCAAGTACATGACAAATTAATGAACCCGCACCACTTCCTCGCGCCGCAACTCTAATTCCACTCGCTCTAGCGGCATCAGTTATGTCAGCAACGGTTAGAAAGTATGACTCGTAGCCAAGAGTGCGAACGGTAGTTAACTCATCTTCAAGTCGCGCCTCCGCTTTTTTTAATAACGAAGATGTGCCATATCGCCAATTCAAGCCAGAAAGACATCGCTCTCGAAATTGTTTTGCCATATCTACTTCATCTTTTGCGCCGACAACATGATGCTCGGGTAAATGAATTGCACCTAGCCCAATATCTAGAGTTGGCGAAAGTATTGAACGCTCTGCCCAAGCCGCGGTTTCTCTAAGTAAATGGCGGGAATTACGTTCGCCAGCTGCCCTTGAAATTAAATCTGCGATAGCAATCATATCTTTCTCGCTTTTAAAAAAACCTTCACCATTTTTTCGCTCTACATTACTTTCATGAAGTGGTGTTAAATTACGGGAACAATCTAAAATATCGGCTAACGGTCCATCGCTTCGCTCCAACATCCGAGCGGCATTGCTTATAACCGCGGGTAGATCGTGGTCTCGAGCAAAACCTAACATTCGTCCAGCATGACTTGTGGAGTAAGGGCCATCACCAGCAACTAAGTGCGAAACACATTCGATAGCTTGATCTGCAAAAAGCTCTCTCCCAGCGCTAAAAAGTGCTAGCGCTTTTTTATGATTTCTTCGGATTAAAGCTTGCGAAATTGCAGAATCGATTCCATGTAAAGCAAGTACATCCTTGGCATAAATTGAAAACTTTTCCAACAAATCTAAAGTAAGTACTGGCTTATCTGAATCGAAAGTATTTATTGCGGTTACTAATCGAATTAGTGATGACCAACCACCGCCAGATGTTGCAATTAAAGTTATCCGTGATAGCGAGTTTTCAACTTTGTAATTCAAATCAACACCCAGAATTGGGCTAACGTTGTACTTTTGACAACTCTCTACAAATCTAATTGCGCCAGCTAAGCCATCGCGATCGGTAAGCGCTAATGAATTCATTTCAAATTGCGCAGCTCGCTCCACAATTGCATCCGGTAAGTGAGTGCCATATTTAAATGAATAGCCGCTAGCCACGTGAAGATGGGTAAACATAAATATTTAGTTACGGGCAGCGCGCGAGCTTGGTCGAATTCGCCAACGGAGCTCGCCAGTTTTTTCACTAACTTCATCACGTTCGATTTCAAAGGTAGCGAGCGCCCCAATCGGAGCTGCCTCTACTCGCCAGAGCGCACGCGAACCATCATCAGGCCGGTAATTTCCATCGCTAGCTCGGTTCCACCAACCGCCAGCTTCGCGCCAACTAGAGAGAACGGCATGAATTCGAAACCTTCGGCCACGATAGGTAAATTCGATCGGCTCCCCGTCGTATAGAACGATTTCTGGGCCGATTTCTGGATTGAGGGCGTTTTCGAACATTTGTTCGAACTCTAGCGAGCGCCTCTGACAGCGGCAAGTAATTTAAGAACTAGACGCGACTCGGCTAGAAAGTAATTGAAATTTCAACCAAATCCTGCCATTCTTCGCGAGTACTCGGAGCTCACTTGAACTCCCCTACTACGTAAAGGAAATCAATGGATATCGTTCTCATTATTGGCCGGATTCTTTTCGCGCTTATCTTCGTTAATTCTGGCTTCATGCACTTCACAAAGAGCAGTGCCATGGTCGGCTACGCACAATATAAGAAAGTGCCTGCTGCAAAGATTGCCGTTCCACTAACTGGGCTAATGATCCTTGTTGGCGGACTATATGTTGCGCTCGGAATCTACGCAGACCTTGGTGCGCTTCTAATTGCTATCTTCTGTCTCGTTAGCGCATTCATGATGCATAACTTCTGGACAATAGATGATGCAACTGCAAAGCAGACTGAAACAATTTCATTCTTTAAAAATCTTGCACTAGCTGGCGCAGCGCTAATTATTTTCGTTCTAGTTGGATCAGGTGCTGATATCGGTGCTTCCATAACTGGAGCATTTTTCTCGCTATAAACCAAGCTTCTCAAAAACCCCTCATGCTCGTTGTGAGGGGTTTTTTATTAACCAAATGTTCAAGTTCAAATCAAGGGATTCCAACTAATCGATTGCTACCCTTCAAGTAATAGCACCACTCGAATTGGAGATTAAATGAAACCACAGAAGTTCGCCTCGGAATTTGTCGGAACTGCTCTATTAGCCGCAACCATCATAGGCACTGGATTTATGGCAAAGAACCTTGCGCCAGATTCACCATTAATGCAGCTATTTGTAAATGGCGCTGCTGCAGCTGCGATGCTCTCAGTAATCATTCGATTAGGTGCCGAAGCGAGTGGTTCGCACTTTAACCCTGCAGTAACCATTGGCTTTCTCATCCGAAGAGCAATCAAACCGCTCGATGCCCTTAATTACATCGCAACTCAAATTCTTGGCGCAATCTTTGGCGCATTCCTTGCTAACG
>Ga0209297_1000042_pt1 | contig 103294 bp, 100 predicted proteins | sample S_130805_MF_Meta_FD_187322 | JGI IMG/M metagenome (GOLD analysis project Ga0209297, IMG submission 187322) | Freshwater microbial communities from Lake Simoncouche, Canada to study carbon cycling - S_130805_MF_MetaG (SPAdes) (version 2) | ecosystem: Environmental > Aquatic > Freshwater > Lake ...
CCTGCTTGATATATTCCCGCCGCTGGTCATCCGGGGCCTCGGGATTGGCTTCTTTAATCTTAGCCAGATAATCCTGATAATTTTTTAATTGAATATCCACCTGAGCCAAGAGGCGTTCCTGGCCGATGCCATAAACAATCTGACGCCAGCCCCCTGATTGGGAGAGTTGTTCCGGCAGCCAGCCCTGGGGCTTACCGCTGTCTTCGATTAATTTAACGAGGGCTTGGGCTTCCATATTAAATCAGTTCATGCATATCAATTTCCTGGCCCATCCCCATCGTCAAACTACTACTTTGAGAATCGCTATCACCTTCCCAGCGCACGGAGAAGCCCTGCTCCTCAGCAATCCCTTCAAGGATTTCCACCCGCATCTCCAGGCCTGAATCCTCACTGCGTACCGCCACTTCCAATTCCATGAAGCGACCCACCAGCTCCCGCCAGTCCTTAGGAGCCAGCACCAACGCTTCCTCGTTGTTCACCTCTGAACGGGGGCCCACAGTGCCGCCAACAATCTCCACCCGGGTGCGTTCGCTGCCCTGGCTCATTTCCGCCAGCATTTCCTCCAGGGAGGCCAGCCGCAGGTCTAGGGATTCAGAGCTGCCTTTTACCTCGTTGAGCGAAGCCTGGGTGGTGCTTTCGATCTCATGGATTTTCTCGGCCAGGTCACTGCCCATGCCACCCAGCAGGGCCGTGACCTCGCTTTCAGTGGTGCCCTCCTTTAGGCATTCCACCACCGCCTGGCGCAGGTTGCCTTGCACCCGCACGTAGGACTCAGCCAGGGTTTCAAGAACCTTGGTGTATTGCTTGTTTTGAGACTTACAAATCGCCTTGAAGCCTTCCAGCGTTTCGGCACGGAATCTGGCGCTAAACGCCTTTAGTTCCTCAGATTGGGGAGCCAGGGTCATCGGGTCCCCATTTGGTTGGCGGCCCTGCGGGCGGCCTGGGCCCGGCGCAGCATCAACAGCCGCAACTCGCAGGTGAGCACCGAAACAAACCAGAGTTCACCAGTGCCCACCAACCACTGGGACCAACTGGAAAGGGTGCCCTTGAACAGACCAAAAATCAACAAACTGATCGAGAGCAGCCAGGTCCAGCGAAAAATCGGCGGCTCGTAGGGGCGCACCATGGGTGCCAACCTGAGCCCAACAAACGAGGCTAATAGCCAAAGGGAAAGGCCCATCGCCGCCGTGGGGGACTCATCCTTAGATCAATTATTTTGACACTATAGCGCTGCAAGCCATGGGGCGAGTATGCAATTTTGCATAATTGAGTGGCACGCTTTAGTGGCAGTGGTCTGCCAGCAGCGTTCTAGCCGCCCGGTTTGAATACTCATAGGAATAAGCTTCCTGCTCAAGGTGCCGCTGCACAGCTGAGATCGAGGAGTACACATCCGATTTCAAAGGCCTGCCCGTGATCCGGGCTGGGGAGAGGGGTAAATCCAAGGGCTGGGGACGGTAGTTGATGCCTCCACCCTTGCAGCTTTGGGCCACATGGACGGATTCATGGTTGAGGATTTCCAGAATCACCTCGCTGCCCATGGTGAGGGTTTTAGGGGAGAGGCGCAGCACCTGTAGGGAGGGATCCCATTCACCGGAAGCCCCTTTCTTATGGGGTTCACCGATCACCACCAACACCCCCAGGCCGGAGAGCGTATCCAGCAGTCGATAAATTTTGCGGGTGTAATTTTCGTTCTGACGGCTGGTTTCCAGCAATTTCTTCAGCTCCGCCTCGCTCTTCTTAGCTTCCCCCTCCCGCAGGCTGTAGCGATAGCTCACCTGACCGAGGGGATCAACAATCATTTTCGGCCTATGGCGATCATCTGCCTTATGGATCGCCTCCTTAAGTACCAACAAACCATCTGGACTGCCCAGGCGAATCTCATCGGGGGCCAATCTCTGCCCCTCAGCCTTCAGGGGCGCCAAAAAACCTGCTGGCTGCCAACGGGGCAGGGGTATATGGAAGCGTTCCAGCAGCAGGGCCAAACAAATCAGCCCCAATACACCAGAAAACCTTTTAACTCGTGGGTCTAGGGTCAATCCTCAAGTGGCTCAAGTTCAGACAGTTTGCGTTTCAGCTGCGAAGCCAAAACCTGGCGGCCCACGGCCACAACCCGCAATTGGTCTTGGGCAAACTTGAGCTGACTTTCGGCAGTTTGCAGACCCTTGACCAACCGCTTCATTTCATCAGACATCAGAGACAAGTCGTAGCGCTTGCCTTCGAAGTTGAGAACAGCACGGCGTTCTGCTCCCTGGGGGGAAGCCATGGTCAGGCTCAAGCTAAGTCGTTACAGGTATACCAGATCAAGACTAAAGGTCAACCGCAGCAGCGGTTTCTATGGGTCGCCTGAGATTCGAACTCAGGACCAATCGGTTAAAAGCCGAATGCTCTACCGCTGAGCTAGCGACCCTTTGCCCCATCGGGCAGAGTCGAAAGTATCACGTCAACACACCCGGTTTCGATGGCCCCTTCCCCCTGGCCTGAACCCCAGCTTCAGGCGGCCGCCTGGGTGGCCCCCAGCGCTGTGCTGATCGGCGATGTGCTGCTGGAGGAGGGGGTGAGCATCTGGCCCACGGCGGTGCTGCGGGCAGACCTCTGCCCGATACGGATCGGCGCCAATAGCAATGTGCAAGACGGCGCTGTGCTGCACGGCGAACCAGACAAACCGGTGCTAATTGGCCGGGAGGTGACCATCGGCCACCGGGCGGTAATCCATGGGGCCAGCCTTGGGGACGGTTGCTTGATCGGCATCGGTGCGATCGTGCTCAACGATGTGCAGGTGGGGGCCGGCGCCCTGGTGGCGGCCGGATCCGTGGTTACCCGCGATGTGGCCCCCGGCTGCCTGGTGATGGGTGCCCCCGCCCAGGTCAAACGACAGCTCAGCCCCGAGGCGATCGCGGCCCAGCGGGCCCATGCACTCCACTACCGCCAGCTGGCCGAGCAGCATGCCCAGGCGGGCTAGAGGTGGGCGAAGCCTGGACCCCGCAGCGACTGGGGCATGGGCGCCTCTAGCCCCTGGAACCAGTCCACCGCCCGCTCGATGTCCTCCAGTAGCTGATCGGCCATGTCCCGGGAGAAACCGGCCCGCACCACGAAGCGCAACACCGCCCGGTCTTCACAATCGGCCGGCAGGGTGTAGGCCGGCACCAACCAACCCCGTTCCCGCAATTTGTCGGACAGCTGAAACACATCCCAGTGGCTGATGCCGGGGTCGCGCTCCACCGCAAACACCGGCAGCTGGCCGAGGGGATGGCTCACCAGGCGCAGGGGCCCGAGGGCGGCAATGCCATCGGCCAGGTGGCAGGCAATCGCCTCCAGCACTGCCATGCGATGGGTATAGCCCTGGCGGCCCAGGTGCAGGAAATTGAAGTATTGACCCACCACCTGGGCCCCGGGCCGCGAGAAATTCATGCCAATGGTGGGCATCTCACCCCCCAGGTAATTGACGTTGAACCGCAGCTCCTCCGGCAGCTGGGCTTGGTTGCGCCACAGCACCCAGCCCACCCCCGGCAGCACGCCGCCGTACTTATGGCCGCTGCTGTTGATCGAAACCACCCGGGGCAGGCGGAAATCCCAAGACCAATTCGGGGAATTGAAGGGGGCCACAAAACCACCGGAGGCCGCATCCACATGGATCGGAATATCGAGGCCGCTGCGTTGCTGCAGTTGATCCAGGGCCGCCTGGATGCCATCAATGGGCTCGTAGCTGCCATCGAAGGTGCTGCCCACGATGCCCACCACGCCGATCGTGTGGGCATCACAGCGTTTCACCGCCTCCTCGCCGCTGAGGTGCAAGCGGTCGTGGCTGAGGGGCACCAGGCGCGGCTCCACATCGAAGTAGGCGCAAAACTTGTCCCAGCAGATCTGGGTGTTGGCGCCCATTACGAGGTTGGGGCGGGAGCTGTCGGCGCCGGCCGCCTGCTGCCGCTGGCGCCAATGCCACTTCATCACCAGGCCGCCGAGCATGCAGCCCTCGCTGGAGCCGGTGGTGGAGGTGCCCACGGCGGCGCTGGGATCGGGGGCATGCCAGAGCTCCGCCAGCATCCGCAAACAGCGCTCCTCCAGCTCTGCGGTTTGGGGGTATTCGTCTTTATCAATCATGTTTTTCTCGGCGCACTCCTCCATCAGGCGCCGGGCCTGGGGTTCCATCCAGGTGCCCACGAAGGTGGCCAGGTTCAAGCGGGCGTTGCCGTCAAGCATCAGGTGGTCGTGGATCAGCTCGTAGGCCAGATCCGCCGCCAGGCCCTGGTCGGGCAACCGGTTCCGGGGAATCTCCGCCGGCAGCTCGGTCGCCGCCAAATGGGCGCTCTGGTGGGCATTGAGGTGGAGGAACTCCGAGCGGATCCGTTGAACCATGGGGGAAGGAGGCGGGGCTGCCGGCATTCAACGCCGAATCAACCAGATGCGCTGCCCCTGGGCCCCCTGGCAATTTGCTGCGAATGACAAAAACAGTGGCCTGGGCTGCACGAAAGTCCGTAGGATCTAAAACGACTTAATCCCTTCCCCCATGGATCTCCGGCTTGCCCTGGTCGCTCTCCCGATCCTGCTGGCCCTGGGCTGGGCCGGGTTGAACATCGGCCGTGCCGCCGTGGGTCAACTGCAGCTGATGATCAAGCGAGCTGGCGGTTGATCGTTTGAAGGTTCTGGTGATCGGCGCCGGCCTGGCCGGCACCGAAGCTGCTTGGCAGGTGGCCCAGGCTGGAGTGCCGGTCACCCTGGTGGAAATGCGTCCCGGGCGCCAGTCGCCAGCCCACCACAGCAGTGAATTTGGCGAGCTGGTGTGCAGCAACAGCTTTGGGGCGCTATCCAGCGACCGGGCGGCGGGTTTGTTGCAGCAGGAATTGCGCCAGCTCGGTTCCCTGGTGATTGCCACCGCCGATCAGCACGCCGTACCCGCCGGTGGCGCCCTAGCCGTAGACCGCGGTCGCTACGGGGCCGCCCTCACCGCCAGCCTCGAACAACACCCCCTGGTGACGGTGGAACGGCGGGAACAACTAAGCCTGCCCGAGCCCAACCAAATCACGGTGCTGGCCAGCGGGCCGCTCACCAGCGAGCCCCTGGCGGCAGCGCTGCGCAGCTTCACCGGCCGCGAAGCCTGTCATTTTTTTGATGCCGCCAGCCCGATCGTGGCCGGCGAAAGCATCAACCTCAGCAAGGCCTTCCGCGCCAGTCGCTACGACAAGGGCGACGCCGACTACATCAACTGCCCCATGGACCGGGAGCAGTACCTGGGCTTCCGCGAGGCCTTACTGGCGGCAGACCAGGCGGAGCTCAAGGATTTTGAAAAAGAAAGCGCCAGCTTCTTTGAGGGCTGCCTGCCGATTGAGGAGTTGGCCCGCCGCGGTGAAGACACGATGCGTTATGGGCCGCTGAAACCGATCGGCCTCTGGGACCCCCGCTGGGGGGATGTAACCGACAAGGAGGTGCGCCGCGCAAACCGCGCCTACGCGGTAGTGCAACTGCGCCAGGAGGATAAGGACGGCCGCCTCTGGAACCTGGTGGGCTTCCAAACCAACCTCAAGTGGGGGGAACAGAAGCGGGTGCTGCAGCTGATCCCTGGCTTGGAGGCGGCGGAATTCGTGCGCTTTGGCGTGATGCACCGCAACACCTTCCTGGAGGCGCCGCAACTGCTGGAGCCCAGCTTGCAATTCCGCCAGCGGCCCACGCTGCTGGCGGCGGGGCAGATCACCGGCACCGAGGGCTACGCCGCCGCCGTGGCCGGCGGCTGGTTGGCCGGCAGCAATGCCGCCCGGCTGGCCCAGGGCTTGGCGCCCATAACCCTGCCCCGCACCACGATGATCGGCGCCCTCACCCACTTCATTGCCGAAGCCCCCTGTGACGGCAAGGGCAAACGGGGCGGCTTCCAGCCGATGCCCGCCAACTTCGGCTTGCTGCCGGAACTGGCGGAACCGGTGCGGGACAAACGCCGCCGCTATGGCGCCTACCGGGATCGGGCCCTGGGGGACCTGGCCACAGCCCTGGGTTTGGTAACCCTGGCTACCTAAAGCCAACTCCCCCCCCAATCCCCCCCCCCAACTGGGGGGGGGATATTCAAAAAGTGCACAAATGCGCATCCGCACCAAATAGGCTTGCCGCAGATCAACCGCAGAAGAGCAGCGACCATGCCAGGTAAGCGCCCTGACTCACTACTTTTCCTACTGGCAAACTTCAAAAAGCAGTTCCTTGCCCTTTCAACGGCAGAATCTGAAGTTTTTGTGAACGTAGCCCAGAATCCCGGCTGCACATCCCAGGAAATACAACAGCAACTCAATATCGACCAACCGCACGCTTCCCGCACCCTCAGCAAACTTGTTGAAAAGAACTATCTGAGGCGCCTTAATAACCCTAAACAACCGCGCCAAAAAGTTTATTTTCTTACCCCTGTAAGGGGCATGCAAGCCTTGAATGAATGGATTGATACTTCCTGGAAGAAAGTGTTGGAAGATCCAGACCTTGGCCTTGCGAGCCTCTGCGCCGCCCTTGAATCAGCGCCAATTAGCACTCTTTGCACCCTCAAAGAGGTGCTCGATCGCCACATCCATAAATACTGCAACAAAGAAACTGATTGCGATAGAGCCCGCTCTTTCAAGCGGTTGCGCAATCAATCAATCAACAAATTTCAGCTGCAGCTCAACCATACAGATTCTCCAGTAAACAGCAGCATCCCCACCACTGAGCTGCAAGTCCACTAGGATCTCCACGCCTTGGTCCTAAGCGGTGGAGTTGCTGTTCCTTCGCGATGAAGCCGAGCCTAGGCGCAGGGAGGTGGCCCATTGGTTTCTGAGCAGTGGCATCAGACTAAAATTCTGCCTGGCCTTTGGTTCAAAGCTAGCCCTAGTAGGCGCCATGAGTCAGTTCAAACGTCCAAAAGTTATCGTGAGTGCCAGCACCACCGAGGCGGAAGCCCTAGAGGCGATAGAAAAACACCAAGCTGGTGTACTTATTTGCAGTGATCAACTTGAATCCGGTGATGGCTTCAGCCTGATAAAACGCAGCAAAGCACTGGTGCCAGACCTGCGCACCTTTATGTTTCTTTCCAGTATCGATTCCGATCTCCAGCAAGCCCTGAGCCTCAAACCGCACGGCATCATCCATGAGCAAGACATCGGTAGCGATGACTTCCCCATCCGGAGAGCTTCTATGAGCCTTGCAACCGACCGCTTCTATCTGGGCCCCACCGCCAAAAAATTGCTGAAATCGAGTGGGGAAACAAAAATCCCCCTGCGCATGGAAGATCTGCTCACTAAGCGGGAGCAATCAGTGCTGGATCAGGTGATTAGCGGCAAGGGCGACCGCCAGATCAGCGAGGAGCTGGGGCTCAGCTACGAAACCGTGCGCTCCTACGTGAAAGAAGTGCGCCGCAAGCTGGGCGTTAAAACCAAGGTGGAGCTGGTGGCGATGGCGATGAAGCAGCTGGCCGGTCGTCTCGATTCCTAAGGTCTTAGCCGCCACTGCCGCAGCGCCTTGAGCCCAACCCCTGGCGATTCCAGCTACGACGTGGTGGTGATTGGCGCCGGCATCGGTGGCCTCGTAACCGCCAGCCAACTGGCCAGCAAGGGGGCGCGGGTGCTGGTGCTGGAGCGCTACCTGATCCCCGGGGGCAGTGGCGGCAGTTTCAAGCGCAACGGCTACTGCTTCGATGTGGGCGCCTCGATGATCTTTGGCTTCGGCGAGCAGGGGCACACCAACCTGCTCACCCGCGCCCTGGCCGCCGTGGGCGAACACTGCGAAACGATCCCAGACCCGGCCCAGCTCGAATACCACCTGCCCGCCGGGCTCACGGTGGCGGTGGATCGCAACTACGAAAGCTTCATCGCCCGGCTCACGGCCCTGTTTCCCCATGAGGCGCTCGGCATCCGCCGCTTCTACGACAGCTGCTGGCAGGTGTTCCGCTGTCTTGATGCGATGCCCCTGCTGTCGCTGGAGGATCCCGCCTACCTGGCCAAGGTGTTCTTCCGGGCACCGCTGGCCTGCCTAGGCCTGGCCCGCTGGTTACCGGTGAATGTGGGCAGCGTGGCCCGTCAACACATCAAGGATCCAATCCTGCTCAAATTCATCGACGTCGAGTGCTACTGCTGGTCGGTGATGCCGGCCGATCGCACGCCAATGATCAATGCCGGCATGGTGTTCTCCGATCGCCATGCCGGGGGCATCAATTACCCGAAGGGGGGGGTGGGCGTGATCGCCGAAAAACTGGTGGCCGGCCTCGAGCGCCACGGCGGCCAATTCCGCAGCAGGGCCCGCGTTACCAAGGTGTTGCTGGAGCAGGGCCAGGCCGTGGGCGTGCAGCTGGCCAATGGCGAACAGATCCGCGCCCGCCGGGTGGTTTCCAACGCCACCCGCTGGGACACCTTCGGCAGCCTGATCGATGCCGACCACATCCCCGCCGCCGAACTCACCTGGCGGCGCCGTTACAAACCCTCCCCCTCCTTTCTTTCCTTGCACCTGGGCATCGACGCCGCGATCGTGCCCCCCGGCTTCCACTGCCACCACTTGCTGCTGGAGCAGTGGGAGCAGCTGGAGGCGGAGGAGGGGGTGATCTTCGTTTCGATGCCCACCCTGCTGGATCCAGACCTGGCGCCGGCCGGTTGCCACATCCTGCATGCCTTCACGCCGGCCTCGATGGAGCTGTGGCAGGGGCTGGGCCCCAGCGCCTACGCCGCCAAGAAACAGGCCGCTGCCCAAAGGCTGATCCAACGGCTGGAGGCAATCCTGCCGGGCCTGGCCGGGGCGATCAAACACCGGGAGGTGGGCAGCCCCCGCAGCCATCGCCGTTTTCTCGGGCGCCACCAGGGCAGCTATGGGCCGGTGCCAGCCCTGCGGCTACCGGGCCTGCTGCCGATGCCCTTCAACCGCACCGCCATTGGCGGCCTCTACTGCGTGGGTGATTCCTGCTTCCCCGGCCAGGGGCTCAATGCCGTGGCCTTCAGTGGCTTCGCCTGCGCCCATCGCATCGGCGCCGACCTGGGCCTCAACCCCTGGGCCCTACCGAACTGAGCAACAAATCAGCCGCCATGGAGCTGGTGATAGACCACAGTGAGCCCCCTGAGGATGAACTCCACCCCGATCGAAAGGGTAAATAGTCCCATGATCTTGGTGAACACACTGAGCCCCACCTCCCCGGCGAAGTGAACAATGCGGGCGCTAAAGCTAAACACCAAATGGTTAATCAGCACCAGGGCCAGAATCGCCAGCGTTAGCTCCAGCCTGGAACCGGAACGGTCTGCCAGGTCGGAGAACAGAATCACCGTGGAAAAGGTGCCCGCCCCCACGGTGAGTGGAATCGCAATGGGCACCACCGCCGTGGACAAAAGCTGGGAATCGTCATCAAGCCTCCGGGGCCCAGGCTTGTGATCAACGGCTTTAACGTTTACATCCGAGGATTGACGGGAATTCATCATATTTAGCCCCACCCCCCCCAAGAGCAGGCCACCGGCGATTTGAAAGGCGCTGATTGAAATCCCAAAAAAATCCAGCACCGCCATGCCAAACCACAGGAACATCAACAGCATCCCCAGGCAGGCGAGGCCCGTGGCCAAGATCGTGCGACGCAACTTGACGGCAGACAGCCCCTCGGTATGGGCCAAGAAGGCCCCCAGCGCCGAAATGTTGTTGCCGATCGCCAGTAAACCAATCAGATAGTGCTGAAAGGCGCCATTGCTCAATAAAGACTGGCTCATGCTCAGTAGTGGCTAGGCACAGGCGCCAGCATCGAAGCCGGTATTTGCCGCCAACTGCTCACGGCTGGACTCGACGGGGGCCCCAGGGGCTTCAAAGCCCTTCTCGGGCAGGTTCTCGAGGCTGAAGCGGTAGCCCTGCTGCCGCACGGTTTCGATGCCACCGCCCTCGCCTAGGCCGGCCTGCTCGAGCTTGCGGCGCAGGGTGAGCACCTGGGTGTCTACGGAGCGGGGGCCGCCACTGAAGGGGGGCCAGGCCATGGTGAGCAGCTCCTGGCGGCTGCGCACATGGCCCGGTGGCATCAGCAGCGCACAGAGCAGGGCGAATTCCCGGGGGCTGAGTTCCACCGGTTGGTCCCGCAGGGTCACCTGGCGCAACAACAGATGCACCTCCAGGGGTCCCACGGTCACCTTTTCCTGGAGGGCGCCGCGGCGGCTGAGCAACTTGCGGCAACGGGCCGCCAGCTCCTCCAGGCCAAAGGGTTTCCGCAGCACATCTTCAGCGCCGGCATCCAGCAAAGACACCACCGCCTCAGCACCGGTGCGGGCGCTGAGCACCAGCACAGGGCAGCGCAGCTGGGCGGCCAAGCGCAGGGCTGTGGATTCCTCCAGCAACTCAGCACTTACCAACAGTTCCGGCTGCTGATCTACACAGAGCTCAAGCGCCTCGGCCACGGTGCCCACCGCAGCGGCCATGTGGCCGTCTTGGCGTAGGCGCTGGGCCAACACCATGCGCAAGGTGGGGTGGGGGTCCACCACCAGGATGCGGGCTTGACCGTGCTCTGCTTCGGAATCCACCACAACAGGATCAATAGCCCCTACGGTAGTGGTCATTATCAGCTCAGTTGGTAAAAAGGCGAAGCCTTGCCAGCTGTCCCCCCCCATGACCGCGCTCCAGCACCCAGAAGCCATCCGCCATTTCCAGAGCCTCTGTGATGCCTGCGAGGAACTGGCGATGCGCTATCACAGCCCCTCGGAACTAAGGCTCTATGCCGATGGCTACATCCATGCGCTCCGGCGCAGCCAGCTGCTGGATCACCACAGCCAAAGGCGGCTGGAGGAGCTGATCGACCGCTGGATCCAAGACCCCTCCAGTTTTGTGGGACCCGATGGCGATCCCCGTTGTTTGTATGAAGCCGAGCGGCGCTGAAGCCAGGCCCGCCCGGGCCCAGCTCAGGAGGCCAGGACGATTTCTAATTTTTCCTGCAGCTCACCGGAGTTATAAAGCTCAATCAAAATGTCTGAACCGCCTAGGAATTCGCCCTTCAGGTAAACCTGGGGAATCGTTGGCCAATCGGAAAAGTCTTTGATGCCCTGGCGGATCTCCGGATCAGAGAGCACATCAAAGGTTTCGAAGGGCACCCCGAGGGTGTTGAAGATCTGCACGGCCGTATTGGAAAAACCGCACTGGGGCATCAGCTTGTTGCCCTTCATGAAAACCACGATCGGGCTGGCGGCAATCAAAGCCTCAATGCGTGCTTTCAGTTGGGCGTCCATGGCAGAAAAATCGATCGAACAAGCTTAGGTGGGGCAAGAAGTTTGCAGGGCCAGCGCATGGATCGCCTCCGTGGCCAGCTCCTGCTTCAAGGCCCCATAGACCAGCTGGTGCTGTTTAACACGGGAAAGGTCTCGGAACTGCTCAGAGACCACCTTCACCTGGATATGGTCCCCACCACCGGTGAGGTCTTCCACCTGCACTTGGGCATCGGGAATCAGCTGGCGGATCGCCGCCGCCACGGCTTCGGGTTGAACCATCGGATCAGTTGGAGGTGGGGCTAGCTGGGGCGGTGTAAGGGGTGGAAACAAAACCAATTTCCACCAGTTGCTGGTAAGCCTTGCGACCCTCGCCGCTGGTGGGGGTCATCAGTTTCACCACTTCCACCAGCAGGGGCACGGCCACCTCTGACTGGTTTTGACGACGGTAGACCGCCGCCAGCCTCAGGTTGGCCTGGGCCAGCTTTTCAATCGATTCGCGGCCCTTCTGGTCCATGTCGCGGGGGATGCGGGCATCAAGGCCCCGGAAGGCACCACCCAGGTCGCGGTAAAACGACAGCAACGAGCGCGAGGCATTACGGGCCTTGTCGTAGCTCTTCACCGCCTCGGGCAGGTTGCCACTGGCCGCGTCGCGATCCCCCTTGGCCAGCAGGGCATCCACCGAACTCAAGTTGAAGTTGTCGCCCCCGGCGCTGGCCACCGGTTGGGCCTGGGCTTGGGCCCGCCCCACAGCACTAAGGCCCAGCAGCGGGGAAAGGACCAGGGCCAGGCTGGCGGTGAGCAAAAAACGGCGCATGGGCCCAGGTACCAAATCAATTGAGTTGGCTGGACTTTAATTTGACCCCAAGGGGCGACCCACACTGCGGCGGGCCGCTTCCTCAGCCGAACGCATCGCCTCCGCCAGACGATTGGTGAGCTCTGCGGCCGCCGCCTTGCCCGTGCCCGCCAGCCGCAGGGGGGGGCCAAAACAAAGGGCCGCCGCATCGCCGCACTGGGGCACCGCATGGCTATAGGCCAGGCCCACCGGCAGCACCGGCACCTCCAGGCCCCGGGTGTGGGCCATGCTGGCCAGCCGCGGCAGGCCTTGTTCCAGCTTGATCAGCTCCTCATCGCGGCCGATGCGACCCTCGGGGAAAACCACCACCTGGCCCCCCGCCGCCAGCAGATCGAGGGCGTAGCGCAGGCTGGCGGTGCCGGGCCGTTGCTGGTCGATGCCAAAACAACCAAGGCGCCGCAGAAACCAACCCTGCAGGCCCATCATCTCGGTGGTGGTAACCATGAAGCGGCAATCACGGCCCGTAACCCGGCGGCCCGCCGCCATCGGCAGCATCAGCGCATCCCAGCGGGCCCGATGGGTGGGGGCCAGCAGCACCGGCCCGGAGCGGGGCAAATGCTCAATACCCAGCACCTCGGTGCGCTTGAAATAAAACCTCAGGGCCAGGTCTTGGGTGGCCCAAGTGGCCACGGGCGCCAGCCAGGGGGCCACATAACTGTGAAAAGCCAGGGCCCGGTCGCTGCTGACCATGGTTCCGTTTATGGGGGTGGAAGCCATGGGGCGAACCTTATCCAGCCCAGGGGTTCCTAGGATCAACCGCTGGACAGCAATCGCGATGGCCAGTCTTGGCGTGAACCTCGATCACCTGGCCACCGTGCGCCAGGCCCGCCGCACGGTGGAACCCGACCCAGTGACCCTGGCCCTGCTGGCGGAACTGGGCGGCGCCGATGGCATCACCGTGCACCTGCGGGAAGACCGGCGCCACATCCAAGACCGCGACGTGGAATTACTGAAGGCCACCGTGCGCACCCGGCTCAACCTGGAGATGGCCGCCACCGAAGCGATGCTGGCCAAGGCGATCGCCCTTCAGCCCGCCATGGTCACCCTGGTGCCGGAGCGGCGGGAGGAAGTAACCACCGAAGGGGGCCTTGATGTGGCCGGCCAGGGGGAGGAACTGCGCCGCCGGATCCAAACCTTGCAGGGCCATGGCATTCCCGTGAGCCTGTTTGTGGATGCCGAGCCCCAGCAGCTGCTGGCCTGCCAGGCCAGTGGTGCCCAGTGGGTGGAACTGCACACCGGCGCCTACGCCGATGCCCCCTGGGCCCAGCAGCCCAAGGCCTTGGCCCAGCTGGTGGAGGGCTGCGAGCGGGCCCGGCAACTGGGGCTGCGGGTGAATGCCGGCCATGGCCTCACCTATCAGAACGTGGAGGCGGTGGCCGCCATCCCCGGCATCGAAGAATTGAACATCGGCCACACGATCGTGGCCCGGGCCCTGGCGGTGGGCCTCGAGCAGGCCGTGCGCCAGATGAAGCAGCTGATCAGCCAGCCGCGCCGGGAGCCGCTGTTTGGCGCCGGGATCCTGCTGCAGAATCCTGGAAACCCCGTTGACGCCCTGGAGCCCCTGGGATGAGCACCTACTACTACGTGGCCGCCAGTGAAGCCTTCCTCACCGCCGAGGAACCCCTGGAAGAAGTATTGAAGGAACGGGCCCGCTACTACGCCGAACAGGGCAAATCCATTGATTTCTGGCTGCTGCGCCGGCCCGCCTTCCTGAATAGCGCCGAGCTTCAAGCCACGGCCCAGGCCGTGCCCCGGCCCGCCGCCGCCGTGGTTTCCACCGACAGCAAATTCATTGAATTCATGAAATTGCGGCTGGAATACGTGCTCAAGGGCAGCTTTGAGGCCCCCAGCGCCTCGATCACTGATCCGCTGGCCACTGATCCGCTGGCAACTACTCCGCCGGCAACAGAGCCCTAATTCCAGCCGGGGGCCCCTTGCTACGCATTATTCGCAGCAACAGCATCGAGGCCCTGGCTGGGGCGCTAGCCGAACGGCTCAACGCCGAGCTACCGGCGGATCCACTGCAAGCCCAGCAGGTGCTGGTGAGCACCAATGCCATGGGCCGCTGGCTGGCCCTGGCCCTGAGTGAACACCTGGGCATCTGCGCCGGCATCGACTTTGATTTCGGCGGCCGCTACCTGCGCCAATTGGTGCGCCAACTGGCCCAGCAACCCAGTGAGGCCAGCGACCCCTGGGAGCCGGAAGTGCTGCGCTGGCGCCTGGCCAGCCTGCTCGACCAGCTGCCGGCCAGCGGGCCCTACGGCCCGCTGCAGCGGCTCTGGCAGCGGCGCGGCAGCCCCGCCGGCCACCTCGATCGCTATCGGCTGCAGCTGCTGCTGCAACTGGCAGACACCCTCGATCAATACGGGCTTTACCGCCCCGGCCCGCTGCGGCGCTGGCTGGAAAACCCAGCCCAGGGGGGGCTGGAGCTTGGCTTCAACGGCGCCCCGCTGGCGGAGGAGGAGCGCTGGCAACCGGCCCTGCTGCGGGAATTGCAACTGCTCGCCGCGGCCGAAGGTTTCAGCCACCCCTCCCAGCGCCTGGCCGCATCCCTGGATCAACTGGCAAAAGACCAGGAGTTACTGCGGAGCTGGGGGCAGCAGGGGCCGCTGCATGTGTTTGGCCTGTCGTCGCTGCCGCCCGCCTTCCTGCAGCTGCTGGCCGGCATCGCCGGCCGCGGCTACCGCCAGGTGCTGCTCTACGTGCTCAGCCCCTGCCAAGACCCCTGGGCCCAGCTGCCCCTCCCCGCCGCCGACGCCCCCGAGGAGGCCCTGGAGGCCCTAGAAGACCAGTTATTGCACCAGGGGCACCCGCTGCTGGCCAACCTGGGCCGCACCCAACGGGATTTCCAATGGCAGCTGGAAATCCTCAAGGCCGACCTCCAGGAAAAGTTTGAAGAGCAATTGCTGCCCAGCCCCAGCGTTGCCAGCGATGGCGACCTGCTCAGCCTGCTCAAGGACGACCTGCTGCACGGCCGTTGCCGTTCCAGCCTCCCCGGCCATGAAACGCCGCTGGAACTCCAACCAGAGCAGCTAAACCTGCAGCTGATCCACTGCCATGGGGACCTGCGCCAGGTGGAGGAGGCCCAGCGGGCGGTGCTGGAACTGCTGCGCCAGGACCCCAGCCTTGAACCACGCCACGTGCTGCTGATGAGCCCCGATGTGGCCCGCTTTGCGCCGCTGGTGCAGGCAATTTTCGAGCGGCCCGGGGGCAATGCCGACCCCCGCCACCTGCCGATTCGGGTAACGGACCGCACCCTGCGCCAACGCAACCCCCAGATCGACCTGGCCTTTCGACTGCTGGCCCTAGCCGGCAGCCGGCTCGAACGCCATGAGCTGCTCGACCTGCTGCTGCTGCCGGTGGTGGCCAGTCAATTTCAGCTGGAACTGCTTTCCCACCACCAATGGCTGGGGTTACTGGGTCGTTGCGGCATCACCTGGGGGCGCGATGGCAGCCACCGCCAGAGCTGGGGCTATCCCCCTGGCGAAGCCCACAGCTGGCAATGGGGCCTGGATCGGCTGCTGCTGGGCATCCACCTTGAAGACCGCTTCCCGGAGCAAGCTGCCGCCGCAGGGGAATGGCAGGGGCGGGCGGCCTTTGTGGATCCCCTCGCCCCCGCCGCCGTGGTGATTGCCCTGATCGAAGCGTGTGGCTGTTTATTTGAGGTCTTGGCCCAGTTGCAGGGTTTCCAAGCCCCCGCCGCCTGGGAAACAGCCCTGGCCCGGGGGGTGCACCTGCTCTGCGGCAGCGGCGAAGACGACGGCTGGCAATCGCCGGAGCTCTACGACCTGCTGGCGCCGCTGCGCTCCCCCGCCAGCCAGGCCCTGCGGCTCGACCGCGAAGCGGTAACGCGACTGATGGAAGAGGCGGAAGCCCAGGAGCAGGGCCGCTACGGCCATGTGAGTGGCGCCGTTACCCTCAGCGCCCTCGAGCCGATGCGCTCGATCCCCCACCGGGTGGTGGTGCTGCTCGGCATGGATGACCAGCGCCTGCCCCGCCGCGATAACCCCGCCAGCTACGACCTGATGGCCCTGGAGCCCTGGCGCGGCGACCGCAACCGCCGCCAGGAGGACCGGGCGATGCTGCTGGAGGCCCTACAGGCCTGCCGCGATCAGTTCATCGCCACCTACAACGGCAACGATCCCCGCACCGGTGAAGCCCGTAACCCCGCCGCCCCCCTGGCCGAGCTACTGGCCAGCCTTGAACGCAGTTTCCGCGGCCCCGGCGGCCAGCCGATCGGGCCGCTACTCGTGCACCAGGCCGAGCCGCTGCGGCCGATCCCCCCGGGCGCCACGACCCCTGAGCCGCTCTGGCCCCCTGGGCTGCGCTGGCCCAGCCCTGCGCTGGCGGAAGATCCCAGCCTGGAGGAGCTGCAACGCTTCTTCCGAGATCCGGCCCGGGAACTGCTCCGTAGCCATGGCATCCGCCCCCAACAGCGGCCCCAGGAAGAGGAGGATCCGGAGGAGGCCCAACCGGAGGGCCTGGCCCGCTGGCAACTGGGGGAACTGCTGCTCACGGTCGGCAGCCCAGGGCTAAACCCGGAAAACTGGCCCGCCAGCCGCCTCGCCCTCGGCCGCCGCGGCCTGCTGCCGGAGGCGGAAGCCGGCGAAAGTGCCGGCGCCAGCCCCTGGCGCCGCAGCCGGCAACTGCTGCAACTGGCGGCCCAGCACCTGGAGCTGCAGCCCAAGGCCCAGCTGCTGCTGGGCAGCGGTCGGCTGCGGCCAAAACGGCTGTTGCTGGCCTGGCTTGCCCACCTCTGGGCCAATCGCACCGCCCCCCAGGCCAGCCTGCTGGTGGGGCCCAGCAAGGAAGGCCAAAAGGAGCGCCTGCGGGGGCTGCCGCTGGCGCCGCTGCCGGTCGCCGAAGCCGAAGCGCACTGGCGCCAGCTGGCCGCGATTCGCCGCGAGGGGCTGGCAGGGCCAATCGCCTTTGAACCCGAACCCAGCTGGCAGCTGCTGCTAAACCGTCAAAAACAGGCCACGGCCCAGGGGGCTCCGCTGGAGGGCCTTGATGCCAAGGCTTTAGAGGGCTTCAGCGGCAGCGTTAGCTGGGGGGGGGAGGGGCCCCGCTGGTCAGAGGCGCTGCTGCAGCTGCATGGGGGTGAAGCCCCTGCTTTTGAGCTCTGGGCGGCCCAGCCGGAGGCCTGGCAACGGGTGGGCGAGATTCTGTCGCCGCTCAGTTTCGCCACGGCCCAGGCCCTGGCAGCCGACAGCATCGGCAGCCTTGACCCCTTTGATCCCCGCCTGGATTCCCCAGGGGAGGCCCATGGCTGAGCTGGAACCCCTTGATCTCAATGGCCCCCTCGGCGGCGGCACCCAGGTGCTGGAGGCCAGCGCCGGCACCGGCAAAACCTATGCGCTCAGCCATCGGCTGCTGCGGGCGGTGGCGGAAGAAGCCGTGCCGGTGGAAACGATCCTGGTGGTGACCTTCACCCGGGCGGCGGCAGCGGAAATCCGCCAACGCATCCGCCAACGGCTAAACCAGGCCGCCACCGGGCTGGCCTATCGGCTGGCGGGGGATCCCAGCGGCGCCAATCAGGCCGAAGCCGACCCCACCCTGGCGGCCCTGCTGCAGCTCTGGGCCAGCCGGGCCGATGCCTATTCGTTGCTATTGCGACTGCTGCGGGCCCTGGATCGCCTCGACCTGGCGCCAATCACCACCATCCATGGCTTCATCCAACAGCTGATCCGCGAAAACAGTGAACAGCTGGGCCTTGATCCGCTCGTAAAGCTGCAGGAAAACAGCCAAGAACTGCTTAATAGCCTCGTCACCGATTGGCGCCGCTGCCAGTTGTCGCCGGCGCCAGCCCGCTGGCAGGCCTGGGTGCATAGCCATGGGGACCTGGATGCCGCCGGCCTGCGGGCCCTGGCCCAGCTGGTGGACGACGACCGCGACATGCTGCTCGCCGCACCCTCTGAGCTGGGGAGCCCCTGCAGCCACTGGCTGCAGCTGGAGCAACGCTTCCTAGGCCAACTGGGGCGCGAGGGGGTCGAGGCCAGTGCAGTGGTGGCCCAGCTCTGCAAGGGCGGCGGCAACAGCAGCCCCGTGAAGGAGCTCGGCAAAAAACAACTGGGCAGCCTGGCCGAGCACACCGAGGCGGCCGAACGGCTGTTTGAGCATTGGCCGGCGGCCGAGGCGGCCCGCCGCTACCGCTTGTTTTGCCAGGGCTTTGCCACCAGCCAACTGCGCCATTGCCTGGCCGACCCAGACCAGGCCCCCACGGCGGGCATCCATGGGCTGGCCGAGCGCTTTTGCTACGAGCCAGTGGAACAGCTGCTGCTGCAATTCAGCTGGGAGCTGCGCCAGGGGGCCCGCCAACGGCGCCAACAGCAAAACCAAATGAGCTTTGCTGATCTGCTCGAACTGGTGGATCCGGCGCGGCTAGCGGCCGAAAGCCTGGCGGCACTGCAGCGCTGGGCCCGGCAGCGGATTCAGTGCTGCCTGATCGATGAATTCCAAGACACCGACCCGATCCAGTGGCGTCTGTTCAGCAGCCTCTTTGATGGCCACCGGCCCCTCACCCTGATCGGCGACCCCAAGCAGGCGATCTACCGCTTCCGCGGCGGCGACATCCGCACCTATCGACTGGCCACGGGGGCGGCGGGCCGCCAGCGGGCCTGCCTAACCACCAACCGGCGCAGCGATCCAGCCCTGCTGGCGGTGCTCAACAAATTATTTGAAAACGGAGATGCCTTTGGCGGCTCCGGCATCAGCTATGCAGCCGTGGCCGCTCCAGCGGGGGTGGAGCGCAGCCGTTTACGCCAGGCCGATGGCCAAGCCGCCCCGCCCCTGCGGCTGCGCTGGCTCACGGCGGGCGATCGAGCCAGCTCCGCCACCCAGCTGCGCAACCAGTTGGCCCAGCAACTGGCCAGCGACCTGGAAAACAGCCTGGCCCAGGGGCTGGAGCTGGAGGAGCAGGGCCAATGGCGGGCCATCAATCCCGGTGATCTGGCGGTGCTGGTGAGCCGCAACAGCGAGGCCCTGGCCCTGCAAAGGGAACTGCTGCTCCGGGGGATTCCCGCCCGCATCGGCCGCGGCGGCAATGCCTGGCAGAGCCCGGAGGCGGCCAGCTTGGGCCTCGCCCTCGGCGCCCTGGAGCGGGAAGGCCACCGCCCCAGCGCCGCCGCCCTGGCCCTCTCCAGCATTGGCGGCGCCAGCGCCAACGACCTGGCCCAGTGGGACGACAACGGCTGGGGCCACTGGCTAGGGCAACTGGAGCGGGCCCGCCAGCGCTTTGGCCAATTGGGTCCGCTGCCGGCCCTGGAGGTGTTGCTAGACAACGGCAGGGCCTGGGCCCAGGGCGACCAGCGGCTGAGCGACCTGCTGCAACTGACCGAACTGCTGCAGGAGGCCTGGCAGGAGCAGGGGCGCCCCGCCGCCGCCCGCCTCGGCCTCTGGCTAGATCAACAACGGCTGCAAACCATTGGGGGCGAAGCCAGCCAGCAACGGCTGGTGGCCAGCGGCGCCATGGTGACCCTCAGCACCCTGCACGCCAGCAAGGGACTGGAATTTCCGCTGGTGTGGTGCCCCACCCTCTGGCAGGCCGATGGCGGCCCCAAGGCAGAGCTTCCCTTTCGGGCCTGGGACCCCCAACTGCAAAGGCGCTGCCTGGAGCTGGGCCGCCGCGACTGCAGCAGTCCCCGCCAGGAACGGTTGCTGGAGGCCCAACGGGAGGCCTGGCAGGAACAGTTGCGGCTGGGCTATGTGGCCCTCACCCGGGCCAAACACCAGCTCTGCATTGATTGGGGCCGCATCGATAAAAGCGCCGGCAGCCTGCCCGCCTGGCTGCTGCACCCCGAGCTGCGCCAACCCAGAGCCGACCACCCCTGGGGGGCGATCGCCGAGGCAATCAAAAGCTCCCCAACCCTGGCCCAACAGGTGGAAAGTCGCTGTAGGGAGCTGGGGATCCAATTTGAACTGGCAGGGCCAGCCAATCAAGAAACAACCAGCAGCCCAGCCCTTGAAAACGGCGGCGAAACCAAACAGCAGCCGGAAAAAAATCCAGAAATACCCCCTGAAACCAGTCCGCCGCCGCCCGCCGCCAGCCGCCGCTCGCCCTGGGGGCGCTGGAGCTACAGCCGCCTGGTGGAACGCAGCAGCACTCTTGCCACCGCCAGTGGGGCCACCAGCAACTCCGGCCGCGAGGAGGAGGGCTTTGACCCAGACCACAGGGGCCCCAATGAAGAAGCCGGAGCGGCGGAAGCCGGGCCGGGGGAAACAGAAGCCTGGGCTGCCCTGCCCGGGGGCGCCAGCTTTGGCACCCTGGTGCACTCAATCCTGGAACAACTCGATTACAGCGCTGATCCCGCCGCCAGCGAAGGCCAGCGGATCATCCGCACCGCCGTGGCCCGTTCCGGCCTGGACCCCAGCCTGGAGGCACCCTTGCTGCCGGCCATCGTGGAATTGCTGCAACGGCCCCTAGGCGGCCCCCTAGGCAACAGCAACCTGGCCAGCCTCGCCCGCCACGACAGTGTGCGGGAACTGGCCTTCGACCTGCCAATCAGTGGTTTTGAGGGGACCCCCCAGCGGGACATCCTTGGCGAAGCGCTGGAACAGTTGAGCCGCCATCCCAACCCGCTGCTGCAGGCCTATGCCACCCAGCGCCTAGGTCAACGGCGCCCCCAGCTCTCGGCGGGGTTCCTCAATGGGGTGATCGATCTTGTTTTCCGCCACCGCGAGGTCTCTGGCAGGGCCATGTGGGTGGTGCTCGACTGGAAAACCAACCGGCTCAACAAACCGGTGAACTCGATCATGGCCGCCAAGGATTACTGGCTCCAGGCCCAGCTCTATCGCCAGGCGGTGCAGCTCTGGCTGGGGCGGCGGCTGGGGCTGGCGGCTTCAGAGCCCTGCCCCGTGCAGGCCGTGATGCTGTTCACCCGCAGCGGCGAGGGCGCCTGGCTGCTGGACCCAGGGGAAAGCCGATGACCGCCGCCCGTCGCTGTGCCGAACGGCTGTGGGCCCTCGCAGCTCCCGCCGCTGCTGGGCCTGAAACCGCAGCAGAGCCGGCCCTAATCACCCTGCTGGAACGCTTCTATCAGCAGCTCAGCCAGGGGGAAGAACCGCTGCGGCTCACCCCCCTGGAGCTGGAAACCCTGGCCCCGTTGCTGGGGTCCCTACCCCTGGAACTAGAGCAGGCTGCCGATGGCACGCCCAGGCTCTGGAGCCGTCGCAGCTGGCAACGGCAACAGCGGCTGATCGCTGCCCTGGTGGAAAGGCTCAGCCAGCACGGCGGCCTGCTGGTAACCGGCGGCGCCGGCACAGGCAAAACCAGCCTGGTGCGGGAACTACTGCAACAGGAAGGTCACCGGCGGGTGCTGCTCACCGCCCCCACCGGTAAAGCCGCCGCCCGGCTGCGGGAGGCCCTGGCGGGCTTTGAGCCGCCGCTGGAGGGAGGCACCCTGCACCGCTGGCTGGAGGCCACGGGGGGCGGCCAGTTTCGGCGCAATCGCCAGCGGCCCCTGGCGGTGGACACCCTGGTGCTGGATGAACTGTCGATGGTGGATGGCGCCCTGCTGGAAGCGCTGCTGGAGGCGCTGCCCGCCGGGGTGCGATTGCTGCTGCTGGGGGATCCGGGCCAGCTGCCACCGATCGGCGGCGCCGGCGTACTGGAACCGTTGCAACAACGGCTGCAGCAGCTGAATTCCCCCTGCTGGCGGCAGCTGCAGCGCTCCCATCGCTTCAACGAAAGCACCGCCCTTGGCGCCTTTGTGGGCGCCCTGCGCCAGCAGGCCTCGCCCCAGGCCCTCCAAGGCCAGCTGGCACAACTGGGCGACAACGACAACCTGCGCTGGCATGACTTGCGCCAGGGCTTCCCCGCCAGCGTGGCCACGGCCCTGCAAAGTCAACGGGATTGCCTGCGCCAGCAGGCCCTAGACCGCCACTGCAGCGATGCCGAGCTGCTGGGCCAGTTGGAGCAGTTGATGCTGCTTTGTCCGCGGCGGCTGGGCCAGCTGGGGGTGACGGCGCTCAACGGCCGTTTCCTCGGCATCGACCCCCAAAAACCTTTGAGCTGGCCCAGCGGCACGCCGCTGCTGGTGACCCGCAACGACAGCGAATTAAACCTGGCCAACGGAGACCTGGGGGTGTTGCGGCCCAATGCCACGGGCCAGCCGGAGGCGCTGATCGCCAGCGCCGATGGCCCGCTGCGCCTGCCGCTAGCACTGCTGCCAGGGCTGGAGCCAGCCTTAGCCCTAACGGTGCACAAAAGCCAGGGCAGCCAGGCCCAGCGGGCCGTGGTGGTGGTGCCCCAGCCCCAGGGGCTGGACCCCCGCCTGCTCTACACGGCCCTAACCAGGGCCCGGGGGGGGGTGGATTTGATCTGCCCCCCATTGGATATGGCTGGCGCCTGAATTACTCGTCGCCTTCCTCTTCTGCACCGGCGGGCAACAGGCGGATCTGTTTACGGCCGAGTTTGATTTCAAACTCATCGCCCACCTCCAGGTTCAGCAAGCTGGTGTAGGCCTTGCCAATCAAGAGATTGCCATTGCCTTGCACGGTGGCCACATAGGAGAGCTTGCGGCCACCCTTGCCACCGCCATTGCCAGCGGCAGCACCGAAGCCGAGACCCTTGGCCTCCAGCAACGCCTCGTAGAAGGCGGTGAAGTTAAGGCGTTCGCCACCGTCTTTCTTGGTGGATACGTAGCCGGTGCTACGCACTATCTCCGATTTGCCGAGATCACCAAGTTCCTTAACCTTTGCCAGAAGAGCAGGACCAGTGAGAGCCATGGGAGCAAACAATCAACTCAGCCAGATTGCAGCACATAGAAAAAAAAGTGCAAGTATTCGCCATTACCATGCTGGTGGCAATACAGCCGAGTTCAGCTAGCAATGCAGCCCCCCGCCGATGATCACTTCCTTGCAATTTCCCCGCTGATTGCGGCCATCAGCCCCGCCAGCAGCGAGGCTGGGCACAACTGAGCCCAGGCCGATGCCGATTACCCCCTTCTTTGGTGTGCCCTTCACCGACACCCCCCCTGCCGAGGTGCGCAGTTGCATGCAAACCCAGCTGGGCTTAGATATTTATCTAAATAACAACGGTGCCCTGGGGGAACAGCTGCCCTACCCCAATGGGCTCAATGCAGAAGAGGTGGCCATTGCCAAGCGCTTCTGCAGCTCCCTAAACGAATAACACTGAACCCCTAGCGCCGATGGCCCGCACCGATCGCCCCTGGGGCTGGTTTGAAACCCTTGCCAGCGGCGAGGGTTACCTGGTGAAACGTTTAGCGATAAACCCCCACCAGCGCCTTTCCCTGCAACTGCATCGCCACCGGCTTGAACACTGGTATGTGTTGCAGGGCTCAGGCACGGTGAGCATTAACGGTGAGCAACTGGCGGCCCAGCCGGGGGACAGTTTTGAGGTGCCCTGCGCTGGCCTGCACCGGGCAGAGGCCCAGGCCGAAGGGTTGCTGATCCTGGAAGTGCAGCGGGGGGAACTGCTCAGCGAAGATGACATCGAGCGCTTCGCCGACGACTACGGCCGTTGCCCTGGATAGGCGAGGTGTTAAGTTTGGAATGTTGAAATCCATCTGAAGAAGGCGAGGCAGATCAGAACGTGGGTTCTGCCGGGGCCTGAAGCGAAGGAATTTCAGGCCAACCCGCGGCGTCATTCGCCTTTTTCCGTGACCACTACGTCTAATTTTCCGCTGTCCAGCGACGCCCCCACCGAGGCGTCTATTGAGGCGGCCCTTGAGGCCAGTCTTGAAGCCAGTCTTGAGACCAGCAACAGCCCTAGCGACAGCACTTCTCAATCCAACGAGCCCAGCGAGCCCAGCGAAGCCCTGGCTACCCCTGGCGAAGCCGACGAAACCACTGAGGTTTCCGGCTTCAGCCGTTTCGGCCTGCCCGAAAATCTGATCAACGCCCTGGCCCGTTGCGGTTACCAGGAACCCTCGCCGATCCAGGCAGCGGCTATCCCCGAATTGATGCTGGGCCGCGACCTGCTGGGCCAAGCCCAGACCGGCACCGGCAAAACCGCAGCCTTCGCCCTGCCCCTGCTGGCCCGGATCGACCAACAGGAGCGACTGCCCCAGGTGCTGGTGCTGGCCCCCACCCGCGAACTGGCCATCCAAGTAAGTGAAGCCTTCCAGCGCTATGCGGCCTGCAGCCCTGGCGTGCAGGTGCTGGCCCTCTACGGCGGTTCTGATTTCCGCGATCAAATTCAAAAACTGCGCCGCGGCATTCAGGTGGTGGTTGGCACCCCCGGCCGGGTGATGGACCACATGCGCCAGGGCACCCTTGATGTGTCGCGGCTCCAGGCCCTAGTGCTGGATGAGGCCGATGAAATGCTCCGCATGGGCTTCATCGACGACGTGCAATGGGTGCTGGAGCAATTACCCAGCAAACGGCAAGTGGTGTTGTTCTCCGCCACCATGCCCCCGGAAATCCGCCGGATTTCCCAGAAGCACCTCAAGGATCCGGCCGAGATCACCATTCGCACCCGCCAGGCCGATGCCACCCGCATTCGCCAGCGTTTCCTGATGGTGCCCCACCACCAAAAGCTCTCGGCCCTGCAACGGGTACTGGAAGCCCATGGCCGCGGTGGCGTAATCATCTTTGCCCGCACTAAGGCGGTGACAGTAACGGTGGCCGAAGCCCTAGAAGCCGGCGGCACCGCCTGTGCGGTGCTCAACGGCGACATTCCCCAATCCCTGCGGGAACGCACGATCGAGCGGCTCAAGGACGGCAAGGTGGAAGTGCTGGTGGCCACCGATGTGGCGGCCCGCGGCCTTGATGTGGAACGCATCGGCCTCGTGATCAATTACGACGTGCCCTTCGACAGCGAGGCCTACGTGCACCGCATCGGCCGCACCGGCCGGGCCGGCCGCGAAGGGGATGCGGTGCTCTTCCTTTCCCCCCGGGAACGGCGCTTGCTGCATGGGCTGGAACGGGCCGTGGGTTGCAACATCGAACCGATGGATGTGCCCTCCGACGCCGAGATCAACCAACAACGGCTCGACAACCTACAAAGCAAGCTCACCGAACTGCTGCAAGAGCCAGTGCCGGCCCCCCGCCAGCAGGAAGTGGCCTTGATGGCCGAAATCATTCAGCGCATCAGCCGTGAGGCTGAGGTGACCCCCGAACAACTGGCCCTGGCCGCCCTGCGCCTCGCCCAAGGGGATCAACCACTCCTGGTGATCCCCCAGGCCCAACAGAGCAGCCCCCGCGGCCGCATCGAAACCCGCGGTGATCGCGGCAGCGACCGCGGTGGCGACCGGGGCGGTGAGCAACGCTTTGACCGTCGCGGCCCCGTGCAGCGCTCCGAAGGCCCCGAAGCCAACATGGAACGCTTCCGGGTGGAAGTGGGCTGGCGCGATCGGATCAAGCCCGGTCACATCGTTGGCGCCATTGCCAACGAAACCGGCCTGGAAGGGCGCAAAATCGGTCGTATCAACATCTTTGATGACCACAGCACCATCGATCTGCCCAAGGGCATGCCCCCCGAAATGCTGCAAACCCTGCGGCGTGTAAGGGTGATGCAGAAAGAGCTGCAACTCACCCGTTTAACGGTGGGCTGATTAGCACCTGCACCCTGGGCGATGACAACGGCTTGCAGATGCCGTTAGATCGTGCGGTATCAACCGTGACCTCCATGGCAGCCCAACGGGCCCTTACCACCACGCTGGTGTTCGCCATGGGGATCGGCAGCGGCTTCGCTGCCCCCGTTGCCGCAGCCCCCGGCAGCGATGAGGGCGACACCATCCAGAGGCTTTGCCTGGCAGGCTTCCAAACCGCCTTTGTCCAGGCGGGCCAACGGCCCCCGGAGGGCATGGGGGTGTTCACCTGCCGTTGCCTGGTGCAACGGCTCCAGGATGGGGAACCGTTTGCGCCGGCAAAGGAAAGCTGCAAACTCGAGGCCACCCGCCGTTTCCGGGTGCTGCCAAAGGGCTGATTTCCAACCATTCCCCAGGTCACTGATTCACCCGGTCACTGAATTCCCATGCCGCCGCTTGCCCGCCCCCTGACCCGCCTCCCGCTGTTCGCCCTTTGCAGCCTGCTGGGGCTGGGCAGCTTCAGCGCCGCCGCCCGGGCTGGCTCGGTTACAGCGGAGTCGATCTGGAGCCAGCAGAACGCCGAAGAGAGGGCCCGCAGCCAGATCCCAGCCGGATCAGTGATTCAAAACCGCTCCTGCGAAACCTTTGAGGTGCGCAACGATCTGCGCTACCGCTGCACCCTGGATTTCGGCCCCGCCCCAGCGGCAGACGCGCTCCCCAACACCACTCCCTGAACTAGGTCAAGCTGACCTGGGCGAAAGACATATTTCTCAACGGCACTTTCACCTATTGGCAGCCCCTGGCGAATCGGTAAAAGTGTGCGTATCAATCCGAGGAGGTGCCGATGGCGGATGAAACTCCACCCCAGTTGAGCAAGCTCAAACACTGAATCATTGCCGATGCAATGGATCTGGAGCGGCTACGATGTTTTCGCTTATCTATTGCCCAAGCGCAATGTACACCTGAGCTTCTCCCTTCAGAACCTCAGCCATTGCCAAGGGATGTTCGGTTCCGAAACCAGGCGAAGCATCTGAGTTAACGGCAGCAAGGCCACTGAACCCTTACCGAAAAACAGTGGTATAGCTCCCTTAATCCGGCCCCCCACCAGTAACCCTTTTGCATTGCTATTCAGTGCCAATGGCAGGGCACTAGATCCCTTGATCCAGGTCAAAGACCTGAAAAAGGCCCTAAAATCCACCCCATACCAGTGCTTATCGAGACCGGTGCTTATCGAGTTCTCTGTTTCCTCCTAGCATCCAAACCAAATCTCGCCCCAGGGCGCCTTTGAAACCAGCTGCGTTGCCTTGCCCATGACGGCGAAGGCTTTTGAAGGGCTCCCGCCCTGCGGGGGCCCTTCCCCATGGCAAACCGCCCCCCTTAGGCGGCTGATCGAAAGCCTGCGGCCCTACGGCCGGCGCCTCTGGCTGGCGAGCAGCTGTTCGGTGCTGAACAAACTCTTCGACCTGGCCCCTCCGGTACTGATCGGCCTGGCCGTAGACGTGCTGGTAAAACAACAAACCGCCTGGCTCACGGGCTTCGGCTTTACCAGCGTTCCCCAGCAACTGGTTTTTCTGGCGGTGCTGTCGTTTCTGATCTGGAGCCTGGAATCACTATTTGAATATTTCTACGGCCTGCTCTGGCGGGGGCTGGCCCAAAGCCTGCAACACGACCTGCGGCTGGCCAGCTACAGCCACCTGCAGGAGCTAGATCTCTCCTTTTTCGAAGCGCGCAGCAGTGGCCGGCTGATGGCCGTGCTGAACGACGACATCAATCAACTGGAGCGCTTCCTCGATAACGGCGCCAACGACATCCTGCAACTGATCACCACGGTGCTGGCCGTAGGGGGCGCCATGCTCTTCCTCTCCCCCAGCCTTGCCCTATTGGCGATGCTGCCGATCCCGGTGATTCTTTGGGGATCACTGCGCTTTCAACGGCGGCTGGCCCCCCGCTACAGCCAGGTGCGCGAACGGGCCGGCGACCTCAACAGCCTGCTTTCCAACAACCTCGGCGGCATTCTCACGATCAAGAGCTTTGCGGCGGAGGCCTGGGAAGCCCAGCGGCTCGAACAGGAAAGCCTTGCCTATGGCCGCAGCAACCGCGAGGCGATCCGGCTCTCGGCCGCCTTCATTCCACTGATCCGCTTCGCCATCCTGTTTGCCTTCATCGCCATCCTGCTGGTGGGGGGGCTGCAGGCCTGGCAGGGCAGCATTGCCATTGGCAGCTTCAGCTTCCTGCTGTTCATCCTGCAGCGGCTGCTCTGGCCACTCACCGGCCTGGGCCGCACCCTCGACGACTACCAGCGGGCCATGGCCTCCACCAACAGGGTGATGGCCCTGCTCGATGAACCGATTCAGATCAAATCCGGTACCCGCCAGCTGCTGCGCCCCCAGGTGCAGGGCCAGCTGCGCCTCGAAAAGCTCAACTTCGCCTATCCCGGCCGCAGCCCGGTGCTCCATGACCTCTGCCTGGAGATTCCCGCCGGCGAAACCCTTGGCCTGGTGGGGGCCACCGGCTCCGGCAAGAGCACCCTGGTGAAGTTGTTGCTGCGCCTCTACGACCCCAGCGCCGGACGAATCCTGCTGGATGGCATCGACCTGCGGGAGCTGGAGCTGCGGAACCTGCGCTCGTTGATCGGCCTGGTGAGCCAAGAACCGTTTCTTTTTCACGGCAGCGTTGCCGAAAACATCTGCTACGGCAGCTTCGAAGCCAGCCCCAAGGCGATCGCCAAGGCCGCCAACCTGGCCGAAGCCAGTGGCTTCATCGAGGCGCTACCCCAGGGGTACCAAACGGTGGTGGGGGAACGGGGCATCCGCCTCTCCGGCGGCCAGCGCCAACGGATCGCCCTAGCCCGGGCGATCCTCAAGGATCCACCGGTGTTGATCCTCGATGAGGCCACCGCCTCGGTGGATAACGAAACCGAAGCCGCCATCCAGCGCTCCCTCGACATCATCACCACCAACCGCACCACCCTGGTGATTGCCCACAGGCTCAGCACCGTGCGCCATGCCCATCGAATCGTGGTGCTGGAGGCGGGCCGCCTGGTGGAACAGGGCAGCCATGATGACTTGATCAAAGCCCAGGGGGCCTATGCCCGGCTCTGGCGAGTGCAGGCCGGCCTGCGTGACAACGAGCCCCTCCAGCCCTAGGCCTGTGCCCCGCTTGCCATGACCCTGGAGCTACCCCCCTATCAACCGCTGCCGGCGCCCCCCAGCTCCAGCCGCGAGCTGCTGGAACTGCCGATTGCCAGCCTGCACCCCACCCAGATGTGTGTGGGCCTGGCGGAGGTGCTGAACCGCCACAAAGACTTCTCAGCCGAAAACCCCGAAGACCGGAGCCGTTATCTCAAGGGCAGACCGGTGCCGTTGGTGCGCAGTGGCGCCGGGGAGCTGTGGATGGTGGATCGTCACCACCGGCTGCGGGGGCTGCTGGAGGTGCAGCCGGGGGCCAGCGCCTGGGGCTATGTGGTGCTGGAGCTAGCCACAGATGACCCGGCGGTGGTGCTGGCGAACCTGCGGGAAAGGGGCTGGCTTTACCTCTATAACGGCCGCGGCCAGGGGCCGCTGGAGCCCCAGGCCCTGCCCGCAAACCTCTCCGGACTAGAGGATGACCCCTTCCGCAGCCTGGTTTGGAAGCTCAAGCAGGAGGGGGTGATCGCCTCGGCCCCGCTAATCCCCTTCCATGAATTTCGCTGGGGGGCCTGGTTGCGGCGCAGGGAACTGCCCCCCTTCAGCTCCCTAGAACTGGAGGCGGCCCTGCCCACCGCCCGGGCCCATGCCCGCTCCAGTGACGCCTCGCATCTGGCCGGCTGGAAAGGCTGAAAAGCAAAGTCATACCGGATATCCCTACCGCCAACCGAACCTGGGCCGAGGCCAAAGCTCCATAGGCTTTAAACACTTCTAATTCGATCCATGGCGCAGCAGCCTGAGTTCGTGATCCCAGCGGCGATCAGCTATCAAACCTTGAAACAACACTTGCCAACGGCCCCCCGGGGGCCGGCCATGGCCAAAAGCGAGCTGCCTGCCCTGGAGGAGGCGCTGCGCAACTATGCCGCCGCCAGCAAGCTGTTGCTGCAGGAGCTACAGGCCAGTAACGGCACTGCCAAAAATCAGTTCTCGCCAAATCAACTGATGGCCCTCGGCGCCCTGGGCGCCCATGTGCAGATGGGCCTCCAGGCCCTCAAGGCCAGCCAAAACTGAAGCGACTAGGGCGATTGCCCTGAAACAGTTGGGGTGATTGCTGTGTTCTTACGCACCACTGGCTGGTGTTTTACGACAGCTTGAGAACTGGATCGAGACAGCTCCAAAAGCCTTGGTAGCAAAGACTCAAGGCTTTATTTTCCAGGAATGAAGTGTCTCAGCCCGATACGGCTCAAGCCGCTAGGTCTCAAACAGATACGGCTCAGCCCTGGGCTGGGTAGCTGCAAGGGGATGAATTTATGACCGGTCGTGCTTCCCCTTCCCGCCCCGGGGCGATCGGCCTTATGCCGTTAATGCTGGCCCTAGTGGGCGGGGTGAGTTTTGGCGCCTTTCTGCTGGAACCCACGGTGAATGCCCTGCGGCACCTAGATCCGAGGGTCCCTCTGCAGCAACTGGTCAACCCGATCCCCCAGGAGGTGTTGATCCTGGGCACCGATGGCTCTGGTGCCCTCACCGATGTGATCGCCAGTCTGAATCTCAACGGCGGCAGTGCCCGCCTGATCCAGGTGCCCAGAGACACCTACATCAACTCCCCCCAGTACGGAGAAATAAAGGCCAATGCCCTCTATGCCCTCGGTGGCATTGATGCCGTTGAGCAGGAACTTTCAACACTGCTAGGCAGACCGATTCAGCACCACATCATGGTCAACCTGGAAGCGGTGAGACACCTGGGTGATGCCGTGGGAGGCCTTGAGATAACAGTGCCCAAACGGCTGAATTACCACGATTACAGCCAGAATTTGCACATCGAATTAGAGGCTGGTCCCCAGACCCTGAAGGGTCACGATCTGGAGGGTTTCCTGCGCTTCCGCCACGATGAGGAGGGGGATCTGGGCCGCATGGATCGCCAACGGCTGGCCTTTGCCGCCCTGCTCAAGAAGTTGTCGCAACCCCAAACCCTTGCCCAGCTGCCCCAGCTGCTCAGAGTGGCCGAAAAGGATCTAAAAACAGACCTGAACGGCTTGCAACTTATTGGCCTGGCTAGCGCCCTGGCCGGCAAGCAGCTGGAACCATCAAGGCTGCCCGGCCATCCCGAGTATTACAACGGCATTAGCTATTGGTTTCTGGGGCAAGCCCCCGGCAGCTAAGCGGCTCAGGCAGCTTCCCCCTCAGGCGCAGAGGCAAACATCCGAAAGGAGCTAAACAACAAAGCAACGCCGAAGAAGGTGCCGATCACCCAGAGGGTGTCTGAGGGCCATTCCACCAGCACCATGCCGCCCAGCAGGCAAGTGATCACCCCATCGAGCAACACCAGGTTGCGGGCCGGACCACTGGCGGCGGCGGCAGCGGCCAGTTCGGTGACCCCTTCCACCACCAGCAGCGCCCCCACAAACAGGGTGAGGCTGAAGGTGCTGTCCAGCGGAAAAAACAGCACAAACAAACCACCCAGCAGGTAGAGCAGGGCCGTCAAACCCCGGAAAATCTTGCCCTTCAGATCCGGGGCGCCACCCAGGCGCAGCAGCTGGGTCACCCCGGCCACCACGGCCACAGCCCCGAAGGTAACGGTGACCGCAGCGGCGGAGAGGAACGGGAAAACGATCGAAGCAAACCCGGCCAGCAGCAGGAGCACGCCCGTGATCAAACGAAGGGTGCGGGTGGGGGGCACGGCCATGGGGCGTTTAACAGAGCTGAATCAAACGAACATTAGGGGCACTCGACACACTTAACCTCCCCATAGGCTGCGCTTCGGCAAGCTGGGCGCAACTCTGTTCATGGCCATGCTCCCCAAGGATCCCGTTCCCGATGGCAGCGGAGTGCTGGATGAGGCGCTCAAGCGTCGCCTCAAGGCGATGCCGAAACGGCAGCAGCCAGACCACGATCCCCCTGGGGCCCACCAGCGATCCCACCCACAGCAATCCCCCGAAGACCACCAAAACGACCAAGACGTGGAACTCCGGGGCCAGGGCCTGCGGAGCGACATTTGAATGGTCTCTAACCCCCTGGAGCGGGTGAAACGCATCCGCCGGGAAGATGCCCTGGAAGGCCTCGATAGATCCGTGGTGATCCAGGCCTACGTGCAGGGGGAAGCGGTGTTCCTCGGTAAACGCCATGGGCTCTGGGATTGGAGCCGCGATGGCATTCCCCTCTGGTTGGTGCCCGAACTTCAGGACTGCGGCTTGCTGGGGGGTTGAGGAGGCAGCGGTCCGGAAAGGGTGAGTAGCGCCAGCAATAGGGCCATGCCGGCAAGGAATGGGGAGGCCACCCCGACGGTGATGCCCAGGGCCGCGGTAAACCACACCACCGCGGCACTAGTAAGGCCGCGCACCACCGGGGTGGTGTGTTTGCCCTGGCGTGGTTCCACCAGAATTTCCCCAGCCCCCAGAAAACCCACCCCCGTAGCTACCCCCTGGATCGCCCGGCTGGTGGCATTGGCATCGCCCCCTGCCGCCAGGGCAAACAGGCAGGCGCTAAGCGCCACCAGCACATGCACCCGCACCCGACCGGGATGGCTATGGGAGGCATGCAGGCGGTTCACCCCCACCGCAAATCCACAGGCCACCGCCAAGCCGAGCCTGAGCAGATGTTCGGCGTCCTGCTGCAAAACCACGACCCAGACGCAAACTGTTCCCATAGCTTGGCCCCAGCGCAGGGGTTGTGGTGCTGTCCCATCGGGCCTTAAAGGCGGCGATCAAGTACGGCGTGGCCGCAGCGGTGGCCGGCAGCATCGCCGTGGCCAGTGATCGGGTGATGTTCATCTGGTATCCGCTACTGGCGGTGGTGATGTGCATGGATGAAACGGAGACCCAGGTGGTTGCCGCCGCCAGGGGCCGCAGCCTTGGCACCATTGCTGGGGGCCTGGTGGGCTTCCTTATCCACCCGATCCTGCAGGGCTGGCTCGCCCTCACCGTGGGCCTGCTGCTGGTGTTGCCGCTGCTGCGCCGCTTGGGCTGGCAGGCCGGCATGCCCACCGCCGTGGTGCTGCTATCGATGCTGTTTCTGGTGGTGGATTATTCAGTACTGAACTGGATTTATGTGTTCAACAGAACCATCGACACCCTGATGGGTGTGGTGGTGGCGGTGCTGGTGAGCAACCTGCTCTGGCCCATAAATCGCCTGGCGGAAATCCAAGGGCTAGACCAACAATTACGCCGGGCCATCAACCGCCGCCTGCTCGCCATTCAGCAACAACTCAGCAGTGCCGCCGCCCCCCCGGCGGCGGCTAAAGGCCCAGGGCCAGCCCTGGAGGGCACCCGCCTCTGGCGCCAGCTGAACCAATTGGTAAACGATGAATTACGCAGTCACCCGCGGGGAACAGCCCGCGGCTTGCACTGGCGCCAACGCAGCCTGCTCTGGGAACGGATCAACCACCACAGCCTGCAGCTACAACGGCTATGCCAACTGATCCCGGCCGGCAGCCTGCCCGCCCCCTGGGTAGGGCCCAGCGCCTGGCTGGAGAACCTGCCCAGCCTGCTGGCCCCCCACAGCAATCCGGCAGCCACGGTGCCGCTGCCCGCCCGCCAGCAGTTGGCCCCCCTGGCCCAGCAGCGGGGGCTGCCGCCGCTATTGCTCTACGCCCTGGAAGATGAATTACGCCGCCTGGTGAGCAGCGCCCAGAGCCTGGCCCTGGCCGGTCGCCACGACCCAGGCGGCCCATGAACAAAGCCATCTCCCTGATCAAACAGCCTGAATTAAGGCTGGCGCTCACGGCCGGCCTCTCGGCGGGGCTGGTGATCACCCTGGGGCTCCCCGATGCGATCTACGCCCCCCTGGCGGTGGCCGCCGCCCTCGGGGGCACCCTGGGCAGCAGCTGGACCCTGGGGGTCCAACGGCTCGAGGGCACCCTGCTGGGGGGGCTGATCGTAGTTATTGCCCATGGCGGCATCGGCAGCGCCATGCCCATGCCGATCGGCATCGCCCTGGCCCTCGCCTGCACCCGCCTCTTTGGCGGTTCGCTTGGCCTGCGCTCCGGCTACAAAGTGGCCGGCCTGGTGGTGGTGATGGGCTGGACCGTGCACAGCGGTGCCCTGGCCAGCTGGGTGCCCCTGCGGATGCTGGTGACCCTGATCGGGATTCTGCTTTCGCTGCTGGCGATCAATTGCTTTTGGCCGAGCCGGGCCCTAACCGAACACAAACGCTTATCGGTACTGCTGTTTGAACAGTTCGCCACGGCGCTACAAGAACGGTCTGAACACCTGGCCCGCGGCGTTGACATGGACGCTGAAACCAAAATGCAGCGCCGCGATGGCTTAATCCAAAACCTGCTGGCCCTCCAGAACCAACGCCCTGATGCCAACGTGGAACTAGGCACTGACCATGCGGGCGAATACCTGCTGCGCCTCTGGGACCTAGAGGAACAATTCTTTAGCGAGCTGCTTGGTTATTACCGCACCCTGCTGCGGCTGCCGATGGTGCCGATGCAGGGGCCAAGCTTCAGCGCCGTGCTGGCGGCGGAGGTGAACCTGTTGCACGAATCGGCCCAGTTGTTACGCCAATGGGCCCAGCAATGGCCCGAGGGGCGCCCAAACAACAGTGCTGCCCGCAGCAATGGCCAGCAGTGGCCCTGGGAAGCGGCGCTGGTGCAGGCCGAGCAAGAACTGTTTAACGACCCAGCCAGCAGCGAGATCATGCTGCAGAAAGGTCGGGGCCGCCGGGAGATGCTCTGCCAACAGCTGGCCGCGGCCCTGGGACGTTTTGAACAGAGCTGGGCAAGCCTGGGCTAGGCCCAACCAATTGAGCAGCTGGGCTGCTGGGGCCGGCAAGGCCAGGCTCCGCAGCTGATGCTCAGCACCTAGGTAGGGAGTGGTTAGGGCCATGGGGTCACGCTGGATTCCCCTGGTCAGCCTGCTGCTGCTGCAGGGGCTGGCCGCTAGGGCGGCCCTAGACCCCAGCACCCAGCAACTGGAACGCTCCTGGGGCCAGCTGGATCAGCAGCTGCGCCTGCTGGATCAAATGCTGCCCACTGAAACGGAATCAAGCCCCAGCCGTTCGGCCGTGGCGGCGCCATTGCCCAGCTCACTGCTCGAGGCAAACCAAGCCCCCCAAGGCCCCTTAGCCCCAGCCGCCGAAATCCAGCCCAGCCCCCCCCTAGACCTACCCACGGCCCCCCAACTCAAGGGCAGTGGCGTGCAGGGGGTGAGCCTCAGCCAAACCCTGGCCATCGGCCTGGCGCTCAACCCCACGCTGCAAGCCCAGCGCTTAGAGGTGGCTTCCGCCCTGGCGGATTTGCAGGCCCAGCTGGGCAGCTACTGGCCCCGGGTGGCCGCCTTTGGGGGCCTCAGCTACGACCAGAGCGCCAACTACTACGGCACGCCCCAGGGCAACAACAACCTGGGCTTTGGCGCCAATTACGCCCCCAACAGCCTGGTTACCAGCAGCGGCGGCACCAGTAATGGTGCCTTCTATGTGCCCTCCGGCGCCCAGGCCTATCTGAACCAAGGGGTACGCCAGATCAATGGCGGCCTGCAACTTCGCTACGAACTGCTGGATTTTGCCCGCACCCCCCTGGTGCAGGCCGCCCAGGCCCGGCTGCAGCAAAGCCGCCAGAGCTACGCCAATGGCCTGAGGGAACTGCAACTGCGCCTCACGGAGGCCTACTACCAGCTGCAACGGGCAGACCAGTTGGTGTTAATCCGCGATGCGGATGTGCGCAATGACCTGGTGATACTGGGCGACGTGCTTGCCCTAAAGCAGGCGGGCCTGGTGCCCAGGCTTGATCTGCTGCGCCGCCAGGCAATTGAAGCGGAGGCCCAGGAGCAACTGGTGCAAGCCCTGGCCGACCGGGCCGTGGCCCGGCGGCGGCTGGCGGTGCTGCTAAACCTGCCCCCCCAACTCACGCCAGCCGCCTCAGACCCAATCCAATTGCAGCCGGCCTGGCCCCTAAACCTGGAGGAAAGCCTGCTGGCCGCCTACCGGGACAATCCCGAGCTGGAGGCGGTACTCGCCACCCGCCAGGCCCTGGCCCGGGAGAAAACTGCCGTGGCCGCCCAGCTGCTGCCGCGGCTCGGCCTTTTCGCCAACGGAAGCGGCTTTAGCAACCAAACCAAGCAATGGGATATCTCCGGCAATTGCTGCGGCGTCGCGGTGATTCCCAACCTGAATCTGAACGGCAGTGACTGGGCCGTGGGGCTCGCCTTCCGTTGGCTGCTCTTTGATGCCGGCAGCACCGCCGCCCAGGTGCGCTCCCTGGCCAAGCGCGAGGAGGCCCAGGCCCAGCGCTATGCCAGCCAGCGCAATGACATTCGCCTGCGGCTGGAGCAGGCCTTCTTCCAGCATGAGGCCAGCCTTGCCAAGTTGGTGTCAGCCCGGCGCGGGGTGGCCGCCAGCCTGGAGGGCTTCCGCGACGCCAAGCTTCGCTATCAAACCGGCCTGGCCAATGAGGTGACCCTTTCCCTCACCCAAGACCGCTTGATCCAAAGCCTGGTGCAACGGCTCAACGCCACGATCGAAGTGAATCTCAGCTACGCCCAGCTGCTGCGGGAACTGCTGCCGGTGCCGCGGGATCCCGATGCGCCAGTGCCCAACCGCTGGACCCTGCCAAACCCTGGCGAACCCCCTTGGTCGTCTTCCAGGCCCTAACCAGATCCCAGTGGCAAGGCAGTGCCCGCATTGCCATCGCCACGCTGATCACCGGAGCGATTGTGTTCCGTTGGGCGGCTGGCTCCAGTGTGGACATCTGGTATGCCCTCTACGGCGTAGCGCGTAGCAACCTGGCCAATGAGGAGCTGTCCATCAGGGTTGGCCGGGAGCGCCTCTTGGGCACAGCCTTCGGAGGGGTGATCGCGGCCCTGCTGTTGCTCGTGGGCAATCCCTGGCTCTGGGTGGGGCTGGCCTACCTGCTGGTGGAACTGCTGGGCAGCCAGCTGGGCCTGAGTAGGGGCAGCCGCACCAATGCCATGGTGGCCGCGGTGATGGTGCTGATGGTGCCAAACAACAGCGCCGAAGGTTTCAACTACGTGCTCTATCGCACCCTCTGGCATGGCCTGGGCCTGGGCATCGGCATGGCCGTTGAACATCTGTTCTGGCCCAGCAACGCCAACCAACGGCTACGGCAAAGCGAACAACGCCTGATTGCCTTTCTCAAGGATCTATTCCTGAACCCCAACCCCAGCGGTGATGCCCAACAGAGCCGCCAACTGGTGCAGCTCTATCGCGGCGTTCGGGAGCTGCAAACCACTCTGGTAACCACTGCTAGATCCCAGGGGCCCCTGGATCATGCCGTGGTGCATGGGGCTGCGTTACTGCGGCAATCGAACGCTTCGCCAGGGCCACTGGAGCAGCAGTGCCAACAGCTGGATCGCGAGGCCCTAGGGGCACATCTGGCCGTGCTGGAGGCCAAACCCCAGCCATGACGCCCCTGAACCTCGGCCTCACCCTGCGCAACAGTTGTGTGGTGGGCCTCAGCGCCGGGGTTTGCAGCCTGTTGCAGCTGCCCGAAGGCCTGTTCCTGGTGCTGGCGGCCTTCATGACCCTGGACGACTCCCTAGGGAAAGGGGAAATAGCTGGGCGCGAAAGGTTAGTGGGCACCCTTTGCGGCAGCGTGGCCTGCCTGCTGATTCTGGGCTTGGGGCAGTGGCATGGCCTGCCCGCAGCTGTGCTGGCCATGACCCTGGCGAGGGTCTTGGGGTTAAGCCTGGGGCTCAACAGTGGCTTCATCGTGGGAGGCCACGTGGTGGCGGCCTCAGTGGCCCACCACACCAGTGAGTGGTTGAGCTACGTGCTGTTTCGCACTGCGGAAACCCTATTCGGGGTGTTGATCGGGGTGGTGGCGGCAAGACAACTCATCCCCGTGCGGGCCAGCAATCAATTGGAACAGCAGCTGCGCCAGTGGAATGAAAACTTAGCCAACCTGCTCTTGGCCCCAGAAATCAACCCCCTCAGCCTTCAAGCCAGCAGAGAGCAGCGGGATGATTTATTGGATTTGTTGCGTTTTGCCAGGGAAGAATTGTCCCCCTCCGCCAGCGGTCAGCAACGACAACAATGCTGGGGGGAAATCCTCTTCCATGGGGAGGCGCTGCTGGGTTTCCTCCGGGATTTACAACCCCTTCTAGAACCCGCACAGCAATACTCCAAAGAGCTGGCCATAGATTGCTTCCAACTGCGCAGCAGTTGCGGCAAAAGGTTGTTAACAAGCTGGGGGCCAAAGGACTCAAGCGAGCGAGCCCAGGCCATTCAAATTCAAGAGCAGAGTCTGGAAAGACTGCAACAACAGATCCAATGGCTTGAAAAATATCTGCAACAGCAGGATCACAACGCCCTAAGCCTATCTGCTGTTCTGGTGCAGCGCAGCCGTCAGATCAACGCCCACACCACAGCCCTAGACCAGGGGATCCAGAAGCTTAAAATTGTTTAATCCCAGTTCAGGAATGGGGATCACCATTGGCGAGAAACCGCTCAATCCTGTAGGCAAGCACCACCAGCAACACCACCAACCAGAACCAAAGTTCCGGTGCATTGGCATTCAGCAACACCAACAACAGCACCACCTCTGCCACCAACCAGGGCAGCTCCTGACGCAGCAATTTTTGACCGCTTTGTTTGGGGGAAGGGTTCACCAACTGGATGCCCCCCCCTGCAGCAGGTTGGGACCAAAACTACGGTCCACCTTGCCACTGCGATAGCCACCGGTGATCGAACGCAGGCCGGGCAGCACATAGGAAAGCGGCGTGCGCCATTCCACATAGGCGTGGGTGGTCATGGTGAGGCCATCACGGATCGGGAAAACCCTGCTGCCACTAGATAGGGTCCAGCGGAAGCCATCGGGGCTGCTGGGGTCATGGAGCAACTGCAACTCCGTGCGCATCACCGGCCCTTCCTTGACCAAATCTTTGGCAAATTGTGGATTGCCCGTGGTGGTGCTGATGTCTTCTTCCGTGGCCGGCAGCACATTAACGGCCCCCACCTCGGCAACGATGCCACCAAAGCGGCTGCGTTCCTTCCAATCGGGGACCACCTCCACCTTGAGGTTCTTCGGCAAACGCCGGGCATCGGCGGGCTTGAAATAGGCCACCGCCCGCAGCGGGATGGAACTAAGGCTGCGACCAATCGTGCCGAGGCGATTACCCAATTTCACGGTTTGACCAGGGATCACCTGCAGGTCCAGCACCTGGCCGTCGCGGTCGGCTAGCACCTTGGCATCATAGGCCAGCTTTGCTTCTGTGACCTCCACGGAGCGGCGCAGATCATCAATCTGCATGCGGCGTTCCAGGGCTTCCGTTTCAATCTGAAGTTTCACCTTCTGGTAAGCAGTGAGCACATCCTTTTCGCGGATATGTACCTCATCTAGGTTTACATCAGTATCAACAAAACCCTTCTCCACCTGCACCACCTCCTGGGCCAGGGGTGCCACCACCTCACGCTTGGCCAACCATTCCAAGTTTGTAAGTTTCTTAGCATAAACCTGCTTTAGATCGCCATAGCGTTGACGATCACTACCGAGCTTGAGCAAAGCGGTTTCCACCGATAGTTTTTCGGTGGAAAGTCTTAATTGATCGCGGGCATCTAGGCGGCGGTTGTGGAGCTGCAATTCCACAAGATTCTGGCGCTGGCGCTCCAACTGTTTCTCTAGCACCGGCAGATATAACTCCAGCAATAACTGCCCCTTTTGCACCCGGTCCCCTGGGGTCACCAGCACCCGTTTGACCTGGCCCTCGGCCCGGGCATTCAAGAGGCCAGCATCATTGGGCACCAACAACACGCCCCGGCCAGTCACCTCGGTGGGCACCCGCCAAAACAGCCCCCAACCAAGAAAGCTGAAGCTCACCAACCCAAGGGCCAGGCCCACCTGCTGGCGGGGCTCCAGGCGCTGCAAGCGATGACGAAGCGGAAGGGAGGCACCCATAGCCTTCAGCATGCCGCCTTCCCGCGGATTTTCAGCCCGGCAGGGGACGATCGGGCGACAGTTCCAACGCCTCCAGCTCCCGTCGATCCGCCTCGCCCCCCAGCAGGGCCCGGGCCAGCAGGGGCGCCAGCACCGGCAGCTGGGCAAAGGGACCGGCCCCGGCACTGAATACGGCCAGCCCAGGCCCCTGGACCACGGGCCCCACCAAAGGGCGACCATCGCGGCTGTAGGCCACCGGTTGCTGGAGCAGGGGGGCCTGCTCTAGTTGCTGGGGCGAAAGCGCTGGCAGCAGCAGGGCCGCAGCGGCCTCGAGGGGGCCCCGCACGGCAGCTTCCGCCGGCGCCCCAGAAAACACTGAGGTTTGGCCCAGCAGTAGCCCCTGGCCCCAGGGGGCGAGGCCTGGGTCGCAGACCAGATCGGCGCCGCTGGCGGATCCTGGGGCCGAGGGGTCCGGCTGCCGTTCCCGCTGGGCCCGCTGGCCCTGGAGGGGCAGCAGGATGCGTTGCTCGCCCAGGCAAAGCCCTGCCAGCGCCAACACCGCCGCCCAACTAAAGGCCAGCAACGGCAGCTGCAAGCCCAAGGGGGCCAGCAGGGCACCGCTGGCGGCGCCGGCACAGAGCACCGTTTGGCCGGCCAGCAATTGCTGGCCATCGAGGCATACCCCGCCCAGCACCCGGCCATTGACGCTGGTTAGGCGGGCCAGGGGCTGGCGCTGGCGGGCCACCCCCAACCGGTCGAGGGCCCGGGCCAGGCCGGCTTGAAAGGCCAAGGGATCTACCCGGGCATAGGGCAGCGCCACGAAGCCCCCCACGGCAGCTTCGGCCAGCAGCGGTTCCTCCCGCCGCCACTGCTGCGGCTCCAACCATTGGAATTCAGGCCCATGGGGCAAGGCCTCCAGGCCGGCCAGGGCCTGGCTCGGGTCCTGGCCCTGGGGCCAGTGGCACCACAATTCCGCCGGCCCATGGCCCAGGGGCCCATGGCGGTCCTCCAGGGCCTGCCAGCAGTGGGGGGCCGTGGCCTGGAGCCGCCCGAGCTGGTCATCGGCTCCGGCCCACCAGGGCACCCCCCCGTAGCTGATCGCCGTGGCCATCGGCTCCCCCCCCACCAGGGTGACCCGGGCGCCAAGGGCCGCCGCCTCCAGGGCCAGCAGCCCGCCGGCCAGGCCCGCCCCCACCACCAACAGGTCTGGGCTGGGGCTGGCCATCAGTAATTGAGGGTGAAAGAAGTAACCACGCTTTCAAACAAACCCGACACCCGATGCCAACGCAGTTCGTTGGTGCTGGCCGCCAGGGTGTAGAGCTGCCCCTTATCTGCCACCACCGTGGCGAATTCGTGGCGGTCACGGTCAGCCAGGTGCACCTTGAACTCCAGGTCATAGAAGGTGTGGCCCTGGTCCTGGCGCTCGCGGGCCTCCAGCAGTTCCGCCTGGCGGCCGCTGCCGGCCGGGGCAATCACGGTGCCCCCGAGCTTTTCACCCACGGCCTCAGCGCTGCCAAGGTCCTCCAGGCTTTTGCTCGGATCCAGCGGCGCAATCACCAGGCTGAGGGTTTCATCACTGTTGATCAAGTCATGGAACACCACCTGGGGGCCATTGCTGATCGCCACCCGGGTCCAGCCGGTGGGATAGAGGAAGGCATAGCGACCGTCGGCGCTGGCGTAACGGTTCAAACCGGCGGCAGAGGCGGAACAGCTCACCAATAAAAGAACCAACACCCCAGCCAGGAGGCGGCCAAGCGCTGGCAGAAACCGGATTGGCATGGGAGGTGCTGCTGGGGCAATGGGATAACGCAGCCATTCTGGGTCCATCCCCCTGGCCGCGCCTACCAGGAGGTGGAGAATGGGACCTAACCCGGGTGGAGGATTCCCTGAGCGCCTTCACCCGTCCCCTGGCACGGCTGATCGAGCAATTTGAGCGGCTGCCTGGCATCGGGCCGCGCACGGCCCAGCGCCTGGCCCTGCACCTGCTGCGCCAACCGGAGGAGCAAACCCGCGCCTTTGCCCAGGCGCTGCTGGCGGCCCGCCAACAGGTGGGCCAGTGCCAGCGTTGCGGCCATCTCTCGGCGGAACCCACCTGTGAGATCTGCCGCACCCCGGCCCGCAATACCGGCGTGATCTGTGTGGTGGCCGATTCCCGCGACCTGCTGGCCCTGGAGCGCACCCGGGAATTCCATGGCAATTACCACGTACTTGGCGGCTTGATCTCACCGATGGATGGCATCGGCCCCGAGGCCTTAATGATTCAACCGTTGCTGCAACGGCTCGATCCCGAACAGGTGCAGGAGGTGATCCTTGCCCTCACCCCTAGCGTTGAAGGCGACACCACCAGCCTCTACCTGGCCCGCCTACTGCGGCCCTTCTGCACAGTGACCCGCATCGCCTACGGGCTGCCGATGGGCAGCGAATTGGAATATGCCGATGAGGTCACCCTGGCCCGGGCCCTGGAGGGTCGGCGCCTGATGGAATGAAAACCTCCCGCTACAGCCAGATCCCCCCCGCCGAGCGCCTACCCCAGTGGTTGCAACGGCCGATCGGCACGGCCAGCCAGCTGGCGGCGGTGCAGGCGGTGGTGAAACAGCAGCAACTGCACACCATCTGTGAGGAGGGCCGTTGTCCTAACCGGGGCGAATGCCATGCCGCCGGCACCGCCAGCTTTCTGCTGGGGGGCTCGATCTGCACCCGCAGCTGCGGCTTCTGCCAGGTGAGCAAGGGCCAGGCACCGCTCCCCCTGGATCCCGGCGAACCCCAACGGGTGGCAGCGGCTGTGCACCGGCTCGGGCTTCGCTATGTGGTGCTCACCTCCGTAGCCCGCGACGACCAGCCCGACCACGGGGCCAGCCTGTTTAGCAGCACCATGGCCGCCATCCGCCAGCTGCAACCCCTGGTGGCCATCGAAGTGCTCACCCCCGACTTCTGGGGGGGCCATCGCGATCCAGTGGAGGGGTTGGCCGCCCAACGGCAACGGCTGCAGACGGTGCTAGATGCCCAACCGGTGTGCTTCAACCACAACCTCGAAACCGTTGAGCGCCTGCAGGGGGAAGTGAGGCGCGGCGCCAGCTGGGAACGCTCGCTGGGACTCTTGGCAAGCGCCCGGGCCCTAGCCCCAGAGATCCCAACCAAATCAGGCCTAATGCTGGGGCTGGGGGAAAGCTTTGAGGAGGTGCTGGCGGCGCTGCAGGCCCTGCGGGCCGTGGACTGCCAGCGACTCACCCTGGGCCAGTACCTACGCCCCTCCCTGGCCCATATACCCGTGGCCCGCTATTGGCCGCCAGCGGAATTTGAGCAGCTGGCTGCCATCGCCCGGGAGCTGGGCTTTGCCCAGGTGCGCAGCGGGCCGCTAGTGCGCAGTAGTTATCACGCCGAGGCTTGATTAACAGCCAAGGCTTGATTAACAGCAAAGGCTTGATTAACAGCCGAGGCCAGCATTAGAGCAGCGCCACTAAAACAGCGCTAAAAGAAGAGTTTTAAAGACACTTCCGGCCCGTATTGGTGGCTGGTATAGCCGTTATCTGGGCTGGCGCCATTGTTCCAGGCCTGGCCGAAATAGCGCATCGAAACATTCAGGGTGGTGCTGTTACCCACGGCATAGCCCAGCCCCAGTTGGGCATTGCCGCTGAGATCTTGGGCTCCGGCCAGGCCAAAGCCAGCGATGTCGCCGCGGGCAAAGGCCCGCAGCTTTGGTGAGAGGAACACACTGCCCTGCAGCCCCACCAACGGTTGGGCCCAAGTGTGCGAGAGGCTGCCTTGCTGGGCATATTGGCGGCCGCCGGGCCCTTGGCCGTTCAGCTCAGCAGCCACCACCAACTGGGCCTCCACCAGCCGCACGCCGGCATAGGGCACCAGCGTGAACTGGCCGGGCTGCCCTACGGCAGCCTCCCGATCCCCCAAGCGATAACGCAGGGCCAGGTCGTAGATGCCATTGATCGAGGTCACCGTGCTCTTACCGCTAAGCAGGCCCCGGGCCGTACTGCGGGAGGGTTCAGCCCCCAGCTGGGTGTAACTCACATCCGTGAGTAAACCGATGCGCTGGTATTCACCGCTGGCCCGCACGGCAATGGCCGACTGCAGCAGTTGACCAAAAATCAAAGAAGGATTTAAGGCCGTGCTGCTTTCAAAGCCCCGCACCGTTGTGGTGGTATCAGCCCAGGGGATTAGGCCATAGAACTCCAGTGTTCCAGCCCAGGGGGAAGCTTCCGGCCCAGGTTGGCTAGAGGTTTGGGGGCTATCCACTAGGGGCTCTGCCTTGGCTTGCTGGGGCAGCAACCCCACAAGACTCAGCACAACAGTGGCGCCCAACAAACGCATCACCGGAAAAATAAAGGGCAATATTGGCATTTTGAGATCAAAATTTGAGGTTGAGATCTTGAGATTGGGATCTAGAGATTGGGATCTAGAGAATAATTCAATATGAGCTACCAGCGGGGATGCTTAGCCGCCACTGCTGTCTGCCGGTTGGGGCTGGGTGAAGGGCTTACTGGCTGGCGGCAGGGCCAGGGCTGGGGCTTTGGTGCCGGGCATGATTTCAAAATCAGGGGTGAACTGCACGAGCAGCGACTGCAACAGCTCCACCGGCGCCCCATTACCTTTCAGCTTGGCCTTGCCGCTGGCCACCAGATCCTGGAAGCTGGCCTGGCCCATCATCAACGTTTCCAGATCAGTGCGGTTGAGGGTGATACTGAGATCCGCATCTGCCGCCGTTTGGCCTTTGATATTAGTGAGGGCATCGTTGTTGAGCTCCAGCACATAATGCTCGTGGTTATCTGGAGTGATCAGATTGATTTTGAAGTGCTGGCCGGCAACTTTTGTGGGATCCAGGCGGATGCCAAGGAAATCAAGCCAGAGGTTGGTGCCCATGGCACGGATCACATCGGGGCCGCTGGATTTAGGGGTGACCCCGGTGGGAATGCCAGAGCGCAACTCCAGGGCGGCGGCCAGGAAGCTGTTGCGAACACTGGGGCTTTCCTTTTGATAACCAATCTGTTCAAAGCTATCGGCCAGCGCATCTTTGGCCTCCTGGTTCCCGGGCTGGGCATACACCAGCTTGTTGAGAATCTCCATGGCCAGGCGATACTGGCCCTGGCCATTTAGCTCCTTAGCCCTAGCCAGGATCGGCCCGCTGCCCCCCATCAGCTCCACATACAACGGTGCTGAATCCCCTGGGGAGAGGGGAATCAAGCTGGCGGGATTGGCATCCCAATAGCCCAAGTAGCGGTTGATTACCGCCCGGCTGTTGTGTTCTTCGGAGCCGTGGTAGCTGTGGGCCGCCCACTGCTGCCGCAAACTTTCGGGCAGCTGATACACATTATGAATTTCATTAATAGTTACGCCCTTATTAGCATGATAGAGCACATTGTTATTGAGGTGGGCATAGGCATCCCGCTGGGCACGCATCACCTCCTGAATGCGGCCATTACCAAAGCGGGGCCAACTATGGGAAGCAAACATCACATCAGCTTTGCTGCCGAAGCGATAGAGAGCATCGTTGATCTTCTTACTCCACTCCAGCGGGTCACGGATTAAGGCGCCCCGCAATGTATAGATATTATGGATGGTGCCAGTGATATTTTCTGCCGCCCACAGGGCCTTGAACTGAGGAAACCAGGTGTTCATTTCCGCCGGTGCTTCCGTACCCGGCGTGTTCTGAAACACCATGGTCACCCCATCCACCGTTAGCTCTTCGATGGGCTTGCTGATGATGCGGTTTGGGGCAATCAAGCCTGAGCTGCCAGCGGCAGTATTTTTGCCGATCGACTGGTCCACATGGCCGAAGGGACTGCGGGGCAGCAGGACGCCGTATTGATAAAAAAGCCGACGATTCATTGCATTGCCGGCATATACATTTTCACTCACCGCATGGTCCATGAAGCCCAAGGGGGCAATCACTGGCAGCTTGCCGCTTTTAACATCGGCTTCATCAACCACACCGCGAATGCCGCCGAAATGGTCGGCATGGGAATGGGAGATCACCACCGCCGTCACAGGACGGGCCCCCAACTTCTCATTGATGAAACGCAGGGCCGCCCGGGCCGTTTCCTTACTGGTGAGGGGATCAAAGACGATCCAGCCCTTACTGCCCTTGATGAAGGAGATATTGGCCAGGTCGAAGCCCCGCACCTGGTAAATCTTGCCCGGCACCACCTCATAGAGGCCATAGGCCATGTTCAGTAGGGCCTGGCGTTGGAGGGAGGGATGAATGCTCTGGAACTCCTTGCCCTGCAGCAGCCAGTCGTAGCTGCCCATGTCCCAGGCCACGCCGCCATCGTCCCGCAGGATTTGTCGGTAGGCAGGGGCGGCGATAAAACCGCGCTTGGCCTCCTCCAAGTCCCGCTGGTCGGCGAAGGGCAAACTGCCTTTCTGCTGCTCCCACAGCTTGATCGTGAAGGGGGAGGGTTGTTTGCCCTTGGGGTGGAAATGGCGGCCCTCAGCAGCCCCGGGATCACTGAGCACCGCCCCACCGCCGGCCGCTAGCGCCGGGAAGGGAGCCACAGCTGCCAAACAAAAGGCGGCCAGCAGCAGGCGGGGCAGGGTGAGAAAGTGTCGAGGAGCCATTGGGCGGAGAGGGTGGCCAGGGTTCACTGGCACGCTATGGAGCTCACCCCCCCCACGCCAAGGGGGCAAAAATTCCAAAAGTGCAGACTTGCTCTCCCCTACTAAGCGTCTATTTCAGCGGAATCGAGCAGTTGGCCGCCATCCTGCAGGCCGCTGGCTTTCAACTGGAGCTGCGGCAATTGGAGGGGGGCCTCTGTGAAGGACAGGTGCAGCGGCTGCAGCTCGGCAGCCTGCAACTGCTGCGGATCCAGCTCAATCGCTCGCTGGTGGTGATTGGCGACAAAGCCCTGGGCAGGTTGCTGCTCTGCCTCAGCCTGGTGCCCCCTAGCCCCGGCGGTGTGGGGCTGCAATCCCATGGGAAATCCATCGGCGAAGCAGAGCTCTATGGGGTCGATTCCCAACTCCCCATACATCTGGTTACGCCCTCTAGCTATACCCTGGCCATCGCCTCGATCAACCGTGAGATGTTGTTCGAGCAGGCGGAAGCCCTTGGGGCCCCGGATCTAGCAAAACTGCTGGGCAGCAGCAATGTTTTGAGCTTGCAGCAGAAACGCCTAGAGGCGCTGCGCCGCTGCATAACCAACCTGTTCGCCATGCCAGCGGTCGGCCCTGGCCCTCCCCCCGAAAACGATCTGCTGCCGCTCTTAATTGAAGCCATCGTGGATGGCAAGGAACGCCAACAGGGCAAACAACGGCAGCCGCCCCGTTTTGAGATTGTGCAGCTGGCAGAACGCTGGGCCCTGGAGAATCCCTCCACGCCGATCAGCCTTGATGAACTCTGCCGCCAGGTATACGCCAGTCGCCGCAGCTTGATCCAGGGTTTTCAGGAACATTTGGGCATGCCACCGATGCGGTTCATCCGGCTGCAACGGCTCCATGGCGTGCGCCGGGCCCTGCTGGAAGCCCAGCAAACAGAAAGATCGGTAGCCGAGCTGGCCGGGGCCTGGGGCTTTAACTCCTCAGGCCATTTCTCCAGAAACTACCAGCAGCTTTTCGGTGAGTTGCCACACCAAACCTTGCAGCGGGGACGCAGGGGGGCGAGCTAATTGTGCTGATCAACCCAAATCGCATTCGCATCCTCGCCATCGGCAAACTGCGGCGCGGCTGGCTGCAGGAGGGGGTGGCGATGTATCTAAAACGGCTACCGGGCTTGGAGATCCTTGAACTGAAGGATTCCAGCCCTGGGAAGGAAGCCGAAGCGGTGCTGGCGGCCCTGAAACCAGACGAAGCGCTGCTGCTCTTAAGCGAAGAGGGGGAACAGCTCAGCTCCAGGGCCCTGGCCCAGGCCTTGGGCCAACGGGGTTCCCAACGGCTGGCCCTGGCGATCGGTGGGGCCGACGGCCATGCCCCTGCCCTTAAGGCCCGGGCCCAGGGGCTGCTAAGCCTTTCAGCCCTCACCTTCCCCCACGAACTGGCGCGGCTGCTGCTGCTGGAACAGCTCTACCGGGCCAGCACGATCCTGCAGGGGGGGCCATACCACCGGGACTGAGGACGCCCGTTCTCAAGCTGTTACGCCAGCGGGGCTCCCACCAACAATTCAGAGATGTGGCTCCTCCCCTACTGCGCCAAATCGCGAAAGATATCGGCATGAGCATTGAAGCGTTCAGCAACTGCCGCTGAGCTCAGGCCCCCCAAAGCCGCTGGCTGCGCGCCAAGCCCTCGGCACAATCGGCTGTCATCAATAAACCCGCTCCGCCCCACACCAAACGCAGCGGCAGATCCAGCACACCGGCCCCCAGCTCCCGCACCGGAGCAAAACCGAGCCGTCGGAAATAACGCACCAGCCGTTGGTGTTGGCGGTCGTCGTCTCGAATCGCCAGCAGCCGGGCGCGGCGACAGGGGCTGGCCCCTAGGGCCCAGGCAAAAGTGGCGGCCCAGATCAACGGCCCCACCCCCTGGGTGGCAGCCCCCTGCACCCGCATGGTGTCTAGCTGGAGCCCAGCGGCCAAGGGCAAAGTCCAGCCCTTCAGTTCCCCCAGCAACAGCAAGCGCTCCCCCTCCCGCCGGGCCACCCCCACCCGCAGGGTTTGCAGGCCACCGGCGCCCCCCAACTGCAGGCGCAGCAGCAGGCCCCGCTCGGCGGCCTGGCGTTCAAGGTCTTCTAAGGGGCTCAATTTGCTGGGTTGCCGAGGTGCTGCTCGCCGCGGGCGGCCGCCAGCTTCATCTGCCGTTGCCGGTCGGCGAAACGGCGGCGGTCGGCGTCACTGAAGCGCCCAAGGCAATGGACACAGCTCACCCCCTCCACGTAGCTGGCCAGCTGGCGATCCTCGGGGGCCAAGGGCAAACCACAGGCATGGCAAAGGCTATGTACGCCTGGCTCCAGCTTGTGGTTAACGGCCACCCGCTGGTCAAAAACAAAACACTCGCCATTCCAGCTGCTCTCGGCCTCTGGCACCTGCTCCAGGTACTTGAGGATCCCCCCCTGCAGGTGGTTCACCCCTTCAAAACCCTGTTGCAACAGGTAAGCAGTCGCCTTTTCGCAACGGATCCCACCGGTGCAAAACAGGGCTAAGCGCTGCGGTTTCCGTTCTTCCACCAGGGGGCGCAGCTGCTGGTCCACCCAGGCGGGAAACTGACGGAAATGGCTGATCTCAGGGTCAATCGCCCCCTCAAACGTTCCCACGGCCACCTCGTAGTCATTGCGGGTGTCAACAACGAGGGTGGTGGGGTCATTGATCAGGGCATTCCACTCTTCTGGGGGCACATAGGTGCCCACCAGCTCCGTGGGCTTAATGCTGGGGCAGCCCATCGTGACGATTTCATTTTTGAAACGCACCTTGAGCCGATGGAAGCTCTGGCGGGGCGCCCAGCTCAACTTCACCTCCAGATCAGCCAAGCGCCGATCGCTACGCAGCTGCGCCAACAATTTGCTGATCCCCGCCTCCGGGCCGCAAACCGTGCCATTAAGCCCCTCGGCCGCCAACAGGATCGTGCCCTGCACCGCCCCTGCCTTGGCCACGGCCAGCAGCTGCTCCCGCAGGGGCGCCAGCGGCTCCAGGGCTACGAACTTGTAGAAGGCTGCCAGTTGGAAAAGGTCTGTCATTGATTTAGCTCCGCTCCAGCACTTGCACGCCGGCGGCGGCCAGCAGGGCCCGATCTGTCTCCACGGCGGGGTTAGCGGTGGTGAGCAGGGTGTCGCCGTAGAAGATCGAATCGGCTCCAGCCAGCAGGCAAAGGATCTGGGCTTCGCGGTTGAGCTGCTCGCGGCCGGCGCTGAGACGCACCCGGCTGCGGGGCATCAGGATCCGCGCCGTGGCCACCATGCGCAACAAATCCAGCGGCTCAAAGGGCGGCTGGTCCTCCAGGGGGGTGCCCTCCACCGCCACCAAACCGTTGATCGGCACGCTCTCGGGATGGGGATTGAGGCTGGCGAGCACCTGCAGCATCGAGGCCCGGTCCCTGAGCTGCTCTCCCATGCCGATGATGCCGCCACAACAGAGGCTGAGGCCGGCCCGGCGGGCGCGGTCAAGGGTTTCTAGCCGCTCCTGGTAGGTGCGGGTGCTGATGATCTGCCCGTAGTGCTCTGGGCTGGTATCGAGGTTGTGGTTGTAGGAGGTGAGGCCAGCCGCCGCCAGGCGCTGGGCCTGCTCGTTTGTAATCATCCCGGCGGTCACGCAGGCCTCTAGACCCAGCTGCCGCACCCCCCGCACCATCTCCAGCATCGCCTCAAAGGGGGCGCCATCGCGGATTTCCCGCCAGGCCCAGCCCATGCAAAAACGGTTAGCGCCGGCTTGTTGGGCCGCCTTAGCCCGTTCCAACACCGCCTCCACCTGCAGCTCCAGCTCAGGGCGACCAGTCACATCACTGCTGTTATGCAGAGACTGGGGGCAATAGGCACAGTCCTCCTCACAGCCACCGGTGCGCACACTCAACAACGAGGCCAGCTGCACCTCGTAGTTGGGATTCACCTGGCGGTGCACCTGCTGGGCCTGCCAGAGCAGATCCACCAGGGGCAACTGCAGCAGCGCCTCAATCTCCGCCAGGCTCCAGTCGTGGCGCAAGGCAGAGACAGATGGGGCAGAGGGGGCAGGGGCAGCAGTCAAGGGCAGGGTCGGGCGCTCAAATGATCTAAGACGGGTCTAGGACAGCACGCCGCCAAAGCGCCGCTGCCGCCGCTGGAAATCCCCCAGGGCCGTGGCCAAGGCCACAGCATCGAAATCCGGCCAGAGCACATCGGTGATGTGCAGCTCGGCGTAGGCCAGCTGCCAGAGCAGGAAGTTGCTGAGTCGAAACTCACCGCTGGTGCGGATCAGCAGGTCTGGGTCTGATTCACCGGCGGTTTGAAGGGCGGAGGCAAAGGCGGCCTCATCGATTGCTTCCGGGTCTAGCTCGCCCCGTTGCACCCGCCGGGCTAACTCCCGGGCCACCTCCACCAACTCATGGCGGCTGCCGTAGTTGGTGCACACGTTGAAACGAATGCCAGCGTTACTGGCGGTACGGGCCGTGGCATCTTCAATCAGGCTCTGGAGCCCGGCGGGCAGGGCGGTGAGATCCCCGAGGAAACGAATCCGCACATCCTCCCGTTCCAGCCCCTCCAGCTCCCGGGCCAGCACCCCCTCAAACAGGGTCATCAAAAAACTGACCTCTTCCCCGGGCCGCGACCAGTTCTCCGTGGAAAAGGCATAGGCGGTGAGGGTGGCGATGCCCCAGTCGCTGCAGAGGCGCAGGGTGCTTTTGAGCGCTTCCACCCCCTGGCGGTGGCCCATCACCCGCGGCAAACCGCGCTGCCGCGCCCAACGGCCGTTGCCATCCATGATCACCGCCACATGGGCCGGCAGGCGGCCTGGGTCCAGGTCCGCAGGCAACGACGAAAGGGCGGTGGAGCGGGCGGCCGTCACCAGGGGCCGACTCATGGGCGTATCCGTGGGCTCGGTTCAGCGGAGTCGCCGCTGGGATTTGCTTTAGGCAGCGTACGTGGCTGGCGTCGGCGCCGTTCACCCGCCTGCAGCTGCAGCGATTCGTTGAGCAACTCGCGCAGGCGCTGGTTGGTGATCGGCCGCTCAAACTTGCCCTGGGAGGCCAGCGAAATCGTGCCCGACTCCTCGGAAACCACCACGCAAAGGCAGCGTTCAAAACGTTCGGTGAGGCCCAGGGCCGCCAGGTGCCGGGTGCCATGGCGGGTGAGGCTTTGGCGGGAGAGGGGCAGGATCACGCCGGCGGCGGCGATGCGATTGCTCTGAATCAACACGGCCCCATCGTGGAGCGGCGTTTCCGATGAAAACAAATTCAGCAGCAAATCCACCGACAGCAGCGCATCGATCTGCACCCCTGGGTTGAGGAAATCCTCCGGGCGCAGGTCACTGCCGAGATCCAGCACGATCAAGCCCCCACAGCGGCGCTTCGACAGCTGCCCCACGGTTTCCACCAGGATTTCAACGGTGCCTGAATCCTGACGGTCTTGCTGGCGGCTACCGAGCAGCACATCCAGCCGGCCGGTGCCCAGCAATTCCAACAGCCGCCGCAGTTCCCCCTGGAGCAGGATCGCCAGGGCGAGGCCACAAACCAGCACCAAGGCTTCCATCAGCTTGGCGGTGAGCGGCAGATCGCCATAGCGCTGCAATAACCAGCCCACGGCCACCAGCAGCAGGTAACCCCTCAGCAACCAGAGGGTGCGCTGCTCTGTAACGCGCCCCAACAGCAAAAAGCCGAGGCTGGCGGCAAACAGCAGGTCGAGAAAAAGTCTCAGCCAGAACACCGCTTAGTCCTGAAGTCCCCCTGGGCTCACCCTACCGATCGCAGCCGCTCTGGCAGCACGTCGTAGCGCAGCAGCTCGTCTGGTCGTTCCCGGCGCTGCACCAATTCAGCGCGGCCATCGCCCACCAGCACCGTGGCCGGCCGGGGGATGCGGTTGTAATTGGAGCCCATCGAGGCGTTGTAGGCGCCGGTGGCCAACACCACCAACACATCGCCGGGTTTGCTGGCCGGCAGGGGCAACTCCCGCAGCAACACATCCCCCGATTCACAGTGCTTGCCCGCCAAGGTCACGGTTTCAACCGCCGCTGCCCCAGGCCGGTCCGCCAGGCAGGCGGTGTAGCTGGATTGATAGGTGATTGGCCGCGGGTTATCGCTCATGCCGCCATCCACCGCCAGGTAGGTGCTGAAGCCGGGGATCTGCTTGCGGCTGCCCAGCTCATAGAGGGTGACCCCCGCCGGCGCCACCAGGGAGCGGCCCGGTTCACAGAGCAGCCGCGGCAGCTCCAGCTCCCGTTCGCGGCAGGCGGCGGCCACGGCCTCGGCCACCACCTGCACCCAGCTGTCTATGGACGGGGGATCATCGGATTCCACATAGCGGATGCCCAGCCCGCCCCCCACGTTTAGATCGGTGACGTTGTGGCCTAAACGGCGGGCCAATTGCAGGGCATCGGCCAGCACCCCGGCCAGGTCGCGGTGGGGTTCCAGCTCGAAGATCTGGGAACCGATGTGGGCGTGGAGACCGCGCACCTGGGCCCAGCGACAGGTGGCCAGGTGGGTGAGCACCTCCTCCAGTTGATCGGGGTCGAAGCCAAACTTGCTATCGAGGTGACCGGTGCGGATGTACTCGTGGGTGTGGCACTCGATCCCCGGGGTAAAACGCAGCATTAACGGCACCGGGCCAGGGCGACCGCGGGCCAACTCCGTGAGCAGCTCCACATCACGCCAGTTGTCCACCACCACCGTTACCCCGTGCTGCAGGGCCAGGGCCAGCTCTTCACTGGATTTGTTGTTGCCATGGAGCACGATCCGCTCCGGCGGCATCCCCCCCTCGATGGCGGTGAGCAGTTCCCCCGCCGAAACCGCATCCAACCCCAGCCCCTCGGAGGCCACCAGGGCGGTGATCGCCAGGCTGCTGTTGGCCTTTGAGGCATAGAGGGCCAAGGCCGGACCGGGGTAATGGCGGGCCAACGCCTCCCGGTAGGCGCGACAGCTGCTGCGCAGGCTTAGTTCATCAAGCACATATAGAGGTGTGCCAAAGCGGTGGGCCAGCTCACTGAGCAGGCAGCCCCCCACGCTGAGCCGCCCCTCGGCATCCAAGGCCGCAGACAAAGGAGCAAGATTGCGGTTAGGGCTATGAAGATCCAAACCCTCCCCAGCCCAAGGCAACGGTGCCGCTGCATCCGTCTGCGTACTCGCCATGACCAAGGACTGGTGTGCTGAAGAACCCCCCCATCCTTTCAGCCCCAGCGCCCCCCTGCCGCTCGATCTGAACGCCCTGGGGCCGGCCCAGGCCCTCGACCGGCGGGCCCTGGGGGGCTTCTGGTCGGAAAGCCAGTGGCAGCAGGAGCTCGGCCGCCAGGGCAGTCTCTGCTTCGGCCAATGGCAAGGGCAGGAGCTGCTGAGCCTGGCCAGCGGCTGGCTGGTGGTCGGGGAACTGCAACTCACCCTGGTGGCGGTGGATCCCAGCTGGCGGCGGCGGGGGCTGGGGCGCCAGGTGCTCACGACCCTGCTCCAGGAAGCCCAGCGGCAGGGCTGTGGCCAGGCCAGCCTGGAGGTGGCAGAGAGCAACGGGGCCGCCCAGGGGCTCTATGGCGGCCTGGGGTTTAGCACCGTTGGAATCCGTCGCCGCTACTACCGCAACGGCGATGCAGCTCTGATTCAATGGCTGGAACTCAAGCATGTTGAAGAAGTGCGGATTCCCGCCCCTTCTTTTCACTAAAGCCCAGCGGCTTTTTTGTACGAACTTGTGGCTAAACGCTTCCAGCGCAACTGATCTGCGGCGAATTGAGCATCAAAAGTTCTGTAAAGATGAACGGCGTAATCCCACCCACACTGCGGCACCACAGCATCCCTCCAATTCCTGATAGGTTGGATACATCTGCAGGCACTGCCGCCTCCCATGTTCGAGCGGTTTACCGAGAAGGCCATCAAGGTGATCATGCTGGCCCAGGAAGAGGCCCGGCGGCTTGGGCACAACTTCGTGGGCACCGAGCAGATATTGCTGGGGTTGATCGGTGAGGGCACCGGCGTCGCCGCCAAGGTGCTCAAGTCGATGGGGGTCAACCTCAAGGACGCCCGGGTGGAAGTGGAGAAAATCATCGGCCGGGGCTCCGGCTTTGTGGCGGTGGAGATCCCCTTCACCCCTAGGGCCAAGCGGGTGCTGGAGCTTTCCCTAGAAGAGGCCCGCCAGCTAGGCCACAACTACATAGGTACCGAGCACCTGCTGCTGGGGCTGATCCGGGAGGGCGAAGGCGTCGCCGCCCGGGTGCTGGAAAACCTCGGCGTTGATCTCGCCAAGGTGCGCACCCAGGTGATCCGCATGCTGGGCGAAACCGCCGAGGTGGCAGCGGGCAGCAGCAAGGGCAGCACCAAAACCCCCACCCTTGACGAATTCGGCAGCAACCTCACCCAGCTGGCCGCCGAAGGCAAGCTTGATCCGGTGGTGGGTCGTCAGAACGAAATCGACCGGGTGATCCAGATCCTCGGGCGCCGCACCAAGAACAACCCGGTGCTAATAGGCGAACCGGGGGTGGGTAAAACCGCCATCGCCGAAGGTTTAGCCCAGCGGATCACCGCCGGCGAAATCCCAGACATCCTTGAGGACAAGCGGGTACTCACCCTCGACATCGGTTTGCTGGTGGCTGGCACCAAGTACCGGGGTGAATTTGAGGAACGCCTCAAAAAAATCATGGAGGAAATCCGGGGTGCCGGCAACGTGATCCTGGTGATCGACGAGGTGCACACCCTGATCGGCGCCGGTGCCGCCGAGGGGGCAATTGATGCCGCCAACATCCTCAAGCCAGCCCTGGCCCGGGGCGAACTGCAGTGCATTGGTGCCACCACCCTCGACGAATACCGCAAGCACATCGAACGGGATGCCGCCCTGGAACGGCGCTTCCAGCCGGTGATGGTGGGGGAACCCTCCGTGGCCGAAACGATCGAAATCCTCCAGGGCCTGCGGGAGCGCTACGAGCAGCACCATCGCCTCAAGATCAGCGACGACGCCCTGGTGGCTGCCGCCACCCTGGGCGATCGCTACATCAGCGACCGCTTCCTGCCCGATAAGGCGATCGACCTGATCGACGAAGCCGGCAGCCGCGTGCGACTGCTCAATTCAAAACTGCCCCCCGCCGCTAAGGAGCTCGACAAGCAACTACGCGAGGTGCAGAAGCAAAAAGAACAGTCCGTGCGGGAGCAGAACTACGCCAAGGCCGGGGAGCTGCGCGACAAGGAAGTGGAGCTGCGCGATCAAATCCGCGGCATCACCCAAACCCGCCGGGAAGACAACGCCAATGAAGCGGCCGCCACCGCTGAAGCTGGCGTGGTGGCTGTTGAAGACAGCATGCCCGTGGTTGATGAAGAGGACATCGCCCAGATCGTTGCCTCCTGGACCGGCGTACCGGTGCAGAAACTCACCGAAAGTGAATCGGCGAAGCTGCTGAACATGGAGGAAACCCTCCACCAGCGCTTGATTGGCCAGGATGAGGCGGTGAAGGCCGTATCCAAGGCGATCCGGCGGGCCCGGGTGGGTCTCAAGAACCCGAATCGGCCAATCGCCAGCTTCATCTTCTCCGGCCCCACCGGCGTTGGTAAAACCGAGCTCACCAAAGCCCTGGCCGCCTATTTCTTCGGCAGCGAAGAGGCGATGATCCGCCTCGATATGTCGGAGTTCATGGAGCGCCATACGGTCAGCAAGCTGATCGGTTCGCCTCCGGGCTATGTGGGCTTCAACGAAGGCGGTCAGCTCACCGAAGCGGTGCGGCGGCGGCCCTACACCGTGGTGCTGTTCGATGAAATCGAGAAGGCCCACCCCGATGTCTTTAACCTGCTACTGCAACTCCTCGAAGACGGTCGCCTGACCGATTCCAAGGGCCGCACGGTGGACTTCAAGAACACCCTGATCATCATGACCTCGAACATCGGTTCGAAGGTGATCGAGAAGGGCGGCGGTGGCCTCGGCTTTGAATTCGGTGGTGGAGACGCCGAAGAGAATCAGTACACCCGCATTCGCTCGCTGGTGAATGAGGAACTGAAGCAATACTTCAGGCCTGAATTCCTCAACCGTCTCGATGAAATCATCGTCTTCCGTCAGCTCAACCGCGACGAGGTGAAACTGATCGCAGACATCATGCTGCGGGAGGTATTTGCCCGGATGCTGGAGAAGGGCATCCACCTCTCCGTTACCGAAGCCTTCAAGGAACGGCTAGTGGAAGAGGGCTACAACCCGAGCTATGGGGCCCGCCCCCTGCGCCGGGCGGTGATGCGCCTGCTGGAAGACAGCCTGGCCGAGGAGTTCCTCTCCGGTCGCCTCAAGGATGGCGATGCCGCCCTTGTGGATGTGGACGATGACAAACAGGTGGTGATCCGCCAGGCGGCCCTGCCCCAACCTGAGCTGGCCAACGCCGGCGTGTAAAAGCCCCATGGCTCCCCTTACCCACTGGTTCGAGAGCAGCTGGCAACTGCTGCGGCGCACCCCGCCGCTGGTGTTTGCCATGGCCGTACTTTCCGTCGGCCTCTGGGCCGCCAGTGGGGTGGTGGTTAAGGGCATCCGCCAGGCCAACGACACGATCACGGTGACCGGGGCCAGCACCGAGCGAATAGTTAGCGACTACGTGAACTGGTCGGTGGAGGTGAGCCAAAGCGGCCCCAGCCAGCAGCTGTCTTACCAGGGCTTGCAACCGCTGCTGGATAAAACAGTGGCCTTCCTCAGAAGCCAGGGCATCAACGCCGATGAACTGGAACTTGGTTCGGTAAAAACCGAAAGAACTGATGTGCAGGATCCCCGCACCGGCGAGTTGCGTTCCACCACCTGGACCAGCAAACAGGCAGTGTTAATTGGCAGCTGGGATGTAAATAAGATCCGCAAGATTTCTGGCCAGATCAGCAGCCTGATTGGCCAAGGGGTGCCCATCACCATCAATGATCCGGCCTACACCTACACAAAGCTGGCGGCAAAACGGGTGGACATGCTGGCCAAGGCCACCCGCGATGCCAAACAACGGGCCAAGGCGATTGCCGCCGAGGCCGGCAGCAGCATCGGTGCGATCACTAACGCCAACACCGGCACCTTTCAAATCACCGTGCCGGATTCCACCGACAGCAACGACGGCGGCTCCTATGACACCCGCACCATTGACAAAGACATAACCGCAGTGATGGCAGTTAGTTTCCGGGTGCAGTGACGGATCCCATGGCCAGTGGCTTGCTCAGCCAGCACTCGATCGCCCCGGCGCGGCTGTTGCGCGGGCCCGGCGCCTGGGCCGCCGCCCTGCCGCTGATCCCCGCCCTCAGCCGTCGACCGCTGCTGCTGGGCCGCAGCGCCGCCACCCGGCCCCTGCGCCAACAACTGGCCAACGACCTGGGCCAGCGGGGGCTGCAAGCGGAGGCGGCCGAACTGCGCTGCGACTGCTGTGAACTGGATCTCAGCGCCCTCGCCGACCAGGCCCGCCGGGCCGGTTGCGATGGGGTGCTGGCCAGCGGCGGCGGCAAGGTGCTGGATGCCGGCAAGTTGCTGGCCCACCGGCTACAGCTGCCCTGCATAACCGTGCCCAGCAGCGCCTCCACCTGTGCCGGCTGGACCGCCCTCGCCAACATCTATTCAGCGGAGGGGGCCTTCGAGGGGGATGTGGCCCTTGAGCGTTGCCCCGAACTACTTATTTTTGACCATGGGCTGGTGCTGCAGGCCCCCGCCCGCACCCTCGCCAGTGGCATCGCCGATGCGATGGCCAAGTGGTACGAGGCCTCGGTTAGCAGTGGCCAAAGCAGCGATGGCCTGGTGCAGCAGGCGGTGCAACAGGCGCGGGTGTTGCGCGATCAATTACTGCTCGACAGCAGCGAGGCCACCGATCAGCCCGGCGGCGAGGCCTGGGGGCGGGTGGCGGAGGCCTGTGGCCTCACCGCCGGCCTGATCGGTGGCCTCGGCGGCGCCCGCTGCCGCACCGTGGCGGCCCATGCCGTCCATAACGGCCTCACCCAACTGGCCCGCTGCCATGGCAGCCTCCACGGCGAAAAAGTTGGCTTTGGCGTGCTGGTGCAACTGCGGCTGGAGGAACTGCTGGGGGGCAATCAGCTGGCCGCCCAGGCCCGCCGCCAGCTCACCCCCTTCTTCCGCAGCTTGGGGCTGCCGGTGAGCCTGGAGGACCTGGGCCTGGGCCAGGCGAGCCTCAGCGAGCTGCAACAGGTGTGCGCCTTTGCCTGCCGCAGCGGCTCCGACCTGCACCACCTGCCCTTCCCGGTGGCCGCCGAGGAACTGCTGGCAGCCCTGGTAAGCAGCAGCCAGGGCTGCCCGGTGCTGGAGGTTTCCTGAACGGGCCGGCACTGCTGAGCTGGGCCGCCACCGAGCTGCTGGATCCCCAGGGCCGCAGCCTTGCCGCCGCCGTGCGCTGGCTGCCGCTCACGGTGCCAGGCATTCCGGGCCAAGAACAGTGGCCGGTGGCGGTGCTTGGAGAGGGGCCGCCGCTGCTGCTGCTCCATGGTTTTGACAGCTCGCTGCTGGAGTTCCGGCGGCTGGCACCCCTGCTGGCCCAAGACCACCAGCTTTGGATCCCCGACCTCTGTGGCTTTGGTTTTGGCCCGCGGCCGCCAGGCTTGGCCTACGGCCCGCCGCTCGTAATTGCCCAACTGCAGGCGCTGCTGGCGGCAATGCCCCCTGGCCCCGTGGGGCTGATTGGTGCCTCCATGGGCGGCGCCGTGGCGGTGGTACTGGCGCGGGAATTGCAGCAGCAGCAACCTGGGCGCTTCTCGCGGCTGCTGTTGCTGGCCCCCGCTGGCCTCACCGGCCAACCGCTGCCGCTGCCACCACTCCTAGACAAGTTGGGCGTGGCCTTCTTAGCCCTGCCGGCCGTGCGCAGGGGCCTCTGCCGCCAGGCCTTTGCCGATCCCAGCAGCAGCGTTGGCGCCGCCGAGGAACAGATCGCCAGCCTGCAGCTGCACACCCCTGGCTGGGCGGCGGCCCTGGCCCGTTTTGCCCGCAGCGGTGGCTTTGCCGGCGTGGGGGCACCGCTGCCAAATCTGCCAATCCAGGTGCTCTGGGGTAGTAACGACCGCATCCTGCGGGGTCCCCAGCGGCGGGCGGCCCAACAACTGCTGGGGGCCCCTGGGGAGGAGCTGCAGGCCTGCGGCCACCTGCCCCACCTCGACCAAGCGGCCCTGGTGGCCCAACGCTGGAGGCAGCCATGAGCAGTGGACCGGTGCTCAAGCTGGTGGGGCAGGGGGTGGGGCTGTGGCTACGGCGGAGCTGCGATCAACTCGATGAATTGGAGCTGGATCTGCAGGGTTCTGGCTTCGCCCTGCTGGGGGGTCGGCTGGAGGGGGCCCAATTGCGGGCAAAGGGGGTGATATTTCAGCAACTGGCCCTGGCGGAGGTGGAGCTGCGCAGTGAAGCGTTTGAGCTGAATGTGGGCGCCATGCTCAAGGGCCAACCCCTACAGCTGCGCGAACGCTTTCGGATCCACGGCCAGGTGCTGTTTACGGCCGCTGGTTTGAATCAATCCCTGGCCAACGGCCCCTGGCGCCAGTTCAGCGATGGCTTGGCCCAGCAACTGCTGGGTTGCGAGCGCCTCGAGGCCTACGGCCTGGAAAACAATCAGCTGCAGTTGATCGGTGCCAACGGGGCCCGCCAGGGCTGTGAGCTGCGGGCCGAGGCGGGGCAACTCTGGCTGCAGGGCCAGGCCGTGCCCCTGGATGGGGCGATCCAGATCGAACGGGTGTCGATCAACGGCGATCAGCTGCGGCTGGGGGGCTCTTCCCTGGTTAGCGCTTCAGGTGGCTAGCGCAAGAGGGGCAGCGCCAAAGTAACGGCATAAAACACCACCGCTGGTGTGAATAGATAGCTATCGACCCGATCGAGAATGCCGCCGTGGCCAGGGATCAGCGCCCCGGAATCCTTCACGCCAGCATCGCGTTTCATCATCGATTCGGTGAGGTCTCCCACCAGGGCAAACAGGGCCACCAGGGCCCCCAGCCCAGCCCCCAGGGCCCAACCCCAGGGCCAACCCAGCAACCAGCCCCCCAGGGCACCGGTGAGCAGCGAAGCCACTAAACCGGCCAGGGCCCCCTCCACGGTTTTGCCTGGCGACACCTCCGAAAGCCGGTGGCGGCCAAAGCGGCTGCCCCAAAGGAAGCCGCCGCAATCGGCGGCCCAGATCAACACAAAGGCCAGCAGCGTGATCGCCAGCCCCCCATGGCCCGGCCAGTGGGGGGCGAGCAAGGGGTCACTGAGGTCCCGCAGCCGCACCCAATGGCTGGGTAAAAAGCCCAGGTAAAACAGCCCGAAAATCGAGGCGGCGATGTCGGCAATGCTGCCGGTGATCGGCTGCAGCAGCAGCCAACCACAAATCACCGAGCCGGCCAGGGGCAGCACCGCCGCCGCCAGGGCACTGCCGGGGGCCAGCTGGGTGCTGATCAGCAGCAGTTGACAAACCACCAGGGTGGTTTTGATCGCCGGGCGAATGCCCTTGAACTCGGCCAGCCGGAAAAACTCCAGCAGCGCCAGGTGCACGATCACGCCAATGCTGAGGGTGAACCACCAACCGCCCAGGCCCACGATCAGCAGGGCAAAGGCCGCCGCCAGCAGTCCACTCAGCCAACGACCCCCCATCAATGGCGCTCGGCAGCAATCAAAAACAGCGGTTCCGCCGCCGCCAACCTTGTTTGGTCTCCCCGCCGTTGCATGCGATGCACCGTGGCCTGCACCACCTGTAGGTCATGGGCCTGCAGCTGACCGAGGTGGTCGGTGGCATCCACCAGGCCCTCCAGGCTGGAGGTGCTGATCACCAGGCGCCCCCCCGGGGCCAGGGCCTCCCATACCGCCAGCAACACATCCCCCAGGGGCCTACCCACCTCCAACAACACCCGATCGGGATGGGGATCAAGCCGATGCAAATCGCCGGGGGCCTGGCCCTGGTGGATCTGCAGGTTGGCGATGCCAAAGCGTTGGCGGTTGCGTTCCAGTAATTCCACCGCCTCCGGATCGCGCTCCAGGGCATGGACCCGCCCCCGGGGCAACAGCCGGGCAATCTCCAGGGCCAGGGCGCCGGTGCCGCCGCCCACATCCCAAACCACGGAATCAGCCCGGGGGCGCAGGTGGGCCAACAACATCACCCGCAATTCCATCGGCGTTGGGCTGAAACCCGGCGCCGCCTCAAAGGCGGCATCCGGCAGGCCCGGAGTCACGAAGTCCCACTGGTAGGGGGAGGGGTTGGGGGCCGGAACGGGAGCCGCCATGGGGTTAATTGGACCCTGCTAAATCAGGCGGAACTAGATCAGGCCGGAACGCTCACCGGATCAGGCCAGAACGGTCACCCTATCAGCGATCTGGCCAGCCCAGAGCTGCCGTTGCCCCTCCAACCAATCCAGGCGGGGGCGATCGAGCCGTTCCCCGGGCAGCAGCAGGGGGATCCCCGGGGGGTATGGGCAGAGGGGCCGGGCGGCAATCCGACCAACGGCCTCCGCCAGGGGCAGCTCCACGGCCGGGGCCCGCCAGGCCTGGGCCAGGGGTACCGCCAGGCGGGCCAAGGCTGGCAACGGCGCTGGGGCCAGGGGGGGCAGCGGATCGGCCCCAGCCCAGGCCTGGCGCAATTGGCCCAGGGCCGCCGCCAGGGGCCGTTCCAACCCCCGGGGGGAACCCATCCCCAAGCAGAAGGTGAGGCTGAGCGGTTCCGGGCATTCCGCCACCACCCGGCGGGCCATCAACCAGTCATCCGCCGCCAGGCCCGTGAGGCCCAGGGCACCGCAATCCAGCACCAAGCGCAGGGGGTCTTGGTTTGGCAGCAGCGGCAGCCCGCCCCGCCGCAGCCGATCCCCCAGGGCGCGGGCCTGGTGGAGCCAACGGCTGAGCTGCCGCCGCCCCCGGGGCGCCAACCGGGCCGCCAGCGCCCGCTCCGCCGACAGCATCAACAGCGCACTGGGGCTGCTGGTTTGCAACCAAAGCAGTGCCTGTTCGATTGCCTCTGGCGCCAGCCGCGGCCCCTGCAGATGCAGCAGGGCCGTTTGCCCCAGCCCCCCCAGGCTCTTATGCAGCGACTGCACCACCAGATCAGCCCCGGCGGCCAGGGCGCCGCAGGGCAAGCTCGGGTCCAAACCGAAATGGCCCCCATGGGCCTCATCCACCAGCACCGGCAGCCCCCGACCCTGGGCCAGGGCCACCAGGGCCGGCAAATCAGCGGCCAACCCCTGGTAGGTGGGCGACACCAGCACCAACAGATCCAGCTCTCCAGCCGCCGCCAACAGCTGCTCCAACTCGTTGGGGGGCAGGGGCTGCCAGAGGCCCGTGGCCGGATCCAGCGGGGGGGCATAGAACAGCGGCTCCAGGCCCCCCAAGAGGCAGCCATGCAAAAGGCTGCGGTGCAGGTTGCGGGGCAGCAGCACCCGGCCCCCCGGGGGCACCGCCCCCAGCAGCGCCGCCTGGAGCAGGCCACTGGCGCCATTCACTCCATACCAACTGTGGTTGGCCCCTAATTCCGCCGCCAGGCGCCGTTGGGAGGCGGCCACCGCCCCCTCGGCCAGCAGCGGTCCACCCAGCTCCGGCAATTCCGGCAGGTCCCAGGCCCAGGGCAGCCGCGGCCGCCCCGGTGGTGCCGCCGCCCCACGGCGGTGGGCCGGCAAATGCAGAAACAGGCCCCGTTGGCGGGCCAGGGGGCCGAGGCTGGCGGCCAGGGGCCAGGGGGCCGCAGGGGAAAACAACGACAGCAACTACTACTTCTTAAAGTCTTTACTAGCCCCGAGCGCCGTCATCTCCCCAGCCACCGCCGTTCCCCTGCATCAGGTGTGGGCTCGCCTGCTGGTGGTGCTCTGGCAGCTGGGGAACCTCTGCCTCGCCCTGCTGGTGCAAGGCGATAGCCAGGATGCCGAGGTGCAACGCCAGCTGGGTAAACGGTTGCTGCATACCCTCACCGAGCTGGGGCCCTGTTTCATCAAGCTGGGCCAGGCGCTCTCCACCCGCCCAGACCTGGTGCGGCGCGACTGGCTGGAGCAACTAACGCGGCTCCAGGACGATCTGCCCCCCTTTGAGCACAGCCTGGCCCTGGCCACGATCGAAGCCGATCTTGGCGCCCCAGCCCAGAGATTATTTGCGGTTTTTCCAGACCACCCGATCGCCGCCGCCAGCCTTGGTCAGGTGTACAAGGCCCAGCTCCACGACGGCCGCTGGGTGGCGGTAAAGGTGCAACGGCCCCAGCTGGAAAGCCGGCTGCAGCTGGATCTGGCGGTGATCAGCCTCTTGGCCCGGTTCGCAGGGCCGTTTCTGCCCCTGAACCTGGGCGATGACCTCAGCGCCATCGTTGATGAATTCGGCAACACCCTGTTCCGGGAGATCGACTACGGCCTGGAGGCCGACAATGCCGAACGCTTTGGCGCCCTGTTTGCCAACGATCCCAGCATCCACATACCCGGGGTGGAACGCTCGCTGAGCAGCCGCCGGGTGCTCAGCACCGACTGGCTCGATGGCGTGAAGCTGCAACACCGGGAGGTGCTGGAAAGCCATCAGCTCGACCCCACCACGCTGATTCGGGCCGGGGTGATCTCCGGCCTGCGCCAACTGCTCGAATTCGGCTACTTCCATGCCGACCCCCACCCGGGCAACCTCTTTGCCCTGGCCGGCGGCCCCAATGGCTATGGCCGCTTGGGCTACGTCGATTTCGGCATGATGGACATGCTGAGCAACGACGATCGGCTCACGCTCACCGATGCGGTGGTGCATCTGCTCAACCGCGATTTCCCGGCCCTAGCCCACGACTTTGTGCGCCTCGGCTTTCTAAATCCAAACACCGATGTAACGCCAATCCTGCCGGCTCTGGAAACGGTTTTGGGCGGTCAGCTGGGGGAATCGGTGGGCAGTTTCAACTTCAAAACGATCACCGATCGCTTCTCGGAGTTGATGTTTGATTACCCCTTCCGGGTGCCGGCCCGCTTTGCCCTGATCATCCGGGCGGTGGTAAGCCAGGAGGGCCTAGCGCTGCGGCTGGATCCAGACTTCAGCATCATCCGGGTCGCCTACCCCTACGTAGCCAAACGGCTGCTCTCGGCCGACACCGAAGAAATGCGTCGCAAGTTGCTGGATGTGCTTTTTGATAGCCGCGGCCGCCTGCAACTCCAACGGCTGGAAAACCTGCTCGATGTGGTGGGCCAGGATGGCAACCCCGCCGAGCTGTTGCCAGTGGCCGGCGCCGGCATGCGCTTGCTGCTCGGCCCCCAGGGCCACGACCTGCGCCAGCGACTGCTGCTCACCCTGGTGCGCGACGGGCGCCTGAACACCGCAGACCTGCGGGCCCTGGCCGGGCTGCTGCAACGGCGCTTCAACCCCAGGCGCCTGGCCGGGGACCTATGGCAAGGGCTGAGCACCTAGCCTGCACAGCCTTGGCTAGCCCCCTTCCTTGGAATTCGAGATCTTCGAGCTGCCCTACGCCCAGCTGGCCCAGCCGCCCTACCTGATGGTGGGGCTGGGGCTGGGCATTGCCGTGCTATGCGGGCTCACCTTTTCGCGCCTGATTGAAGCCAAACTGGAGGGCTGGAAACAGGATCGACTGGCGTTGTTACCGCTCGGTAATGCCGAAACCAGCCTTGCCTACAGCGGCATCCTGATGGGTATCACCCTGTTCATCGGCAGCGCCCTGCAGGTGTTTGGCTTTGGGGCTGGCACAGCATTACTGGTGGCGCTGCTGCTGTCGCTGCTCACCGGCGGTGGCCTCTGGGTGCAGCTGGAACAGCTGATGGGCCAGGTGGAAGATGGCAGTTTTAAGGCGGTGGATTTCGATAATTTCGACCAATTTTTCTGAACTTCCCTTGGTGCCCTTGGGAACAGCAAAGGACTCCCAATCACTTTGATTAAGATCAAGGTGCATCTGTGTGCCCCACCCAGTGGCTGTTAGCCCGCCTTCCCAGGCCTCCCCAGCCCGGCTCCTAGTGGTGGAAGACGACGACACCATCCGCGAAACCATCAGCGAAGCGCTCAGCGCCGAGGGCTTCACGGTGGATGCGGTGGCCACCGGCAACGGCGCCCTAGATCACTTCAAGGGCTCGCCTGAACAGCAGCCCTTTGATCTGATTCTGCTCGATTTGATGTTGCCGGGGGTGAGTGGCCTAGACATTTGCCGCTATGTGCGCCGCCGCGGTTTCTCAATCCCGATCCTGGTGGTGAGTGCCCGCGACACGGAAACCGACCGGGTGGTGGGTCTGGAGGTGGGCGCCGACGACTACCTGATCAAGCCCTTTGGCATGCGGGAGCTGGTGGCCCGCTGCCGGGCCCTGCTGCGCCGCTCAGCCCGCAGCAACGATGGGTCCACCGGTGAGGTGATCAGCCATGGCTACCTCAGCCTCTACCCGGAGGAATGCCGGGTCACCCGCGACAGCAAGGAGGTGAATCTTTCCCCCAAGGAATACCGGCTACTGGAGGTGTTCATGCAAAACCCCAAACGGGTTTGGAGCCGCGACAAGTTGCTGGAACGGGTGTGGGGCCATGACTTCATGGGCGATAGCAAAACAGTGGATGTGCATATCCGCTGGCTGCGGGAAAAGCTTGAAATCAACCCCAGCGCCCCCACCTTGATCCTCACGGTGCGCGGTTTCGGTTACCGCTTCGGATGATTCCTGGCTTAAAGCACCTCTTGCAAGGCTGGCGACGCAGTCCAATCAAGGCCGCCCAGCTGCTCGACTGGCTCGACAACTCCCCCCAGGGGCTGCTGGTGCTCGACCCCTGGAACCGCCTGCAGCACCTCAATGGCCGGGCGCGACGGCTGCTGCGCATCGGCCCAGACCAGGCCAGCCAAGGCCGCTACCTGCTGGAGGTGGTGCGCTGCCACCAGCTGGAGGAGGCGGTGCAGGCGGCCCGTAGCAGCGGCCGACAGCAACGGGTGCACTGGACCTACACGGCCGTGAGTGCCTCGCCCCTGGAGCCGGAGCCAATCAAAAACGAACCACTGGAAGCCTTTGCCATGCCTGGGGAACGGGGCTGGGTGGGGGTGTTTCTGCAAAGTCGTCAATCGCTTGAGGTGCTGCAACAGCAGCAGGAGCGCTGGGTGAGTGATGTGGCCCATGAGCTGCGGACGCCGCTCACCGCCCTGGCCCTAGTGACCGAATCCCTCGCCGTTAGCCCGAATAAAAAGCAGGCGATTCAGATCGAACGGCTGCAGCGGGAGTTGAATCGATTACAGCAATTGGTTTCCGACCTGCTTGAACTCAGCCGCATTGAAAACAAATCACTCAACAACGACGATCAACTCGTAGCCGTTGAATTGCATGAACTGGTGATCCAGGCCTGGCAAAGCCTGGTGCCCCTGGCCGAACAAAGGGGGGTGGATCTTGTTTTAGATAGTGGCGGCCAGCACCTGGTGCGGGGCGACACCGCCCGTCTACACCGGGTGCTGCTCAACCTGCTCGACAACGCCCTGCGGTTCAGCCCCGACCAGGGGGAGATCCAGGTGCGCCTCTACCGTGAAGGCAACTGGCAACGCATCGAGGTGCGCGACCAGGGGGAAGGTTTCAGCGAAGAAGATTTGCAGCACATGTTTCAACGCTTTTACCGGGGTGATCCCTCCCGCTCCCGGGGCAAACGGGTGGGCAGCGGCCTTGGGCTAGCGATCGTTGAACAGATCATCAGCGCCCATGGGGGCCGGATCCGGGCCCGCAACCACGCCGAGGGCGGCGCCCAGCTGCTGCTGGCCCTACCGGCGGAGAACTGAATGGCCCGCCAACGGCTACAGAAACTATTGGCTGCGGCCGGCATTTGCTCGCGGCGGCGGGCCGAGGAGCTGCTGGTGCAGGGGCGGGTAAAGGTAAACGGCAAGCGGGCGGTTCTAGGGGACCAGGCCGATCCCCTGCTGGATGAGGTGTTGCTGAATGGTCAGCCCCTGCCAGCGGCGGCCACGCCGCTCACCGTGCTGCTGCACAAGCCCCGGGGGGTGCACTCCACCTGCTACGACCCAGCCGGCCGCCCCACGGTGCTGGAGTTGCTGCCGCCGCGGCTGGCCCGGGGCCGGGGCCTGCACCCGGTGGGGCGCCTCGATTCCGAAAGCCATGGGGCGTTGCTGCTCAGCAACAACGGTGCCCTCACCCTGGGGCTCACCCATCCCCGCTACAGCCACCCCAAGACCTATGAAGTTTGGGTAAGGGGCAAACCCAGCCCCGCCAGCCTCGAACGCTGGCGCCGGGGGTTGCCCCTCGATGGCGTCGCCAGCCGGCCGGTGCTGATCCAGCAACTGCACCAGGCCGGGGATCGCACCCTGCTGGAGCTAGTAATGCGGGAGGGCCGCAACCGCCAGATCCGGCGCACCGCCGAGCTACTGGGCCATCCGGTGCTGGACCTGCAACGGCTGGCGGTGGGGCCGGTGGCCCTAGGGGAGCTGGCCCCGGGCGCCTGGCGCCCCCTGCACCCGGAGGAGGAGGCTGCCCTGGAGCTGCTGCTGCTGGGAGACCAAGGTCCAGCAGAATCCCCCCAGGCTTAATCGAAAAATCTCTTCCCCCATGGCACGGCTCCGCGCCCGGCTAAACGCGCTGCTGCAGCGGTACCAGCCAGCCGCCAGCGAAGGGCTGGCCGGGGGCCCTGGGGCCCCTACCCCCAAAGCCACGGAAACGCCCCTGCAGGAATTGGGCCACCGGCTGGAGGCCCGCCGCGAGGAGTTGGGCTTGAGCCGGCGCCAGCTGGCCCTAGACACCAAGGTGAGCACCGCAGTGCTGGAGGCCCTTGAGCAGGGCTGGACCGACCGGCTGCCGGAGGCCGCCTTCCTGGGCACGATCCTGCAGAAACTGACCCAACGGCTGGAGCTACCCGCCGGGGAATTGGAAAAGGCGCTCAAGGCCGCCCTGCCCCCCAAACCAAACCAACGGGGGGGCGACAACAGTGCCCTGAAGCGTTTCACCCTCAGTTCAATCGAACTGTTCAGCACCTGGCAGAGCACGGTTGCCTATGGGCTGCTGCTGGCCGGGTTGGTTTATGGGCTAAACCTGCAGCAACGCCAACTGGCGGCGGCCCAGGTGTTCAGCCTGCAGCCAATCCCCCCCAGCGCCAGCCCCACCAAACGCCAAGACAACGCCCTGCAACAGCTGCTAAAGCTTTACCCCGAGCTGCGGCCCCTGCCATAAATCCGGGCCATGGCGGCGAGGCCGCTGAGGTGGCCGGCGAGGCCATTGATCGAGCCCTCCAGCCGCCAGCTCCAGTTACCCGAGGCGGTGCCAGGGGTATTGAAACGGGCCCGATCATCGAGGCTGAGCAGGTCTTGGAGCGGCACCATCGCCAGATCAGCGGTGGAAGCCAGGGCCAGCCGCAGCAGCTCCCAACCCGGCGCCTGCACCCCATGGCCAAGAATTGCCTCCATCTGGGCCCGGGCCTCGGCCGATTGCCCCTGCCACCAGCCCAGGGCGGTGGCGTTGTCGTGGGTGCCGGTGTACACCACCCAGGAGCCACTGCCGAAGTTCTGGGGCAGATAGATGTTGCTGGGGTCGCCCTCAAAGGCGAATTGCAACACCTTCATGCCCGGCAGCTGAAAGCGATCGCGCAGGGCTTCCACATCGGGCGTGATTACGCCCAGGTCTTCCGCCACCAGGGGCAGGCTGCCGCCCCGGCGCTTCTGCAGGCGGCTGATGATCGCCGCCCCCGGGGACGACTGCCAAGTGCCATGTTCGGCGGTGGCATCCGCCCCCGGCACGCTCCAGTAGGCGCTGAAGGCGCGGAAATGGTCGAGGCGCAACAGGTCAAACAGTTCCAACTGGCGTTCCAGGCGCCGCAGCCACCAACGGAAGCCCGTGAGGCGATGGCGGCCCCAGCGATACACCGGGGTAGACCAGAGCTGGCCGGTGGCAGCGAAATAATCCGGGGGCACACCGCTCTGCTGGCTAAGGCTGCCGTTGGGCCCCAGGCTGAACAGCTGGGGGTTACTCCACACATCGGCACTGTCGTGGGCCCCGTAAAAGGGCAGATCGCCCAGCAGTTGCACCCCCTGGGCGCTGGCGTGCTGGCGAATCCGTTGCCACTGCTGCTGGAGCCACCACTGGCGTTCGGCCTCCTGGCGCAGGGGCCCAGCGGCCTGGCGATCTAGCTCCGCCAGGGCCGCCGCCGAGCGCCGCTGCAGCGGCTCCGGCCACTGCCACCAGGGCCCCTCGCCAAACCGTTCCCGCAGCACCATGAAGCGGCAGTGGTCCACCAACCAATGGCGTTGTTGCCGGCGCCACTGGTCAAAGGCCAGGCGCTGCTCGAGGGTCCAGGCCGGCAGGGGCTGGTCCGGGTCTAGAAACTGGGGGTTGAGGGCAAAACCACTGGGGGAGCTGTAGGGGGAACCGGTGCTGTCGGTGGGGGCCAGGGGCAACACCTGCCACACCCCCACCTGGTGCTGGGCCAGCAGATCCAGCCATTCGAAGGCACTGGCGCCAAAACCACCGCTGGGGGCAGGGCCCGGCAGGGAGCTGAGATGCAGGAGCACCCCCACCGCCCGCTGGCCGCCCAGCAATTCACGCAGGCGACTCATGGCTTAGGCAGGCGATAACGACTCACAATTTCCTTGGCAAAGCTGGGCAGGTGCGCTTCCAGCTTCTCCGGATGATGGCGCCGCAACCAGAGGGCATTACGGGTGAAGTGGGAGTCGATGGAGAAACGCGCATACTCCAGCCCCTTGGGCCCCAGCCGCTGCACAAAGAAACCGATCAGCTCCGCCAGCCAAAGCGGTAGCCGCAGCGCCTTGTCGTAGGCCTCGATCCCCTGTTGCACCGCCTGGCGCCGGTCACCGGCACTGGTAACCGCTTGCAGTTCCAGTTCGGCCTCCACCAGGTCCAGCAGCCGCTGGCCGCGGTCATTGCGCACCACCAGCCATTGCCAGGCGAAGGGGGCCCCCATGTAGCCCACCACCAGATCAGCGCCGGCGTTCACATAGTCAAAACAACTGAGGCAACTGGGGGCAAACACCTCCTTAAGCCGCGGTGTATCGAGCCCAAAGAAGGGCACCGTTTCAGTGCTGCCGTCGCTATGGCGGAAGTGAATCCGGAAATCCTGCATGAACTCGTAGTGCACCACCGTGGCCGGCGAACGGCTGGTGGATTCCAAAAAGGTTTGCAGGCCTTCCCTACTGACGTTGTCCACACAGGGCAGACCAAGCACATACAACTCCTCCAGCCCCAGGCTGGCTTGCACCTCGCGCAGGGCCTGCACCTGGCAGCCCACGCCAATGGCCAGGAGGCGGCGGATGCCACTGCCGGGCAACTGTTCCAACACCGAGAGGTTGTTGGAAAGGGTTGGTTTATTCACCCGGGCGGCCCGCACCTGCTCGGGGGTGCGGGCCAGCACCGGCACCGGCGTGAAGCGATCGCTGGGGCTCTGCTGTACGCAAAGCACCGCATCCACCAGGCCCTGCTCCAGGGCCCGTTCCCCCAGGCTGCTCACAATCCCCGTCCACTGGGCCCCCTCCAGGGGGCTTTGCCTGCGGGCGCAAACCATGCGCTGGAACACGCCGAAATACAACTCGTCTTCGTTGGCCAGGTGGCGGCTGCGGCCATGGGCCCGCTCCTCCATGCGCTCAAATTGCTGGTGCAAAAAGGCACAGGCCTGGCGCACGTAGGCCACCCAGCGGCTATCGCAGAGGCCGCAGTCGCTGCAGAGATCCTTGGCGGGCCGCAGGCTGCCGCGGGCCATGGGGCGGGCCCGCAGGTGGGGGGCTGGCGTCACAAAGCAACTACGGTCAAGCCCCAAACTATCGGGCACACTGGCGGCTCCACCGTTGCCATGCATGGGCACCTGGGCTCACCTCCGTCGCCGTAGCCGCATTTTTTGGAGGATCGGTTGCGCCGGTCTCGGCTTGCTGGCCGGGATCTGGCTGGGGGAACGGCTCTTTCCCCGCGGGCAATCGCCCCAGGCCCAAGACGAGCGCCCCGCCATCGCCCGCCTGGCCGACCCCCCCGGCCGCGCCGAAACGGTGCTGCTTATGGGGCTAGACAGCGACAACCTCCAGCAGGGCCGCCGGGGGGAGGTGCAGCTGCTCTGGCTGGCCCGGGTGCATCCGGAGGGGGGGCTGGAGCTGTTGCAACTGCCCAGCGAGCTGGCCGTGCAACTGCCGGGCCAACGGCGGCTCCAGCCCCTGGCCGCCCTGCATCGGCTCGGCGGCGTTGCCCTCACCGCTGAGGTGGTGGGTCAACTGGTGGGCGGTGAGGGCAACCCCCAACCGCCCGACCGCTATCTGCTGCTGCCCCGGGCGGCCCTGCGCCAGGCGGTGGCGGCCATCGGCGGCCTGCCCTTTGGCCTCGATTCCCCCCTGCGCTACCAAGACAAGGCGGGCAAGCTCAAGATCAACCTCCAGGCGGGCCAGCAATGGCTGGGGGGCAGCGAACTGGAGCAGCTGCTGCGCTTTAAGGGGCCTGATCCGGGCGACGCCGGCCGGCGCCAACGGCAACAACAGCTGCTGCTGCCCCTGGTGGACCGGCTCAGCGATGCCAGCGTTGCCCCCGGCCTGGCCGGCCTACTCAGCAAGCTGCAAAAGCTGCTAGATACCAACCTTTCCCAGGGGGAAATGCTCAGCCTGCTGGCCGCAGGCCTGCGGGATCCCGACCGGATTGTGATCAGCCGCCTGCCGCTCACGCCCCCCCCCGGCCAGCCCCGGCTGGAGCAAAACAGCGCTGAAGCGCTGCTGGAGCACTGGCGCCAGGCCCAGCGCCCCGACCCCGCCCAGGGCACTGTGCATGTGGAAGCGAGCCTGGGCCCAGCCAATCAAGCCGCCAGTGATGCGGCGATCCAACGGCTGGAACGGGCCGGCCTGGCGCCACTGCTGAGCCCCACCCCCCTGGAGCTGCCCCTGCCCCGCACCCTGATCCGCCACGGCAGCGACCTGAAGCAGGCCCTGGCGGTGCGCAAGGCGCTGGGGCTGGGGGAATTGCAGCGGGGCCCTAGGGCCCCGGGGGCCAGTGTGCAAGTGCTGCTGGGCCAAGACTGGCGGGCCAAGCCCTAATCCAGGTCCAGCTGCCGCAGCCGTTGCTGCAGCAGCGGCCGCAGTTCCAGCAAACCGTCACGGTCCCCCGGCTGCCAATAACCCAGCCAGGGCAAAGGCTCCCGCCGCCGCTGCTGGGGTTGCCAATCACCACCCACCTGCAGCAGCCCCAGCAGTGGCACCCGCCGCTGGCTCAGCAGGGCCTGGTGCAGGGCCGCCTCCGCCCCAAGCCGCTCGCCCCCCGCCAAGGCCAGCAGCGTGGGCAGGCGGCAGGCGGCAAGGGCCCCCACCCAATCCACCAGCTCGGCGGCGGCGGGCACCACCAGCAGGCCCTGGGCCGCGCCATGCAGCTGGGCCTCTGGGGGGGCAGTGGAATCAAGCAACTGCAGGGCTAGCTGTTCCTGCTGCGCCCAGGCCTGGGCGAGGGGCAGCAGCACCCCGTTGCCATGGGCACCACAAAAAACGAAGGGGGCCATGGCGGTCAAAGAAGCAGGCACGCTTCTACCATCGGATCTCGAGACCGCTGCCGGGAGTGCCGTGACCAGTTTCGTGGCCACCGAAAGAATCAGCCAAACCTGCCCCTCCGGCGATGGCCAGCGGCTGCGGCTGTTTAGCGGCAATTCCAACCCAGCGCTGGCCAGTGAAATCTCCAGCTATCTGGGCATTCCCGATGGCCCGCGGGTAAGCAAACGCTTTGCCGATGGCGAGCTCTACATCCAGATCCAGGAATCAATCCGCGGCTGTGATGTGTTCCTGCTGCAACCCACCTGTGCTCCGGTGAATGATCACCTGATGGAGCTGTTGATCATGGTGGATGCCTGCCGTCGCGCCTCCGCCCGCCAAATCACCGCCGTGGTGCCCTACTACGGCTATGCCCGGGCTGATCGCAAAACCGCCGGCCGTGAATCAATCACCGCCAAGCTGGTGGCCAACCTGCTGGTGGAGGCTGGTGTAAGCCGGGTGCTGGCCATGGACCTGCACTCCGCCCAGGTGCAGGGCTATTTCGATATTCCCTGTGACCACATCTACGGGGCACCGGTGCTGGTGGATTACCTGGCCACCCGCGACCTGGGCGAAGTGGTGGTGGTCTCCCCAGATGTGGGCGGGGTGGCCCGGGCCCGGGCCTTTGCCAAACGCATGGACGACGCGCCCCTGGCGATCATTGATAAACGCCGTTCCGCCCACAACGTGGCCCAAAGCCTCACGGTGATCGGGGATGTGAAGGGCAAAACAGCGATCCTGGTGGACGACATGATCGACACCGGCGGCACGATCAGCCAGGGGGCGCGGCTGCTGCGGGAGCGGGGGGCCGAACGGGTGATCGCCTGCGCCACCCATGCGGTGTTTTCACCACCGGCGATCGAACGGCTCTCGGAACCGGGCCTGTTTGAAGAGGTGCTGGTAACCAACAGCATTCCAATCGCCAAGGAGCTGCATTTCCCGCAATTGCAGGTGCTTTCCGTGGCAAACATGCTGGGGGAAGCGATCTGGCGGATCCATGCGGAAAGTTCCGTGAGCTCGATGTTTCGCTGATGCAGCGTGTTTCGCTGATGCGCCGTTTCACCCCCGCCAACGGCTGGAAACTGGCCATCAAACGGCGCCTGCCCGCCCTGTTGGTGCCGCTGCTGGCCGGCGGTTTTGCGCCGAATGCCTGGGGGGCCTACAACCGGGTGGGGGTGTGGCTCACCAACAGCCCCAGCCCGCTCTATTACGACGCCAACCGCATTAACCGGGCCGTGAATGAGCTGGCCGATACCGGCTTTAACACCCTCTACCCAAATGTGTGGAGCCGCGGCTACACCTTCCACCGCTCCCGCTGGGCGCCGCTGGAACCAACCCTGGCCCAACAGGCGCCGGATCTGGATCCCGTCTGCCGGATGACCAGCGATGCCCATCGCCGCGGCCTGCAGGTGATCCCTTGGTTTGAGTACGGCCTGATGGAACCGGGCGATGCAGCGGTGGTGAAACAAAACCCCGACTGGGTGCTGAAAAAACAAGACGGCAGCCCGTACTACGCCATGCATGGGGCCAACCTGGAAACATCGCCCCTCAAAGATCTACGGGTTTGGCTTAATCCAGCCCACCCGGGCGTGCGCCAACGCTTCATTGGCTTAATCACCGAAATCGTTGAACGCTGCCATGTGGATGGCATCCAGCTGGATGACCACTTCGCCTGGCCCGTGGACCTGGGCTACGACGCCTACACCACAGCGCTTTACCGCCAGGAAACCGGCCTGGAACCACCGGCTGATTACACCAACCGCGGCTGGATGACCTGGCGGCGCCAGAAATTAACTGAGCTGTTGGTGGAGTTGCGCGCTGCCCTGCAAAAGAGCAATGGCAACGGCCGCATCAGCCTTTCCCCAGGACCTTTCCGCTTTTCCTACAACAAATGGCTGCAGGATTGGGAAATCTGGTCGGTGCGGCGGCTGGTGGATGAATTGGTGGTGCAGAACTACGCCTATTCGGTTAAAGGTTTTGAGCGGGACCTAGACCAATCGGCCCTGGAGCGGGCCCGCAGTTGGGGCATCCCGATCAACATCGGCGTGCTGGCCGGTTTTGGTGGGCGCACCACCGATGCCAACAGCCTGCGCCAGAAGATTCAGCTCAGTGCCGAGCGGGGCTATGGGGTGATCTATTTCTATTGGGAGGGCCTTTGGGGCCAATACGCCGGCGCCGAAGGCGGCGACCTGCGCAAGGCCCTGTTCACCCAGCTGCACCGCAGCCTCTACCCCGACCCCTTCCCCAACTCCAACAACCTGCGCACAGGCCGTTAAAACCCCAAGCACTGCTTACCCGAGGCACTGCTGGGCCACCTCGCGGCTGTTGGCCGACACAAAGCGCTCGGCCATCCAGCCCAAGCTGGCCTGCATCTGCCCCTGGCGTTCGGGGCTGTAGCGGCGCCAGCCGTTAAACAGCTTCAGGAGCCGCGAGGCGGCAATCGGATTCCGGCCATCGAGCTGCACCAACTGCTCTGCCAACCAGCGGTAGCCACTGCCATCGCCGTGGTGAAACGACTGGGCGCAACGGCCAAAACCGCCCAGCACCGCCCGCAGGCTGTTGGGGGCCTGGGGATCAAAGCGCGGGTGCTCCAGCAGGGCTTCTGCCCGGGCGATCCCATCGCCAAAGGGGGTGGAGGCCTCAAGGGCAAACCAAGCATCAAGGATTACCGGCTTCTCCAACCAGCGGGCCTGGAACTCCTCCAGGGCCCATTGGCGCTCGGGACAATCCCAGGGCTGTAGGGCCGCCAGGCCCGCCCGGGCCAGGGTCATCGAGGGGCCGGCCACCGCGGCGGCCGCGGCGCGGCGGGCACTGCCGGCACCTGCATCAGCGCCAGCGGCGGCCAGCCAATTCCAGGCCAGGCCCAGCAGCTGCCGGTCCCCCACCCCCGCCGGCCAAAGCTGATCCCCCAGGGGCTGGCAGCGTTCGACTAGGGCCTGCAGTTCCGGCGCCAGCGCCTGCCCCAACCATTGGCGCCGCTGCAACAGGGCCCGCTCCAGGGCCGGCGGGTCAGGCACAAGGCCCTGGCCCAGGCAGGCGGCCTCCAGTTCCTCGGCGGCGGGGGCCTGCAACAGGGCCCAGGCCAGGCGCGGATCCAAAGCAGCCCCGAGCAGCTGCCGGCAGGCTGCCAGGAGGATCTGCTCCAGCTCGCTGGAGGGGGTTAGCAGCCAGTGCTGCCAGAGCTGCTGGGCGGCATCCCAACGGCTAAAGGGGTCTGGGTCATGGGCCAGCAGCTGGGCCAACTCGCCAAGGCTGCGCTCAAACTCCAGCTGCACCGGTGCCGAGAAGCCCTGCAGCAACGACAACAACGGCGGCTGCGGCCCCGGCGGCAGCCCCTCAAAACGCCAACTGGCCTCTGCTTCCTCCAGCACCAGCAACTGTTGGCGCAGGGGTTGGCCTTCAGGGTCCAGCAGCCCCACGGCCACCGGAATCGGCAGGGGCTGTTTGTGGGGTTGGCCGGGGGAGGCGTCGTGCTGCTGCTGCAAGTTCAGCTCCAGCAGCCCCGCGGCGCCATCCCAATGGCGCTGCAGCCGCAACCGGGGCGTGCCGGCCTGGTGGTACCAACGGCGGAAGCTTTGCAGCGATTTACCAGAGGCCTGCTCCAGGGCCAGCAGAAACTGTTCACAGGTGGCCGCCTCCCCATCGTGGCGTTGCAGATACAAACGCACCCCAGCCATGAAGGCCTCTTCCCCCAAGAGGGTGCGCTGCATGCGAATTAGTTCCGCCCCCTTTTCATAGATGGTGGTGGTATAGAAGTTATCGATGGCGATGTAATGGTCTGGCTGCACTGGATGGGCGGTGGGGCCGGCATCCTCCGGGAATTGATGGGCCCGCAGCGTCGCCACCGCCTCGATGCGTTTCACGGCGGCGCCATGCAGATCAGCGCTGAATTCCTGGTCTCTAAATACGGTGAGGCCTTCCTTAAGCGACAGCTGAAACCAATCGCGGCAAGTAATCCGATTACCAGTCCAGTTGTGGAAATACTCGTGGGCAATTACACTCTCAATCCGCTCCAACTCAGCATCAGTGGCGGTTTCTGCATCGGCCAGCACCAATTTTGAATTAAAGATATTGAGGCTTTTATTCTCCATGGCGCCCATATTGAAGTGGCGCACGGCAACGATATTGAATTGGTCTAGGTCATATTCCAGGCCATAAACCTGTTCATCCCAGGCCATTGCCCGCTTAAGGCTAGCCATGGCATGGCCACAGAACTGCTCATCACCGGGCTCCACATGGATGCGCAGCTGCACCGGCCGGCCGGAGGCGGTAATGAACTGATCGCTCACCTCCACCAGGGGGCCAGCCACCAGGGCAAATAAATAACTGGGCTTGGGGAAAGGATCCTGCCATTCCACAAAGTGTCGGCCTTCCGCTAATTCACCACTGGCCACACAATTGCCGTTGCTCAACAGCACTGGGGCCTGCTGGCGATCGGCCTCGATCCGCACCCGGTAACAACTAAGTAAATCCGGACGGTCTAGAAACGGGGTAATCCGCCGAAAGCCTTCGGCTTCGCATTGGGTGGTGAATAGCCCACCACTCACATACAAGCCCTCGAGGCTGGTATTGAGCTCCGGCTGAAGCCGCACCAAGGTTTCCAACTGAAAAGGAACCGCTGGCACTGCCGCCAAACGCAGGCCCCCTCCCGCCAGCTGCCATTCCCCTGGCTCCAAAGGCCGGCCATCGATGGCCAGGTCAAGCAGTTCCAGGTCTACGGCCTGGAGCAGCAGCTCAGCCGGCGCCCCCTGCCCCCCTGGGGCCCCGGCCAGGGGCGTGATCGCCAGCCTGGCCCGCACCAGGGCATGGTCTGCAAACAGTTGAAAGCAGAGCTCCACCTGCTCGATCGCCACGCTGGGCGGCCGGTAATCGGCCAGCAACACGGGGGTGGCAGCAGGGGTAATACTCACGCGGCGGGCAGATCAGGGAAACCCACTCTGCCGCCGGCAGCCGCCCTACGGGCTTGCTACGGGGCCTTGGTGCCCCCAGCGGCCTGGCCCTGGAGGGCCTGCTTCACCTTGTCGCGCACGTCGGCGGGCATCAGATCAGGACAAACCTGGGATACGCCGATCAGCACGGAATTGATCGAACCTTTGCGCAGCTCCTCCAGGGGTAGCGGCTTCACGCCCAACTGCTTGATGGCGCCGCCATTCTGGCCCTGGATCACCTGGGTGAGCGTTTCACCGGCGATGCCGATCGCCTTGTTGAACTCCACGCCGGTGGAGGTGGAAATGCAGGCGTTTAGGGCGGTGATCCGGGTGTAGAGGGTCATTTCCGCCTCGCTGGCGGGCTGGGGCGCCGCCTGGGCCGCCAGGGGCAGGGCGGTGAGGCCGGTAAGCGCCAGCAGGAAGGAGGCGGGGATCAGCTGACGCAACACAGAAGCAAAGGCGTAACAGCACCCATGTTGCTGCATCCCGTTCAGGCCGCCAGCTCCAGACGGACCTGGTCATCCCTGCGGAGCAAGGGCAAGGGCCCTGGGCCGAGGGGAGCCTCCAGCTCGGCGGCGAGGGCGGCCAGCTGCTGGGGCATGAACTCCTCAAGGAAACTCAGCTCCTCGTCACTGATTTCATCATCCAGAAGCGAATTGAAAGCCATCACGCTTGGCAGGCAATGCGCCCCTATGTAGCGACGCCCAGCCTGGGGCGCAAGGGTCCAAGGGCGAGACCAGCTGGGAATCCAGATTATTAGTAAATACGCAAATAACCATCAGCCCTTCTCAGGGTCTAAAGCCCAGCCCCAAGGATTCAGGGTCTGCACGCCAGTGGGAGTGAAATGCCGCAGGTTGCGCGTCACCACCGTGAGGCCGTGCTCTAACGCTGTGGCGGCTATCAACAGATCAGCGCCGCCATGGCCCAAGTTGGCAGAAAGCTGGCCCCATCGCCTGGCAATACGCACATCCACCGTTAGCAACCGATCGCCATACAGCCGCAACAACTGATCAAGCCAGGCGGCCAGCTGCTCGGCAAAGCCCCCATCAGCATCACGCTTGCGGGAAATGCCGCGCTCGATTTCAGCGATGCTCACCACGCTCAAGAAGCAATCCTCAGGGCGCTGCTCGCTGATCCAGGCCACCACTCCAGGATCGCGTTGGCGCTTGCGCAGCTCAGAGAGCACCATCGTGTCGATCAGGAACAAGGAAACTCCCGCGCTGTCAGCGGCAAACGCTCGAACTTCCCGTCATCCTGCGGAATCTGCAACAACATCGCCCCCAGCGATGGCGCACTGTTCTGATCCAGGCGCCTCAACCGCTCATATTCTTGGGCCGAGAGCACCACGCTCACCCACTTGCCGCGGCGGGTCACCCTCTGGGGCTCCCCGGTCAACGCTGCCTCCACCAGCGCACTGAAGCGGTTCTTAGCGTCTTGAAGGGTCCAGACCGAGGCCATGGGCTAGCTGGCTAGCTGATCCAGCTAGCCTAGTGCCGTTGTCTTCGCGCTGAGCTGCAAGAGCTCTCTGAGCTCCATCGCCGGGGCCTCTAGGCACAGGTCGATGGCTGACCCCTAGCGATAACGACCCATCGCCTTATGGCCCTGGCCTGCATCGCCCGCTCTCTGCAAGCTAATGGGCCGCCATGGCCCCAGCCAAATGTGAAAATAAAACCATGAATCGTTCTGCCGACTGGCTGCACCAGGCAATTGCTGACCTTCAATTGGCTCGCATCAGTGCTGATGCCGGCCACCATGAATGGGCCTGCTTTGCCTGCCATCAGGCTGCCGAAAAAGCCCTCAAGGCGTTGCATCTGGCCTCTGGGCAACAGGTATGGGGCCACGGCCTGGGCCGCTCCTTTCGAGATCTGCCAGCAGAAAAAGCCGTTGCCCTAGCTGGGGCTATCAGCGATCTTGAGGATCGTTTACGCATTCTTGACGCTCTCTACATACCCACCCGTTATCCCGATAGCCTTCCCGATGGGGCACCCACCGACCATTTCGGTCGCCTCCAGAGCGAAGACGCCTATTGCCATGCCCGTGCGCTTGTTGACGCAATCAGTTCTGCACTGGCCTGATCCAGCTGAGGTGCTGGCTGCCGTGCGCCACTGGGCAGTGGAGCAAGCCAACCGCCAGCCATCCCTGGGGCGAGTGGCTATTTATGGCAGCTATGGCCGCGGTGATGCGGGGGTGGGCAGTGACCTGGATCTATTGCTTATTGATGGCGCAGCCCAGGGTCCCCAGCACGGGCGTTTGCGGCAATGGCCCTTAGAACAACTGCCGCTTAGTTGTGATGCTCTTGTGCTAACTCCCCTTGAATTTGAGACTCTACTTGCCTCAAATCAGCGCCTAGCCATAGAACTTAAGCGCGACGCTAGCTGGATCTGGGAACGGGAGAAAATTTAAGAACTTCCAGCCAAAGATCAGCCATAATTCCCCAAGCCAATCCCATGCTCAAGCCAGCAGCGGCGCCCCCGCAGGCTCCAGCCGGATTTCGTGGTGGGTTTCAGCCATCATCAACTTGCCATCGCTCCAGGAATAAATCGAACGGGCCCGGTATTGATCCTGACCCACCAGACGAATGTGTTCGGTAACATCCCATTCCTGATAATGGGATTCAAATACCAATTCATGTTCATCCACTTGGCGGATCTGACTCTTGGTATTTTCAGGGGAAAGATAACCACAGCTGCGGCGTAATTGGTGGCCACAGAGATAGGCATCCATCGTTCCTTCGCGCACATAGCGGGGCTTCTTATCAAAGAAGTCGTATTCCTTTTCTGGCCACCAGCTAAAGCGATAGGCGGCTTCCCCCTCCACCGGTTCCCGAAAAACCTCCACCCGCAGCAGCATGTCTAAGCGCAGGCACTCATCATTTTCAAAGAAATACTGACGCCGGGAGCGCCAAAGGCCGAGGTTACGGTTAAACCAACGCCGCAGCCCCCTATCCAGCTGAATGCGGCTGGGATTGGGATCACGGCCCACCCGTAGGGGCGGGGTTTCAGAAATCAAAGGTAAGGGCTCCAGCATCGGCTTACTCAGACCCTGAGGGGCCTCTGCTACTCAGTCTTAGCCAGTTCTAGGTAAAACAACCACCCCATTGCGTTGAAGCACGGGCAAACAGCCCTCCGCCAGGCCGCTGGCGGAGGGCGTCATTACCTAAGACTGTCCATTCTTCCCAGAAAACGCAGAAAAAATCCATATCCTGGGGGGATCTCCCTTAGGTACCGGTGCCCAGCAAGGCAGCAGCCAAGCAAAAACAGGCTTTGCGCTTACTGCTGGTGGCAAGCCCCGTCCACCTCGCCCGCAAGGACCTGCGGGGGCTGTTGGAGTTGCTTGAAACCCAGAAAGATCATTTCGAGCTCACGCTCACGGTCGCAGACCCCCAGAAGGAGCCAGAGCTGCTGGAGCTTTATCGCCTGGTGGCCACCCCAGCCCTGATCAAGCTCGATCCCCCCCCCCGACAGGTATTCGCCGGCAACGCGATCCTGCAGCAGATGGAACACTGGCTGCCCCGCTGGCGCCAGCTGGGCCTGGTGAGTGGCCTCGGCATCGGCCTGCACGGCAAAACCGCCAGCGGTGACCACAGCCTGCGGGAACTGCAACTGGAGGACCAGCTGCTGGTGCTGCGCCAAGAGAACGAAACACTCACCTCGCGGCTGGCGGTGCAGGAGAGCCTGCTGCGGATGGTGGCCCACGAACTGCGCACGCCCCTCACGGCCGCCAAGCTGGCCCTACAGAGTTTTCGGCTGGGGCAAATCCCCAGCGAACGCTTCTTTGATGTGGTGAACCGGCGGCTAGACGACATCGTTCAGCTCTCCCACGACCTGCTGGAGGTGGGCAGCACCCGCTGGGAGGCCCTGTTCAACCCCCACCGGCTGGCCCTAGCCCCAATTGCGGCCGAGGCAATCCTCGAGCTGGAGAAGCTCTGGGTAAACCGCAAGCTGGAACTCCACACCGATGTGCCCTCAGACCTGCCAGATGTGTTCGCCGACCAACGGCGCATGCGCCAGGTGCTGCTCAACCTGCTGGAAAACGCCCTGAAATTCACCCCCGATGGCGGCCAGGTGAGCCTCACCCTCTCCCATCGCACCAGCCACTGGGTGCAGGTGAGCGTCTGTGACAGCGGTCCTGGCATCCCCAAGAATGAGCAGGAGCGGATCTTCCTAGACCGGGTGCGGCTGCCCCAAACCGCTTCCCAGGTGCCTGGCTTCGGTGTAGGGCTTTCCGTTTGCCGACGCATCGTGGAAGTACATGGGGGCCGTATCTGGGTGGTTTCTGCTCCGGGGGAAGGGGCCTGCTTCCATTTCACGATCCCAATTTGGCGAGGTCAGAGCGATTAACCCTTGACGGTGGGAACCCCTGATGACTAGGTTGGCTTCTTGCCAATCGGCCTTGCCCCCATCGTCTAGAGGCCTAGGACACCTCCCTTTCACGGAGGCGACAGGGGTTCGAATCCCCTTGGGGGTATCAGCAAAATTGTGGTAAGACCACTGGCAAATCAAAAGCGGTTGAGGTGCAAACTTCAACCGCTTTTTTATTGGAATTTTTTATTGGATTTGTATTGGTTTGTGATTACTGGGCGCTCAGGGCCAGGCTGGCGGCCTGGGAACGGCGCAGGGTTTCGAGGGCCACCGCCCGCAGGTTGCTGGCCAGGTCATCCCGCAGCCGCTGCTCGATCAAGCCAATCGGCATGCCCAGGCAGGCCTGCACCAGCAGCTCGTAGCGCAGCCTCAAACCCTTGCCGTCGCCAGAAAGGGTCCAGGCCCCCTCAAAGCGGCGGAAGTCCCCAGCCACCATGCGGAAGCTGAGGATGCCGTCCCCAAGGCGCTCCAACAGCTCTAGGCGCACGCTGGCGGTGAAAGCCAAGCCCACAAACCGCTGGCTACCCGTTTGCTCCAGCAGCACCCGCGAGCCTTGGCGGCTGAGCAGCCGGGAGCGCACCAGGTTTGGGATAAAGCTGTGCAGCTGCTCGTAGTCGGTGAGCACTTCCCACACGGCCTCGGCCCCGAGCGGCAGCACAAGCTGGGCCGCCAGGCGACGGGTGGAACCGGGGAGACGTTCTATCTCCTGCTCGATGGGCTCGAAGGGGAGCGTCAGGGGAAGGGCTGGGGTCAAAGACCTAAATAACGGCTAAGAGCCATCAACAGCAATGCTGCTGACACTAACGGTGTTTTCTCCCTGACGGGAAGCAGGTCACGCCAGTATTCCAGGGGTCCCTATAGTCTCCCCGCCAGTTCCTCTGCCATGCGCGTTTCCACTGCCTCCAGCCGCCCAGGCGACAACCGCATGTATGAATTGGAGGTTCAAAACCTCATCGGCAAAGGCGTTCGCCGTGGTGTCAGTGTCTGGCAGGTGTCCCACCGCCAGCTGAACGCCAGCCTGCGCAGGATTAACCAGCTCGGCGGCCGCCTGGTGCGCATCACCCCTGCCCAAGGCCATCACGAAGCCCCAGCAGCCGCTCCTAGCGACACTCCAGTGGCAACTCCTGCCACTCCAGCTGCGGCAGCAAAACCGAGGGCCGCCAAGGCCCACGCCGATGTGCCGGTAAATCTTTACAAACCAAAGGATCCCTTTGTTGCCACCGTGGTCGGCAACTACAGCCTCTTAGGGGAAGGGGCGATCGGTCGGGTTAACCACATCAGCTTTGACCTCTCCGGCGGCAACCTCCACTACGTGGAAGGCCAAAGCATCGGCGTGATCCCCGATGGGGAAGACGCCAAGGGCAAGCCCCATAAGTTGCGCCTCTATTCGATTGCCTCCACCCGCCACGGGGACAACCTCGAAGGCAGCAGCATCTCGCTCTGCGTGCGGCAGCTGGAATACAAAAACGAAGCCGGTGAGCAGATCTACGGGGTGTGCTCCAGCTTCCTCTGCGACATCGAACCCGGCACCAAGGTGAAACTCACCGGGCCCGTGGGCAAGGAAATGCTCCTGCCCCCTGACGAAGATGCCAACGTGATCATGCTGGCCACCGGCACCGGCATCGCCCCGATGCGCGCCTACCTGCGCCGGATGTTTGATGGAGGGGAACGGGCCCAAAACCCCGAATACCAATTCCGGGGCAAGGCCTGGCTGTTTATGGGCTCCCCCACCAGCGCCAACCTGCTCTACGAAAACGACCTAAATAGCTACCTAGAGGAATACCCCGAACACTTCCGCTACACCAAGGCGATCAGCCGCGAACAGAAAAACCCCAGTGGCGGTCGGATGTACATCCAAGACCGGGTCACCGAACATGCCGATGAGATTTTCGCCCTGATCGCAGACCCGAAAACCCACGTTTACATCTGCGGTTTGCGCGGCATGGAACCGGGCATCGACGAGGCGATGACCGCCGCGGCCGCCAAGTGCGACCAAAACTGGACCGAGCTACGCCAGGCCCTCAAAAAGGCGGAACGCTGGCACGTGGAAACCTACTAAGAGCCCCTGGCCGCCCCCGGGCGGCCTTTTTTGTGGGCATTTCCACAGAGAACTAGGCCTGAATTCTGGAATCAGCACAACTTTTCACCTTTCTTTGATCTCGATCATCCATGGTGTGGGCAGGGAATGGGCTTTGCCTCCATGTCGACCACGCTGACGAATCCCCTGCGGATTGGACTGCGCCAAGAGCGGGTGATTTCGCCCCAGTGCCTGGTGATCTTTGGCGCCAGCGGCGACCTCACCCACCGCAAGCTGATCCCCGCCCTGTTTGAGCTGTTCCGCCAGCGGCGGCTGCCCAGTGAATTTGCGATCCTCGGCTGCGCCCGCCGCCCCTGGAGCGACGAGGAATTCCGCCAGAAAATGGCCGCCGCCCTTGCCCCGGTGGTTAGTGAGGATCCAGGCGCCTGGGCCAACTTCGCCCAAGGGCTGTTCTACGAACCGGTGGACCTGGAAAAACCAGAGGATGTGGTGAAGCTCGGCATCCGGCTTGAGCAGATCGACCGGCTGCGGGCCACCCGCAGCAACCGCACCTTCTACCTCTCGGTGTCGCCGAATTTCTATGGCAGTGGCTGCCGCAGCCTGGCGGCCGCTGGCCTGTTGGCCGACCCCAGCCGCAGTCGGGTGGTGATCGAAAAACCCTTCGGCCGCGACTACGCCAGTGCCCAGGCCCTGAACCGGGTGGTGAAGAGCTGCGGCCAAGAGCACCAGATCTTCCGCATCGACCATTACCTCGGCAAGGAAACCGTCCAGAACATCCTGGTGCTGCGCTTTGCCAACACGATCTTCGAGCCCCTCTGGAACCGTAACTACATCTCCAGCGTGCAAATCACCGCGGCTGAAACCGTAGGGGTGGAGGAACGGGCCGGTTACTACGAAAGTTCTGGGGCCCTGCGGGACATGGTGCAAAACCACCTCACCCAGATGCTGGCGCTCACGGCAATGGAACCCCCCGGCCGCTACGAGCCGGAATCAATCCGCAACGAAAAGGCCAAGGTGCTGCAGGCCGCCCGGCTCGCCCATGAGGCGGAACCCTGGAAATGCTGCGTGAGGGGCCAGTACGGCCCGGGGGGCAGCAGCCACGAACCAATGGTGGGCTATCGCCAGGAACCCGGTGTGGAAGGCAACAGCACCACGGAAACCTATGTGGCCATGAAGGTTTTCATTGATAACTGGCGCTGGCAGGGGGTGCCCTTCTACCTGCGCACCGGCAAGCGGATGCCGAAACGACTGAGCGAAGTGGTGCTTACTTTCCGCGAGGCCCCGGTGCACCTGTTTGATTCCTCCGGCGGCGGCCAGCCCAACGCCAACCAATTGATCCTGCGGATCCAGCCCAATGAGGGGGCCGACTTCCGCTTTGAGGTGAAGGCCCCCGGTTCAGGCATGCGCAGCCGCCCGGTGGACATGGATTTCTCCTATGACGAATCCTTCGGCGAACCTTCCGATGAGGGCTATGTGCGGCTGCTGGCCGACGCCATGCTCGGCGATCCCACCCTGTTTACCCGCGCCGATGAGGTGGAAGCCGCCTGGCGCCTCTACACGCCGCTGCTGGAACTGATTGAACAGAGCCCCTGGCAATTGCCGGTGTACCCCTACGAAGCCCGCACCTGGGGTCCGGCCGCCTCCGACAGCCTGCTGGCCCGCGATGGCCTGCTCTGGCGGCGCCCCTAACAGCTCGAGCAAGCCGTTAAGCGTTTCGTTTATCCACCCACCCCCGCCAAACACCGCCATGGCTCCGCAGCTGACGCTTCAGGCCCCCCTGGAACTCCCCCCCCAGGAGGTGTCGAACTACCTGGAAAGGCTCTGGGAAGGGGACCAAGGCCACCCCAGCGGGGCCACCACCTTCAGCCTGTTGGTGTGGGAACCGGCCTGGATCGAACAACACCTGGTGCGGCTCGGTCGGCTGCAGGGGCCGATCACCGGCCTGGAAAGCGCCAGCCTGCTGCAGGCCGCCCGGGAGGCGATCCCCAGCTGTGGCCTGCCCGCAAGCACCTCACCGCTGGCGCCTGAACTGGCCTGGCAACTGGGGCTCCTGCCCGGGGATGCCAGTGGGGAAGACCGCCGCGGCCAGCATGTGGATGCGGCGATCAGCCGCCACCAACCGCGGCGCCTGATCACCCTCGCCCCCAGCCTCGACAGCCAGCAACCGCTGGAAACCCTGGTGGCCGCCTACTGCCCCCTGCCGGAAGAGGGGCCCAAAACAACAGTGTGCGGCGATGTGGTGGTGATGCGGGGCGGCATGGGGGCCCTGGAACAGGGGCTGGCCATGGTGAATCCCTTGATCCCGCCGGAGTTGCCCAGCTGGGTGTGGTGGAACGGTTCCCTCGACGAGGCCCCCCAGTTGTTTGAAGGCCTCAGCCAGCCGCCGCGGCGGCTGATCGTGGATACGGCGATCGGTTCCGCCGCCCGGGCCCTGGAGGTGCTGCGCCAACGGGCCGCCAGCGGCCAGGCGATCAGCGACCTGAATTGGTATCGCCTGGTGAGCTGGCGGGAAAGCCTGGCGATGAGCTTCGACATGCCCAGCCGCCGTGAGGCCCTGGCCCATGTGTCCCAGCTCGACATCGACGTGCAGGGCCACCAGCCGGTGCAGGGGCTGCTGATGGCCGCCTGGATCGCCGATCGGCTCGGCTGGGTGCTGGAACACACCGCCCCGGCGGAGGAGGGGGGCATCCGCGCCGAATTCCGCCGGCCCGATGGCGCCCCGGTGCGCTTCCGGCAGATGTCTGTGCCGGTGGGCACCCCCAGCACCCATCCGGGCAGCTTGGTGGGCCTGCGGCTGGTGTGTGAACCGAAGGACCGCCAGGGACTCTGCGTGATTCTTTGCGCTGAAACCGGCGGCTGCATGCGGCTGGAGGCCGGCGGCATGGCCCGCATGGAGCTGGTGGAGGAGGTGGTGGCCACCACCGTGGAATCGGCCCAGAAGGAGGTGTCCCGCACCCTGCGGGGCGGCCACGACAGCACCAACCCGCTGCTGGCCGCCTGCGTGCCCCTGGCTGCCAAGCTGCTGCCACGCTGAGGTTTAAACGGCTTGGCCCTGCTGATCGCAGCCCCCTGCAGCGGCAGCGGTAAAACGCTGGTTTCACTGCTGCTGGCCGCCGTGGCCCGCCAAAGGGGTTTGCCGCTGCAAACCTTCAAGGTGGGCCCCGATTACCTCGACCCCCAGCTGCTGGCCAGCGCCAGCGGCCGCCCCTGCCGCAACCTCGACCTGCTGCTCTGCGGTGCCGCCTGGGTGCGCCGCAGCTTTGGCTGGTGGAGCCGTGATGTAGCGCTCAGCCTGGTGGAGGGGGTGATGGGCCTCTACGACGGCCGTGGCCCCAGCAGCGAGGGCAGCAGCGCCGCGGTGGCCCTGGAGTTGGGGCTGCCGGTGCTGTTGGTGGTGGAGGCCAGCCGCCAGGCGGGGTCCCTGGCGGCCCTGGTGCGGGGCTTCCGCGACCACGAACCCCGCCTGCAGCTGGCCGGCGTGGTGCTGAATGGCGTGTCTACGCCGCGGCACCGGCAACTGTTGGCGGAGGCCCTCGCCGCCATTGGCGTGCCGCTGCTGGGGGTGCTGCCCCGCCACGAAGCCCTGGAGCTACCCAGCCGTCACCTGGGCCTGCTGCCCCCCCAGGAGCTACCCGATTGGCCCCAGCGGCTCAGCCAATTCGCCGCCCTGGCCGAGCAATGGCTGGAGCTAGACAAGCTGCTGCCACTGCTGGCGCCACCGGTTTCAGCCCCTGGGGCCCTAAGCCCGATCGCCCAGGCCCTCGGCGGCCAGCCGGCGGCGGCGGCCCAGACCCAGGCCCCAAGCCACGGGCCAAACCAGGGGCCAGTAATAACCATTGCCCGCGACCAAGCCTTTCACTTCTGCTATCCGGAGCTGCCCGAATGGCTGGAGGCCCTCGGCTGTCGGCTGGCCTGGTGGGCGCCCCTGGAGGACCAAGCGCTGCCCGCCGGCACGGCCGCCCTGGTGCTGCCGGGGGGCTATCCAGAACTGCATGCCGCCCAGCTGAGCCAATGCCAGCGCAGCCTCGGGGCCCTGGCGGAGCACTGCCAGCAGGGGCGGCCCCTCTATGCCGAATGCGGCGGGCTGCTGCTACTGGGCCAGGAGCTCTGCGATGCCGATGGGCTTAGTCACCCGATGGCGGCGGTGCTGCCCTTCCGCGCCCAGCGCGGCGCCCTGAGCCTGGGTTATCGGGAGGCCAGCCCCCTGGGCGAGGGGCTGGTGCTGCGCCCGGGCGAGACCCTGCGGGGCCATGAATTCCACCGCTGGCAGCTGGAGGAAAGCGGCGACGCCTGGCGGCTGGAGGGTTGGGGGGTGGAGCCAAGGCTGGAGGGCTGGAGCACCCCGTGCCTGCACGCCAGCTGGCTGCATCTCCACTGGGGCGGCTGCCCTTTGGTCCCCCAACGCCTGCGGGATGCGGCAATACTTGCCTCGCCAGCCCCCTGAACAGCTGCAGCATGGAAAGAGCACGCGAGATCTGGCTGCTGCGCCATGGGGCCACCGAATGGAGCCGTAATGGGCGCCACACCGGCAGCAGCGACATTCCACTGCTACCGGAGGGGGAGGGGGAAGCCCGGGCCCTGGCGCCGCTGCTGGCGGGCCAGCACTTTGCCGAGGTGTGGGTGAGCCCATTGCAGAGGGCGCGGCGCACCTGTGAACTGGCCGGGCTGGGGGCCCAGGCGCAGCCAAATGAAAACCTGCGCGAGTGGGATTACGGCAGCTACGAGGGCATCACCACCGCTGAGATCCGCCAAACGGTGCCTGGCTGGAGTGTGTGGAGCCACGGTTGCCCCGGCGGGGAAGACGCCGTCGCCGTTACCCAGCGCTGTGAAGCCTTGATTGCCCAGCTACTGGCGCTGGAGGGAAATATCGCTTTGTTTGCCCATGGCCACCTGCTGCGCAGCCTGGCGGGCACCTGGATCGGCCAGGGGGCGGTGGGGGGCAAACATCTGGCCCTAGGTACCGGCAGCAGCAGTGTGCTGAGCTTTGAACGCGAGAATCGCGTGATCTTGCGCTGGAACGTCCCTTGCCCCTGACCAGAACCATCACAGAACTGACGGCCTGTGGCATTGCGGTGGCCCTCAGCCCGCTCGACATTGCCCTGGTGTTGTTGCTGCTGCTGGGCAGTGCGCCGCTGCTGCGATCGGGCCTGTTCAGCCTTGCCTGGTTCCTCACCAACAGCGTGGCGATCGGGCTGCTGGTGACCGTGGGGCGCAGCCTCACGCTGTCGATGGAAAAAGGCGGCGTCCACCAGGTGGGTATCGACCTATTTGCCGCTGGAGCCTTGCTGGCCCTGGGCATCCGCGAACTGGATCCCAAACCGGAGGGCTATGAAGACCTCTCGGAGGGCTGGATCCACAAATTGGAAAAGGTGGGGCAACTGCCGCTGTTGCTGCTGATGTTGATGGCACCGCTCACGGAACTTCTCAGCCCAGACAACCTCTTCCTGTTGGCAAAAGGGGCAGCAATTGTGCAATCAGGGCCCCACAACCAAAACACGGAAATCGGCCTGATTATTTATTTCAGCCTGGTGAGCAGCGTGATGTTGCTGCTGCCGATCCTGTTGCTGCTGGTGGGTCGTAAGCAGGTGGAACCGCTATTGCAAAAAGGCAAACAGCTAATTGAAAAACGCAGCAGCCTGATCCTTGGCAGCCTCAGCCTCGCCCTAGCCGGCTACCTGGGCTGGCAGGGCTGGCTGGGCCTGGGCGAGTTTCAGGTGATCAGCCAGGTGGTGAGCTAACTGAGCAACTAATCCAAACCGCTGAGGGGCCCTGACCTAACCGTTCAGCCCTTGGCAAATCCCCCCGGCGGCAACCTTCGCCGGCCAGAGCCCTCTGGAAGGGCCAACAAGGGGATCGAACTAAGTCCAGGGAGGGAAGCCTGGGAGTGTGGGGGGAACAAAAGGCTCAGCAGTGCCGCAGGGGAAAGGGGCTCGTCCACAAACTCATTCAACAAATCCAAAAGATGTAACTCCAGGGGCCCCCCTGGGGCAGTTTGCTCCTGGCTGAAGGCAGCAAACAACCGCGACTCCGGCATGCCAGGGCGAGGTTGACGGGCAAGGGCCTCAGCCTGGGCTGGGGAGTAGCGCTGCAACAACCAATGGGCCCAGCTGGCTGTCTCGGGGTCAGGATCCTGCCAAAACCCTGCCAACACATCAACCAGCTCGGGCATCAGGAAGGTGGGAGGTTGGCTACAGGGTTCAACGGAAGGCAATTGCAAACCAGATCGATGGCTCAAAGCACTACCGACACTGGCCGGAATCCAAAAACAGAGTTGATCAAAACGCCGGCTGATAGCCCAATCAGTACAAACCAATATCTGGGGCAATAGAAGCACCAGCAAACTCACCATCTGCATATCAAGAGAAACCAGCAATGGCCGCAATAGAGGCTGGCAAGCAGACTCATCAAAAACAGTTAATCGATCAACCAAGGCATGCTCAAGCAGATCAAGCTCTCGCTTTACCAAGGGAAGAACAGGACCATCATCAGGAAAAAAGCCTGACAAAACAGAGTTCCAACCGTCCTGATCAAGGCCACTCTGACGACGGATCTTCTCCAATTGCTGCCGTTGACGAGGAAGCAATGAAGCCAAGCTGGGCCCAGGTCCAACGATGTCGTGCAGCAGGTCAACGAGCGCCTCGGAGGCAGCAGATTCACGCACGTCTCTGGCCTGCCGTTGGCGGGCATCTAAATGCAACAAGACAGGATCCATTACCGCCAACTCACGAATAGCCGCATGATGATCCTCCTCGCGCAGATCAAGCACATGCCTCAACTCCTCAAGCTGAAGAAAAGAAGCAGCTCGATCTAAACGCCCCGTACGAAACAAATCCTCAAGCACATTACGATATATTGTGAGGCTTCCATGGCGAACTTGAGCCGATAAACTTTTAGCCAAAATAAATACCTCATCAGGGCTTAAATCGCCTACAGATCGACCATCTAATGCCGCTTCAAGCTGGGGGAGGAATGGTTGCAATTGACGCCTCAAACTGGCACTTGTTGCCTCTCGCCGGTAAGCCCTGGAGGAGCGATTCCAGAGCAGGGCAACCCAAATAGCCGTGAAAACTAATACGGCATAACGGAGCATCCTATGTAAAACTCCACCAAAAATAGCCAGGGAAGGATCAGCAAACCAAAAAAATATATTAATAGCCAGAAATGTCGAAACAATGCGAGTGCGCTGTCGGGCAATCTCTCGGGCATTAAAATGGCCGGAACGACATAGAGATGAAAAGAGGAGCCTCTCCAGCCCAGCAAAAATTAGAAATGAACAAAATCCAGCGATTACCAACAACAGAGGGATAGTTATCAGCCGTGGAAGCGCAAAAACGAGAGACATCCCTAACTCCCAGGCTGAAGGGTGCCATCACTAAAATCGGCTGGCAACTGGGGTGATTGCTGGCCTGTTTTACGGGGCAATTCCTTAGGATTTTCAGACTCATTCTCCACACCCTTATCTGGCAGAAATGGCGGCTGATGAGGTAAAAAATCAGGGCCCAAATAAACTGGAGGTGATGAAAATTGAGCCGAACCAGTGGCAGGCAGCCCCTGGGGCTCCTGATGCTTATCTGGAAGTACTTGCGGAACCAGTTTGGGCTGATATGGTTTAGTTAACTTTGACTTCGGCTTATTAGGAAATTGAGTTAATGGAGTCCAAATTCTAGCCATGGCAGTGGTGTCGTAAGCCCAGCGACCGCTTCGCAAATAATCGCGATCAGCCCCTCCCTGCCACTGCAGCAAAAAGAAGAAGGCAAGAATAATCCCTGGATAAGAATACCAGGCAAAAGTTAAACCACGCTTGCCCCTTAAGGTCTGCCAATAGGAACGTTCAGAGTCAATATCGATACACGGAGTCTGGCAGGCCACACAGGTACTTTTCTCACCACCTTGGGGCGAGGTTGCCCTGCACATCGATTGGCTGATCAGAGGTGACAATGACAAATGGGAGGGATCACCGAGTAAGCTTCGAGGCCCAATCAAGACAGTTTGAACCGGGCCCATGGGACAAACATATTGACACCAAGCCTTACCACCGTAGGCCCAGCCAATGGTAGCTGCCGCCAACACTGTCAACAGTAAAAACAAGCCCAATCCAAAAGCACTGCTATTCACAACTAGCAGACGCAAACTTAAACCAGCGATAAATAGTGTCCATTGCAACTGCACATGATTGCGCCCCAGCCAAGACTCTGGCTTTACCCTGATCACATTAATTGTGCCTCCCGGACCCTTGCCAGTACGCTGCCAACCCAAGGCACGAAAAAACTGAGATACAAAAGCAAGCGGACAGATACGCCGCCACATATCGTGGCCCATGGCCACTATTACAAGAATTCCAAAGGGAATAACAACGCCCCAAAACAGGCGATTACCATCATTGCCATGAAGACTACAGTCGCCTAGATTGGCACAGGAAACTAAACGCCCAGGGATGGGATCAATGTCAACCCATGGGGACAACAATAGACTAGCAATCAGACCAAGCCAGCCAGACAATAAAAACCAGCGAATAATATGGGCTTTGCGTTCAGAGAGTTGAGCGAAGTACTTCATTATGAATCAATAGTTAATGGGTTGATGTAGCGTTGAGATTACAAGGCAATACGTGCAACTCTGATAAAATTGAAAAAAGTTTGGGAGTGTCATTGATCTCCACAAAAGCGGAAGCCAACGTCACACCCAAACAAACAAGATTTCAAATGAATCAGGGGAAAATGCCTAGCAACTCCAGGGGATAGACATCCTAAATAATCGCCAGATTATTGAGATTACCTGTGTATCCTGTGATCTCAACGACACTATCTTGGCTGGCATTGAAACCGGCAGTGGCATCGTTCAGGGCAATAAAGGTACGCAGCCCTGCCCCGGCCCCAAAGGTGAAAGCAGACGCGCCATTGGCTGTGAAATTGGTGGTCGTGAGCAGGGTAGTAAGAGAACTAGACGTAAGGTCTACCCCCACAGTCCCAAGCTTGCGCAGGTTGCCAGCAGATACTGCATTGACCCCATCCAAACTATCGCCATTGGGGCCACCAATGGTGAAGTCAGTGATGCGATCAAAGCTGAGGGTTGTTGATCCGGAAATCAGCGCATCCCCTGCGGCGAATCGGAATGTATCGGCACCGGCCACACCCGTGAGGATGTCAATTCCCGTACCTCCTGAAAGGATGTCATTGCCTGCTCCGCCATTGAGGCTATCGTCACCCGCACCACCATTGAGGGTGTCATTGCCGGTACCCCCAGCAAGACTGTCATTGAGGGCACTGCCGGTGAAGGTTGCCGCATTGCCTGTGTTCGTCACCCCGTAGCCATTTAGTCCACTCGCCAAGGCTAAATTCACGGTCTGGCCCGCACTTCTGAGATTCGCCGTACCGGAATTACTGGTAACAGCAGTAGCCGTAAAGGCCGCTGTCACCGTGGCATTCGCCGTGGCTCCCGCAGTAACCACAAGGACATCGGCAGCAGCCAAATCGGTAATGCTGTCCGTGCCAGCATCTACATTGAAGATGTCATTGCCAGCTCCACCGGTAAGGATGTCATTACCAACACCACCAGACAGGGCATTAGCCCCTGAATTACCTATAAGTACATTGTCAAGGCTGTTGCCTATTCCATCAATATTAGCAGTACCCAATAATGTGAGATTTTCTACGTTGGCATCCAAGGCCGTAATCGAAACAGCACTCTCAATGCGATCAATGCCTTCATTGAGAAGTTCTGTTACCACATCACTGCTGGCACTCACCACATAAACATCATCGCCAATGCCGCCGGCCATGATGTCATTACCTGCTCCGCCTTCTAGAAAATCGTTGCCAGCACCCCCAGTAAGGGTGTCAGCACCAGCACCACCTTTAAGGCTGTCATTGAAACCACTGCCCGTGAATGTGGCCGCGGCGCCTGTATTAGTCACGGTGTAGCCATTCGCTCCGCCCGCCAGAGACAAATCCACGCCAAAGCCTGCACTGCTGAGATTGGCCGTGCCGGCATTAGTCATGGCAGCTGTGGCCGTAAAAGCTCCAGTCAGCGTCGCATTCGCAGTGGCTCCGCCTGAAACCACAAGAGCATCACCTGCGGAAAGATCAGTGACACTGTCGATGCCAGAATCCACCCGGAAGGTGTCGTTGCCAGCACCACCGGTAAGGATGTCAGCGCCGCCGCCACCAGTAAGGGTGTCAGCACCAGTACCACCGATCAAGGTATCAGCCCTACTACTACCAACAATGGCTGCATCAACTCCGGTGTTCGTTACTAGGAAGCCATTGGCTCCCGTTGCTGCAGCCAGATCCACCCCAAAACCAGCGCTGCTGACATTGGCCGTGCCGGCATTACTCGTTGCAGCCGTGGCAGTAAAGGCACCTGTCAGCGTCGCATTCACAGTGGCTCCGCTTGAAACCACAAGGGCATCGCTGGCGGAGAGATCAGTGACACTGTCGGTGCCAGAATCCACCCGGAAGGTGTCGTTGCCAGCACCACCGGTAAGGGTGTCGGCGCCAGCCCCACCCTGCAAGCTGTCATTACCATCACCACCGGATAGGGCGTTGGCTCCTGAATTACCAATCAGCACATTGTCAAGGGTGTTACCTGTGCCATTGATATTGGCGGCACCCAATAGTGTGAGATTTTCTACATTGGCAGCTAAGGCCGTGATCGCAACAGCACTCTCAATGCGATCAATGCCTTCATTGAGAAGTTCTGTCACCACATCACCGCTGGCACTCACCACATAAACGTCATCACCAATGCCGCCGGCCATGCTGTCATTACCTACTCCGCCATCGAGCAAATCGTTGCCAGCGCCACCCGTAAGGGTGTCAGCCCCCGTACCACCAATAAGGCTGTCATTGAAACCACTACCAATAAATGTGGCCGCAGCACCTGTATTAGTCACCGTGTAGCCATTCGCGCCGCCCGCCAAAGACAGATCCACCGCAAAACCAGCACTGCTGAGGTTGGCCGTGCCGCCATTGGTGATGGCAGCAGTGGCCGTAAAGGCACCTGTCAGCGTCGCATTCACAGTGGCTCCGCTTGAAACCACAAGGGCATCGCTGGCGGAGAGATCAGTGACACTGTCGGTGCCAGAATCCACCCGGAAGGTGTCGTTGCCAGCACCACCGGTAAGGGTGTCGGCGCCAGCCCCACCCTGCAAGCTGTCATTACCATCACCACCGGATAGGGCGTTGGCTCCTGAATTACCAATCAGCACATTGTCAAGGGTGTTACCTGTGCCATTGATATTGGCGGCACCCAATAGTGTGAGATTTTCTACATTGGCAGCTAAGGCCGTGATCGCAACAGCACTCTCAATGCGATCAATGCCTTCATTGAGAAGTTCTGTCACCACATCACCGCTGGCACTCACCACATAAACGTCATCACCAATGCCGCCGGCCATGCTGTCATTACCTACTCCGCCATCGAGCAAATCGTTGCCAGCGCCACCCGTAAGGGTGTCAGCCCCCGTACCACCAATAAGGCTGTCATTGAAACCACTACCAATAAATGTGGCCGCAGCACCTGTATTAGTCACCGTGTAGCCATTCGCGCCGCCCGCCAGAGACAGATCCACCCCAAAACCAGCACTGCTGAGGTTGGCCGTGCCGCCATTAGCCGTGGCTGCCGTGGCCATAAAAGCACCTGTCACCGTGGCATTAGCAATGGCACCACCTGAAACCACAAGCCCATCGCCTCCGGACAGATCAGTGACACTGTCGGTGCCAGAATCGACCAGGAAGGTGTCATTGCCAGCGCCACCAGTGAGGCTGTCGTTACCAGCGCCACCAGTAAGAGTGTCAGCGCCTGTTCCGCCGATCAAGGTATCGGCCCTAGTGCTACCAACAAAGGCTGCGGCAGCTCCGGTATTGGTCACCCGGAAGCCATTGGCTCCCGTTGCTGCGCCCAGATCCACCCCAAAACCAGCACTGCTCAGGTTGGCTGTGCCGGCATTAGCCGTGGCTGCCGTCGCCGTAAAGGCTCCTGTCAACGTGCCATTAGCAGTGGCTCCGCCAGAAACCACAAGGGCATCGCTGGCGGAGAGATCAGTGACACTGTCGGTGCCAGAATCCACCCGGAAGGTGTCATTGCCAGCACCACCAGTCAACGTGTCAGCACCAGCCCCACCCTGCAAGCTGTCATTGCCATCACCACCGGATAGGGCGTTGGCTCCTGAATTACCAATCAGCACATTGTCAATGATGTTGCCTGTGCCATTGATATTCGCCGTACCCAATAGTGTGAGATTTTCTACGTTGGCAGCTAAGGCAGTAATCACAACAACACTCTCAATTCGGTCAATACCTTCATCGAGAAGTTCTGTCACCACATCACCGCTGGCGCTCACCACATAAACATCATCGCCAATGCCACCGGCCATGCTGTCATTACCTGCTCCACCATCGAGCAAATCGTTTCCTGCACCACCCGTAAGGGTGTCAGCTCCAATACCACCTATAAGGCTGTCATTGAAGCCACTGCCCCTAAATGTTGCCGAGGTTCCTGTATTAGTAACCTTGTAACCATTAGTGCCGCTCGCGAGAGATAGATCTACCCCAAAACCAGCACTGCTGAGGTTTGCTATGCCGGCATTAAGCGTGGCAGCCGTGGCCGTAAAGGCACCTGTCACCGTGGCATTTGCAGTGGCTCCACCTGAAACCACAAGCCCATCGCCTCCGGAGAGATCAGTGACACTATCCACACCGGCATCCACATTGAAGATGTCATTGCCAGCACCACCAGTCAGGGTGTCGTTACCAGCGCCACCAGTAAGAGTGTCAGCGCCCACCCCACCGGAGAGAACGTTGGCCCCTGAATTACCTCTTAGGGCATTGTCAAGGGTATTGCCTGTGCCATTGATGTTGGTAGTACCCAATAATGTGAGATTTTCTACGTTGGCAGCTAGGGCCGTAATCGAAACAGTGCTCTCAATTCTGTCAATACCTTCATTGAGACGTTCAGTAACCACATCACCGCTGGCGTTCACCACATAAACGTCATCACCAGCACCACCGGCCATACTGTCATTACCTACTCCACCATCAAGAATATTATTTGCAATGTTGCCAATTAGGGTGTTGGCAAGGGCATTGCCGGTGCCATTAATAGCATTGGTCCCCGTGAGAGTCAAGTTCTCGAGATTATCGCCCAGGGTGTAGGTAAAGGAGGCGAGCACCGTATCCACACCACCATTGAGGGCTTCAGCAATCTGATCACCAGACGAGGTTTGGATGTAAGTGTCGTTACCCAAGCCACCTTCTAGGTAATCATTACCGCCAAGGCCTGAGATAGTGTCATTACCATTACCCCCGTAAATCACATCTTGATACTGGGTGCCAATCAGATTATCGGCAAGGGAAGTTCCCACAACTTCCTTGCCCATAGGCGCGCTGGCCGCACTGGTAAGCCACTGGTTATTGGCATTACCATCGAGATACTTAACCATAACTCTGAATTGGGAGCCCAAGGGGAAGCTGGAGGCGGAAGGAATGAAGCTGACAGATTTTGCCAAGGGAATATCAACCCAAGTACCATCAGAGTTCACCTGCCACTGGGACCTAAGAATTGCACCAATTCCCTCTGGATCAGAAATCTCGAAACTGAGGCGATTGGCGGGATTGCTGATCCCCAGGCTTGCACTGGTCGGGTTAAGGCTTTGCTCAGAGGCATAGCCCGAGGAGATGATTACACCGTTGGTCAAGGTAACAGCGGCAAGCTGACCGGTGGAATAAGAGGAAGAACCAGCTATCGCCGCAGGGGAGACCATGTTGTGAGATGCGTTAGCGGCTGATGCATTGACAGCGGTAAAGTCATAGCCAAACTTCACCTGATCAGCACCAACAACTAAATCACCGGTCGAGCCAGTTTCAGCCCCCGTAATATCAATAATCTGCAAAGCAAGCAGCTTCGTAGCATCGAGGGGATCGTAAATTGCGCTAATATCAAAGTTAAAGCGGCTGCCTGCATAGGTCACCAAGTCATTGGCTCCAGCAACGGAATGGGCATAGCTCACGCCATCAGCACCCACCACAGAAACATCGCCAAAGGTAAAATCCTTGGCCGATTTCAGCAAATCCATGAAATGCTTATTGGCTCCCGGCAGGAGATCCAGCAGACCATTGCTTTGCAATTTGCCCGCCAGGCCATAGGAGCCAATTAGGGCATCGAGGCGGATGGAATCAGCAATGATCACATCATCACCAGCACCGCCGCTCAACACATCATCGCCGCCACCGCCAATCAACCAGTTATTATTGACATCCCCAATCATCTGATCGGCCCTGGATGTGCCTTCCAGCCCCTGAATATCAACCCAGAGTTGGCCAAAGGGGGTGCTGGCACCCATGTTGACATTCTGGTAATTCAAGTCGGCAATTTTGCCAAGGCTGATATTGATATCACTAAAGGACACGATATTAAAGCCAAATTCGCCTAGGCATTCATCCACATTCAGGTTCTGATTGCCGCCGCCTGTGCCGCCATTAAGAATGTCGTCGCCATAGCCACCAAAGAGTTGGTCTGGTCCAGCTCCCGCAAACATGCGATCGTCACCCCATTCGCCATAGGTGGTATCCAGACCTTCCCCACCTACAACCACATCCTGGCCTTCGCCCCCAAAGATGATGTCTGCATCTAGGCCACCATCAAGATAGTCATCCCCTGTATTGCCATGAATTTCATCGACAAAATTTTCACCAAAGACGCGATCATTCCCCTCAGCACCAATCAAAACATCGCCATCATCACCCCCATGGATCTCATCATCGCCCTTACCACCGTCTAGGAAATCAGGCAGGGTTCCGCCATCAAGATAATCATTGCCGGCTTCTCCATAGAGGTGATCAGCACCGGCATTGCCCACAAGTACGTCATCACCCGCATCACCGTATACGGTGTCATCACCATCACCAGCATCGATAAAATCTTTATAAGCAGTGCCGCCAATCACCTCATGGGAATTAAAACCAGATGAAGCAGTACCATCTGGATTGGAACCTAAATCAGGGCGAGCATCAAAAATATAGGTAGTTTCAACACCATTAACTAATTCCTTGACAAGGGTGCCATTGAGATCTGCTGAGTAGCCAAGATCAGAATATACTCCCACCTGATTCTGATCCACAAGATCACCATATTTATGATCTTGAGTGTCTCCTTTTTCGCCTAGCTCCACATAGCTATCCGCCATAAACATTACATCACCAACAAGATGCTTGGCACCAGTCGTACGTTCGATAATATCTTTAAATTGCTCTGTGGTAACGGAGCTAGATAATTCTGTGAAGGTTGGCAGGCCAAGCTGGAGACGCCAGAAGTAATAGAAACGATCACCATTAATCAGGCGAGTCATCTGGTCTGAGAAAATCGCATCAAAAGTGGAACCAAGCTGGCCCAAGAACACATGCTTTTCAGCCAAACCGCCATTCCAGGCGTCAATCAATTCAAATCCCTTGTCTGCGGCAGCGCCAACTCCCATAAACGCCGCTGCCTTACTAGACGCATCGGCCGAAGACCAACCCAGTGACTCCACAACGGATTTATCTTGTTCACTTAAATCGGCAAACTTCGTGCCGGTTCCAAGTTTAACTACAACACCTGCCTTGGCTATATCACCGTCAAAAGTATAGGCCGCAATAAAGTTTGCCAAAGACTCTGGGTGGAGCAAAGCCTTACCAAAATCATTCCAACTCTTGTAGGCTTGCAGGCCAGACTGCAATGCAATCGTCTTATCGATCGTTTGCTGCAGGATTGTATCTTCAGGATTAAGAGACAGCTTGGCCTGCAGAGAGGCCAATTCACCCGAAAGGCCAGTACTCAATTGACGCCGTAGATTATTCAGGGTAGGCATGCCAAGATCCCTGCCCCGGGCGATATTGATGGCTGCGAGATCCTGCGGTTGGCCTAGCAGTTTCTTCTGCAGGGCAGGGGTGAGAATCTCATCAATTTCATTCGCTGCCTGGCGAGTCATGCCCTGGGCAATCGCCTCCGGGCCCACCTTGGCAAAGCCATCGGGATTGAGGAATGCCTGCTCCAATGCATAGCGGGTAATCGCCCCTGTAAGACTGCCATCTGGGTCTAGGGTGTCGATGGTCTCTCGTAATTGAGAGTGACCAAAGCGGAAGGCCATCTGGCTATAGTCAAGGGTTACATCCGCATTAACGGATGAGTCATACATAACAAATAAAGGAATATTGGGTGAAATTCCCCGCGCATATTGATCAATCGCCACATGCTGATATTCGGTTTGGTTAATCAGCAGAGCCGCCTGGAACATCTTCTCCTGATTCCAGCTGATATCACCATTGGCATCCTTAAAGTTACCCAAATCATCAACGCCTTGACCGGCATCAACTTGCCAGACATGAGCTGCGGTATGGCTGGGGTCCGCCAATTGCTGCTGGCGGATAATTTCAATCAGGTTATCAATTTGCCAATTGTGATTTTCATGCCAAACGTGGTGAATAGCTGTTAAGCCAAAATTCTCATTGGCGCGGCCATCACCGGCCACATAGTGATCACCAATGCTCCGCAGCAGGATCTCATTTACAATGGCCGGATCAGCACCACTGACCGGATTGCCCATGAAATCAACATAATCACTGATGGTGCCGGTGTAGTTTCCAAACATCGTCCCCAATGGTTGCAAACCAGTGGCATTAATATGGGCCTCATCAAGATGGGGCAGCATGTCCGCAAGTAGCGTGTGCCCCGTGTACTTTGCCTGCCCACCAGCTTGTAGGGGATCTATATCAATGACATGCCCCTGGCCATCACGAACTCGCACATTGCCGATATCTTCCCAGCTGAGGTCATCACGGCCAGTGGCACGCAGATAGGCCCTAAGTTCATTTAAGGTGGGCAATGTCGAGTGAATATTGACTGAGCTGGAGCCATCCGGATTAATCCGGTCATAGCCCTTTGCTAGAGATTCACCATCAAACAGTTGCATCCCCTGCTGCCATTGGCCGGTGCTTGGATTTTCAACCCAAGTTCGCAGCAAGCCAGTAACTGTGTCATCAGAGCCATAGGTTTGACTCTGATCGATATAAGGGGAAGTATGGTTAATATAATCTGGATTAGCTGGTCCCACCACATCATCGGCAGTTCCATAAACCCCATCCAGCCCTGGACTTTGGATGTCATCGGCTGTTCGGAACATGCCATCTGCCCCTGCGGCCTCGGGGTTATTCACCGTGGCCCTGGAGATACTTAGCTTGGTGACCCCATGGGCCGGGTCATACATCGGATCAGTGGGATCCAAGGGGATATAAACCTTGGCGGCACCTGCAGCCGTTGTATTGCCACCCTTGCCAATAAAGTCAAGGCCATGGTCAAAGAACTGGCCAAACAATACATTCCAACCTGTCAGGGTTGGGTCACCCGACAAGGTATTTAGATTGCGCGTAAAATCCTCAGAAACAGTCTGTGTGGTGCCGGTATTAATATCCGTTAGCTCATAGGTGATGTGATCCGTAAACACAGCACCGCCAGAGGCATCATCCATGCGCTGGAGCGCTTCCTGGGAATCAATTGTCTGAGAAATCATCCTGGGGGTGTAGTCGTACACCGTCAGGAATGGGTTGGCATAGCGCTGGGATAGGTCAACAGCGCCTGAGGCACTGATCCGGGTGCCATAGGTGGAATCTTGCACAAGGGCTTTCTGTTCAACCGTCATCGCCCCCCAAAGGGTCCTGGTCTGGGCCGGGTCAGGGGCCTGGCCAGCGGCTTGAACACCATCCAAGGCATTTACGGCCGCTTGCAAATCCGCTGATGCCTTGGCACGCAGTCGCAAAGCCGTGTTGCCAAAGTCGTCGGGCGTGGTTCTACTGCTCGACGTATTTTGGCCAAGGTAATGTAAGTAGTCGGATAAGCTATTTCTTGCAAATGGGCTGAATGCTGAGCCCCATGAAGAAGCACTTGGAAGCGAGATATTATTAAAAAGCCCCTCAACGTTGCGCACACCAAAAGGCTCGGCAATACCTGCCGCGGTATTGCCTGCCGGTGTTACCACTGCCGGCAGATACTGCGCCCAAGAGCTTTGATAAGGATCAAAGCTCCCCAGTTGCCCCAGCTCCACTAGGGAGCCATTGGGGGCCGAGTAGCCGTAAATCTTGGTGCCATCTGCGAGATATCTAACCACTCTGATGATCGGGACACTGACCTGGGACGATAGAAATGAAAGGTCGCTGGTGCTGATCTCAAAGCTCTTCATTGGAATGCTCGACCTAAGGCCAGAGAAATTTCCCTGAGGTTCTAACCTCTGTGCAAAGAAGCGTATGGCGAAATATTCACATGTGCAGTGAAGGCCCCTCGCACTGATGCCGGCATGCCGCAATTGCGCGGCACAGGCATAGGGCCAGGTAGCCAAAGCTTCATTTGCGTTTGCTGATAAATGCAGGCCGGGGCCAGGGTGCCGAAAGCCGCAGCGATCTATGTACTTTCCAGATATTTATATCGTTCCAAGCTAATCTCGATCCCCTGGCCAATGGAGTTAGAACTACTTATCACTGACATCCCAGGGAATAAGCCACCAACTAATAATGACCAAGGGGCAGAAATCATTCAATTAGACCTGGCGATTTAGAAGTGATCAGCAAGATGATCAGCCAGGTGGTGAGCTAACTCTGCAACTGATCCAGCCAACGCTGCTGCTCGGCGGCATTCACCGCAGCATTGCCTCGGGCCGCAGCCCCCACCAGCCACACCCGCCGCCGGGCCCGGCTCACCGCCACATAAATCAGCTGGCGGCGCACCTCCTCCAGCTGGGGCCAGTACACATCCGGCGCCACAAACACATCGGTAAAGCTGCTGCCCTGGCTGCGGTGCACGGTGAGCACCGCGGCGGGCCCCAGCTGGGCAAAGGAATCCCGCAACAGGAAAAACTGACGCCAGAGCTGGCTGCGGTCCCGGCCGCTGGCCAGCTTGGCCCGGCCCCGCAAATCCGCCAGCACCGCCTCCAGCCGCTGGCGGCCATCACTGCCGGGGGCGGGGGCCAGCCGCAGTTGCAGCTGGGTTTCGCCAGCTTCCACCGCCACCCGCAGGGTTTCGATCACCGGGGCATCGGCGATGCCCAACTCGGCCAGGTCACAGCGGTCGGGGCTGACATCGCGCACCAGTAATTCCCGGTTGGAGCCAAGCACCAGGTCGGCCTCCTCGCCATTGGCCAGGCCCTCCTGGCAGGCGGCCGCCATCACCGCCGTGCGACTGATCAACACCTCCCCCGGCAGCACCGACAGCTGGTCGGCCATCTCCCCATGCAGGGCCCGCCGGGCGATCGGCACCAGCCGCTCCAGGGTGCGATTGGTGAAACAAAGCAGCCGGGCGTGGTCTGGATCCTGGCGTTCGCTGCTTAGCCGCAGGGCCGCCTGGGCCTCGGCGATCCATTCCTCGCGGCTCACCACTGCCACCTGCCCCTGGGCCCCCGCCACCGCTGGCAGCAGCGGCGGCTGACTGGCGGGCAGGCGCGCCTCCCGCAGGGCCGTGGCCAGGCACAACACCGGCCCCCCATGGCGCACCACCTCCGTGAGCTGGTGCTGCACCGCCCGCCCCAGGGCAAACACCGGACTGCGCTCCTCCCCCACCGGCGGCAACTGGGCCGGATCGCCCACAAACACCAGGCGGGTGCCGTAGGGATGGGCGCATTGCAGGATTA